>Ga0210390_10005844_pt1 | contig 10294 bp, 8 predicted proteins | sample IncBWH11OmetaG_FD_161050 | JGI IMG/M metagenome (GOLD analysis project Ga0210390, IMG submission 161050) | Forest soil microbial communities from Barre Woods Harvard Forest LTER site, Petersham, Massachusetts, United States - Inc-BW-H-11-O ... | reverse complement strand
CTCGTATCGGAATGATGCTACAGACGCGCGGGGATTCATTGATGATCGGGGCATTGCTGGCGTTGGTATGCCTGAATGAAGATCATCTGCGCATTCTAAAACGATTGGCCAGATCATGGCTCATCCCAGTCGCATCACTGTGCTTTCTAGTTATCGATACGTCGCTGACCGCGCGTTTCAAAGGTGCATATCTCCTGCCGATCGGATTTTCGCTGCAAAACCTCATCATCGTTTTGCTGATCGCTCATGTTGTCTTTTATGAGAAAACTTTATTAGGGCGGATACTCAATAATCAAGTGGTCGTGCACGTCGGGCTGATTTCCTACAGTCTGTATCTTTGGCAGCAATTATTTCTTACGACGAACAATACCACCTTTACTGGAATGTTCCCCTGGAACATCGTCTGCGCGTTCGTTGCAGCGGAACTCTCCTATTCGGTGCTTGAAAAACCATTTTTGCGATGGCGCAATCGGTTCTCGACTGCCCCAGAAAATGCGGCAGCACCTGAAAGCATTCCTCTTGAGCCGGAGAGCGGGTGCCTCGCAGCATCGGCTTCCGCCTAAAGTTAAATGTCCATGGATCAACAAAAGCAAGGAATTTCGGTTGTCGTACCCACGCTGAATCGGGGATCGTTTTTGATCGATACCCTTCACGATTTGCTCGCACAAGAGCACCGGCCGCTCGAGATCCTGGTCGTGGATCAGTCACGCGAAGAAGATCCGGCGCTGTTGCGTCTGATTCTTGAGCATTCCAACCTGCTTTCTTATCACAAGGTGCCGTTCCGCGGATTGCCCCCGGCGCGCAACTATGGATGGCAGCAAGCCAAGTACGAAGCCATTGTTTTCGTCGACGACGATATACGCTGCGGGCCTTCGCTCGTGAGCGAACATCTTCGTGGATTGAGCCAGCCAAATATCGGCATGGTCGCGGGTGCGATCGAGGAGCGAGCATCTCTCAGGGAAAACACTCCGACGCCGGGTCAGTTCAACTCCTGGACAGCGACCCCCACGCGCGGTTTTAGCCCGACAGATGATTGTCTCGTAGACCATGTTCCGGGGGGCAATTTCTCCGCATGGCGCTGGGTGCTCGAGGCAGCGGGAGGATTCGACGAGGCGCTTGTAGTCGGAGCCGCCCTGTATGAAGAGACCGAACTCTGTCTGCGGGTTCGGAAATCCGGCTTCGATATTTATTTCAATGGAAGCGCCCTTTTACAGCACTTGGCCGCCGGCGACGGTGGATGCCGAGTTCGTGATGTCCCAGAATACGTGGAATCGCTAGCCCATAACCGCGCCATTCTGATCGGCCGTCATCTGCGATGGTTTCAAACTCCAGTTGCATACCTTCGACTTATCCTGCTCTTCATTTCTTATGCAGCGCATTATCACACTCTGAGTGTATTCCGGGCGGGACTTGCCGGATTCCTGAAAGGTATGCAGGACGCCAAACAGCCTCCAATGTGCAGCCACTATACCGCCGAGGTGCCCTCGTGAAACGGCTTTGGCTGTTTTGTTTTCCGTTGCTTTTCATGCCCAATGCCGGTTTCTCACACCGAACCGACTTTGGCGTACTCGAAGTCTGTGACTGGCTGATCGTGCCATTCATCATTCTGCTGCTTATCGTTCCCTCTGCGAAGTACGAGCAGCGAGTCGCTAAATTGAGCCCCTTTTTGTGGGGCTTTTTGGGCTGGGCATTGTTGTCGACATTGTCCATTCACTTTCGATATGAGTACCTCGACGACGTTCCCGTTCTCGTTGGCTGTTGCCTGAAGCTAGCCAGGTTGGCGCTCTACGTAATCGCAGGTGTTCTTATTGCCAAAAAGCTTGGGGATCCAAGGGTGCGAGGCGAATGGACGTGGTCACTGCTCGCGGCCTTAGTCGTCCTTAGCATCGGCTTGCTGGCAAGCGCGGGAGATTCGGGTGCGCAGCCAACCGACGTCCTCGAAGGATACAAATCCTACAACGCCGTTATCGTTTCAGTGGCGATTCTGTGTTCTTACATTGCGGGGTTGTGGATCGACAATGTGGGCAGTCGCAATTGGAGAAAATGCGCCAGCATCGCAATCGCTTTCGCGGTCTGCTCGGTTTTCACATCGAGTTCACTTTCGAGCCATGGACGAGGCGGATGGCTCGCCTTCGCCACGGGGTTTGGTTACATCCTCTGGAAAAGGACGTCGCCCCTGAAGTCTCTGATGATCATTATCATCATTGGCCTGGCATCAATCGCCGCGTATGAAACTCTTCCCAATTTCAGGTCTGTTGTTGACTTGACGCTCTCCCCTTCCGACGACGCGGCCCTACAGTCGGTGGACGATGGTGCCCGTATATCGACATGGATTCACGAAGGCCCCAAGCTGATCGACGCTCCACTTGCGGGCACGGGATTCTACCATCGAGGAGCAGTTTCGGGTTTGTGGGACACGGGATCGCATAATTTCTTTCTTCAGATGTTCCTGGAGACTGGCGTCGTTGGGGGCATCCTCCTGATATCTATCTGCGTGCTTATTTGGCGACAAGCCGGGCTGGCGGCCATGAATCGCAACAGGAGCAGCGTTGCCACTCGGGCGGCCTTGATCACAGCGCTCGCAGGGGGCATGAGCGGTGAATACTATTACGGTGGCGTTAGCGTTCTGGTAGTCTTCGCCGCCTTCGCGATGGCCGGTGCGCTTCCCACCGCCGAAGTCGTTTTCATGACCGACAAAATAGGCTCGCAAATTTTGCGATGGCGGCGGCAGGCCTCATGAGGCCTCTGATCTCCGTTGTAATGCCATTGTTCAATGCCGCCGGCACATTGCCTCTGGCGCTCGCATCTCTCCAGGCGCAAACCTGCGAGGCATGGCAATGCATCGTCGTCGACGATGGCTCAACGGACAATCCCGAGCGCGTCATCCAGCCGGTTGGCGACTCCAGAATCCAATTCCATCGCCTCGACCGCAACCGGGGCCGCGGCTATGCTCGTCAATATGCATTGGAAATCGCATCTGGCAAGTACATTGCATTTCTTGATCCCGATGATTGGCTCTATCCAAGTAAATTTCTAGATCAGGTGGCGTTGCTTGAGTCTGAGCCAGAAGTTGCCTTGGTAAGTACGGCGATGGCCATATCGAACACGAGTGATCAATTGGTAGGGGTGCGAAAGACAAACCGGAGCGTTGTGCATCCTCCCATGAAACATCCGGGGATGCCAGCTTTAGCATTTGCGCCCTCAATGATCATCGCCGACCTAGCCAAGCAAACCGGTTTTGACATTTCCTTCCCGATCGCCGAAGACGCTGACTTCCTGTTGCGGGCATTGCTTGGTAAACCATTCGCGGTTCTGCCGGCCCCATTGTACGTTTATCGCGAACAGGGCTCGACCACGCCCAATAAAGTTAGCTCTGCTCTGGACCACTGTTGCAGGATGTTCCAAAAACAATTTGATCAGTACCCGTGGGACAGCGCGGTCGAGATCGCCAAGGCCCGGGCAAAGCAGGTTCTCTATCACTCGGCCGCGACCCTCGGAATGTGGGATCACCTAATCGCACGCCGTTCTCAAGCTCCGACCGATTTCGATTGCCAGCAATATCGGGATGCGTGGCTAACCGTCTCCAGTATCGCGGCTGGCTATAGACTCGCGGTTTGATCTACCGGCTTGGCATCACAAATCTAATTACAACACTTACAACTCAATGACTACCGCAGCAGTTCGTCAGAGAATCGGCTCACCCATTGCGCAAACCGCTTTGCCGTTCGCTCCCTGGCCTCATTTCGAGACCGATGAAATCGAAGCAGCGGCCGCTGTTCTGCGTTCTGGAAGAGTGAACTACTGGACAGGGGACGAAGGACGCGCGTTTGAACGCGAATTCGCCGAATTTGCAGGCACAAAGTACGCGGTTTGCGTAGCCAACGGCACCGCCGCACTCGAACTAGCTTTGTATGCCCTCGGCATTGGACGGGGCGACGAAGTCATCACCAGTTCCCGCACTTTCATCGCATCAGCAAGTTGCGCCGTGATGCGAGGCGCTCGCCCTGTCTGCGTCGATGTAGACCCTGACAGTCAGAACATAACTGCGGAAACCATTCGGCGCGCAATCACCCCCCGGACAAAAGCGATTATCGCGGTGCACCTGGCGGGATGGCCGTGCGATATGGACGAGATCATGCAGTTGGCGGCAGAGCACGACTTGCGAGTGATTGAAGACTGTGCGCAGGCTCAAGGTGCGATGTACCAAGGCCGACCAGTGGGCTCGCTGGGACACGTTGCAGCTTTTTCGTTTTGCCAGGACAAGATCATGACCACCGGCGGCGAAGGAGGAATGCTCACGACCAACGACCACGACATTTGGGAGCGCTCCTGGAGTTTTAAAGATCATGGCAAAAGCTATGACGCGGTTTACAACCGGCAGCACGGAGACGGTTTTCGTTGGCTCCATGAATCGTTCGGCACCAACTGGCGAATGACCGAGATGCAGGCGGCGCTCGGACGGGTAGCTCTTACAAAAGTACCGCGCTGGATCGAGATCAGACGCCGTCACGCGGACGCATTGAGTAACGCCCTTTCCGGCTTGCCAGGTCTGCGCATTCCAACGGTCCCAGACAGCTTTCGTCACGCGTATTACAAGTATTACGCGTTTCTCCGCCCCGAAATGCTGCGCGATGGATGGGACCGCAATGCCATCATGAAAGCGATCAACGCCGAAGGCGTGCCTTGCTCCGTCGGAAGTTGCAGCGAGATCTATCTTGAAAAGGCGTTTGTTACACGCCGCAGGCATCCAAGTCTTCCCGTCGCCAGGTCACTTGGCGAAACCAGCCTTATGTTCATGGTTCACCCCACACTGTCTGACGAACACATCGCTGTGACTAGTCAGGCAATCGAAAGAGTAATGGCGAAAGCGCTGAAGTAAAAATCGTCGGCGGCAGGCGGTTCAGACACGTCACAACTGGAACATTCAGATTCTCATCCGGATTACTATGGCAAACGAATTTCGCAACCCATCCTCTATGCTCGTTAGGCAGCGATTCTGGGCCATCATGTTGTTCCATTTCTTACTGATTGCGGCGTCGATCGTAATCGCGTGGCTGCTTCGATTCGACTTTCGAATTCCCTTCCCGACACTGCTCTTCGGCTGTGTGCCGGTGCTAATTTTGTTCCGAATCGTAGCGTTGGCGCGCTTCAATCTCTTGCACGGGTACTGGCGCCACAGCGGTGTCAGCGATGTAATCGACATTGGAAAAGCGGTTGCCCTCGGCAGCTTGGCATTCTTCGTCACGACTCGCTATGTTTTTCGAAAGTATGAGTTCCCGCTTTCGATCTACATACTGGAGGCAATTATTACGGCAGCAGCGTTAGCCGGTGCACGCTTATCGGCTATGGCTTTGAAACGCCAGGCGAACGGTGGTTCAGCCATACAGAAGAAACGTCGGGTGATCGTTGCAGGCGCAGGAGAAGCCGCAAGCCTTCTGATACACGAAATGTTGAGAACCGAATTCGATCCCGTCGCCTGTCTCGATGACGATGCTTTCAAACGTGGGGCAAAGATTCATGGCGTCCCGGTTGTGGGTACGATGGACTCGATTGAATTGGTGGTTAAGAGCTACAACGCGGAAGAAGTTTTCATTGCGATTCCCTCGGCCAATGGCACTCAAATGCAGCGCATCAGCAGAATATGCGAGCAGGCCGGTGTGCGCCACCGAACTGTCCCAAATCTCCACGACCTGCTAATGGGAGGCGGTTCGATTTCACAATTGCGAGAAGTCAGCGTTGAGGACCTACTAGGTCGTGACCCAGTCCAACTGGACCTGAGCACGGTTCGCGAACAGATTGCCGGGAAAGTAGTGATGGTCACGGGCGCGGCGGGCTCCATTGGCTCCGAGCTTTGCCGACAGCTTCTCGCCTATTCGCCCGCCAAGTTGATCGTGTTGGACCAGGCAGAGACGCCGATGTTCTATTTGCAATTGCAACTCACGAAGTTGCCGTCCGGCAACCGGGTCGTGTATGTAGTTGCGGATGTTGCTAACACGTCTCGCATGCGGCGGATACTGGCCGAGGGAGCTGTAGAAATCATTTTCCACGCTGCCGCTTACAAGCACGTGCCACTTGTAGAACTGAATATTCGCGGTGCGCTCACTAATAATGTGCTCGCGGTACCTCCTCTGCTGGATGTGGCTGAGGAATCCGGTTGTGAGGCGTTCGTTTTGATTTCGTCTGACAAAGCCGTACAGCCGACTAGTTTCATGGGCGCCACGAAGAGGTTGGGCGAACTTATCCTGGCGGCCAGACCTAAAAAGCACATGCGCTGCGTTTCGGTGCGATTCGGAAACGTGTTGGGTTCCCAGGGAAGCGTGATTCCGGTATTCAAAGAGCAGATTGAAAAGGAAGGTCGAATTACCATTACGCACCCGGAAATCACCAGGTTTTTCATGACGATTCCTGAGGCCGTGTCGCTGGTATTGCAGGCATTCACTCTGGGTCAGGATGGCGACATTCTGGTTTTGGATATGGGTAATCCAGTTCGCATACTCGATTTGGCGCATTCTTTGATTCGTCAGTGCGGAAAATCTTCTCGTGACGTAAAGATTGAGTTCATCGGCCTGCGCCCGGGAGAAAAGATGTACGAGGATCTGTTCTATCCGACAGAAAGAAAATTCGGCACCGGAAACCGCAAAGTTAAACGAACCCAGTCTGAGATTATCCCGTGGCCGGCGCTATGCGCGCATCTAGAGGATCTGATCGCGTTGACGAATTCTGGAACTGAAATGTCCATACGCGCGAAGATGAAAGAAATCATTCCCGAGTATTCCTACCAAACGGCGTCCGCCGTCGTGCCGAACGAATCGGCCGAGAATGCTTTCCCTCCGGTGATGAATATCGAGAGAGCATTCGCCGCTGGCGCCGGTCAGGACTAGTTCGTCTCCCACTCGGCGCTTACTGCTTCCGCCTTCTTCCCAGACCTACCTTTGAGGCAATCCTGGGCATCCGGCCGAGGAGGCTACGCCTTTGTTAAGCTCGATCAGACTGCCTTTCTCGAGCATAAACCAACTCAAGAAAATCAATTTTCTAACCCATCTCAGCAGCCTTCGCGACATGACTGAGTTCTTTTGATCCCCCCAGCGGCAACTCCACAGTCACTCGCGAGCCGCGCGGCTGCAGATTCGCGAGCCTGATCTCGCCGTCGTGCTCTTTGATGATCCCGTAACAAATGCTAAGTCCGAGGCCGGTACCCTTGCCCACGGGTTTAGTGGTATAGAAAGGATCGAGCGCGCGGTTCAGATCCTTAAAACCCGGGCCAGTATCTTCCACTTCGACGATCGCGCGATTTCCACGAGCGAAAGCGCGAACCGTAATGCGTTTCGGCCCATCCATATTTTCGACTGCATCGATTGAGTTGTTCAGCAGGTTGAGCAGAATCTGTTTGAACTGATCTTCATCCACCCTCACTCGCGGAAGATTGGATCGAATGTCGGAAAGAATCTCCAACCCTCGTGTATGCGCATAGTAATCTCGCAACGCAAGGACATCCTTGACGACCGGGGCCAAATCAACCGTCTGACGATCCATCGTGCTTTGCCGGGAGAACCGCAGCAGATTTTCTACAATCTTTTTCATCCGGCGGCTCTCGTTGACCAGTTTATCCAGCTTGTCGCGCGCAGTTCCGGCAGGAACATCATCGGCGAGCAGATCGCCGTACCCCATCACCGCGGTGAGAGGGTTGTTGAGCTCGTGCGCGACACCAGCGACTAACTGTCCCAACGCAGCGAGTTTTTCCGAGCGGATCAACTGACTCTGCAACGACTTCAGCTCAAGAGCGACCGCAAGGTCAGCTGCCAGCAGCTCGATTCGCGCCAACTCTGGAGCATTGACCGCTTCCACGTCTCGCGGATCGTCCAGCGCAATACACCCCAGATAGCCGCCGCGTGCGGAACATAAGGGAATCAGAAGTTCATCTCCGGTATTCCAGTAAGGGTTGGGATCGTAGCGGGCGGAACTCTTTAAGGGATCATATTTCGCGGCCTCTGTCTCGGAGAGTAGAAACGAATTTTGCCCGATCTGGCGTCCGCGATTGCAGAAATCTTTAATGTCCTCCGCGGTCCAACGGCGTGCTTTTTGCTCCAACTGCGCTAAAGCGGCTGGAGATAAACCACTGGCCCCGGCCACCCGCAGGCCGTAGCTTCCGCTATCGAGATGAATAACGGCAAGACGGAAATTGCTTACATCGGTAATGGCAGAAGCGATTTCATTACACAATAAATCCACAGTCGCGCCACTCAGCAATTGGGAAGTAATCGTCGAGAAGCGTTCCAGTTGATGGTTGAGGGCACGCTCCTTTCGCTGCATGCTCTCGATAGATTCGGACTTGTCTTCGACGATTGCCAGAATCATGCCGAACGCCACGAATAATTTGGGAGTATTCCAAAGTTCCGCCGGGACGTTGGCGTGAGGCGCGATGTGATCCAGCAGCATCCCTACCGGAAATACGGCGCCCCAACAGAAAAACCCTCCAGCTGCGGTCAGAATTCCGGGGGAGGCACGCCAGTAGTTCCGGCACAGAAAAACTCCCGGCAATGCAAAGCCCAGTCCGAGCAGCGCGGTCAAGCCTTCATCGAAGGAACCGCGCATTGCCGCCCGAATTGCCCAAAGAGCGATTGCCGAGCCTACCAGCGCTAGCGAAATGGAATATAGGGAAAATCTGCGTAGCCAGAAAAGAAGCAGATTTCCACCTGCAAAACACATCAATAAGCAGAGAACGTAGGGCCATCGTGGATGCACATCATAACTGGACAGAATCGCGTAGGCCACGGATGGGATGCCGGTCACGAATAGCATCAGTGTTCGTTTGCGCCTGTCCTCCGCAACGGCTGAGACAGACACGACAAAGGCAACGGCCGCGGCTTGCAGCGAGCCTAAATCAATTGCCAGCAAATACGGGCTTACGTCTCCAGTCACGGGTTCGAGCAACTGTGCCACGAAGTGTGTAAAGATGAGGAACCAAGCCACCATCCAAAGTCGCAAACGAGCGGAGTGACTATGCCGCTTCAGTGCCAGGAAAATGCCGACCAGCACGGCCACAGTCACGACGGTAGGAATTTTCTCGAGGAGCGTCATAATCTAGCTATAAAGATAGCTTGACCAACATATGTCAGTTTGCCGAAAGCGCCAAGTGGTTCGGGGTTACCAAAGTAATCATGGTGGAAAACGTGCACTCGGCAAGGGTCCGCGCAACTTTCAGGGTGGTTTACGGGTTAGTAACACAGGTTACGATTTTTGTTCGTTACAATTCTTGACTCTTCTTTACGTGGTGACGACGTCAACTGATGATTGAATAACCTCTTAGCGAAAATAGATGTGATCTCGGCGAGAAGATTCAGCATCTGAACGACGTTGCCAGAATCCAACTCAGCCGACACGATTTACATCCAATTTCTACAGGTTCCTATTTGGAGAGAAAACTTGAAAAAGCTAACTTTGATTGCAATGCTGTTTGTATTCGCTCTTTTGGAAAGTACCGCGCACGCACAACAAATTGATGCAGCGTTTGGCGTCAGCACACTCACCTCGGGATCAGGCAAGACAACGAATGGAGTTTTCTTCCCCTCGGTTGGAGGCGGCGCATACCCCGTCTTCAGTGCGGACGTCTTGTTGCGCCACCATTTAGGAATTGAAGGTGACGTCGCCTGGAGGGCAAGTCAGAATTTGTACGGCGGTTACCAGCCCTATCGTCCAATTTTCTATTCTTTCAACGCGATCTGGGCCCCGAAGATTTCCTCCCACATTACCGCTGAGGTTCTCGCTGGTATTGGTGGCGAGAATCTACGGTTTTATACTCCGTATCTGACTTGCGGTTTCGTTACCGGTTGTACCAATTACGTCAGCAGCAATCACTTCATGGGGGACTTCGGCGGCGGCATTCGCGCCTACATTTGGCGCAGCGCGTTCATTCGTCCGGAAGTGCGTCTCTACTTAATTAATAACAATGTCGAATTTAGTTCGTCTTATGCAGCCCGGTACGGGGTCTCGCTTGGTTATAGCTTTGGCGGACGGTAGTGGGCAGGGTTTTCCCGGTCATTTTCCCTTCAACGAGACGTAGCTGACCGCGCCTTGCGGCCGGGAACGCAGAGTGTCGCGGATAATTGTTCTGACCTGATCGAGTTCATCGCCCACCAACTCGAGGCGCGGCGGACGCACACGCGCGTTCCCGATCCCAACTTCTGCCTGCACCAGTTTAATGAGTTGGACGAAATCTGGCGTGGTGTCCATGCGAAGCAAGGGCAAGAACCAACGATAGAGTTCGAACGCTTTGTCACTTTCCCGGTTCACGCCA
>Ga0210390_10005842_pt1 | contig 10295 bp, 8 predicted proteins | sample IncBWH11OmetaG_FD_161050 | JGI IMG/M metagenome (GOLD analysis project Ga0210390, IMG submission 161050) | Forest soil microbial communities from Barre Woods Harvard Forest LTER site, Petersham, Massachusetts, United States - Inc-BW-H-11-O ... | reverse complement strand
TTCCGGTTGGTACGAAATTCAGGATTGTGAACACTGGTCAAACGTATGTCGTCGACGACTATGGATCTGCCTTGATTGGCACCGACACGATCGATTTGTACGTGCCATCCCGTCGGATGATGGATCAATGGGGTGCCAGACGGGTGACCATCGAAGTGCTGGAATTCGGGTCCTACCAAAAAAGCCTGGAAGTCCTGAAACCGCGCCAGGCCAACTGGTGTGCGAAGCAGATGGTCAAGAATATCCAAAAGCAAATCGATATCACGTATTAGGCACCCTGAAGGTTTCGGTAGCTGCCGCAACTATTCTCTGGCCGGACGGCTCCCGCCGAGAATGGGGGTTTTTCCTTGCATTTCAGGAGCCTAGATGTTGGCTTCTCTCTTGCTTTGTTCCGTTCACATTCCTCATGAGGCTCCGGATTCTAGGTCTACTTTTGGTGATTTTGCTTCCGATGAATCTGTTTGCCCAAGACGTGACTGTGCCCGCGTCGCCGACACCAGCCCCGTCGCCGACACCAACCCCGTTGTCGGCACCAACCCCGTCGCCGACACCGGCCCCGTCGCCGACACCAGCCCCGTTGTCGACACCGTCGCCTCCGGCGCCGACACCGACTCCGGAGGTGGCACCACTTTCGTTGGCGACACCAACGGAGCCGGTCAAAGAATCGCAGTTTGGTCCTTTGCTATCGTTTGAGGGCGGGCCGAAGGGCGCGGCAATTCCCATTGAAATCAGTTCGGATCAAACCCAATTTGAAGGCGGCATTGCAATCGCGGAAGGGAACGTGGTGGTTCGTTATGGGGACGCCACCATTTACGCGGACTATGCGGAATACAATCCGCAATCACACGAAGTGGTGTTGCGGGGCAATGTCCGCTTGTATCGGGAAAAATACGCATTCACCGCAGATCGCGCCATCTACAACCTGCAAACCAAGAAAATGACGATGAGCGATTTCGGCGGTCCGAAAGCACCTTTTCAGGTCTTGGGCGATACCGTCATTTCTGATAAGGAAAACCAGTACACGGTCCTCAACGGCTTGCTCACCACCAGCGACTCGTCGAAACCCGACTACCAATTGCGGGCCCGCAAAATGCGTATCTATGCGGACGACCGAATCATCCTTTCGAACGTGACGCTCTTCGTAGGACGGACACCGGTTTTCTGGTTTCCCTACATCTACCAATCCCTAAATAACCAATTCAGTTACAGTCTGGCTCCTGGTTACAATTCGACTTGGGGTGCCTATTTGCTCACGGCGTTGCAGTTCCCGCTCTTCCCAGACGTCATCGGCGAAGTTCATTTCGATCTCCGAAGCTCGCGAGGACCCGGTGGAGGATTCGATGTGAACTACAACCTTCACCGGGATCTAGAAGTTTCCGGCCGATTGCAGATCTACGGAATTTACGATGGATCTCCGAATATCAATGATACGGCTTTGGATCGCGTTCCGGTCGGCAACGATCGATATCGGATCGAATATCAATCCCGGACTTATATTACCAGCGACATCCTGGCGATCTCTAGTTTCAATTTATTGAGCGACCAATATTTCCTTCAGGATTTTTACCCTAATATCTTCGCCGTCGATCCTCAGCCTGATACCTATACCGAAGTGGTCAAAAGCGGCGAGGCTTACACGCTGAGTGTGTTAGCTCGTCCTCAGATTAATAATTTTCTGGAAACGGCCGAACGCTTGCCAGAGTTAAGCTGGGATGTCGCGCGGACACCGCTTTTTAATCTCCCGATCTTCTACGAGGCAACGAACAGCGCCGCCTATCTCCACCGTATTTTCGCTGCCCAAACCGGCAATTTGTCAGTCGACTTGCAGAGCGGAGCGCTCAACCCCAACTACGAATTTTTTCGCCTGGATTCATTTCATCAATTAAGTTTTCCCCATCTCTACTTCGGATGGTTATCGCTGGTTCCGAGTGTCGGCGTCCGCGGCACCTATTATAGTAAGACCGGAAACTTCACAGAATCGGATGTCAGTAATCCACTTCCTGAAGGTATCTTGGTGGAACACCCCGGAGCTTTTCGGGTTGCGGTGAACTCGAATGTAGAAGCCTCTTTTAAGCTTTCAAAAGCCTTTGAGTCCGTGCAACAAAGATGGCTCGGCCTCGATGGCCTGCGCCATATCGTCCAACCTTACGCCGACTTCTCCTGGGTTTCTCAGCCAAACGTGCTCTCTTCCAATATCCTGCCGATCGACCAATACATTCCCAGTACCAAACTGCAGCCGATCGATTTCCCCGAGTACCGTTCGATCGATTCGCTGGATCGCTGGACCATCTTGCGTCTTGGCGTGCGCAACCGACTCCAGACCCGCCGCGACACCACAACCCTCAACTGGCTCGACGTTGACAGCTTTTTTGACGTCGATTTCGACAACCCGCTTGCTCAGGTTGTTCCACCGGCCAGTACCAGCGTTTCTCGTACCTCTGTCATCGCCCCCCCGAAGGAGCTATTCTCCAACGTTTTCAACAGGATTCGGTTTCAACCGGTGCCATGGGCCTATCTTTCCATTGACTCGCAAGTTCCTCTTTTGGACAAAGGATTCTGGTCGGTCACCACCGCTGCTGACTGGACAATCACCCCGAACATCGAAGTCCGATTGGGACATCAATATTTGCAAAGCAATCCGTACTACCAGGACACCAGCGAACTCTCGCTTTACACTTACATGCGGCTCAATGACAATTGGGGCTTCAGCATTTACGAAGACTACCAATTTAAAACCGGACTCTTCAATCGACAGACATATACCATTCATCGAGACCTGAGCAGCTGGGTTGCGGCGCTTGGCTTGAATCTGCAGAACAACGGGGCCGGCAAAAACGAGGTTGCCCTCGTCTTGACATTCACCCTGAAAGATCTTCCAAGGTTCGGATTGCCGGTTAATCTGGATGTCGGGAACGCTATCGGAGAGTAAGGTCGCCGCAGGCGTCGTTCGCGTGATTCGCGGGTAGCCGATCTTCGGAAAATAAGCACGCGTTCATCAAAGAACTCCCAGCTTCCAATTCCCTTCTTCTTACCCCTCCGTTGCCTCCGCGCGCTGCTTTTCCCTTTTCGCATCGTTCCTGGATTCGCGTGGTTCGCGCATTCCTTCTTCGCCTTCTTCTGGACAAATGCCAGAAGCCGGGTATGAGAGAAGCTCGCTTTATCGGCAAACTATGGATATTTCGATTATTGGTTCTGGATATGTCGGTCTCGTGACCGGTGCTTGCTTCGCCGATGTCGGCCACAATGTCACCTGCGTCGACAACGACCAAAGAAAAGTCGATAGCCTGCGAAGCGGGCAGATTACGATTTACGAACCGGGCCTGGAAGAGGTCGTTTACCGTAATGTTTCGGCCCGTCGATTGCGATTTACCAACAGCATCGCCGACGGCGTCGATCATTCTCAAATCATTTTCATTGCGGTGCCGACGCCTCCCCAACCCGACGGTAGTGTTGATCTCACCTTCATTGAGAAAGTTGCTCGCGAGATTGCTGAAGTGCTTAAGGAGTACCGGGTGATCGTCGACAAAAGCACCGTACCGGTCAAGACCGGTGAAAAAGTCGCTGACACCATCCGGCGTTACAACAAGGCCAAAGTCGAGTTTGATGTCGTCAGCAACCCCGAATTCCTCCGGGAAGGTTGTGCTGTCTCCGATCTCATGAACCCGGATCGCATCGTGATCGGATCGAACAGTGATCGTGCCTTAGCCCTCATGAAGAAGGTTTATGAACCATTCATGGCTCCCATTTTGGTCACCGACGTTAATAGCGCCGAACTGATTAAACACGCCGCCAACTCATTTCTGGCTTTAAAGATCTCCTATATCAACATGATTTCGGCGATCTGCGAAGCGAGCGGAGGGGACGTCGAGCGTGTCGCCGACGGTATTGGGGCCGATAAACGAATTGGCCGCAGTTTTTTGAACGCGGGTCTCGGTTACGGCGGATCCTGTTTCCCAAAGGATTTGGCAGCTTTCATCGCCATCAGCGAGCAGTTGGGCGTGCCGTTTACGATTCTGAAGGACGTGCAACGCGTCAACGAGGATCAACTGAAACGATTTCTGAAAAAGATCAGGGATACGCTCTGGGTTTTGAAGGATAAACGCATTGCGGTGTGGGGACTCACTTTCAAGCCGGATACTGACGATGTTCGCAGCTCCGTCGCGATCGAGTTGGTCAACCTCCTCTTACAGGAAGGCGCGATCGTGCAGGCGTACGACCCAAAAGGAGCCGCTAAAGTCGCTGAATTGAATCTGTGCAAAGGCGCGATCCTAGCGAATTCCGCGATAGAAGCAGTCGAGAATGCAGAGGCACTCGTCTTGGCCACCGAATGGGAGGAGTTTCGAAGTGTCGATTTTCAACAGATCCGAAAACGCATGCACACTCCGATTGTCTTCGACGGGCGCAACTTGTTCGACCCCGAGACCATGAAGGAATTGGGTTTCCGTTATTTCGGTATCGGACGCGCTGGCGCGCATTGATCCGGCACCGTCGCCGACTGCTGCGATTTCATTAGAACTTAGCCTGAAGTGTGGAAGCTTAACTAAGCGCTCCCGCACTTTTACGCCTCCAATGTCACGGTCCAGCGGGATTCTGGAGAGGTACTATGGCAGTCAAAAATCCGCGCGTCTGTTGCTGGCAAGCGCTGCAGCGTTGGGAGACCGGCCGGGAATTCGCGGACGAGGTTCTTCACCAGGCACTGCAGCGATCGGGATTGACTACTGTCAACCGCTCCTTTGTGACCGAGACCTTCTACGGCGTCATTCGGAACCGCTCTTATCTCGATTTCATTATCCAACGGTTTCGATCCTCAGGACTTGATATGCCGACTCGTCAGCTTCTGCGGCTCGGAGTCTATCAGCTTTACAAAATGCGGATCCCCGATCACGCGGCGGTCTACGAAACCGTCAACATCGCCGGACCTGCCAGAACACTGGTTAACGCCGTTCTGCGGAGGGCGATCGCCGAAAAGGATCATGTCCTGCGGCAATTACAGAATGCACCGCCTCACATCCGTTACTCGCACCCGGAGTTTCTCTGGCAGAAATGGGTGTCTCGACACGGAGGCAAGCTCGCGGAAGAACTTTGCGCCTGGAATAACGAGCCAGCCAAAATTTACGTGCGAGCCAACCAGCTGAGGGTGACACCGGGAGAACTCGTGGAAAGCTTCCCAAGCGCGAAAGTGGTGGATGTTCACCCAGATTGTCTGGAGGTCGATCATCTGCCTCTTTCCTGGATTTCCTCCGGAGTGGCCTACGTCCAGGATCCAAGCACCCTGGTGGCCTGTGATTTATTAGACCCGAAGCCGGGCGACGTGGTTCTCGACGCGTGCGCGGCGCCCGGTGGGAAAGCGGGATACCTGGCGCAAAAAATGGAAAACCAGGGACGTCTGGTGGCCTGTGACTACGACAAGGTCCGATTAGCCCGCTTGGAACAAAATCTGATTCGGCTCGGCGTCAGCAATTCTACCATTGTTTCGATCGATTGGCTGCAGCCCTTTTCTCCGCTCAAGCCTGAAACATTCGACGCCATCCTGGTGGATGTTCCATGCACGAACACCGGGGTGATTCGGAGACGCACGGATGTCCGATGGCGTCTGACTCCACAAGACTTTCCGCGGATGCAGCATCTGCAAGTCCGGATCGCCAAAGCGACGATTCAGTTTCTCAAGTCGGGCGGCCGTCTCGTCTACAGCACCTGCAGCATCGAACCGGAAGAAAACGAAAGAGTAGTCGATTCAATTGATCAGGAGGCTCCTGAGCTTCGTTTCGCGGAAGCCCGATCATCGATACCAATTCACGATCATCTCGATGGGGCGTTTGCCGCGTTGTTTATCAAGGCGTAGGATCCATTCTACTTCTGGCGAAGGACCTCATTTTTCTCGCCCAGAATAATGACCTTTGGCCGGTGAGTTCCGGCTTCTGCCGGGTCGAACAATCCGAAGCTCATGATCGTCAGCATATCTCCAGGCTTTGCGAGACGTGCAACGGCTCCACTGAGCGCGACAGTGCCATGGCCACGCACCGCATAAATGACATAAGTCTCAAATGTTTCGCCGTTCGCCATATTTCCGACCAGAATTCGCTCGTACTCTTCGAGTTCAACCAATTCGGCCAGATCGGCCGAAATGCTTAAACTACCCTCGGAATTCACGTCCGCACCGGTGACGACAGCTTGGTGAATTTTCGATTTGAGGAGCGAGGTATGCACGCCTCGCAAATTAGCGTCTAATTTCGATTTGTCATCTCAGGTGTGCGAGTCGCGCACCTTCTTCCCCATGGGCGATAAACCCTGCCCTGGGAATTCCAAACCCTTTCCGCACAGTCTCGAAACAGATTCACGCTTTCCCGTTAGGCTACAACTCAGCCAGTTCAAGGGAGCGAGATGGCGCGCTTGGAGGATTTCCCTTCGTGAATTCGACCTCGCGAAACATGAAACGTAAACGCGGCGCAAGTAGCACATATCCCCGTCGTAACGCTAAGCACAGGCTGGCACGCCGGATGGCTTCGACGCAGTAATGGTCGAGCTTCACCGGCACAAATTGAGGATTTGCCTCTGGGCAGATGCTCACGCTGGCGAGCAAGTGATTTTCCAACCAGCGGCGCATACGAAAAAAAGCCAGGTAATGTCGCTGCTCCATGCGTAAGCGAACCTCGCAAAAGAGCTTTAGCGCGCCTTCCGCGTCATCGTATTGACGCAGCTTCCAACGAAGCTCAAGCAAGTGATCCACTTCATCGGCGGATACCGTTCCTGCCTGACCAATCAGTTCGTCGATCACCTCCATCGCACAGCGCCCCCGGCAATGCGAAGGCGTGCACTCAGACGGATCGGAAGTCGTGCAATCGAGAAGACTCACGGATTACTGTCTAATTTTTGAGGTAGCTCTTGAACATCCAGAGCGTCTTTTCGTGCCACTGGAGTCGTTTGATCATCAAGTCCTGCGTTTGCAAATCGCCCGCAGTGCCTGCTTCATTCCGTGTGCGCACCGCGTCGTCGACAACTTTTTCGTGCGCAATGATCAACGCGGCGACGTAATCTTTTTGCGGCAGTGGCGATTTGAACTCCTCCATCTCCGCAGCTTTGGCGAGAACACCCAAGCCTCCAATGGCATAGGCGTCCAGCGCCCGAACACGCTCGGCTATTTCATCGACCGCCTCGAAAAGGTTTTCATACTGTTCCTGAAAGATCTTGTGCAGCGGGAAAAAGTCGGACCCCTCTACATTCCAATGCGCAAGATGTGTCAGCGCCATTAGCGCGTAGGAATCAGCCAGCACGAGATTCAATCCGTCGACGATTTTAGGATCTTTATTGACGGCGACTGGAGATTTGGCGGTGGAGATGCTCATATGATTTCAATCACGATACCACGCACCGCGCGTCTGGCCAGCGAGGTATTTCCGCAGAAAATATTCCCTTTTTCCCTCCGGGCCTTTTCTGATCGGATCGGACGAGTCTCGTGACATCGCTGAACCTACGCAGCATGCGGGGGCGTGCAACTGAGATTGATTTCTCAATTCGAGATTACCTGACCTTCCTGCAATTGAGGGACGTCGGGACCAATGTGACATATCAACTGAACGAAGTTCCGCCTTTATACTTCGCCGCCGTCTGACACCAACGTGGCGGCCAAAAGCAATTGTCGTGACCTATTCGATAGTCTGAAGTATAAGCTTTCGTTCGGCCGCTTATAGGCAAGTTTCATCAGAAAGGCGCATGTCGGCATGGAAAGGCGAGAAAGAGCAGAGTTACTGAAGAAAATGCTTCTTCAAGTTGCGCCCCGAGACAACATTGAAAGCGTTGCGCGACCTCTTCGCGACGATGGGCTGGAATCCAGAGAAACAAGCAGTTCTCCCGCAGAAAACGGCTTGAGGAAAATGGCGGAGGAGCGACAGCACGAGCTTACCGATGAAGAAATGGAAGGTTTAGAGGCTATTGTGCTGCCTCAGAATCGTCCTGTCGTGTTTGTAAAGGGTGATTTCTACGATGACGTCGAGCACCCGTGGGAAAAACTCAATCCGTCTGAAGTCAAGGCCCGGGTTTCGCGCGCGTTTCCCTCAATTGGGCGTATCGAAGTGCCCAACATGCCGCAAATTCCATACGGCGGCACCGGCTTTGTGGTCGGAAAACGCTTAGTGATGACAAACCGGCACGTCGCTGGGCTTTTCTCGTCCGGACTGGGTTTGAAGATCGCTTACAATGCCGGCGATTCAGTGATTAACTTTCGCCGTCAGATCGACTCGCGCGACTTAGATGGGAACGCCCACGTAGAGGTTCTCGGAGTGGAAATGATCCACCCTTATTGGGACATGGCGCTCCTCAGGGTAGCAGACCTGCCAGACGATAGGGTTCTTGCGCTGTCGACCAAGGCGCCGGAAGACCTGGAAGGGCGGGATATCGTTGCAGTCGGCTATCCGGCTAAGGACTGGCGCAGCGACCTAGCTTTGCAGGATCGGATCTTCAGTGGTCAGTACAACGTCAAACGTCTACAACCGGGCGTCCTTCGGAAGCGCGTCAATATCCGCAGCTTCGCGAACCTGGTGAACGCCGTGACCCATGACGCGTCCACGCTAGGCGGCAACTCAGGATCCGCCATCCTCGATGTGGAAACCAATCAGGTGCTCGCTCTCCATTTCGCGGGCGAATATCTCAAAGCCAACTATGCGGTCCCCATGTATGAGTTGGCGCGCGACATCCGGGTTACTGCGAAGAAGCTGAACTTCGACGGCACCTTAACGCCGGCCAATGATTGGGAGCCCTCATGGCTGCTAACCGGAAACGCTGAGGTAACGGCTCCGAGCGCGCCGTCCCAGCCCACTCCTTCGGCTCCGCTGCAATCGCCCGCTCCGGTTCAGACGGTGCCATTCTCGTGTCCGCAGACACCGGCGACCGTTGTGTCGACGTTGACGAGCTCTGCCACCTGGACCATCCCGATCCACGTCACGATTACCATAGGCGCGGCACAACAGACCCTCCAACGGGTAGCGGCGCCTGCCCCCATTGAGGCCGAGACCGCGGAAGAGGGTGTGATCGTCGATCAGGACTACAGTACGCGTCCTGGTTACAACCCCCATTTTCTGGAGGTCGTCACAGTTCCACTTCCGAAACTGACGACCGAATCCATGAACCGGGACACTGCCCAGGTCCGGACCGATGCTCGCAAGCATAACGACCCTTACGAGCTCGCCTACTATCACTATAGCGTTTACATGAATAAGAAGCGGCGCACCGCGTGGTTCTCCGCGGCCAACGTGGACGGCGATCATCGGCCCAATATCGGAACCCGCTCCGGCGATCGGTGGTATCGCGACACGCGCATTCTGAAGACGGAACAACTCGGTCAGGAAGCCTTCGAGTCCGGCATTGATCGCGGCCATCTTACCCGGCGCGAAGATACCGCTTGGGGCGAAGATGTGGCGACCGCCACGGCGGCCAATAACGACACTTTTCACTTTACCAACTGCTCCTTGCAAGCCGCGCATTTCAATCGCGGGAAGGACCGCTGGCAAGGGATCGAACAGTACCTCCTGGAAAAGCACGCCAAAAAAGATAAGCGCCGGATGACCGTGATCACTGGTCCGCTGTTCGCGCCACACGATCCCGTCTACCAGAACGACAAGATGGATTATTCCGTCCGCTGTCCCTTACAATATTGGAAAGTCTGCGTTCTTGTTCGCGATGACGGATCTGTTTCCGCCACAGCGTTCCTGCTTAATCAGAGCGAGATCCAAGATTTACCCGGCTTCGAAGAGACCTTCGATGTGGCCGCCACTCAGGTTAAGATTTCGGATCTCGAAAGCAAAACGAACCTTAGCTTTGGCGACCTCAAGAAACATGACCACTTCGCTCAAGGCGGCGCCGCCGGAACACTCGAAGCGCCGACCGGGCTGGAAGGCAAATCGCAGACCGTCAAGCTAATCTTCCACCCGAGCGACATCGTTGTCTGAAGGAGGCCGCCGGATTTTACGAGGAGAGCGTATGGCCTGGGATGATCTAGGTGATCTCGAATATCAATTGCAGCTGGCCTTGCAGCGATTCGATTGGGAAGCCGCGGACCAAACGTGCCGGATCATCATCGATCGCCTGCCCGGCGAAACGGCACCCTTTCCAGCTCAAACGGCAAGGGCTTTGTTGCAGGCGCTACGCCGTAAACGCCGCTTTGCCGCTATGGGGTTACTCGCGGAGGCCTTTCTGGAGTCAGGGCTCCGTACGGCTCAAATTCGCCGGCAATATGGCCAGGCCTTAATCGATCAAGGCATGCTTTCCGGTGCCGAACCGTATCTGCGGGAGCTTATTCAGCA
>Ga0210390_10005838_pt1 | contig 10299 bp, 5 predicted proteins | sample IncBWH11OmetaG_FD_161050 | JGI IMG/M metagenome (GOLD analysis project Ga0210390, IMG submission 161050) | Forest soil microbial communities from Barre Woods Harvard Forest LTER site, Petersham, Massachusetts, United States - Inc-BW-H-11-O ... | reverse complement strand
CTCGAGGCCCACGGCCTTCGCCAGCAGCGGCGGAACGGCGTTCCCGACCTGATCGTATTGCTCGGAGTTGGTTGCCTCGAAGACGAACCAGTCCGGGAACGACTGTATGCGGGCCGCTTCCCGGATCGAGATGGTCCGGTGCTGGTCGGGGTGGATGTATTCGCCCGATTTCGGGTCCCGGAAACGGGTGATGATCGCGCGCGCGATCCCATCCCACCGCATCCGCCGGAACCTGCGCGTATGGTCCTTGCGCAGCGCGCGGCGCATGCTGCTAGGCAGGAGCTCGCGCGGCAGGGAGCGCCAATCCTCGCCTGGCTGCAGATGCTGCAGGCGCTCCAAGTTTTGCGCTGATAGCCGCGGAGCGTAATGGTTGTGAAGCCTCTCCGGCGCATTCAGCCGCATGGCTTCCTGGTACAACCCCTCGTGCGTGCGCAGGTATTTCGTGGCGTAGCCGCCGGCTTGCACGGGAGGCAGATCGCCGATCGCCTCGCGGATCGTCACAAATCCTTCCGTCAAGGCCGGCGGGATTGTCCGGTTCGGCACCATATCGCCGATGCCGCCGCGCCCGTGCGTCGGCTTCGGGAACCCGCCCTGCCGCCCAAGATCCCGCCGCCAGCCGATAAAAAACATACGCCAGCGCATTTGCGGGACGCCGTATTGCGCTGACAGCAGCTCTGCGCAGTCGATCGAATAGCCGGCCTCGCGGAAGGCATTTCCCAACTCAGCGAGCACCGCGCCTTTTTCAAGCGTCGCAAGGCCGGTTACATTCTCAATTACAATGATCTTGGGCCTGAGTTCTTCGGCGATTCGCATGAATTGCCGGAACAATCCGTTGCGGGGGTCCCATAACTCGCGCTGCCCGATGATGCTGAACCCCTGACAAGGAGGCCCGCCGATCAGCAGGTCGAGCTCGGCACGGCCCACCCCGGCTTCATGCCGAATATCGGCGCCCGTCAGGCCGTGAATGTCGCGCCCGATAAAGGGGATCCCGGGAAAGTTGCGGCGGTGCGTCGCCTCACAGCATGGCGCGGCGTCGGAACATAAGCGCACGTCGAAGCCGGCATTGATGAGGCCGAGGGTGATCCCGCCGGCGCCGGAAAACAGGTCGACCGCGGTGTGCCGCGGCCCGGTATCGCTCATTTCCGGCCTCAACACGTACGGATTCACAGCTCCTCCCCCCGGCGCCCGAATAAGCGGCCTTGCATCCCGAACCGCTCGCGGTCGAGGTGCTCCCGAATCAGTCGCGCGATCAGCGTGCTCTTCTTGAAACCCCTCTCGGTGCAGTAAGCCTCGAACCGCTCAGCCTCTTCCGGCGCCAGCAGCACCGAGATTTTTTGACGCTTTGCGACCGCGTCCGAATCCGCCATACCACATTTAGCGTCCGGTCCGCCGCAGTAATCAAGACTCTTAAGCACTATTGCGCACTTTTGATCTCTGACGGAACGATATCATAGGAACATATAAGGAACAATATAAATCTAGGCGTGCCCTCTTCGGACCCCGCTCTTTCATTGTCGCTCCCGCGCCACAAGGCGTCACGGCCATCCGGTGACGACCGCTGACATAGGCGCTGCTTCGCGTTACAGCGGCGAGCGCTGGCGCCCGCGGTTCTGGCGGCGGGTGGTTCTAGATGCTAGTCTCTGGCCCGACCGCCGACCGTTTTTGGTCCTCGGCGTACGTCCTAGCCCAGCAGAACGTGTTGACCAGACGCATCTGCTCGATCGTCGAGCAGGGGATCTCGAGCAGCTTCGGCGACGCGAAGATCACGGCGAGTCCCTGTGCCCGGGAGATCGCCACGTTGAGCCGGTTGCGGCTGAACAGAAATTCCAGGTTCCGCGGGATATCGTCAACAGACGACGTCGCCATCGAGATCAGCACGACGGGCGCTTGCTGCCCTTGAAACTTGTCGACCGTGCCGACCAATGCGCCGGCCGGCAGCACCGATTTCAGGTGGTTCACCTGCACGTTGTATGGGCTGACGACGAGGATGTCGTCGGGCTGAATCGGGCGGGTCGCGCCTTTGCTGTCGGTCCAACGCCGGCCCAGAACGCTCAGATAGACCTCGCGGATACGAGCCGCTTCGGCCTCGCTCTTCTGGGCGCAGCCCTCATGCTCGACGGGCACGAAGCGGATGCCGGAGCGCGCTAGCACCGGGTCGGCGCCGTTGGCGAGGACCAGCCCTTGGCCGGCGTTCTCCTCTTCAGGCACCAGCCGCCCGTCATACACGGCCTCGGAGATGAAACGGCACACGTCGGGGTGCATGCGCCGCGTGGTCGGCAGAAAGACCCCGCGATCGGGCGGCACCGTCGCGAGCGGCCCCAGCAGATATTCGAGCGCCGAGCAGCCGGAATTGCCAGGATGCACGCCCTTCAGCGGCTGAGCAAGCTGCATCTGGTCGCCGACCAGGACGATGTTGCGCGAGCTGACGCCGATCGCGACGACGTTCGCGAGCGACACCTGGCCGGCTTCGTCGATGAAAACATAGTCGAACGCCCGATCGAACTCGGGTCGCGCGAACAGCCAAGCCGTGCCGGCGACCAGCTGGTGGTGCGGCTGCACCTCTTCGTTCGCCTTGACGTTTTCGATCACCGTTCCCGCAAACCGCTGGTCGTCGCTGCTGTATTTTTTTACCCCGCGGAAGAGGACGCGCCGCCGCGCCGCTTCCTCCTCGATCGCCTTCAGCAGGTTGTTGATCGCCTTGTGCGAATTTGAGGAGATACCGACCCGCTTACCGCGGGCGAGCAGCTCGACGATGGCGTGCGAGCACGTGAAGGTCTTGCCAGCACCGGGCGGGCCCTGGACGAGGAGATAGCTGTCGGCCAGCCGGCAGATTGCCGAGACCGTTTCGATCAGACAATCGCTCGCTGCCCCCCTGATGATCGGCGCCCCCGCGGTAACGCCGCTGATGCTCGGCCGCTCTTTCGTCAGTATCGCTGTGATGGCCGGGTATCGCGCGTTGCGCCCGATCACCGTCTCGGCGTAGCGGTAGATCGCCTCCTGCAAGGGATCGTAAGGAACCGGCCGCCCCGGAATCAGCGAAAAGCACGCCTCATACGCCGGCGCCTTCTTGCCGATCTTCAAGCTGACTGTCAGCGCTTCCTCGTCGAGGTCGACGATTTCACCGGCCGGCGCCAGTGTATGCGCGATTAACGGCTTGCCGCCGACATGCAGCTTGAGTTCCTGCGGCGGGAAAGTGAACGTGTGGATCAGCGAGCGCTTTTCCTCGCGCGGCGGCCTGGTCGGGTCCCGCCGCAGGGCGCCGATGCAATCCGCGTCTTCGACCAGCTCGTCATCCGTCAGCTCTTGCCGGTGAAACATCGCCCAGTATTCGGGCTTGGCCTCTCGGCGATGGAACTGTAGCAGGTGGCCGATCAGCTCGCGCCACGACCGCTCGTCGTCTCCCGCGCCGGCCAACAACCGGGCGCTGACTTCAGCCACGCGCGCCTCGGCCTCGCGGCGCCGCGCATCGGCTTCGGGCCTTTCCGCCTCCGGCACCGGCCCGGAAAACCAGGGCGTCTCGGCCGGGCGCAGCTTCAAGAGCCAATCGCGGCAGTGCAAGGTTGAGCGGCAATCGTCGGCGTTATAGTCGGCGATCTGTTCGAGAAGCTGGCCGTCCTGTAGCTCGCGCCAGCGCTCGTAGGCCACGATGCTGTCCGCCGCCGCGGTGACCTCCCCCTCCCGCTCACCGGCATAGAACCGCTCGATGTTCTTCAGCGAGTAGGCGGGCTCGGACACCTGCATCGATTCCCGGACGACCTTGAACAGGTCAACCAGCTTGCCGCGGCGCAAGAGATCATCGATCTCCACCTCCCGCGTCCCGTGCAGCATCATCAGCCGCTTCAGCGCGGTCGGCTCGTAGGCGGCGTAGTGGTAGACGTGCGCGCCCGGGTGCGCCGCCAGGCGCGCCACGATGAAATCCACCGCCTCTTCAAACGCCTTCTTTTCCGCCGCCCGGTCATGACCCCAAAACGGCGTGAACCGCACCTTACCCCCGTCCTCGGTGGCGAAGCCGAACAGGTACTCAAGCCCGCCGCTGTCATCAAAGATCGGCAGACCTTCCATATCGAAAAACACGTCGCCGGGGTCGGGCAGCGGTAGCCGCGCAAAGCCCTTGCCGGCCACCGCCGGCAGCAGTTCGAGCCGATCGGCACCCGAGTCGCGCTTAATCGCCTGCAGGCGCGCTTGCCTCCGCAGGCGGTAGAGCGTTTGCGGCTGGATCGAGAGCGCCGCCGGGGCCGTCGTGTCGACCGCCAGCGCGTGTAGCGTCGCGACGCCGGCGCCGCGCAGCTTTCTCATCTGGCTGCGCGCGATGTTCGCGATCAGGCTCAAATGGTCGGCGGCATCCCATTCAGCCCCGCACCGCTCGCGCCAGCGGCACAGGCCGCAATGCCCGCAGGGCTCGGCCATCGTCGCTGGCGGCGCGACGATAAAGGCGAGCAGCCGTTCCGCCGCCGCCCTCTGGTAGTGGACGAAATCCGCCACGCGGAACGGCACCTTCCTGCGGTCTCCCAGCACCACATGCATGAATTGCGGCGCCAGCTCCTGCTCGAAGGCGAGCAGGGTCGAATAGACGCCGAGCTGGATCACGTATTCCGGCTTGGCGCCGCGCGCGAGCTTCGTGTCCGATACCTCGTAACTCCAGGCGCCGAGGCGCGACGGCCGATCCACGCGCTCCAGGAAATCCGAATAGCCGTGCCAGGGCGGACGCATCAGCGCGCCCTGATAGATGATCTCTATCCCCGCCCGCATCGCCTCACGCGTGCGCGCGACGCGCTGTTCGAGCGGCGCATTCTCGTCGAGCTCGGCAATGCTGCGGCCCGACCGGCGCAGCGCCTCAAGGTGCGCGCGCTCGTGCGCGATCCCCTTTCGCGCCAGCAGATCGGCCATCGGGTCGTCCGGGAAGACAGTGGCCGGATTTTGCAGGTGTTCCAGGTCGAGCGCGCTGCTGTGCCGGCACCCCATGAAATGCAACAGGTCGGTTGCCGACAACAGCAATCCGTTGGGACCATCGAACATCGTCTTCATCCCTTAGGCGGCCGCGCTCGCCGCTTGCGGCGCAGCGCAGGCCAGGATGTCGCGATCGGACCGCAGGCCCCGCGGCTCGACCTCGACCGGCGGCAGCGCGGCTATCGCTGTCGCCGTCCCTTCCACCTCGAGTTCGTTGAAGCGGCGCGCCTGGGGCATGACCGAAAGCTCCAAACTGCCGATGAAGTCGTTATATTTGCGCACGCTGGAGCTGAGGTTCTTGCCGAGCCCGGCGATGTGCTCCCCCATCGTCGCGAGGCGCTTGTAGAGGTCGCGCCCGAGTTCGTGCACCCTCTTGGCGTTATCGGCGACCTTCTCCTGGCGCCAGCCGTAGGCCACCGCCTTTGCCAAGGCGATCAGCGTCGCCGGTGTCACGATGAGCACCCGCTGCGCCGCCGCGAACTCGAACAGATCCGGGTCCCGCTCGGCCGCGGCCGCATAGAAATTGTCGCCGGGCACGAACATGACAACAAAATCGGGCGTCTCCAGCAGCCCGTCCCAATATGTCTTGCCGGCCAACTGCTTGACCTGCGAGCGCAGCTGCCCGGCATGCAGTGTCAGGTGCCGCTCGCGCTCGGCCTCGTCGACGGCGTCGACCGCGTCCAGATAGGCCGCCATCGGCGCCTTCGCGTCGACGACGATGCTGCGGCCGCCTGGCAGCCGGATCACGACGTCCGGGCGCGACACCGCGCCCTCGCGGACGTACCCCTCTTCCACCGAGAAGTCACAGAACGGGCTCAACCCCGCCAGTTCGAGCACATTGCGCAGCGTGTGCTCGCCCCAGCGGCCTCGGGTCTTTGGGGCGGCGCGCAACGCATTCACCAGCCTCGAGGTTTCGCTGCGCACGGCCATCTGCGTGTCGACCACGGCCCGCAACTCGCTGGACAGGGCGCCGTAGGCCTGCGCCCTCGCTTTCTCCAGTTCGGCCAAATTCGTCTGACAGGCCTGGAGCGCTTCGCGCATCGGTACGACCAGCGCCTCGACCGCCTCGCGGCGCGCGTCCAGATCGGCGGTCGCGCCCTCCTTGTGTTTCTCGAAGACCGTGTTCGCGAGCTGCACGAAGGAGGTCTGGTTGTCGCGCAGGCTGTCGCTCGCGATCGCCTTCAGGTGCTCTTCGATCTCGCCTCGGACAGCCGTCAGCGCCTGGACCTTCTCGGCATGGGTCCGTTGCTCCTCCGTCAACCTGGTTTCCAGCTCGGACACCGTGCTCGACAGCGTCACGATCCGCTGATTGAGGCCGGCGACTTGCTCCTCCAGCCCTGGCACGCGGTCCGCTTGTTCTTGGAGGGCACTCCGCGACGCCGTTGCCTCCAACAACTCGCCGCGCAGCTCACGAACTTCGGCCTCGAGCCCACCCACGCGTGACGCTGATACGTCGGCGGCGGCGCGGCCGGCGGCCTCCGTTTCGGCCTTGCCGCGCCATGTGTTTGCGTCCTCCCGGGCGGCGGCAACTTCGACTTCAGCGCGTCCGATCTGCTCGCGTAGGAGCACTGCTTCGGCAGCTGCCGCGCGCAACTTCGATCGGAACGCGAGATAGATGGCGCCGACCGCACACGCGGCCAGAAGCACCACGAGGACGAGACCCGCGACTGACATAGCCCACCTCTGCTGTCCTGCGGTTGCAGGATAAGAATACAAAATAGATGGGCATAGTTTTTAGGTCAATCGGATTCCGCTGCCACGCCCCAATCTGGCCGATCCGATAGCCCCGTCAGAGCGCGGATCTCGCGATTGACCAGGCGGATTTGGCGGGCTTCCGGCTTGCCCTCGTCGTCGAGCAGCTGAAGGAAGGCCAGCACATAGAACAGCATCGCGCGCCGGACCGGCAGACGCGCCGTGCCGTCCTGCATCGCGTAGTCGGTTTCGATCGCGCGTCGCTGCGCCGGCGACAGGTTGCGGTCAGCTTCGACGATCACCTCGACGGTTTCGTGCCAGGCGACGTCCTCGTCCGGCGAAACCGAAGAAGGCGCCCCACCCCGGATCGCCAGAATGCGGCCGACCACGAAGTCCCGAAACCCAGACTGTAGGTGACAATAGGCGCGCACGTGCCAGCGGCGGCCGTCGTTACCGAACGCATGCGGGGCTATGTGGCGCCAGGTCGGCTCCGGGCGACTCAGAGATTGATAATGAACCTCGACCGTCTCCCGGCGCGCGATTGCCTGAAGCAGGCTGCGCATCGTTGAATCCGGCGCAGCGCGTGCGGGTACCGGCACGCTCGCGATGTCGGGATTGATGCCGATCCAGCCGTCCCCCAGCGTCAGATGGGCGAACATCTGGTCCGCGCTCGTTTTTAGCAGCAGCGGCACGAATCGCTCGGACGCGCAATAGGTCTTCAGGCTCTTGTCATAGACGATGTTTGCCGGAGCGAGCGTCTGGTAGAGCGTCAGGTCCTTCGAGGCCTGGGCTATCTTGATCCCAAATTGCTCAATCAAATCAGCGCGATTTACGTGCCCGGCCCAATACAGCCGCGCTTCAATGAATGTAAGGCGCTCGCGCACCGCCCATTTCGCAGGCACTCCCGACGCGTCCATCTGGAGAGTATTCCCGTATATAAAGTGTTCGTATCTGCATTATGCGGATATGCGAGCGACCGGTCAAATCACCCGGCATCGCTCACCAGTGGACGGAGCTGAATATGGGCGTCTCCCCGCCGCCACGGGGGCCGGGTCCTACTCGCCCGCCTTCGCTCCGCTCGGCACGGCTCCCCGGGGCCCTGTCACTCGCAAGCGAGTGAACAGGTCCCGGCCTCTGGTCACGATCCCTGACGCCGAGCGGCGCGCGCTTGCACGCCACGAACTGTGCGAACCGCGGCGCAGGCCGGAAAGGAAGAGGACCGAGCGGGCCTTCACGGCGGGTCCAGGCGGACGAGAGAAGGCTCGCGTCCGCCCGCCGTGGAGATCCCCACATGGAAGCGGCCTCTGCTGTCCGAAAGATCCCCCTCGACCGGCTTGTCCTGTCGCCGGCCAACGCCCGCAAAACCCCGCCTTCGGCGGCCGAAGACGCCGAACTGAAGGCGAGCATCAAGGCCCGCGGGTTGAAGCAGAACCTGGTGGTTTGCCCGACCTCTGAGGAGCACGGCCTCTACGCCGTCACGGCCGGCAGCCGGCGCCTGAAAGCGCTGCAGGAAGTCGCCACCGAGGGCGTCGTCCCGGCCGACTACGAGGTGCCGCGCCTCGTCGAAGAGCCGGATGCGGCGCTCGAAACCTCGCTGATGGAAAACACGGTGCGCGCCGCAATGCACCCGGCGGACGAATTCGCCGCGATGGCGGCACTGATCGACGCCGGCGAGAGCGTCGACGCGGTCGCCACCCGCTTCGGCGTCAGTGAACGGCACGTCAAGCAGCGGCTGAAGCTCGGCAAGGTCGCGCCCGAGCTGCTCGATGAATTCCGCGTCGGCAAGCTCTCGCTCGACGTCATGACGGCGTTCACGCTCGGCGCCGACCACACGACGCAGCTCGCGGTGTGGCGCCAGGTCAAGGACCAGCCTTACATCCAGCCCTACACGGTGCGGCGGCTCTTGACCCAGGGCGCTGTCCCGCTCGATTCGCGCCTCGGCGCTTTCGTCGGCGCCGCTGCCTATGAGGCCGCCGGCGGCACGGTCACGCACGATCTTTTCAGCGGCGACGCGGACGGCTTTATGGACAACGCCGCGCTCGTCCGGCGTCTTGCGATCGAAAAGCTCGAAGCGAAAGCCGAGGAATTGCGCCCGCAATGGGCTTGGGTCCGGGCCATGCTCGACCCCGATTACGGCTTCACCGCCGAATATGTCCGTATCCGCCCGAAACCTGCTGAGTTTCCGCCGGCAGTCGCCGCCGAGCTCCAGGAGATCGAAGACCGCCTCGCCGCGCTGGAGGCGCTCCCCGAGGATGCCTGGACCGGCGGGCTGATGAGCGAAGCCGAGGAACTCGAGGCGCGCCGCGACGAGCTGATCGAGACAACCGAAGCCGAGGCCGTCTATGTCGAAGAAGACCGGGCTCGCGCCGGTTGCACGATCGGCGACGACGGCGAGTTCCGGCTCTATGAGGGCCTGGTCGAGCGTTCGACGTCGCCTGCCGAGACACGCAACGCTGACGGCGAGTTCGCGGAGGACAGCGGCGAGGCTTTCGCGTCCGGTGCCGGCGACACCCGCCCCTCTCCGCGCCCGCTCAGCGGCGAGGAGCAGGTTCGCAAAGAGTGCGGCTTCAGCCAGTCGCTCGTCGACGACCTGAAGGCGCACCGGCTGCAGATCGCACGAGCACATCTCGCCGGTGATTTCGAAGTGGCGTTCGATCTCGCGCTCTATGCGCTGTGCACCGATCTCTGTGATCGCGGCTGGCGCTCCCGCCCGCTCGATCTGCGCGCCGTCGAGACGCGACCGTCGAGCTCGCTCAACGATCTCGCCGGCACGCCGGCTGACCGGCTCCTTGAAACGCACCAAAAGGCGCTTCCTCTCGATTGGCTCTCCTTGCCACCGGCGGAAGGGCTCACGGCGCTCGCGGCATTGCCGGCGGAAGCCAAGCAGACCCTCTTCGCCTGGTGCATCGCCGCCACCCTCAAGCCGCAGCTCGCCGTCGAGGACGGGGCCGATCTCGTCGTGGAGAGCGCCATCCGGCGGCTTACCATCCCGTTCGCCGATTTCTGGCGGCCGACCGCTGCTAATTATTGGGGCCGGGCGAAGAAGGCGCACGGGCTCGCGATCGCCGAAGCTGTCCTCGGCCCGCGCTGGGCGCACCATCACGCCGATGACAAGAAGGCGATTCTCGCTGCGGCGCTCGAGCAGGCCTTCGATCCGGCCGGAAACACAGCCTCGATCGCCCTCGACCAGGCGGCGCGGGATGCCGCTGCGGCGTGGCTGCCGCCGGGCATCGCCGCCGGCGAGACTACGGCACACAGTGGCGACGCCAATATTGGACCCGACGCCGATCCCGAGTCCGAGGACGAGCCGTTCGGACCCTCCTCTCGCGCGCCGTTAAGCCACGAACCGTGGCGTGAACTCGCCGAGATCGACGCGCCATCGGCCGATCTTCCCGCCTTTCTGACCGGGGAAGAGCCGGCTCTGGCGGAGCCGAGCGCGGCTTTCACCGACTAACGGCCTCGGCGCTTGCGGAGGTCGACGCCGACAGGCGCGCGATCTCCGCTCCCGCGCGGCCCTGGCGGCTGTGCGCATTTGTCGGGCGACATGAAAAACTGCACCGGCGGCGACACGTAAAACTGCACCACCTCCAAGGTCGAGAGGAGGTGCCCGCAATGACCGAATCGTCTGAGGTTTCCGCGCGGCTTGAGCAGCTGCGGGGG
>Ga0210390_10005837_pt1 | contig 10300 bp, 7 predicted proteins | sample IncBWH11OmetaG_FD_161050 | JGI IMG/M metagenome (GOLD analysis project Ga0210390, IMG submission 161050) | Forest soil microbial communities from Barre Woods Harvard Forest LTER site, Petersham, Massachusetts, United States - Inc-BW-H-11-O ... | reverse complement strand
TAGTATTGAATGTTTACATCGTTTGGTGCGACAAAGTGCCGCGGCGTTGCGTTGTTTTGGCGGCCTAGCATGCCGGCGATGTCTGCTCCGACCGCGTCTACGACGCCCATAGCCTTGCCCAACTCAGGCTCAGCGGTTGCCACAGACTCGGTGCTCTTCAATATCGCTCCAAGCCGGGCAAACGCCGTAGAGCTTTGACTTTCACGATCGTCGCGAACGATCAATTGCATCGGTTCCAGCGGAAGATCGCAGGTGTACGTCACCTTGATTACGTGTTCGCGCAGGCACACCGTCCGAATGCTGCTGAGCATCTCCGGGTTCTGCATCGCGCGATTCCACTCGCCTGCACCTGTCATGAAAATCGAGACGGGCTGCTGCGCGTCGATGTCCACTTGGATCGTCCCGCCTTGCGAGCCATAGCTTTTGCCGACATGGTAGTTGGCAGGGTCTAGCCGCACGGATTCCTCTGTGCCGCGCTGCCACTCGAATTCCATTTGCTGCGCAAGCGCTGGGCTAGCGCACACGAAGACAATCAAGGCTGGAACAATTTTTGTGATGCGCATAGTAAGGCCAGTATTTAAGTCGGAAAATAGCGCGGCAATAGAACTAGGCCTGATTTGACGCCAACAAGTATCGTGCCCAGAAAGGCACAATCGGCGGACGCAGGGTGGCCGGCACGCGGCACGTCGAGTCTCAGTCCGCAAACTCGGTGCCTGCATGTTCCTCGGAGGCATCCAGCCGGGCAAGACTCTGGTAGCGCCGCGATGACGCACCACCTAGGCGGTTGTGTGCTGCCGGTCGTGATTACGTACGTCCGTTTCACGGCTCGCTGGTGATGAAGTACGAGGCAAGGGGAGCGCCGGCGTACTTCTTGCCCGTCAACCGGACAAAGAGCAGCGCTGAGTTGCGTGGCCGGTGGTTCACCACGCCGAGATTCCGCCTCTAAGTATTAAGGCGCGTAACGGGTGAAGACAAAGTCGCGATCTTTCACAGGCGCGTGGCAGGGGAAGCAGGTCTCGTGCAACTCCTTGCTGCCCGGCTTTCCGTCCTTAAAGTCAGCGAACCCCCAGCCGCCTGTCGCGGCGTACTTCTTTGAGTCCTTAACCATAAACTGAACATTCACGGGAGAGCCGACAATAAAGGATTGAGCGCCGGGGAATGGACCGGCCAGGACTTTGTTGTTGTCTTCCGACTGGACACGAGTCCAATGAATCGCGGCAATGATGGCGCCATCCGGGAACGGGAGCGTCCTTTCCTTAAAGGCCTTGATCGCTATTTCGTTGCCGAGTTGAGTGCGCAACTGGTCGGTCTTGCCTGGTACCAGGAGTTGGGCCACAGCGATCATTTTCCAATCGCGGTATCCGGGGGGGATTGTGACGCCGAAGATCGGGGCGGCCTGGTCATCCGCGTGTCGAGATGCAAGGGCCAAAGAGGCGACAACGCCAACCAGCGCCGCAACTGCAAACAGCGAGAAAGCAATTCGTTTCATGATTCCGCCTACCTTTCTCCGCCTTTGGATGCTGACTCAAGCGAGAGGGAGACTTTTTGATCCCCGCTTCCGCAATACACGCATGTCAGGGATCTTGGCTCACTGCGATTCACAAACAATTCCTTTCCGAACAACTCGCGGTGATTCAAACAGGCACTGAAAGCACGGCACTTCCGCGACCGCTTTCGACAGGCATTACCGAACCCTCTTTTCTTCTGCCTGGCCAACTCGAAGAACTGTGCTCACTCCGCCGCAACCAACTCGTGTGCAATCTTCTTCCAGACCAGCCCCCGAGCGCGCATCGAGCAATCTTGCGAACGTCCAGGCTGCGCCGCTGGTCGCCCGAGGTGCTTTCGCTTGCTACGCGCATTGCGGAAGCCAGCTCGGACCCGCTCGACGATCAACGATCGCTCACTCTGCGACGGCGCCTAGAACCGTAAATACCATTTTCCCTGTGGGCGTGGAAGTGTCCACCTGTTCCGATAGACTGACGAACTCGATCCCGAGAGCCTCGCATTTGCCGAGCACCCGTGGCCTTGAAAACTGTCCGTGCTAGGATGCCGCTGGAGACATGACCTATGCCCTTTGTTGACACGAGTCGGCTCAAGGTCGTTCAACGCTTGCCCGGCTGGTTCGGTCGCTATTTTCATTCAACGAACATGACGTTCGCGCATTACGACTTTAAGCGTGGCGCATCGATTCACGAGCACTTTCATTCTCAGGAAGAGGTCTACGAGGTGATCGACGGCGAGCTGGAACTGACTATCGACGGTGCAACCCAAATCGTCCGGTTTGGCTTGGTCGCGGTCGTTCCGAGCAACGCGCACCATTCGGTCAAGGCCGTCACTGACGGGCGAGTCATCATCGTTGACTATCCTGTGAGGCCGGAGTTCGACTAAATAACCCCAAGCATCCTTCCAGAGTTGTTTTAAACCACCTAAAGCGCCAAATCCAATACCGCGTTGGCAGTTGCGGTTCGCATTTTAGTTTGGGTTGGTTTGGGCCGACTGAGCCGACTGGATGGATTGCGTGCGCCGCTCGATCCGGGAGGCTTCTTCGGTGCGACCGAGCTGGCGAAGGGCATTGGCTTCGGCGGTGAGATCACGCACGAGATACGGGCTGTTAGCCCCGAATTGCTTTTCGGCCAAAGTGACCACGCGCGCATGGCAGCTCTCGGATTTATCCGGCTGGCCCCACAGATCATAGAGGTTGCAAAGGGGAGTGAGCGACATAGCCATGCGATTGTCGTCCGCGCCGTACATCGCTTCGAAGATTTTCACGACGCGGAGCAGAGCTGTTTCGCTCTTAGCAAATTCGCGTTGCGCGGAGTAGACGTGGGCAATGTTATTGAGACAACCGGCGGTTCCGGCGCTGTTTTCGCCGTAAGCTTTCAGATTCAGGTCGAGTGCGCGGGAGAAAAGCAGCAGCGCGCTGCTAAAGTCTTTTTGCGCGTATGCATTCAGGGCCAGATTTTGCAGTGCGCTGGTCAGCATGGGTGATTGCGGGTCGTACAATTTTTCGGTTAGGGCTAGTTGCCGCTTGAATGTTTCTTCGGCTTGTTTGTAGTCCAACCGCCAGGCATACACGTTGCCGAGCTGGCCGATGGCTTCGGGGAGGCGACCATCCTGGGGCTGGATTTTTTCGGCGATCCCGATCGCTTCTTTGGCCGAAGTTTCCGCGTCGTTGAAACGCCTATCCGTCACTGCCTTCGTGCTGGCTTGCATGGCGGCATGGAATTTGTCGTCGAGATTTGGCGTAGCTTCGTGAGCGTGGAACCGCGACGCGAGACTCGCGGCTTCCGACGATTTTCCGGAGGCGCGCAGGTCGGCTAAGTACTGTTGGAAACGCGCCAGAGCGCTTTCGTATTTGTTCTTGGCATCGAAGCGCTCTTCGGGAATGCCGATCTTGGGCGGTGGTTCGTCGATCGCGGCCCGCCGGTAGTGGTCGAGAGCGGTCACCCAATCACCCTTCTTCTCCGAGGCAAGAGCGAGGTCCAAGCGCGGCATGATTTCTTTGGGCGCCAGTGAAAGCGCTTCTTTGTACTCTGCTATTGCGGCGTCGCGATCGCCCGACCCTTCGAGTGCCTGCCCCAAGAACTCGTGAAAGGGCCAACTTGTCGGGTCAAGATCTACGGCGCGTCTCAGTTCTGCAATAGCGGCTGGAAAGTCTTTTTTATTGAGCAGGATTCTGCCGGCGCCGGAATGAGCGGTGGCGTGGCTCTCGTCGATATCCTCGGCCTTGCGGAATTCCGAAAGGGCCTCATCGTCGTTCTTGAGAGCTTCCTGTGCGCGGGCGAGGCCTACATGGGGCTCCGGGTTTGCGGGATCCAGCTCTGCGGCAATGCCAAATTCCTTCACCGCCTCCTGAAATCTACCCACACGGTTAAGCGCACTTCCCAAGCATTGGTGGCAAAGGGAAAAGTCGGGCGCCAGGGCAGCCAACTCGCGAAATTCGGTAATCGCGGCCGCAGGATCCAGGCGCACGAGAGCGGAGCCGAGATTCTGTCGAGCTTTGAGATCGTTCGGATCGCGACGCTTGACCTCGCGATATTCGCGAATTGCGGCGACCAAGTCATCTTTTTCTTGGTAGGCAAGACCTAGGTTGTACCGCGACTGGACGTCATCGGGCTTGAGAGCAAGGGCTCTCTTGTATTGGGCGATCGCGCCGTCGTAGTCACGAAGATCGCGGAGAAGGATTCCCAGGTCGTAGTAGGCAATTTGGTAGTCCGGCTTGTTGCGAATGGCCTCCTCGATCTCCAATTTTGCCGCGTCGAAATTGCGCAGCGCCTGCAGGGCAAGTCCAGTATTCAAGTGTGCCGGAGGATTGTTGGGGTTGCGTGCGAGAGCGGCCTTGCCTTGCCGAATGGTTTCATCCGGATCGCCAGAGTTGTAATACGTAAGACTCAGCCGAGTGTGGACTTCGGGGAAATCAGAATCCTTGCGCAGGATCTCAGAATATACTTGGCCGGCTTCTTCAAAGCGTTTTTGCTTGATGAGGATGTCGCCCATGACAAATCCGGACGCAGGGTTGTCGGACTCGGCCGCCAGCGAGGCGGTGAGTTCCGCAACTGCGTCATCGAATTGACCGGCCCGAATCAATTTTCCGGCATTGCTGAGGTGCTGGAGCTGTCCGGTGTCGGCAGGCTTGTCTGGTTTTCCATCGTTTTTCGTTGTGGCCGCAGCTAGAGCAGCGAAAACCTTTGGGTCGGCTCCTGCGGTTTTCAGAAGTGAGCCGTAGGCGACGTCCGGTTCGAAATTGAGCCCGTACGAGCGAATTTCACTGGCAATATTCTCTGGGAGGACATTTGCAGCAACGAGAGCGAGCAACTCGGTCTTGCTGAGAGGGCGCGGATCGGCCTTCGTGATTGGACATGAACCACAGATGGTGCAAATCAGGCAGACAATCAACGAGAGATGTATGCGTTCTTGCATGGAGTCCCTTGGCGAATCGCTGATACCCGAATGGTTTACTTGTGGGCGACGTGTTCGAAGTCGGCCATTTGGCCAGACAGAGTGGATCCACGGCCGGTATCGGCCAGAGACACTGTCGCCACTAACGTTAGGAACGCCCTTTTTCGCATTTCCTTCCCCTTTGATGACGGTAGCACCTACGATCGCAACGGCCTGATGGTACGGCGGTACTAACGTGTCTTAGTCGGTAACGGCGCGCTGCGATGTTGCTCGAGCGGCGTGACCAGAACTGACGGATGTGGGAATCCTCCACGTCAGACAATCCTGGAATAACCCGTCTTTTGTGACAGTTGGCCAATTCGAAGAACCGCGGACCCACAGAGCCAGCACAGAACATCGTTTCCGACCGTCTGGGCCTTTCCATCTCGCCCAGCCCGAAAACCTCGCAAATGGCGGTGTCTCGCGGGACACAGGGAAACACTGAGGCTGTCCAACCTGCCCAAAGCCTATCAGAACCGCTCCGGTGGATTTGAGATTGCTTTCACCCAAGACGGATCGTATCAAAGGGCTTCTGTCGTGGCAGTCGTTAAGTACTTGTCTTGACAGTACGGTCGGGCGCCAATTCCACGTGTACCAAAGGATGTGTTTTGATACGCGTCGTCGGAAATTAGGATCGAACTCTAGGTAAGGTCCGGATACCCGCAATCCGTCCAGCACCGATGTCAAGCGTGGAGATCACTTCCCACAAGCCGACTTGAACGCAGCCGCCCGCGCGGCGGACGCTTCGCGTGAGGTAACTCAGCAGTGATTGCCTATCGGTAGAGATAAATTTGGGTCACAGGAGGTGTCCCCGTGACCCATCTCAGAAAAATGATGCTGGAGGAACTCCAGGCTCGAAAAATCACTGCGCTTGTGCTTGGCTGGGTTGAAGATTCGGTGATTCGATCCGATAGCCGAGGCGTCGGAGGTCCCGGATCATCTTCCAAGTGCGAAGTTGCTTCGATCGCTTGCTGACCGCCGGGCCCCGCTCTTCGTAACGGACTCGCTGGTGCAGGATCAACCAGATCAGCCGACACTGTCGATGGGCAATGACCCCGATGGCTTGATTGTGTCCGAGTCTCGGGACCGCGCGGCGATACACAATTTCGAAAATGCTTCCTTTGGTTCTGGCTGCAGCGTTAGCAGCTTGATTAAGTAAGCGCCGCATATGGCGATTGCCCTTCGGAGAGCGATGGCTGTAGTTTACGCCGGCGCTCTCTTCCTCTCCCGGGCAAGCACCGACCCAGGACGAGAGACATTTCTCAGAGGGAAAGGTAGCGGCGGTCGGGCCGACTTCCGCAATGATCTGCTGCGCTGAGTCCACTCCCAAACCGGGTACCTCCGCCAGCCGCTCGACGGCATCCTGATGTTGGCTGAGCAGACTGGCCATCTCTTGGTCCAGTTTGCCGATCTGCTCGTCGATCAACCGACATTCCTCCAACGCCATCTGCAATAGCCGCCGATAGACGTCGTTCAACTCCGTACAGGCGCCGAGTGCGTCGCTCAACTGTTCCGGCGTGGCACGCAAGCGCTCATCGGCCAAAGCAGCCAAGGCTGCCGGGTTGGTTTCACCTTCGGCAAGGGCCTTTAACATCCGGCGGGCACTGAAGCCCAGCAAGTCCGAGACGAAGCTGGATAACTTGATATGGGCTTCTTCGAGAAGAGATTCCAATTGGTTCTGCAACCGGATCCGAGCACGCCTCAACTGGAACTTCTTGCGCGTTACCGTCCGCCATAGTCGTTGCTCGGCATCAGGTACAAAGCTCAGAGTCAGTTCCCGGGCTACCAGTCGCTTCACCAGGCGTTCGGCATCGACGAAATCCCTCTTGCGTCCCCGTCGTCCGCGATTGGACTCTGCCTGTGCCAGATGCAACCTTCCGGACCTCCGCTTGGCGCCTTCTCGCTTCTCGCATAACGGCTTCCAATATCTTTCCAGCGCTTCCCACACTGGCTTCCAATATTGCGCTGTCGATTCCATGACCACTTCCTCGACCTCTTGCTCGACGAACCAGGCAGCCAACGCTCGCAGTTGTTCGGGGTTGCTGCCAAACATTCGCCTTTCAAACTGGAACTCAGCATCGACTTCTACATCAGATACAACCACAGCTAGCATCTTCTTATGAACATCGATTCCCGCTATTCTGTAGGACATTAGCTTTCTCCTGGCCGGGAGCGGAGAGCGTGCTGCGGCTACTTTAACCAGGCTCGCGGGCTATCGCCGCTCCCCCAGGGGAAGAACAACGACGCCCAATTATTCGCTCAAACACGCACGCTCCGGATCAGACAGCGACACGGCTTCGACTTCTCCAGTGAGTTCTCGACCTCGCCGCTCCAGGCTGTTGCGATGTTAACTCTGAGTGATTTTCATGAGGTTTCGCGGGCCGAACGGCCCTAAAGGACAGCGTCGTAATTACGCTGAAACTACCATAAGCAGTTACATCCGTATAGTGGAAGATTTCTCACGACGCTTCCAGCGTGCTCCAGACTGTCTGGGCCCCAAGCACATTCGTGAATACCAATCGGAACTTTTCAAGAAGCGAAAGTTGGCGGCGAGCACCGTTACGGTCTATCTTGCAGCTCTGCGGTTCTTCTATGGCAAAACTCTCAAGAAAAGCTGGAGCGCAGTCGAGACTCCCTATCCGAAAAGTGCCGAGCACGTTCCCTCGATTCTGAGCCAGCAAGAAGTGGCGCGACTGATCGATGCGGCTGACAGTCCCTTCCATCGCACTCTGCTGATGACCCTCTACGCCACCGGAGTGCGACGTGCCGAGTTAACCCACCTGAAAATTTCAGACGTCGACAGCCAGCGCATGGTCATTCACGTCCGGGGTGGCAAAGGGCGCAAAGATCGCGACGTGATGCTTAGCCCAAAGCTGCTCAAGGAACTGCGGGAGCACTGGCGGCGGTTAAGGCGAAAGCCAAGCGAGTGGCTGTTTCCAGGCAACCAGCAGCATACCAACGATCGGCCGATTTCTACGAAAGCGGTTTGGCATGCCTGCCGGAACGCTGCCAAGCGAGCGGGTATCCAAAAACAGGTACACCCCCATACGCTTAGGCATTGCTTTGCCACGCATCTGCTCGAACAGGGTGCGGATCTGCGCAACATCCAGATGCTGTTAGGCCATAGCGATCTGGAACAGACCACTATCTACCTCCATGTTTCTGAACTTCGCCTGAACGCGACAGCCAGTCCACTGGACTCACTGTCCCTAACAAGCGAGTCACCGCAGGAAGAGTAGATGGACCGGCCACCCCTCGAGGTGGCCGATATCGTCCGCGCTGCGGGAGATACCTTCATCGAACGAAACCGCAAGTGGCTCCGGTGGATGCATGTCAAAGTGCTGCTGGCCATTCGGCGGTGCCGTACCGCCGCCCTCGGCGGTCATCTCGATGAGTGCACCCGCTGCGGGCATCGCGCCATCTCTTTTAATTCGTGCAGAAATCGCCACTGCCCCAAGTGTCAGGTGGGTGCTCGGGAACGGTGGATCGCTGCGCGTCGGCGAGAACTTCTCCCGACACGCTACCTCCATGTCGTCTTCACACTGCCCCACCGGTTGGCGCCACTGGTCCTGCAGAACAAAAAGATCCTCTACGATCTCCTGTTTCGCACCAGCGCGGAAACACTTCTCGAAGTCGCTCGCGATCCGAGACACCTCGGCGCGGAAATTGGTTTCTTCAGTGTGCTGCACACCTGTCTGTTGAGGGCCTGCGGCCCGCGAAACCTTATGAAAATGGGCTCGAGTTAAGATGGCAACGGCTCGGGGTGGCGAGGTCGAGACTCCAGTGGAGAAGTCGAAGCCGAACACTTGTCTGATCCGGAGCGTGCGTGTTTGAGCGAATAATTGGGCGTCGTTGTCTTCCCCTGGGGGAGCGGCGATAGCCCGCGACCCTGGTTAAAGTAACCGCAGCACGCTCTCCGCTCCCGGCCAGGAGGAAGTGATGCCCTACAGAATAGCGGGAATCGACGTTCATAAAAAGATGCTGGCCGTAGTTGTATCCGACGTGGAAATCGAAAGCGAGTTCCAGTTTGAGCGGCGGATGTTCGGGAGCAACCCCGAACAATTGCGCTCGCTGGCTGCATGGCTGCTTGAGCAAGAGGCCGAGGAAGTAGTTATGGAATCAACGGCTCAATATTGGAGGCCGGTCTGGGAAGCACTGGAACGGCACTGGAAACCGTTACGTCAGAAGCGGGAAGGCGCACGCCCGAGGTCGGGATCGTTGCATTTGGCCCAGGCGCAGTCCAATCGTGGGCGGCGGGGACGCAAGAAGGATTTCCTAGATGCCGAACGCCTAGTGAAGCGGTTGGTGGCGCGGGAATTGAATCTAAGCTTTGTGCCCGACGCCGAACAGCGGCTCTGGCGGACGGTGGTGCGCCGAAAGCTTCAGCTGACGCGGAACCGGGTACGGTTACAAAACCGAGTAGAGAGTCTGCTGGAAGAAGCTCACATTAAGCTGTCCAGCTTTGTGTCGGATCTACTGGGCCTCAGTGCACAACGCATGCTGAAGGCGTTGTCCGATGGGGAAACCAACCCAGCAGCGTTGGCTGCACTAGCGGATCGGAAGTTGCATGCCACGCAAGAACAGTTGTGTGACGCTTTGGGCGCGTGCACGGAGCTCCATCCTGTCTATCGGCGGTTGCTAGGCATGATGCTTGAGGAGTTGCGATTGCTCGACGAGCAGATCGGTCAACTCAACCAGGAGATGGCAAATCTGCTCCGTCGACATCAGGACGCGGTCGAACGGCTGGCGGAAGTACCTGGTCTAGGCGTCGATTCTGCACAACAGATCATTGCCGAAGTAGGCGCCACGGCAGCAACCTTTCCTTCGGAGAAGCACCTCTCCTCGTGGGTTGGTGCCTGTCCCGGTGAGGAGGAGAGCGCGGGCGTGAACTACAGCCACCGATCCCCCAAGGGCAACCGCAACATGCGGCGCATTCTCAATCAGGCGGCCAACGCGGCAGTCAAGGCTAAAGGGACTATCTTTGAGATTGTCTATCGTCGTATGGTACTGCGCCTCGGACATAAACAAACTATCGGGGTGGTTGCGCATCGGCAGTGTCTCCTCATCTGGAAGCTCCTCCACCAAGGAGTTCGTTACCAAGAACGAGGCCCGGCAGTCACCAAACAATCCAAGCAAAGGCGCACTGCCAAGATGATCCGGCAACTCCGAAGTCTCGGCTATCGAGTTGAACCCGCAAATCCTCCACCACCCAACCTGGCATAAGAGATTTTCGACCCTGGAGTCAGAAGCTCAACATTCACCCGCATGTCCATTGCGTCGTTCCCGCCGGCGGCCTCTCGCTCGATCACACCCACTGGGTTCGCTCACGAGAGAACTACTTCCTTCCCAAACCGGTGCTGCG
>Ga0210390_10005835_pt1 | contig 10301 bp, 8 predicted proteins | sample IncBWH11OmetaG_FD_161050 | JGI IMG/M metagenome (GOLD analysis project Ga0210390, IMG submission 161050) | Forest soil microbial communities from Barre Woods Harvard Forest LTER site, Petersham, Massachusetts, United States - Inc-BW-H-11-O ... | reverse complement strand
ATCTACGAGCAGCGTTGATTGTTCAGAGGCAGCGAGGCAAGCCGCGAGGTTAACTGCGGTGGTTGTCTTACCAACACCCCCTTTTTGATTCGCAACAGCGATGATTCGCGCCAACAAGCCTCCCAATTCGCGAAAACTTAGCAGAATCGCGCCCGGGATGCAACTTGTTTCACGCGGAACACTCGTGATGCTGTGGAATTTTCGCCCGAACGTTCCACGTGGAACGTTTCCACTGCCCTTTGACGCTTTCCATTTTGTGTTCCACGTGAAACATGTCGATCCTGACGCGAACTCTGATTCCTCGTTCCACGTGGAACTATCGAGCGAGTGTGTTTGGATTCTCTTGGGTAAGGCAAAACGTCTTCGCCCGCAAAATGTTCCACGTGGAACCTTGGAGTGTTCAACCGCCATTCGCACATTCTCTATTCTATTCGGCCCAAGATTGTTCCACGTGGAACTTCAAAGCAGGCAATGATCCTCAACGTGACTCGATGCGTCTGAAGTATGCACAAATCAAACTGGGGGTGGTTTCGCAGAGTCAGAGCGTTCCACGTGGAACGAATGCGCCTTCAGAGACCGAATATCCGCACCGCACGAAGGCCCGAGAATCCCGAGAAAGATCCGTCAGTAAGCCCTGTTCCACGTGGAACGCCTCCCTAGAACTTTCGGACTCCTAACCAACAAATAACCACGCGGCTTAAGAGATCCAGTTCACACACGCCGAATTCTCCCGAGGGCGTTGGTAGCCTAAGTCCTACGCTCTTATTGAGGCTGGAATGATCCCCGCAGGAAAAGCTGGAAGATTTCAAAAAAATGCAGCAAGTCTTTATGTTTCAAGTCGTTGCGCCGACACTCTTAATTTTTTCTAGAGCCCACGAGCAAGTACCGCCGCAAAGATTGCGGTACCGGAATCGGCTCCCTCCACTCCCAGTCCCTTCCGCGCCGCGCCTGATCCAGGTCCCGGCCGCCGATCCATAAGATAACCTGTTTAGCTGCAATACGTTCCGAGGCTGCCCATGCCAGAAACGGCTCGAAGTCCCCCAGGGCCCGCGAGCACACGAAGTCCAGTGGGGCTACATCCTCGCCAAGCTCTTCATAGCGGCTCACAAGCACTCGCGTGTCAGGAAGTTCAATGTTTCTTAGCACTTCCGCCAAAAAAGTGGCCTTCTTCATGTTCGATTCCACGAGGAACATGTTCAAATTCGGTCGCATGATCTTGAGCGGAATACCTGGAAATCCGGCTCCAGAGCCTACGTCGGCGAGCCGACCGTTTTCGACGGGCACGGCCGCCGCGGCGTACATACTCTCGCAGAAGTGACGATATAGTATTTCCAGGGGATCGCGAATCGCGGTGAGATTTATCTTCTCATTCCAGGTCAGTAGAAGCGTCATATATTGTTGAATATAAAAGATTTGTTTGTCATTCGCTTCCAGCTGAAACTCGCCGAGAGCACGGCGAATCGTCTCCGCTGATAGCACCGCTGGGGTTGGTGTTTTCATAAGAGTTACTATTTTACTACTGCCGGTGAACCTTTTCTGCTGCCGCCCGCGGTATTCTCTTAGCCAGATACTTCGGGCCCGCCACTCCCGCCACCGCATCCACCGCAAAATGCCACACCATTACCGGAACCAGCCCATCGTACGCGATTCGCGCCATTCCGAACACTGTGCCGACGACCAGTGTGCTCACAAGCCCACCTCGCCCCTGATAAAGGTGCGCTAACCCGAAGAGAACAGAGGACAATAGCACCACGCCCCACACGGGCAGCCCCGCTCGCCCTAGAGCCGCCATCAGAAAGCCGCGGTATAAAAACTCCTCGCACAGCCCCGCCGTCACCGCCAGCGCCACGAAGGCGAGCAGTTCCGGAGGTGCTTGCGGCAAAATCCGATCGGCTAGGATGCGCATGAACTCCCGCGCCTTTCCCCGCGAACGGCCCATGCGCCGCAAATTGAGCCACTGCAAACCTCCCAAAGTCGCGGCGCCGACAATGGCCGCAATCAGGGTCCGCAAGCGCCCGTGGACCACAAGACCCATAGCCTCGAGGGTCAGCCCGCGTGCCCAAGCTCGCCAAGCCACGAGGACGGCGGCCACCCATTGAAACGCAATGGTTGAAGCATAGAGGGAAAGCCGCTCGCGCGTCCCGATCTGCGGAATCTCCATCAACTTCTTTAGCCGCATGCGGCCGCGCATTGGGAGAAGCACTCCCAGAACGAAAATGATCAACCAGAAGTCCCAAGGCATCCGGGGATGAAACCACGTTCACGGGCAACGTGCAACTTTCTGACGGGGCGCCCGGCCTTCTACTTTCGGCGAACGACTTGTGTCACCAGCATAATCTACGCCCGATCGTTATAATGGCTTAGGAACCAGCGAGGTGAACTTTTGGCGGCACAAGTGAAACTCACGTCCATGGCCAAAGCGGCGGGCTGCGCGGCAAAACTGAGTCCTGCAACGCTCGACGCCGTTCTGCGCAATCTCCCGCGGCAAACGGATCCAAATGTACTGGTTGGCTTCGACACCAACGACGACGCTGGAATCTATCTCATTGGCGAGAGCCTCGCACTGGTTCAGACCGTCGATTTTTTCACCCCCATCGTGGACGACCCATTTCTGTTTGGCCAAATCGCCGCTGCCAACGCCCTCAGCGACGTTTACGCCATGGGCGGCCGGCCGATTTCGTCCCTAGCCATCGTCGGCTTTCCCGAAAAAGGCGACCGGGAGATTCTCGAGCAAATCATTCGCGGCGGCCTCGCCAAAATGAACGAAGCCCAATGCAGCGTGATTGGTGGGCACTCGATCCGCAATGAAGACATGCTTTTCGGCTACGCGGTGACAGGCCTCATCAACCCGCAACGCATCTGGCGCAACGTGGGGGCAAAGCCCGGTGACGTGCTGCTCTTCACCAAGCCGCTTGGAACCGGTGTCATCACCACGGCGCTGAAAAAAGATCGCGCCACGCCGGAATCCCTCGCTTCAGCGGTTGCGGCCATGAGCACACTGAACGCCGCCGCCGCTGCGGCCCTTCAGGAGGTCGCCGAAAACGCGCCAGCCGCAAAACCCATCCACGCTGTAACCGACGTGACCGGCTTCAGCCTTCTCGGCCACGCTCGCGAGATGGCGCTTGGCGACCCAGCTCATGGCTTCGAACCGGTCTCCTTTGAAATCGACCACGCCGCTTTCTCCTATTTTTCCGGCGCCCTCGAAGCCGCGCGCGAAGGCCATCTCTCGGGCGGCTTAAAAAATAATCGCGCCTTCGTCGGCGACTGCGCCCTTTTCGAATCTAGCGTCCCCGCTGAATATCAGGACCTTCTCTTCGATCCGCAGACCTCCGGCGGATTTCTCGTCGCCATAGCTCCCGACCACGTGGACTCCGCTCTGGCGGCCCTCGCGCGTTACGGCGTCGCCGCCCGCCGCGTCGGCCAGGTCATCAGGAAAACGACTCCCTTGATCAGGGTTCATTGAAACTGTAGTTTTTTCTCGCCGAATCATCAGGCAGAATGCTGCGTCTCGCTCGAAAGGCATCGTCTAGCCAAAACGAATGGACACCATTACTCACGGCATCGCCGGCGCACTGATTGGCAAAGCGGTCTTCGGGGGCGAAGACATGTTCGCCTCCAAACCCATGGATCGCGCGCGCATCATTACCTGGTCGCTGATGCTCGGCGCCATCTTTCCGGATTCCGACATCGTGCGCGACTGGTTCTCGAGCAATCAGATGCTCATGGTGACGTGGCACCGCAGTATCACGCATTCACTGGTCTGCATGCCGTTCTTCGCGCTGGCTCTCGCCGCTCTCACGCGCTGGTTCGCACGCTGGCGCAAATGGGACGCGCCGTCGTTCGCGGCTCTAGCAGGAATTTACGCCGTCGGCATTCTCAGCCACATTTTTCTAGACTTGGTGACCACTTTCGGCACCATGATTTGGTCGCCCGTCCAGTGGTCGCGCCCCGCCTGGGATCTGATTTTCATCATCGACTTCACGTTCACGGCGCTTCTTCTATGCCCGCAAATTCTCGCCTGGGTCTACCGCCAAGCCGAGGGGCTGAAGAATCGCGCGATGATCACCTGGTGCGTGCTCGCGCTCGCTTCGCTCGGTGTGGCGGCATTATTGAAAATTGTCGGCGCGCCGATTTCTGCGCAAACTACCCTCACCATCATCCTAATTCTGGCGGTGCTTTTTCTTCTCCCCGCGCTTCGTTTCAAGGGGCTGCGCGTCCGCTACGCCGCTTGGAATCGCGCGGGCCTCGCCGCCGCCCTGCTCTATCTCGCCGCCGCCTGCTACGCTCATCGCGTGGCTTTCGACCGCGTGGAGAAATTCGCCTCGCTCCTGCAACTCGAGGTGGAATCGCTCGGTGCGCTTCCGCTTCCTCCCTCGCTCTGGCATTGGGACGGTCTCGTCAATACACCCCACGGCGTCTATGAAGTGCGGCTCGATCTGAGCGAACCGGCTCCTCTCTCGTCCATCGAGCATCGCTACTATCCCGACGCCCTTCCCAATCAATATATCGAAGCCGCCAAGCGCTTGCCCGAAGTGCAAGAAGTCTTGTGGTTTTCGCGTTTCCCGGTTACACGTTTCCACAAAGAGGGAGAGGATGCCATCGTTGAGTTTTCCGACATGCGCTTTCCGCAAGTGCGCAAAGATCGCCCAGCTTCTTTCACTTACCGCGTAAAAATGGATGAGTCTGGCCAGGTTATTTCAAAGGGATGGGTCCGGGATTAAAACGATCCAGCTGTTCCCGCAACTGCCCGGGCGGAATGGAACTACTTGGCTTTCGCGGGATGAATTACCACTTGGCGCTCTTCGCCCATGCCCACACTTTCCGTGCGCACTCCGGGCATATCTTTCAACGCCAAATGCACGATGCGCCGTTCGCGCGAGGACATGGGATTGAGCCGGAACGGCTGGTGCGAACTTTGCACGCGCTCTGCCGCCAAGCGCGCCGTCATGCGCAGCTCTTCAAACCGCAGCGCCCGATATCCACCGCTATCCAGGTGAATTTTTTCGTGGTAGGTGGGTTCCAAACGCAGCGCGCGAAACGCCAGATGCTCAAATGCTTTTAAAACTTCTCCGTTGCGCTCCAGCAAAATCTCTTTGTCACGCCCGTCGAGATCGGCAATCACTTCCGCTCCGCCCGAAGCGTCTGTCGCGGGCGTATCGACCGATTGCACCTTCAACTTCAGGTCCAATCCGGACACACGCACAATCTCTTCCAGAAATTTCCGCAAAGCCTCAGCGGCTGCCGGCCGGTCGAGTTTGCCGTCCCGGATAAGGTCTTGTCCCATGGGTCCCCGTCAAACCTTGGTCCTGCTCGCGTGCATGCGGCGAGCTTTTCAGAACTTCCTATTTCTTGCTGCGCGAAATCTGCTTGGCCGCTGCCGGCGCAGGATGCGTCCTGTTCAAATACCACTGCTGCACGATACCGACCAGGCTGCTGGTGAGAATATACAACGCCAGTCCGCTCGAAAACGGGAAAATAATGAAGCTGCCCGCGAACATGATGGGCATGATCTTCATCATTTGCTGTTGCTGAGGATCGCCCGCGGTCATGGGTGTCATTTTCGAAACGAGGTACATCGAAACGCCCACGACGACGGGCAAAACGTAATAAGGATCTTTCGCCGCCAGGTCGTTGATCCACAACCAGTGAGCATGCCGCAATTCGATGGCGCCGCGCAGCGCACTATTCAACCCGAACCAGATCGGCATCTGCAAAAACATCTGGAAGCAGCCGCCCACAGGGTTGATCCCCTCGCGGCTGTAAATCGCCATCACTTCCTTGTTCATCTCCTGCTTTTTCGGGTCGTTCAGCTTGTACTTCTTGTATCTCTCTTGGATTGCTTTGATTTCCGGTGCAACGCGCTGCATCTTCAGGGTCGTTTTGTAGCTCGAAATTCGCAGCGGGAAGAGCAGCATGTTGATGACGAGGGTCATTACGATGATGGCCCAGCCATAGCCGGGGATATACTTATGAAGCCACTTCAGCCCGTGGAACAGCGGCTCCGCGATGAACTCCAGAAATCCAAAGTTCACCAGCGATTGCAGCGGCGGCCGCAGCGCCTTCAAGTCGTCGTAATCTTTTGGCCCAACGTAAACTCGCAAGGCCATCGGCTGCGATGACGTTGCCGCCGCCACTTGGGAAACCGGCTCTTGTTCCTCTTTCCCCTCTTTCTGAACGGTGCGCATCACTTTCCAGTAGCGTGTTTCGATCGACCCGGAAGCGACGCCGTTTGCCGGCAGAAATGCTGCGGCAAAATAACGGTCCTCGATTCCCGCGAAGTCCTTGCCGCCCATCCAAATGCCCGGACCCCATTTTTCCGGCCCCTCAAGTTTTTTGTAGGGCAAATCCGTCAGTTTGCCGCCTTCGTTGTAAAAGGTGAATGTGGTATCCACCGGCACCGGATTCTGCACCGTCGGATCGCCGAACCCGCCCAGCCACGCCACGCCGGTTTTGATGGGTGCGCCGTTGAACTTGGCGGTCGTTTCCACGCGCACCACATACGAATCGTCAAACCGAAAAGTTTTCGTGACTTCGAGGTGCCCATCGCTCCAGACGAACTCCAATGCCGTCGGAGCCGACAGTGGGCCGGCAGGGACAGCTGCAGCAACGTCTTCAGCGTGCACACGCGGCTGCGCGGCTACGTACAGCGCGGAGTTTGCTTGTGTTTCCAGTTGCTGGTCGTCGAGCACCAGCGAAAACGGCCATCCGCCCACTTGGGCCGCGGCTTCCGGATGCACCACGTCCAGCACGCGCTGCGGCTTTGAGTCGTCCTTGTATTTCTTCAGCTGCCAACTCTTCACCACGCCGCCGCGGTTGGAAAACTCCACGCGGTAAAGTTCGTTCTCGACGACGACGTTCTGTTCTTCATTCGCGGCCTTCGGAGGCATCGCCGCCGCGTTCGAGGGCGAAATCCCCGAGGCGACTCCCGCCGTTGTCGTACCGTTGGATTTGCCCGGTGTGCTGGGAGGAGTGGTAGAGGAGGGCGTAGTCGCCGGATTCGTCGCCGCTGGTGACGTTATCGCCGGCCTATTCGCTTGCGGCAAATTCGCCGGTGGCTTCGGCGCAAAAAACTTGGCCCACAGCAAAATCACCGCCATCGAAAGTATCGAAGCGATCAGAATGCGCATCTCGGAAGAAAGTTCTTTTTTCTTTTGCGGCTCGCTCACGAATGAGCCTCTCTGGAAGTAGCGCCGGATGGCCTTCGATCTTGCTCAGATTCGTCGGCAGGCAACGCCGCCCGATCCATTTTCTCCGGCACCGGATCGTAGCCAAACTTCCGCGAAAAAGGATGGCACCGCAACAGCCGCTTCAACCCCATCCACGACCCCCGCAGCACGCCAAACCGCTCAATCGCTTCATACGTATACCTCGAGCAAGTCGGCTCGAACCGGCAACTCCCCGCGAACAAAACCGACAGATACACCTTATAAATACGCAGCGCCGCCAGCGCCGCTTTCACACCAATTGATTGCTTCCGAGTCGAAGGATGCGGGACAGACTTCGGCCTGTCCTCTTCTCTCGTGCCGCTTTTGATGTTTGTTATCATCGCCGCATTCAAACGCTCTTGATCAACCGCACCAAATCCGCCGTCAAGGTCACGAACTCCGCCCGCTGCACACTGCTCTTCGGATGAATCACGATGTCCCATCCCGCAGGTATTTCCGAACGATGGCAGCGAACAATCTCTCGAATGCGCCGCCGGATGCGGTTACGCACCACCGCGCCGCCCAGCGCCTTTTTAATACTGAAGCCGAAGCGGCTCACCGGCAATTGGTTGGCGCGGGAAAAAACTGTGAAGTGGGAACTGGACCGGCGCTTCCCGGCGCGGTACACGGCATCGAACTCGCCGCGGCGCACCAGCCGCGCCTCGCGCGGAAATTCCAGGCGCCCGGGACTACTCGGGCGTGAGGCGATGACGTCCCTTCTTGCGGCGTGCCGCCAGAACTCTGCGGCCGCCTACGGTCTTCATGCGCGCGCGGAATCCGTGCGTCTTCGCGCGGCGTCGTTTCCGCGGTTGATATGTGCGCTTTGGCAAAGCAATCCCCCTTTAGTGGCACGGCCTCATGTTCACCTAAATGCGGCCGGTTCTCCCTGTAAACACAAAGCGACCGTCAAGCCGCCCAAGCGACAGGTATCGAATTTATAAGTGTAGTCGACCCGCGCGCACAGGGTCAAGAAAGCCACTGGGTAGCTTATAGGGCGGGAAAAAGTGACACACCCGGAAACGCGCCCTCGCGTAAATGGAGCGCCGTTGAAACGGATGCGTGCGTTGTTTGCACGGTGTGGATGAAGATTCGCACGAGAGTAGATTTGAAACACACGAAGCTTGCAATGGATCTCAAATTGCGGACGGTTCGCTTCGATTGCTTCTCGAACGCGGTTGCAGGATAACTTCAGCCAACAATACGCCCGGGAATCTCAGCTGTCCCTTCCCACCACGCCATTTTCGGCTCCGGGTCGTTGGGCCGCATATACTCGATTGCGACACCCAATCAGCTTGGCGCGGTCGCTGCAAGGTCTCGCGTCAGTATGACCGGAAACCATCTCCTGAATCCTTTGGCCCATCCTGGGGGATCCCCGCAGATTAAACGGACTGCACAGTTTCGAATATTGTGAAGTAAGATCGTGAAACCAATCATCTGGACGGCGGGCAATGAACCCCGAACGCTGGCAGCAAATCGAGCGGCTTTACCATTCGGCCCTAGAGCAGGATCCGGCACGGCTGGATGGCTTCCTTGCTGAAGCTTGTCAAGAGGATGCCGACCTGCGCCGGGAAGTGGAATCCCTGCTCGCACAGAGCAGCTCGACCGCAGCGCTGGTCGACCGAGGCGCATGGGCCGCGGCTGGCGCCTTCGAGACGACCCAGACGACCTTGAAACCCGGCGAAACGCTGGGACCATACGAAATTCTGGGGCTGCTGGGGGCAGGCGGGATGGGAGAAGTGTACTTGGCGGAGGATACTCGGCTCGTCCGCAAGGTCGCCATAAAGATTTCCCACCAGCGGTTCAGCGGGCGTTTCGAGCGTGAGGCGCGGGCGATATCCGCGCTGAACCATCCAAACATTTGCACGCTGTACGATGTCGGCCCGAACTACCTCGTGATGGAACTCGTGGAAGGGGAACTTTTGCCTGATTGGCTCAAGCGCACGCCCGCTGCGGAGCGCATCCTAAAGATCGCCGGCCAGGTGCTTGAGGCACTCCGCGCAGCACATCGTGTAGGCATTGTACATCGCGACCTGAAGCCTCAAAACATCATGGTTCGTTTCGATGGCTATGTGAAGGTGCTGGATTTTGGTCTTGCGAAGCAGACACCGGCTGGCGCAGCAGCCCGAATAGAGAGTACTGCCACAATCGAAGACGTAACTGTGCCTGGTCAGGTTCTGGGGACGGTCGCCTACATGTCACCGGAACAGATCCTGGGACAAGTGGTGGACGAGCGCAGCGACTTGTTCGCGTTCGGGATCATTCTCTACGAGATGCTGACCCGGCAGCACCCCTGGCCGCGCACTTCGCACGTGGATATCATGCATGCCATCCTTCACGATGACCCGAGTGGCGTTCATGCCTCTTCTCTCGGCGGTGCGGCATTGGCCTCGGTACTCCAGAAGCTTCTCCGCAAGAATCCCGCGGAGCGCTACCCATCGGCAGAAGCAACATTAGAAGCACTCACCGCTAGTGCTGCGGGGGCGCCTTCGGGCAAAACAGGAACGAGTCCGCAGAAACCCGTGCCCCGCAAAAAGCGCGCCGTAAATGCTGACGCTTACGAGGCATACCTGAAGGGTCGCTACTGCTGGGAGCGCAGGAATGAAGAAAATCTATGGAAAAGCAAGGAGTACTACGAACAAGCGATAGAAAAGGACCCTTGCTATGCTCTGGCATGGGCTGGGTTGGCAGCCTCGTACAACATGCTCGCCGCCTACGGAGCCTCGCCACGCGCTGAGACCTACCCGCGAGCCAAGGTCGCCGCCACGAGAGCTTTGGAATTGGACAGCAAGCTCGCCGAAGCCTGGGCAACACTCGCCAGAATCAAAACGGAATACGAATGGGACTGGGGCGGCGCCGAGGAAATGTATAAGCGAGCGATCGAACTAAGTCCGAACTATGGAACCGCACACCAGGCCTTTGCCGTACATCTCGCGGCAGTAGGCCGGCCGCTGGAAGCTGTGTCTGCGGCACAGCGGGCGCGCGAGGTTGAACCGCTTTCCACAAGCATCAACGCCAACGTTGGATGGTTCTACTATCTCTCCCGCCAATATGACCGTGCCGAGGAGGAATGCCGCAAACTCACTGAAATGGAGCCGA
>Ga0210390_10005834_pt1 | contig 10303 bp, 14 predicted proteins | sample IncBWH11OmetaG_FD_161050 | JGI IMG/M metagenome (GOLD analysis project Ga0210390, IMG submission 161050) | Forest soil microbial communities from Barre Woods Harvard Forest LTER site, Petersham, Massachusetts, United States - Inc-BW-H-11-O ... | reverse complement strand
CAGGTGCAGCGTGGAGTGAAGGCCATTTGCGAAGAACAGCCGGGGCATCGAAATTGATCTGAGCCTCGGTGCCGTCCATCAGTCGTGCTCCTGAGTGAACACCCGCGAGAAACCTTCATTTCCCCATAGCCTTCAGCCCATCTGCAATTGTTTCGGCCTGATTTTTCTCAAGATTACCTGTAGCTGTTTGGCACGTAAACGGACGGCAGTTTCGGTCCGGTTCATCCGGATGCCGATCGCTGTTGAGCTGAATCCCGTGAGCGCCAACCTCCGCAGGTTATCATCGTCGGCCTGCGTCCATGGTCGAGAGGCGAAATGGGCGGGTTCTGTCATTGGTCCCTGCGCCCCGAGGGTTAAAGCAAACCATCGAGCTTTCGAAGTTGCACTGATCATTTCATTCTGGAAAGCAACATGTGAACGCGCGAAAGACGCCCGTCAGGGGCTTGCAACTCAGCACTTCCGCGGCTGTCGGCTGCAGAGTGGTGGGCATCCGCCTGAACGGTGGGAACGGGGTATTTGTGTGTGAGATAGATGATGCCGATCAAGATCATGATCCCGAACGCAACGGCTAGCGCCTCAGGAACGATAAACTTTAAAGTGACAGTTTTCTGGGTCATCGCGGATACTCGCTTCGACCTATCCCGCGCGACAATGCCACCTTCTGCTGAGTCGGGGAATTAGAAAGCTAAGCTTAGCGCAGCACCCGAATCATTTCTTCACCTTCAGCCCCAGTTCGACCAGGCGACGAAAAGCCTCTGAGCGGGTGGCGCCGTTCGCTGATGCCCAAGCCTCCACCCGATCAATCAATAGGGCGTTTGGGGTGGTTCTAACCCTGCGGATAGCAAGCGGAATAGAGCACGATCACCCTCAATCTGGGCGGTTTCGCGCGAGGTCTCAAAGCCCGTCATCAGTGGCGTATCGCCTTCGTAAACTCGCCACTCCCATCGCGTTGGCTCCAAGGGGATTACCGTGACTTCAAGCAGGCGTGGGTGGGACTTCTTGGCCATCCAAGGAATATGCAATGCGGATAGTCAACATTCCAGCCCGCAGGTCTGCCACAATCAAACTTATCACTACCAGACGCCGATCGCCGGGCCTGCGGGACTCATCGACGCGGGTCCGGCATGGGCGGGCTGTCATGGGCCGGCCGATCGGCGCCAGCGCGCCTAATGCGGCTTTTTCAGTCCGGGCGGGACTTCCTTGCCTTCGTGCACCCAACCATCAAGCGTCTTGTCGCAAAGCAGATCAAACGCTCCACGCACCGCAGCCTCTCTCAAGACTGGATCGGCGGCGAGCCGTTCCTGGTATCGTTTGAACAGCTGCTCTTGGCTTTCTCCTGGGTGTTCCCGTTCCAATTGTTCGATCAGGCCGAATGTGGCCGCTCTTGCTTTCTCATCCATCGATGCTTCCCTTTCGCAACGATATTCACAGGCTTTGAGGCGTGGACCTGAGCCCACGCCCTGGTCGTTACCGCCTCAGCCTCCTGGCGTGAGCGGCAATCCGTTGGCGGTTGCGCTTCCTATGCGATCGGCGCCAGCGCATGGCATGCACCCCCCAAGCACGGCCGCGCCCTCGTCACTGGGGGCGATGTACGGGCGGCGACCGTGCAGGCCGCGTGATCGCTGGAATAAGGACGCTCCCGATTTGAAAATCGTTCCAGCCACATTTTCGTGGGCGAATTAATGACCGATGCCGGACTGGGGCGGCGGGACCTTGGAAGCCGGCCAGTGTGCGTCGGATTCGCCGATGAGTCGAATCGGCGCCAACGCAAAGCTAAATCGCGCCGGGGAAATCTCCGGAAACAAAAAAGGGCCGCCCGGCTAATCCAATCGGAGCAACCGCGGTCAAAAGTAGCGGTCTTGTTTTTTATTCGTTGGCGCATCTGTTTCATTTCCCCTTCGCCTTCAGCCCGGCTGCAGCAGACGCGGATTCCCGCATAGCCTTTAGCCGCTCGCTTGGGGTGGATGCCGGTGCTTGACTCGACTCGCTAACCGGCCCGTTCCTATTTTGTCGAAATGCAAGACCGATAAATCCAATCGCCACAAGGATGGCTCCGGCCATCATCATCCAATGGGGGTATTCCCAATCGAACAGAAAGTGCAGCATTTGGCCATTTGCTCCCTCTCGGGTTATTTCCCCTTCGCCTTCGGCTGATCAACGCGAGCCTCACGAAATTCGCTCGGTCCCTTGGTGAGTCGGCGCCGGCGCTGGGCGCGTTCTTCGGGCGGCGCAGAGGGATCGCTAATCTTTTCGATTGCTTCGGTGGCGAGCTCCCGAGCGCGCAACCTCCGACCGGGTCTTCTAACGGGCTTTTCTTCCGTCTTGACCCTAAGGCCGAGCTCGACCAGGCGCCGGATCGCCTCGGTACGTCCCGGGTGATCGTCCTGCTTTTCGGCCCAGGCATCGACCTTTGCAATGAACTCGTCGGATAGCCGCATGGTGCGGACAGGTTCCCGTCCGGTGGCTGGTCGTCCGCCCCTGGAGCCTTTGCCAAGCTTGCGGCCGAAGGAGTGCGGACGTCAGCCGAATTTTCATTGGAAGCAAGAAGCAAGGCGCGCGCAATGGGCCAGCGACCAGCGCGGCTAACATGGCCCTCGCGACGGTTTTTTTATTGCTGTTGCGCCACACCTTGGGCTAGTTCCCCGCTAAATTTCAAAAAATGTTTCGGCGGGCAGGAAATAGTTACTCAGCTCAGTTCTGGCTTGCGCGTTGTTAAGCACATGACTTTCCAAAGGCTGTTCAAAGACACTGCGTTCGGGCCGGAGGACATTGAACGTCTCGTGACGGCTTACGAACAGACTTTGCGGGCGCTGCGATTAAAGGATCGCAACGACCCGATCACGCAGCTTGTCGCCGAGAAGATAATTGCGATTGGCCGGATGGGAATTGAAGACCCGGCCGAGATATCCAAACTTGCCCTCAAACAGTTACGGCCCCCGTAGGGCCAATCGAATAATAGTCGGCTCCCGGCACCGGATGTGCGGGCTGGGACGGCGACGGTCCGCGTCGGAGCGCGACCGATCGCGACCGTCCTCATCCCGCCGCCATTCCGACCGCCCCTTTCAGTGCGGAAGGGGCCTAATTTGATCGAATGGTTTTGGAACAAGATACATAGGTATACTTTCGGACATTTCCCCGGAACGAATGCCTATCCTCTGCTTGACACATGCAGGCTAGACAATTGCCCGGAGAAGAGCGGTGTTTGGTAGGCAAACCAAGTTCCAATCTGAGAATCTCATGGCCGACGTTTATCTCGGCATCATGATCGCTGGCGTAAATACGCTGATTGTTTTGGGAGCGGCTCTCGCATTCGTGGTCATATGAAAGGCCGCTTCAATTGGCGGCCCCCTCACATCCCGACAGAGTGATCAAGCAATTCACAAAGCGCGCAGCGAAAATCCTTGGCTTCCCTCCCGGCTTCGTTGAGGTAGCCCCTTTTGGCGCCATCATTGGAACCATCAACATGCTCTCGGAGCTGGGCGACGGGTTACAATGATGGCGCTGTTGCCATGTACTCTCACTCAAATTTTCGGCGCTAAATCGGCTCGGTCAAAGACGGGCGTTTTTTCGACATCGTCAGGTTTGGCGGCCGACGGTGTGTCTTCGGCGGCGTGCCGTAAGGCTTCGGTAGTCGCGTCCAGACCATCAACCGTCTCGTTTGCTTGACTGCCTGAGTCGTGCGGTCGTGGAGCTATCTGTTCGCCTGTTTCGACTGTCCTTGGGTCAGGATTGCTCTGCGGCATGATCGACTCCTTGAATAGATCAATCCACTCGCTCGAATCCAGTTCCGCGGGCCAACCACCCGAAGAGGAACTCACCAGGTTTCCTTTTTCGTCTCGCATCTGCGCCAGTCCGGCAACCTAACTATCGCAGAGCAACGGATCGCGATGGGAAATGAAAGATGAGAGCCTTCTTAGCCTTCATTGCCGCACTTAGTGCTGGTCATTGTGGTCGTTGGAGCAATCTGTTTTAGGCTATCGACAAATTTGCTAACGACCGTCGGCTAGCCAATCTTCTTAAGTTGCTGGTAGTGCTCATATGCCTTGGTGCGATTCTACAGCGGGTGCTTCCGCTAACGTATTAAGCGGCAAAGCCGCTTGGCCTGGTCCCGCCGCTTTGAGGATCCGATACCGTTGCCTCGCGGTCGGCAACTTGTCACCCTGCAGGACGCCGGTACTTACATCACGAAGCTTCCGAAAGCTGAGCACGAGGCCGCACAATGGCAGGCAGCGATGGAAGCCTTGATCTTGGTCGCTGAGTCGGGCGGCCCGATGTTCCGAGAGTTTTTTCTCCCGCGTGTGATTTGCGACACATTACGCGATCGCAAATCGAGTTACCCTGCTTGGCGTTTCTCCCAAACTGGGACCCGTCGCCAATGGCGGGTTTTTTTTGAGGAGCGCCGTCCACGGCCCTACTAGCGCGCAAGATGGCGAATCATGTCAACCGTTCCAAAACACGAACCGGAGGTAAGGCGAGCAAAGGGCCGCGACTCGAAGTTCGATCGCAGCTGTCCGACGCCAACGTCGCGGCGACCGGAGGCCTAAGGGTGTCGCAGATGGGTGGTCAAAAAGCGACATCCCGGCGCGTCAATCGTATGTCGGCTCTACCCCCCCCGAAAGCCGACATCGGGCGTCAGGTTATGTTGGCGGAGGAAGCGAAGCCCCTGACGTATCGCAATGCCATGCTCCAAAAGAAAGCCGCGGATCTGATTGATCACAGCGGTTCGTTGGCCGATCAGGCGAGATCGCACCCGGTGCAGTGCTTGTAGATCAAGCTGATCGTCGGTCTTCACTGGAACGCAGCGTGTCGACGGTCTCTGGGCGTTTTCCGATGCTTCAGATCAAGGTCTACGATGCCGAGAGAAAGCGGAGCGAGAAGATTGAGCTAGCGGCGGCCTAAGCCCGTGCTCAGGGTGCTCTGAGATTTTTAGGCCCGCTTCGCGGACGGTGGCAAAGCCGATCATCAGCATCATCCACGTTACCATGGAGAAACTATGCAGCGCGAGATTTGCCTTTTCCCGATCGGGCGACCCTCGCCTTTTTTTCAAGCTTGGTCGTGGCCGATGCCGATTCCAGGTGCGCCGTAGCTGCGATTTCGCGTGAGTCTTCAAGTGACGTGGTCAGAATTTCCCGCTGAGCGCTCAACCAATAGACGTCCGCCTTGCCCTCGGGTTGACCATCGGCGATCCAGAGGTGGTAGGCACGTTCGCGAATTGCCTCTTCCAAGTTTGGCATGGACTAATCCTTTCGATCACAATTCCTTTCGATCACGATTCGGAGTCATGCCTCACTACTGTTAACGAATTCTTAACAGCTTGCGCGAGGGCCTTCCACAATCGCATAGGCCACCGCGGACAGTTTGGTCATGACGCCCCGTTTATACGCTGAGACAATATTCGAAGCATGCCGGTTAACGGGACGCGAAGCCATTCTGGCCGGTGGGCCAATTCGTAGTCGATCTCGTAGAGTACTTTTTCAAGCAGAAAGAAATTCAGCATCTGCCCGGCGGCGTCCGGATCGGCTGGCCATAGACCTGCATCTGTCATGTTCTCGCGATAGGCGGCAAGAAAAGCCGCGGTCGAGCGATCGCGCCATTCCGCGAGCGCCGCGCCAAGCCTGCCCTGCTCATCAGGCGCGATCTTCAACGCGCGTTCCAGTGCCGCCGTTGCCGAATAGTCGATCGAACGAATCAGGCCCGCCACATCGCGCGCCGCGGGCCCCTTGTGCCGCCGCTCGCATAGCGGACGGCGGGGCTCGCCCTCGAAATCGATGATGAAGATATCGTCCTTGACCACCAGGATTTGTCCGAGATGGAAGTCGCCATGGTGACGGATATTCAGACTATTCAGCTCGGGCGGAAGCAGCGCATTGAGACGGTCATGCAAGGCGGCTCGTTGTGCCAGGGCTTGATGGATCAGCACTTCCTTTGTCGTACCGCGCCGCTGTTCTAAAGCTTCAAAGACGCGCTCGGCACGGATCATCACGCCATCGATCCAATGCCGTACGTCCTCAGGCCGGGTCGGCACCGGTGCAAAATCGGCGAATTTGTTGCTGCCGGCTAGCGCGAGATGCATCTCTGCAACGCGTCGTCCGATCTGCGACATGTAATAGGGGTAGGGAAGTTGCTCCTCGCTTCGGCTGGGATGTTCGCTCGCCACTACCAGGCGCTGCTCCTCTACAAAGCGATCGAGATAGGCTGAGGTCACGGTCCAGGCATCGCCCTGGTTTTCGACGAAGCCATGAACGATGGCGATCGCACTTTTCTTGTTGCCTTCGGCCAGTTCGACGCTGCCCAGGAGTGCTGGTGTGTTGGCAAAGCCCGCGACCTCGGTCAGAAACCGGCCGACTTCGATCTCGGGATTAATGCCAGGTTCAAGCTTGCGATACAGCTTCACCACGTAGTCGCTATCTACCAGCGCGGTACTGTTGGATTGTTCGGTTTCGACGGCACGGATATGCGCAGGGCTTTTGATCGGCCGGTCCAAGAACTTGCTGGTCGGTCGAAATTCAAGGCGCAGTCCGTTTTCTTCGACAGTCAAGGCCTCGCTCAGATTGCTCAGCAGAAGGGTGATGAAAATGGGGTTGGTCGCAACGTCCAACAGCGTTCCTTCCCGCGGACCCTGACGAACCGCCGCCAACGCGCGGGGGTTGTAGCGTTGGGGATCAAAGCGCTCCCATTCGATCCGAAGCGGCAATACGTAGCGCGCTGTCGCGCCGCACTGCGTCGTCTCGAAAAAGGCCAACCAAGGTCGGTTATCGCCGACATTGCAGAAGGGAATCGCAGAGATTAGGGTTGGATGTATCGCCTGCGCCGACCGCTCCGGGTACCAGCGGGTTAGCGCCAGGTGCACGGGCAGTACGTCGTGTTCGAATACGTTAGTGTCAATGGATTGCATTACGTTCATGACTCTCACGCCAGACAGCGAAAGAGCAAAGCGGGATCGCGCACCGGGTCGATCCGCAAACGAATGCCGCCCCATTCAAGCGGATAGCGTTCGCCGGTGATCAGATTTTCAACGGCGGCAACGTGACGGCGCTCGCCAGCGACGCCGACCTGGACAGCGTCGAGCGGAACCCAGAACTCGTGCGGCTCGGGCGACAGTGCGATAGCCATCACAGTGGTGTTAGTTTGATCGATCGACTCCTTGACGAAGCTGATGACGTTGCCGTCCTCGACCGGAATGAAGCGCAGATTGCTTGTCTGTTGCAGCGCCGCGTTTTCCCGGCGCGCGCGATTGAGATCGCGGATGTAGGGCTTGATGTTGCCGGGCTGGTTCCAATCCCGCACCTTGATCTCGTACTTCTCCGAATCGAGATATTCTTCCTTGCCCGGTATCGGATCGTGTTCGAGCAATTCGAACCCGTTGTAGATGCCATATGTACTGGATAGCGTGGCAGCAAGCGCGACTCGGGATTTGAACATCCAGGTCTCGCCGCTCTGCAGATGCCAAGGCAGGATGTCAGGTGTATTGACGAAGAAATTCGGGCGATAGAAATCGCGCTCCGGATAGGCCGTCAGTTCGTTTAAATATTGCTCCAGCTCCCACTTCTGGGTCCGCCAAGTAAAGTAGGTGTAGGATTGCGTGAAGCCGAGTTTGGCCAGACCCTTCATCAGTTTCGGCCGTGTGAATGCCTCGGCGAGGAAGATCGCGTCGGGATGGCGAAGCTGAACTTCATGGATCAACCACTCCCAGAACCGGAACGGCTTGGTGTGCGGATTGTCGACCCGAAAGATGCTGACGCCCTGGTCGATCCAGAACAGCACAACATCGCGCAATGCGTTCCACAGTGCGCCGGCGTCTTCGGACGCGAAATCGGGATTGACGATGTCCTCGTATTTCTTGGGCGGATTTTCTGCATAGCGCATCGATCCGTCCGGCCTCTGCCTGAACCATTGCGGATGCTGCTTGAGCCAGGGATGATCCGGTGAACACTGCACGGCGAAGTCGAGCGCGACTTCCATATCGAGCCGCCTGCAGGCCGCGACGAAGCTGCGGAAATCCTCCAACGTGCCCAATTCCGGATGCACCGCATCGTGGCCGCCTTCGGCACTACCGATGGCGTATGGACTTCCGGGATCGCCCTCCGCCGATATCATCGCGTTGTTGCGGCCCTTGCGGTTAGCGCGACCGATGGGGTGTATGGGCGTGAGATACACCACGTCGAAACCCATCGCCGCGATATCGGGCAGGCGCGCGATGCAATCCATGAACGTTCCATGCTGGTGCGGTGTCTTGCCCTGGCTGCGCGGCACCATCTCGTACCAGGCGCCCGCTCGAGCCCGCGGCCGATCAACCATCAATGGAAACAGCGGCGACCTGGTCAGGTCGGATCGCAACTGGCTCTCGGCCATGGCCTCTTTCAGTTCGGCGGTCAGCAGCGGTGCAGCCTCGCCGGTTTGAAGAAAATCCTCGCATTGTCGCAGGATAACGGTGGCCGCGGCATGGCCGCCAGCTTTGGCCTTGGTGAGCAGGCCGGCTCCCTCGATCGCATCGAGGGTAAGATCGACGCCGGCTTGTTGCTTGAGCTCAAATCCGTGCCGCCATGTCGCGAATTCATCGGTCCAGGCCTCGATCGTAAACACATAGCGTCCACACGCCTCCGGGACGAACGACCCGCGCCAGCGGTCGTTGCTATAATGGGTCATCGGCTCGCGATGCCATTCCCGCTCCTGCTCAAGGCGCCAGACCAGCGCCACGGCGACCACATCATGTCCGTCGCGATAAATATCCGCCCAAACATCAATCCGTTCGCCTACGATGCGCTTCACAGGAAAGCGTCCACTGTCGACCAACGGATAAACATCTTCAATATGGAAAGCACCACTAGCGGCGGCGCTCTCGATTGTCTGGGTTGTTTTGTTCACGACGATGCCACTGACATGGAAACGACGACCGTTTCATGCGGATAGAAATTCCGGACATACATATATATTATACAAAGCCGTTCGCCGGTATTGGTTCCCGGGACCCGGGTGCGACGCCCGACAGTTAACAATTCCCTCTAAATATCAGGAAAATGGGTACAAGCCGGCGTTCGATGAGCTGCCACTAGAAGCGGACTATTGGGCCGTTCAAGAAAAGGCAAAGAGCAGCGAAGCCCAGAGGCCAAAAGAGATCGCGGCTAGAGCAACAGTATCTTGATTTTCGTTAAGTCGAAACTCTGCGTCGGTAATGCGAACGTGGTCTGCATGAAGTGACCATTCCTTCACGCGTTCGCTTTCACAGAAACTGACCTTGGCCAAGTCTGCGGCCTCCAATTTGTCTGCAGCATCTATTTCCATCGAACGCTGGCAGATTTCAGCTTCGTGTCCGTTTTCGCCAAGCACGACTTTCATGAACTGAACTACATATCGTGACATTGAAGTCTCCTTAGGCGATTTTCGAAGGAGCCGGACCGCGCCAGGCCATTCGGGGCCTGACATCGGGACCGCCCCCGCTAAAGACTGCTCGAAAAATGCCTTGTGCGAGCTAAATCGTTGGATCGTGCAACAATTTAATCTTGAGCAGAGTCGGCTCAAATCGACGGCGATAACGCTCTATTCAAGCTGCTTTCGTTAGGTGCTCAATGACTCCTCTCCGGCGCATATTCGCCGGATGCAGCCGGAGGACAGAAGAAGTTTAATCTCATGGTCATTAGCCGCCGTCGCCGCAATAGTGACGGCGTTTGCACTGGTCACGCACGGTTTGTCACGACAGGGTCTTGTCGCATGTTTAAACGAAATAGCTAGGAACGCGTTCGCCAACATGCCCAAAAACAAACCTGCAATCTCCAATGATAACGCAGCCGATCGAGCGCCCCTCGATATTGTCCACCCAAGTTCGGCCAACACTACCATACGTTGGAGTGAACAGGACGCCGCTGCAAAAACAAAAACCAACAATGGCGGAAGCGGTGCGGGCCGCTAAGGCGGAAATTACGCGGCGCGAATCCTTGCGAAAACAGCGGCAAGCTCTGAAGGAAAAAGCAGAACGGGAATTATCGGCACGGTAAGCGCACGAAAGAGGCGATCCAGGCGGTGAGGTACATCAGCTTGCTGTCGCGCTTGGCGCGTAAATCCTGAGAAAGGACGGCCGAGATCGCCTATCGAGGTCCAACGGACTTTCAAAAAGTAGACTAAATGCAAGTTTTCGATTGGCGTTGATTTCCCGATGTTTTATAACTTGCAAATCGTTGGATTTCAAAATGAGGTTTGAGATGGCAAAGATCGGATATGCGCGGGTCAGCAGCAACACCCAGGACTATCAGGGTCAAGTCGAGGCCCTGAAGGCGGCTGACTGCGAGCAAATCTACAGCGAGAAGGT
>Ga0210390_10005830_pt1 | contig 10309 bp, 8 predicted proteins | sample IncBWH11OmetaG_FD_161050 | JGI IMG/M metagenome (GOLD analysis project Ga0210390, IMG submission 161050) | Forest soil microbial communities from Barre Woods Harvard Forest LTER site, Petersham, Massachusetts, United States - Inc-BW-H-11-O ... | reverse complement strand
CGGAGCTGGAGCGGATTTCAAATCGATGCAAGATCCGCGCCAAGCGGACGCCGTCGTGCAAGTGGCTTCCAACACCACCGCGGGCCAGCCTCTTACTTTTAAAATCTCCGGGACTGGCACGATGTCGGACGAGGCAGAGGAAACCAAGGGAGGCGGCGGTAGCCCGGTCGGCGGCGCTCAAACTAGTGGTGCTCAGACCAGTGGTGCCGTGGCGGGACGCGACTCGCGCCCCGGCGGCGGCCTTGGCCCACCCATCGACGCGCCCGACCCCCTGGAAAAATATCGCTGGTACATCCTCGGAGGCTTCGGAATCGTGCTGGCCGCAGGCGCAATCTACATCGCCACCCGCTCCAGAACCGCCCCGGACTTCGTTCCGGTGGATGTCGAGTTAGCTGATCTTCCCCCCGCTCCCAAACCCAAGCCAGCCGATCGCACTGCGCTACTGCTCGAAGCCCTTAAAGAAGAAATCTTCCAACTCGAAGTCGAACACAAACAAGGCCGAATCACACAACAGGAATATGAAAAGGCCAAAGCCGCGCTGGACCAAACGCTGGAGCGAGCCGTGAAGCGAGGCGCAGTCAAAGTCAGCTAACGGAATATGGAGGACGGGCGTCTCGCCCGTCCGGACCGCCAGCATGTGTTATCCCGCGAATGCTCTTAGATTCTCCCCGGGCCCGAGGATTGCTATTTCGGGCCCCGGACTATGCATCAACTCACTGGATAACTTTTATGAGCTGACCCTGAGTGCTAAAGACCGCGATTTGGTTTGCACTCTCGCTCGAAAGGTAAATCCGGCCACGAGCGCCATCCACGGCGATGCCATTGATCGAGAACCCCACCTGAGCTAGAGTGCTGACGGCGAACGTGCCATTCTTGCAAAGCTGCAGTTCGCCGGTCGCGTTCCCAACATAAAGATCGCCAGCCTTGTCGTAGGCAAGCGCCAGTGCTTCACCTGCAGCGCCGCCTCCGTAGACACCATAGTTCCCTACCTGTCCCGTCAGCACCAGGCTAGCGATGTCGAGATTGAAGAAGTTGACGCTACCCCAGGCAAACGAAGGTCCGTGCGCGGCGATACCATACACTGGAAAAGGCGTTGTGTACGAAGCCACCTCCTGCCTGCCAAACTGGTTGTTCGGGTCAATCAGTGAGTAGATCGTCACTATCGCGAAGTTATTCGACACGTAGACATTCCCGAGGGGATCGACGGCGACCGCCCACGGATTATTGATACCGTTCGTGATCGTGCCCACCGAATACTGTGTATGGTTCGGCAAATACTCGGTTACACTGTTCGACCCGCCGTTGGTCACGTAAATGTTGTTCTGAGAGTCGAAGGTTACATCCGTCGGGAGGCTGATTCCCTGAGTGATGGTCTTGGCAGTTTCCTGGACGTATTCGGGACCGTAGACAAGTATCTGGTTTCCATTCTGGTTCGCGACGTAGAGATTGCCGTGAGCGTCCACAGCAAGTCCGCGGGGAGCGTTGAGCGGCAAGGCTGCTGCCCAAGCCTGACCTATGGATACGATTAGAGCGAGCACCGCACCCGCTAACAATTTGACCCAGCGCCGATTTTTGCATTGATTCATGACGAAGTCTCCTATGAAGTCGTTTTGTGAGCGTGACTGGCCGTCGACCGGCATCTGTTTTCGCGCCCAATTATGAAAGCGACATTTTCCGGAGGATTCCCTCATGCGCGTAAACTGCGCATGAAACCGGCTTGAATCCCAACGCTGGGCGTACCATCTAATCTACTGAGACTTTCTATGGGAAACACATTCAAAACCGCGTTTCTGCTTACCCTTCTGACGCTGTTGCTGATGTTCATTGGCCGTGCCTTCGGCGGGCAGAACGGCATGCTGCTGGCGCTGGCGTTGGCCGCGGTCATGAATTTCGTTTCCTATTTCTACTCGGACAAGATTGCGCTGAGGATGTATCGCGCCCAGCCGGTCACCCGCGAAGAACTGCCCCGTGCCTACGCCGCGGTCGAACGGCTCACGCAGAAGATCGGCATCCCCATGCCCAAGATTTACGTGATTCCCAACGATTCCCCCAACGCCTTCGCCACCGGACGCAACCCGCAACACGCTTCGGTAGCCGTGACCCAGGGCATCCTAAACCTGCTCAACGATGAAGAATTGGAAGGCGTCCTGGCGCACGAATTGGGACACGTGAACAACCGCGACATCCTCATCAGTTCCGTCGCCGCGACCGTCGCCGGAGCCATCACCATGCTCGCCAGCATGGCGCGGTGGGGAATGTTGTTCGGCGGATTCGGTGGACGGGACGACCGCGATCGCGGTGGAGGAATCGGCGCGATCTTAATGCTGTTTCTTGCGCCCTTGGCCGCCTCCCTCATTCAATTAGCAGTTTCGCGCTCGCGTGAATATCAAGCCGATGCCACCGGCGCGCACTTCACCGGCAATCCCTACGCTTTGGCCAGCGCCCTCTCAAAACTCGATGCCTACTCGCGCCGCCTGCCCCTGCAGGCAACGCCCTCCACGGCGCATTTATTCATCATTCAGCCATTCCTCGGAATGAGCTTCGGCAACCTGTTCTCGACCCATCCCCCAATCGCAAAGCGGATCGAGCGCCTGACGGGACGGCCGGCGGAGTTCTTGCAGTAAGCTTTTGGCTTCTAGCTCTTAGCTTTTGGCTCGGAGTAAGCGAGGTTGAGTTTTGAGCTAAGAGCCAACAGCCAAAGGCTAGCAGCTTTCTTCGTAACCTCCGTAACTCTCAGCCCATCCAGCCGCATAGTAGAATCCCAATAATGTCCCCTGAAACCGCGACTGCCGTTTCGCATCGTGCGGCGCAACTGGAAAACGCCCTGCGCAAGGTAATTCGGGGCAAGGACGACATCATCCGCCTTGCAGTCGTCTCTCTAATGGCTCGCGGGCACCTGTTGATCGAAGGCGTCCCCGGCGTCGGCAAAACTACCCTGGGACAGGCCCTCGCCCGTGCTCTCGACTGCACTTTTCAGCGAGTACAGTTCACCAGCGACATGCTTCCATCGGATGTAATCGGGATTTCGATTTACTCCGCCGTCGAACAGCAATTTGAATTCAAACGCGGCCCGGTCTTCACCAACGTGCTCTTGGCGGATGAAATCAATCGCACCACACCCAAGACGCAATCCGCATTGCTCGAAGCCATGAACGAAAGCCAGGTTACGGTTGATGCCCACTCCTATCCGCTGCCGCAGCCGTTTCTCGTCATTGCCACGCAAAACCCGGTCGAACACCACGGAACTTATCCGCTGCCCGAGTCGCAACTCGATCGGTTTCTGATGCGGGTAAGGATGGGCTACCCTGACAGCAACGCCGAGCGCGAGATCCTGCGTTCCGAAGCAGGCACTTCGCAGTTGGAAGCCATGCAACCAGTGCTCAGCGGCGCCGACGTTCTGGAAATGCAACATGCGGTTACACAAGTCCGCGTGGATGAATCGCTGGTCAGCTATGCCCTCAGCATCGTCGGAAAGACCCGCGAGTCAGAACAGTTCTCGCTGGGAGTTTCGCCTCGTGGTTCGCAAATGCTTTATCGGGCCGCCCAGGCGATGGCATTCCTTGATGGCCGCAGCTTCTGCACCCCGGAAGATATCAAGCCGCTGATCGTACCCGTCTTTGCCCATCGCGTGGTGGTGAATGGGCTCTATTCCTCCACTCTGAAGAAATCGGAACAAGCCGAGCAAGTGATCAAAGAGATCGTGGAAAGCACGCCCGTGCCCACGTAAGAGCAGCTCTCAGTGCAGATTGTCATCCTGAGCGAAGTTGTCGTCGCGAAGCGACGGCAACGCAGTCGAAGGACCCCGAGTAAGCCATTTCCGAGTAGGATGCGTCAGGGAATTCTTTGGCCAGTTCGGTCGTGTCGCGAGAATGCCTTGCCGCGTTGTTGGTAGCTCACGTTGCGTGGTCCTTCGACTTCGTGCCTGCGGCGCTCAGGACGACAAAGGAAAGATGGCAGCGATCCTCGGACCGCCGAGAAAGCTATAATGCCGGCATGTCCTTTCTCCGTTATCTCATGCTTCTGTCCTTGATCGTCTGGCTGGGAGGCCTGATCTTCTTCGCCTTCGTTCTGGCCCCCACAGCTTTTTCCGTGTTGCCGAGCCGGCATCTTGCCGGAACCGTGGTCGGACGCACCCTGGGCGCATTGCATTGGATGGGCATCTTCTCCGGCATCGTTTTTCTGGTTAGCTCGATTCTTTACAGCCGGATGACCAAAGGAACGGCTCATGTGTTCGCCACTCGGCACGTACTGATCTGCCTGATGCTGGCGCTAACCATGGTCTCGCAATTCGGCATCATCCCCCGCATGGATACGCTGCGAGCGTCGATCGGAGAAATCGACTCCGTACCTCTCGATAATCCGACTCGCATGCAGTTCGACGCTTTGCATGTATGGTCCACGCGAGTCGAAGGCGGAGTGTTTCTGCTGGGGTTGGTGGTTGTGTATTTGACCGCTACAGCTCTCGGCACCTAGCGTTGAATATCCTGCCGCTCCTTTGGTGATCAGCGCTGCATCGTTTATTCTTCTCTTGCACCAGCTAAGAGCCAAAGCTAACAGCCAAAGCCTTCCTATGAAAACTGGCATTATCGGCCTGCCTCAGGTAGGCAAAACATCTCTCTTCGGCATTCTCACCAAGGCGCGTTTGTCCGAGCAGGCTTACGCCAACCCGCGCGAGGCGCACATCGGCGTGGCTAAGGTGCCCGACGACCGCCTCGACCGCCTGGCCGCGCTCTATGACCCCAAGAAGTTGACGCACGCTTCCGTGGAATACGTCGACGTGGGCGCCATTGGCCAGGATGCCCTCAAAGAGACCGCGTATCTCACCCATTTGCGCGGCGTAGACGCGCTCGCCCACGTCCTGCGCGCGTTTGATGACCCCGCGATCCCGCACGTCGGCCCCATCGACCCGCTGCGCGATATCAAGAATGTCGAATTCGACCTTATGGTCAGCGACCTGGGGCAAATCGAGAAGCGCCTCGAACGTCTGGAAAAAGACCTTAAGAAAATGCGCACTGCCGATCTCGAAAAAGAATTTGAGCTACTCAAGCTGGCGAACGCTCATCTGGGATCAGAGCGTCCGCTGCGCGAAATGGAGATGACGCCCGAGGACAAAAAGCGTCTTCGCGGTTTCATGTTCCTCAGCGAAAAACCAATCCTCTATGTGCTGAACGTAAACGAAAGCACAGAACTCGGGAAAGACCTTGAAGCCGCCGTCAGCAAATACAAGCTGACCGAAGTCGCCTGTCGCCCGAATGCTGGCGCGGCCGCGATCTGCGGAAAAGTCGAAGCCGAACTCGCGGAAATGAGCGACGCTGATGCCGCCGAGTTCCTCTCCAGCTATGGCCTCACCGAAAGCGGGCTGACTCGCCTGATCCGCACCACTTACGTTCTGCTTGGCTTGATGTCCTTCTTTACCGCCGGGGAAGATGAGTGCCGCGCCTGGACGATCCCGATAAATACGCGCGCTCAGGACGCGGCGGGCGCAATCCATTCCGATTTGCAAAAACACTTCATCCGCGCCGAAACCATCCGCTGGGACCAACTGCTCGACGCCGGATCAGAAGCCAACGCCCGCGCCCGCGGCACGCTGCGTCTGGAAGGGAAAGACTACATCGTGCAGGACGGCGACGTGATGCACATCCGGCATAGCGGCTAACCGGGAACCGGGAACTGGTATTATCCTTCGGGCAAATGCATCCCATCGTTCTCAGTCTTCTGCTAGGTCTCACCGCAGCCGCCGCCAACGTGTTCGGTGGCGCAATCATTGTCCAGAAAAACTGGGAGCGTTCCTACCTGAAGTATTTCGTCGCTCTGGGCGCGGGATTCATGCTGGCAACGGCCATCGTGGAGGTTTTCCCCACCGCCCTCGAATTGCGCGGCAAAAGTGCTGCGTTTCTGGTGCTGGTGGGCTATCTGCTCATTCATTTCTTCGAACACACGGTAAACACTCACTTCCATTTCGGAGAGGAAACCCACAAAGACGAGCTTGTTCACACCCACAGGGGATATTCGATCCTGCTCGGCCTCACCATCCATACATTTTTCGACGGCATCGCGATCACTGCCGGCTTTCTCGTTTCCAACTGGCTGGGCTGGATTATTTTTCTGGCTATCTTCCTGCACAAGATTCCCGAGGGATTCACCATCACCTCGGTCATGCTGGCAAGCGGTCAGAGCCGCCGCGTGGCGTGGGGTGCGTCCATGCTGCTGGGAGCCGCAACCTTCGCGGGAGTGCTGACCATGGCGCTCTTCAAACACCAGGTCAGCTATGGGTTGCCTTTGGCGGCGGGAGTGACAATCTATGTTGCTGCGTCCGACCTCATCCCTGAAGTGAACCGCGAGCCCGGGGTAAAGGTGGCTCTGGTAGTTTTTCTGGGAGTTGGACTCATGTTCCTGCTGGATCACCTCGTCCACCTGCACTAAGACTTCAATCCACGGTGTGTTTTGCCGTGTACCCTTCGCGCGCGATCACCTGAACTTTAACATCCTTGCCCTTCTGGTCTTTGAACTTGAGCGGACCACCGTCGGGCGCCATCACTTCCACCTTCAGCTTGCGGTAGGTGCCGTCAAGTTTCGGATTGGTGGGATGGTAGGCAATGCTGTACTGATGGCGGATGTCGCCGCCAATGTCGCGAAAGATCTCGGGAAACTCCGCCGGGAATCGCGGGAAGTAGGCGCGGCCGCCGGTCAAGCGTGCGAACGTGTTCAGTTCATTGTCGGCCTGCAAGTAATCGGTAATTTGAACGGGGTTGCCCGTGATTGGCCCGTGGGGCGCCGCCCTGCCCTGCCCTTCAAACATAATGCGCGCATACGCTCCTACACTAATGGGAAAGATGGTTACGTCCTTTGTGTTTTTGATCTTCTTCGTAATCTGATCCAGATTGATTCGGCTGAAAGTATCAATTCCGCTCGTGATCAGGATGATGTACTTGTGTCCTTGGATGCGGTCCACTCGGTCGAGAACGTCATAAAGTGCGTCGAACTCATTGGTCTCGGAGAAACCGGGAACTCGTAACTGGCTCAACGCGCCGTAAACCTCTTGCTTGTTCTGAGTAAAGTCGGCCAGGATATAGGACTTCATATCGTAGGAAATCACCGCCAGCCAGTCATCTTTTTTCAGAGTATTCGCGAATGAATAGGACGCCTGCCAGATGTCTTGTATGAAGTAGTAATCCCCGGAGGCGAATTCCACCAGCATCACGGCGGTGATCGGCGCGTCGGAGATGGTGAAGTTGCTGATCGTCTGCGGCGTACCATCTTCAGAAATGCGGAAATTTTCCTTCTTCAGGCTGGAGATAAACTGCCCATCTTTAGTCGTGACCATCACCGGCACTTCCACTACGGGCACGTCAACGTGGATGGAGTAATCAGGCATCCCTTCAATTTTCTTTGGCTTTTCGGTGGGTGGTGGCGGAGGCGGCTCGTCCTTTTTCTTGGGAACGGCATAGGGACCGACGTCGCCTTGCGGACCACCCGCGTCCGCCGGAGGCTCCGCCTGGCCTTTGCCGGGTTGGGACGCTCCCTGATCCTGCGCCGGGGTCAGCCCCGAAAAGCCTCCCAAGGCCAGAATCAGCAATAACATACGGCAAACGTACTTCAGCGGGATGCGGCCAAAGTCCAGTCCAAAACGCTCGCAAGCCTGCCAGAATCGATTCGAAATCATTTAAGACCCTCGGAAAACCCCTGTGCTAGTATAGACGCAGAGCTTCGCGATTGGGATGTTTTGCTCGGCTGTCGCTTTTCCCCTCCTACCCGGCAAATCGCATACGAAGCGCGAAGTGTAACTCGGCGGTTAGAGGACCGTTGGCGGTTCTCTGGGGAAGTTTGTGGGTGAACTTGGAATGAAACCAGCCGTTCTGGCCTTTGCTGTTCTCTGTCTTCTGCTCTCTCCCATAACCCAGGCGCAAACTCCGAAGCCGGTCGAAACCATTCCGGTCGAGCAAATCCATGCCGGCATGCGAGGCGTGGCCTACACCGTTTTTCAGGGAACGAAGCCGGAGTCCATGGACGTTGAAGTTCTTGGCGTCCTCACCAACGCGAACGGACCCAAGGGCGATGTCATCCTGATTCGCCTCACCGGAACCAAGGTCGAATACACTGGCGTGGTTGCGGGTATGAGTGGCAGCCCAGTGTACTTGAACGGCAAGCTGGCCGGCGCCGTAGCCTTCCGCATCGGCGAATTCTCGAAAGAGGCGATCGCGGGCGTTACTCCGATCGCCGAAATGCTCGAGATCAGCGCCCTGGACCATGATCCCGCTTCAGCGCCCATCGAAGCCACCTCAGCCGCGCATCCTCCGAGCAAGACTGCGAGCCCGGGGATTGCAAACACGCCAGCGCACGCCTCCACGAAACCCGATTTCACCAACTATCTGAAGCCCATCGAAACCCCGCTCGTCTTCGACGGATTCTCCGAAGACACAGTCCAGCGCTTCGCACCTCAGTTCTCCGCCGCCGGAATCGTGCCGGTGATGGGCGCTGGCTCCGTCAGCGATGCCAAGCAGCCCGAGCCGTTGGAGCCGGGCTCTGCAGTGAGCGCAATCCTCGTGCGCGGCGACATGAACATCGCCGCCACCTGCACCGTTACTTACATGGACGCGCAACACCTGCTGGCCTGCGGGCATCCACTGATGCAATTCGGAATGGTGGACTTGCCGATGACCAAGGCAACGGTGCTTGCAACCTTGGCCTCGCCGCTCAACGCTTTCAAGATCGTGAATGCCACTGAAACCGTGGGCTCATTTGTGCAAGACCGGCACAACGGAATTCTGGGAGAGTTCGGCAAGAAGCCGGAAATGATTCCGGTCACGCTCACTATCCGTGGCGAATCGGCCGACAAGCAGTTCCATTACGAGGTCCTGAACAACGAGCGCCTAAGCCCATTAGCAATGATGGCGACCGTGTTCAATGCGCTGCATGGCGTGAACGAGTACGGCGAAGAAACCACCTATCGCATGAATGGACGCATCAGCGTGGACGGATACCCGGACCTGACCATGCACAACATGTTCGCCGCCGTCGACGGCGGACAGCCGGGCGCCATGCTGGCCGCTATCTCGCTAGGCGAGCGCTTCAGCCGCATCTTTGACAACCCCTACAGCGTCCCCGCGATTCACGGCGTCCAGCTTGATTTCGATATCGTCCGCGAACGCCGCTGGGCGCGCCTCGAAAGCGCGCGTACAGATATCACCGAAGCCCGCCCCGGCGACGATATCTCGATTGAAGCCATGCTGCGGCCTTATCGCGGCGAGGGTGTGGTGCAACACATTCCTATCCACATTCCGACTTCGACTTCGAAGGGACCGCTTCGGATTCTGGTCAGTGACGGCGACACCCTCGACCATTTCCGGCGCGGCTCATCGTTGCTCGGACGCAAACTGGATCTGGCCGCGACCATCGCCTTCCTGAACAAGGAACACGTCAACAACCGTGTCTACGTTTCGTTGCTCGAAGCCGATCCCGAAGCCATGATCGCCGACAAAGTCATGCCCACGCTCCCGCTCTCCATCATGAACGTAATGGACGGCATGCGCGGCACCCAGGACATGCTGGTCTCGAGCGAGTCCTCGGTAAACGAAGCCGCCACCGGCCCGCTCGACTACGTGGTCGCCGGCGCTCAGGTATTGACGATCAACATTAAGTAGCCAAAGGTCGACTGGCCAAGCGCGGCACGAGCGCCATTGCCCGCGAGTCTATTCTCTCCTGCACAAGATGGCTGCGATAACACGCGGACTTCGGCGCCCGTGAAGCACCGCAATCACGACCAACGGCTTTTCATCTGGGGCGTAGGCGACGATGTAGTCGCGTATCGTTTGGAACCGCAACGGTCGAGAGGTAAGATCAGGTCGCTGGTGACCCTGATGAGGGAAAGCCACAAGTTTTCGAAGGGCGGACAAGATTTCCTCTCGCACACGCGTGGCAGCAAGAGGATTATCCTCAGCAACGAATTCCCATATGTCGTTGATGTCCTGCGCCGCGCCCGGGTGGAGATCAAAACCCTACCGGGCATTCATTTCAAAGAGCGCTTCTTGATTGAGTCATCCTCACGCTGGCGGAGGCTTTCAAAGAAAGCTTCGCCTTCCACAGGCTTCACCCGGCCACTCTTGATGTCGTCGTAGCGGCCATCCAGCAAGCCGCGCACGTCGGCCACCTCCGTCAGATACGCCGCCATCGCGTCTTCCACCAGTTCATCCGTCGGACGGCCACTCTGGGAGGCCAGTTCATGAAGACGGAATTCGGTTCGAGGCTTGAGGTGCACTTCCATGCCTGTCAGTCTAAAGGCGGCGAAACACCATGTCGAAAGAAAGCTGGT
>Ga0210390_10005829_pt1 | contig 10310 bp, 7 predicted proteins | sample IncBWH11OmetaG_FD_161050 | JGI IMG/M metagenome (GOLD analysis project Ga0210390, IMG submission 161050) | Forest soil microbial communities from Barre Woods Harvard Forest LTER site, Petersham, Massachusetts, United States - Inc-BW-H-11-O ... | reverse complement strand
CGGCGCCTTCGGAGCTGTAGTGTCGGCCGGCTTTTTCTTTCCGCCGAACACAGGGACCGGCGATCCCAGCCCCAGGCTCAAAAGAACAAGCAACGCCAGAAATCGTTGGCCCCGGCGCGTCGGGTTTGGTCGAATGGAAAACATCGAAGTTTCTCCTAACTGCGACCTATCGCGTTTTCAAATCCTTGTGGCACGTAGAGCAAAATGCCATGTTGTTGGCCTGATCCCTCACCAGCAAATCGGGCTGAGCCGAGGAATGCGGCTGGTGACAGGTCAGGCAGCTCATCGGTGTTTTCACCTTGGTTGGATCTGCTGGATCCAGCAAGTCAGAGACGGGATGTCCCGCCACAGGGTGTCCCATGCCGAACTTCAGCGGTAGAACCACGACCTTGTTTTTTGCGAAATAGTCGTCGGGAAGTTTCACACTTCCGTTGAAGATGGTGATCACAGGCTGACCCTCGAGCTTCTTCGCTTGCCTCTCCGGTCCATGGCACTCCAGGCAAAGTGCGTTCGGTGTCTGGGCGCGTAGCAAATGATCGTTGTCGCCGCCATGTGGCTGATGACATGTAGCACAACCCTGCCGGAAGGCCGGCTGGTGGTGGACCGGCTTCTTGGCTTGGTCCGCGATATCGCTGTGACAGCCCAGGCAGATATCGACTGAGTTCGTTTTGGGAAGTCCGGGCTGCCTGCTGGCGTGTGGGCTGTGGCAATCAGTGCAGTCGCCCGCTGCCCCCGGATGCTGAACTTTGGCGGTCTCTATTAACTTGGCTTTATCGTCATGGCAAGTCACGCACAGCGCCTTGGCATCGGCCTGCGTCAGCACCACTTTTCCATTCTTGGCCGGGGCGTGGCAGACTTCGCACTGCTTATCGGCAAATGGCGGATGGGTGAACTTTGCCATCAACTTAGGAGCGGCGCTCGCGTGGGGATCGTGACAGCTCACGCAATTGGACGTTTCAAAGGGTTGATTCTGGTGCGCCTTTTGCAGGTCTGCGCCCTTGACGTCATGACAATCTATGCAGAGGGCGGGCGGTGCCTTGGTGAGATGAAAATCGAATTCGGCCTTGCCGATCTCCCCCGTTTTGTGCGTGACGTGGCAGGTTTCGCAGCCCATATCGAGGGCGGCATGGCGGCTGCCTTTTTCGGGCACATTCAGCCCGGTCGTATGGCAGCTCAGGCAGAGGTTTTCTTTCTGATCCCCCGAGGTCGGCTTCAACAACTGATTCTTATAGTCCGAGGAGTGCGGATCGTGACACTTTACGCAGTCTCGAACTGCCGGGGGATGGACCGTACCTTTTATGTCGGCGGCATTTTTGTCGGCGTGGCAGGTTAGACAAAGTGCAAGCGGCGTGGTCGTGATCAGCTTTACCCGAGTGATGTCTTTATTCACCCGAATCTCGTGGCAACTGGTGCAGCCCGTGGCCATCGCCGAATGGATCGACTTGCCTTTGGTCTTGTCCTCATGGCAGGCAAGGCAGGTGGAAGTGTCCGCCTTCGGGTCAAGCGGTACCGGATGTTTCGCAGCGTAGACGCGGCCAGTGAGGATGAGCACCATGATGAAACAGCCCAGCGCTCTTACTCTGTGAGTCATCCTCGGACTCGATTTGGACAATTCCAACGTCACGCCCACTACGTCTCCTCATTTGCCTGTGCACGCATCTCGCCTTATTTCTTCAGCCGAGCGCGTCTCGGACCAAGTCCGCTAATAGATTGCAACAAAATCAGTTGGGTAGTGAATTCGCATCCATGAGAAATCGCGACTGTTGAAAGGTTCATCACAATGGGGATTCTCCCACAGTGAAATGGACGAAATGACCCAAGTCCGCCGTGCCTTCCTTATCGGCCGGAAAATCAAATTGCTGAAATGTTTCTACGCCGGTTACTAGGAGAGTGCGCCAAATTCCCACGGAAGTCCAATCTGCTGTGTGATATGGCTCATGCCGAGATAGCTGTCTTCCAACCGACCTGGCTCATTGCCATAAATTTCAGCAACTTCCCCGAATTTTCAGCAATGGCGCAAAACGTGCTTTCGCCAAATGGGGAAGAGGAAGCTATGGCTACATCCATTCACTCAGCAGCCCGGAAAACCTGGCAAACCCTGGGCGCGATCAAGACTGGCGTCGTTCTGCTCATTCTCGTCGTCATCATTTCAGCAGCGGGGACGGTGATTCTGCAGCGTCCTGCGACCGATGCCGACGAAATGCAGAGAGCCTATTCGCCCCAAGTGCTGCGCCTGCTGGATGGAGTTGGCTTGACCGACGTCTTCCATGCCTGGTGGTTCGTTACGCTGCTGGTGCTGGTGAGCCTCAGCATCATCGCCGCATCCATACAGCGCTTCCCGAACTCCTGGCGTTACTACGCACGTCCTTATAAGAGTCCTGATGAGGCCTTCCGCAAGGCGCTGGCGACGCAGGCCGTGATTCCGATCAGTGACGAAGAAACCGGGTTGAGCGTCGCGGAGCGAGTCTTTCACAAGGCAGGTTTCAGCCCCGAGCGGATTGTCCGCGAAAACAGTTTTTCCCTCTTCGGCGAGCGCAATCGCTTTTCGGAAATGTCGGTTTATATCGTGCATGCGAGTCTGCTTCTCATCTTTCTCGGTGGCATCGTCGACGCCCTTTACGGCTGGCGTGCATTCGTCACTCTGACTCGCGGACAGCAATCGAGCCAGGTGCAGACCCAAAACGGGAGCAAACGCAACCTGGGTTTTGCCATCCGCTGCGACGGCGCTGGTCAGGAGAACTATACCGACGGCACTCCCAAACGCTGGTGGTCAGATCTGGCGATCGTGGAGAACGGACAGACTGTCGTAAGCAAGCAGATCGTCGTCAACGATCCTCTGGTTTATCAGGGCATACGCTTTTATCAGGCGAGCTACGGCAAGACCGGAAAGATCGACAAACTTGTGCTCACCGCGACTGCTCGCGATGGCAACGCCCCTAAGGACATCACGATTGGCTTGGACGAGACCCTCCCCCTGGATTCTGATACTACGGTTCGCCTCGCCGAGTTCATTCCCGACTATGTGCTGCGCGACGGTCAGATTTATGCCCGCTCCGGCGACCTTGAAAATCCAGCCGCGCACCTGGTGGTGGAATCCAGGAGCTCGGGTAAGGCCGTGAACGTTTGGCTGCCTCCGATCCCCGGCTTTGAGGAGAACGCGTCTTCGCCGTACACATTCGAAGGCAAAGACGTGCAGATGGCCTACTTCACCGGTTTGGAAGTTTCGCACGAGCCCGGGCAGTGGTCGGTTTGGGCGGGCGTGCTCGTCATGGGTTTCGGCCTGGCCGTGGTCTTCTACTTCGTCCATGTACGCGTATGGGCCGTGCCCGTGCGCGATGCCCGCGGCAAACTAACGCTTTGGATTGGCGGAACCGCAAACAAAAACAAAGATGTATTCGAGCAGCGTTTTCGCAAGCTGATCGAACAGATCGAATCAGAAATGAAAGTTTCATCGAAGGCAGGCGCCGATGCGCCTGTAATTGCACTCGCCGGAAGGTGAGATCCGGCAATGGAGGATGCGTCTATGGCACGAATCGCAAGAGCCGAACAACACCCAGCCGCCACCGGCACAACGCTGGTCGTAATGGTGGGTCTGGGAGTTACTTTCCTGTTGTTCATGGCATTTCTGAACGTAGTCAAGAGCGGCAATCTGCTCAACGACTCCAACCTGCTCTATGCCGCGCTCATTTTCTATTCAGGCGCGGCAACACTTTATCTGGGCTTCGGAGTCACCGGTATTCCTTCCTATGTCCGCTTTGCCTCGCTGGCGACGTGGGCTGGCCTGATCGCTAACACGGGAGCCGTGGCGCACCGATGGTATGAAGCGGGACATCCCCCCTTTGCGAGCATCTACGAAATGCTGCTCAGCTTTGTCTGGACGCTCGCTGTCCTCACACTGATTGCCGAAAAGAAGTTCGGCGTGAAAGTCATCGGAACCGTGACCATGCCTGTAGCCATCGTAGGCGTTGTGCTGATGCAGTTGCTGCGGACCGAAGTACACCCACTCGTTCCGGCGTTGCAATCGACCTGGCTGCATGTCCACGTCACGCTAGCGATGCTGGCCTACGCGGCATGTGCACTCAGCTTCGCCCTGGCCATGATGTTCCTCATTCAGGACAAGATGAAGACCGAGACCTTCCTTGCTGCAACCAGCCTTTTTGGCATCGGGACATACCTCGGCGTGCTGACTCGCTTCGAGAAATGGGGCGGCCTGAGCGTGATCGCCTGGAATCCAGAAGAAAAATCCGAAATGTTTCTGGCCAAAGGCGTGCGCCTCTTCGTTGTGATTCCCGATCTTGGCTGGCTGATGCTGCTAGTCCTCGCCGCCGTCGCAGCGCCGTTAGTTCTGTATGTTATCTGGCGTAAGACCGGCAACGAAAACTTCATCGACATCGCGAACTGCGCAGTGTTCGTCAGCATCCTCTTACAGGTGCTGGCGCTGGTGTTCTTCCTGCTGCGGGCGCGCGATGGCCGCTACGGCTCCCTCGACGCCGACGGTTTGTTCTCAACCAGCCTGCCAGCCAGCCCGTTCATATTGTCGGGTCTGGTGGGCGGAATCTTTGTTTCACTTCTGTACCTCCTACTGTTATGGCGGCGTGAAGATCTGGAGCGCATGCTGCCTAGCGCCGAGGAACTCGACCGTATCACCTACAAAACCATCGCGATCGCATTTCCATTACTCACCCTGATGATCGCGGCGGGCGCCTACTGGGCCAATCGCACCTGGGGTTCTTATTGGAGTTGGGATCCAAAGGAAACCTGGGCTGCGATTACCTGGTTGGTCTACGCTGGTTACCTGCACATGCGCGTCACCCGTGGATGGCGTGGCCGGCGCGCTGCGTACTTCGCCATCCTGGGGTTTGCCGTAGTGATGTTCACTTTCTTCGGCGTGACTTACTTGCTGCCCGGAATGCACGCTTATGCTTAGCCGTCCTCAAGCCGCGACCAACTCAACCGGGCCACAGGGAGTGGCAGTCCAAACCGCCGCCCCGGTCCGGCCTCCTCCGAGTCGGCCCGCCGGCAGCCAGCACACCATGTCTGCAGACCGCTTGCAGGTGGAGGACTTCCAATTGAATTCTGTACGCGTTAACTGGCAGCTCAAGGCAATCTTGCCCGTAGGGTTCGTGCTGTTGGCGGGTCTGCTCCTCTTCATTCTCGCGACCGTGTCTCTGCGCGACCCGGACCGCCATGCTGTGCTGATCGTCGCCGGCGCGGGAGCGGTCGCCATCTGCTCAGTCTTAATTGTTGTCCTTGCCTATTTGATTCAGCGACCCATGGTCGAACTGCAGGAGAAAATTGCACAGGTGAGTGAAGGCAACCTGGACGTCGCAGTCACCTTCGCCCAGCGGAACGACGAAATCGGAGACCTCGGCCGCAACTTCAATCACATGATGCAGCAATTGCGCGAGACTCGGGAAGAAATTGAGCGACTGCATCGCACCCAGATGTCTCGCGCCGAACACTTCGCAACGCTCGGCGAACTAGCCACAGGCCTGGCCCACGAGATTCGCAATCCCCTCGCCGGAATTGCGGGAGTGATCGAAATCGTCGGCCGCGATCTGCCTGCGACCAGTCCCGCTCGTGCCGTCGTGAAAGACGTTCGCCTGGAAATCTCGCGCATCAGCCGCACTCTGACCGACCTTCTCGAAACGGCACGGCCTCGCCGACCCGAGGTTCGCCGGAGCAACCTCAATACCACCGTGGAACACGCGGTGATGCTGGCCCGCCAGCAGGTGCTCTCAAGACCGATCAAGATCGAGTTGCAGAAGGCGCCCGATCTCCCCGAAGTCGAGCACGACAGCGATCAGGTTCACCAGGTGCTTCTGAATCTTCTCCTGAACGCCGTCCAAGCTATAGAGAAGACGGGCACAGTGAATGTTGAGATTGGCGAGCGTGATGGTTTTGCCAGCGTGGTCGTCAGCGACACCGGTCGCGGCATCGCTCCTCAGAACCTGCCTAACATCTTCCGGCCATTCTACACAACAAAGGGCGATGGCACCGGCCTCGGCCTTTCTCTTGCCCATCGCATCGTCGAAGATCATCATGGCCGCATCGAAGTCAGCAGCGTCCTAGGAAAGGGAAGTACGTTTACGGTACTGCTACCATTTCAAATGCCGGTCGTGCAGGTCGCCGCTTCCTAGACCGCTTCACAATCTCGCAATGCCCACGTGGCCCGGACGCCTCGTCCGGGCACTGTTTCAGCGAAGCAAGTGTAGAGCCGGCGTCTTGCGGGGGGCATCTTGCCCTCGCAGGTGGAGGCGAGGACGCCTCCGCGACAGCCGCCGGGACGGCGGCGCTACAAATGGCCCCTAAGCAAGCCCCTTCCATTTCGTAGTAAATTAAACACCGATGCCCGCTGAGAAGATTATGATCGTGGACGACGAGCGCCTCGTCCGCTGGTCACTGCGCCAGAAGTGCGAGGAGTGGGGCTACCACGTAATCGAGGCCGATTCTGGTGAGCCTGCGCTCAAACTGGCGCAGCATGAATCGCCTGATCTTGTTCTTCTCGACGTCCGCATGCCCGACCTCACTGGCATTGAAGTCCTTGATCAACTCAAGAAAAGCGGCGACGCTCGCGCCGTCATCATGATCACCGCCGACCCCCAACTCGACGATGTTAAAGCCGCGCTCAAGCTCGGAGCCTACGATTTCGTCGGCAAGCCGGTCGATTTCGATGAGCTGCGCGTCACTATCAAGAACGCGCTCGAGGCCACGAGCTTACGCGCCGAAGTCCAAAGCTTGCGCGGCGAGGTACGCCGCGACGCCGGCTATAACAGCGTGGTGAGCGTCTCCCCGAAGATGATCGAGCTCATGAACTTTGTCCGCAAGGTTGCCTCCAGCGAAGCCACCACCATTCTGATTCAAGGCGAAAGTGGCACTGGCAAGGACCTGATCGCAAAAGCCATCCACTACGAAAGCTCCCGCCATGAAAAGCCGTTCGTTGCGATCAACTGCTCGGCCATCCCGGAGACGCTGATGGAAGCCGAGCTCTTCGGCCACGAAAAGGGCGCCTTCACTGATGCCAAGCAGATGAAGAAAGGCCTCTTCGAGGCAGCCGATGGCGGTACGCTCTTCCTCGACGAAATCGGGGAACTCTCTCCCCTGCTGCAAGCCAAACTGCTACGCGTGCTCGAAGACCAGGTGATTCGTCGCGTCGGCGGCATCAAGGATATGCAGGTGGATGTGCGCGTGATCGCAGCCTCCAACCGCGATCTCGAAAAGGCGGTTCGCGAAGGACAGTTTCGCCAGGATCTCTATTACCGCCTGGCCATCATTGCGATATTCATCCCGCCGCTGCGCGACCGCAAAGAAGACATCCTGCCGCTGGTGGACTTCTTCATCGACCGCTACAATCGCAGATTCAAGAAGTCGATTCGCGGCGTTACCGATGACACCCGCCGTCTCATTCTCACTCACAACTGGCCGGGCAATGTTCGCGAACTCAAAAACACCATCGAGCGTGGAATGATCCTCGAAGACGAGCCATTCCTGCGCCCGGTATACCTGCCGTTCTCCGTGGGCGAGTCGGGTGGCCGCACCGTCTTTGAACGAACTTCACCCAGCGACGGCGGACAGACCCTACCGAACGGCCGCACCCTCCCGCGGCTTTATATACCGGAAGGCGGTACCTCATTGGAAGAGGTTGAGCACCACATGGTCGAGTTGGCAATGCGCCAGGCCAACGGCAACCAGACTCACGCCGCCAAGCTGCTGGACATAAGCCGCGATGCTCTCCGCTACAAGCTAAAGAAATTCGGCCTGATCCGTGGAGACGAAGAAGCCTCCCAAACCACCGTCGCCGAAGACCAATAAGAACTCACCGGTACCAGAGTGATTACATTTACGCAACTTGTATGACGAAAGTGGGTTCGACTAGTCTGACTGCACCAACGCTTCTCCGTTGGAAAGATCGAGGAGGAATCGTGAAGCAGAAATTGTTAAGCTCCTGTGCCTTAATCGCGATGGTGCTGGTTCTGTCCTCTCCGTCGCCAGCGTTTGGTAACCATCCCCAAATCGAGGACGCGCTCCGTGCCCTGAAGAATGCCAAGGACCACCTGCAAGAAGCTGCACACGACTTCGGCGGTCACCGCGTGGACGCCATCCGGGCGATTGACGAAGCCGATCACCAGCTGCGGATTTGTATGCAGTACTGATCCGCGATTTTCGGCGTCGCTTAGAACACGCCCGTTGACAGCCTGACTTGATGCGGAGATACAAGGGTGGCCCATCTCTGGTTCGATTGTTGCAAGACCTGGTGAGGTTGGGCTTTTTGCAAAACCGCTCCACGCTTTACGCTTTCGCCAGGCACCCGAGGATGCACACTCGGTAATTCCGCACATAAAAAGCAGGGCGAGTGGTGGCACCCGCCCTGCAACATCCTCCCTCAGGTCGTTTAAAAGAATCCCAGCGCCTTCGGGCTGTAACTTACCAGCAGGTTCTTGGTCTGTTGGTAGTGGTCGAGGATCATCTTATGGGTCTCGCGGCCAAAGCCCGACTGTTTGTATCCTCCGAACGCGGCATGCGCCGGATACAGGTGATAGCAGTTTGTCCACACCCGGCCAGCCTTGATTTCGCGGCCCACGCGATACGCGTTGGTGGCATTGCGTGACCAAACGCCTGCGCCCAGACCGTAGACTGTGTCATTGCCGATCGCGATCGCGTCTTCGAGGTCTTTGAACTTGGTTACGGAAAGCACGGGACCAAAGATCTCTTCCTGGAAGATGCGCATCTTGTTGTGACCCGTAAAGACGGTCGGTTTGACGTAGTAACCGTTTTCCAGATCGTTTCCGAGGTGGGCTTGTTCCCCGCCGATGGCGCAACGCGCTCCCTCGCCCTTGCCGATCTGGATGTAGCCTAGAATCTTCTCCAGTTGATCGCGCGACGCCTGTGCACCCATCATCGTCGAAGGATCGAGCGGATTGCCAACCTTGATCTTGCCTACGCGGGCAACCGCGCGCTCCAGAAACTTGTCGAAGATGGATTCCTGAATCAGAGCGCGCGATGGGCAGGTGCACACTTCGCCTTTATTGAAGGCGAACAGAGCAAAACCTTCCAACGCCTTGTCGAAGTACTCGTCGTCAGCGTCCATCACGTCGGCAAAGAAGATGTTGGGAGACTTGCCGCCCAACTCCAGGGTTTGCGGAATGATGGGTTCAGACGCGTACTGCATGATCAAACGGCCGGTGGTGGTTTCTCCGGTAAATCCGATTTTCGCGATGCGGGAGTTGCTGGCCAGAGCTTTCCCGATCTCGCCTCCGGGGCCAGTGACAACGTTGAGGACGCCGGGTGGCAACAAATCCCCAATCAGTCCCATCAACACCAACAAGCTGAGCGGAGTGTTGGAAGCTGGTTTGATCACCACGCAATTCCCAGCGACGATGGCGGGCGCCAGTTTCCAGGCAGCCATCAACAGCGGGAAATTCCAGGGAATGATCTGGCCGACGACGCCAAGAGGTTCTTTGAAATGATAGGCGATGGTGTCGTTGTCAATTTCCCCCACCGTGCCTTCCTCGGCGCGGATGCAGCCGGCGAAGTAACGGAAGTGATCGATGGAGAGAGGAACGTCGGCGGCACGAGTCTCGCGAATCGGTTTGCCGTTGTCCAGAGTCTCAGCGAGGGCCAAAAGTTCGAGATTTTCTTCCATCTTGTCGGCGATCTTTAGCAGGATCGAGGAGCGGAGTGCGGGTGCGGTGCGGCCCCAGAGATCCTTGACTGCATGGGCTGAGTCGAGAGCTTTCTCAACGTCTTCTGCCGATGAACGGGCAATCTCGCAAATCGGCTCGCCGTTGATCGGGCTGTAATCGGTAAAATACTTTCCTTTCACCGGCGCGACCCATCGGCCGCCGATGAAGTTCTCATACTTGGATTTGACGCCGCCCTTGCGAAGCGTGTCCACCGCTTGCTGGACGGATGTTTGTTTCACGAGATCAGCAACTGCCATGACGATATCTCCTTTTTATGAATGTTGAGAACGCGATAATTCCCCGTGTGCGACGAATATAGCGCTGCAGTTGGCGAGCGTCGGTGAGCTCCGTCACGTCTATCTGTGATGCTGGCCCAACCCGCTCAAAAATGGGCAAAGGCGGACGTCGTTGCTCGCATTGTGCGGCGAGCGCCGGAATCCGCCTCTTGCTCAGCGCAGGATCAGACGATCCGAGAGCTCCAGTGACCCAGGAACTCAGGCGACCGCGTGACTCTTATACGGCTGAGCACCGGTTGATTTTTTGGCACCGGACTCCGCCGCGATATCGAGAACGATTCGACCGTTGACCTTCCCCTTCTTGAGCCGGTCAAAAATATCGTTGATCGAT
>Ga0210390_10005826_pt1 | contig 10315 bp, 8 predicted proteins | sample IncBWH11OmetaG_FD_161050 | JGI IMG/M metagenome (GOLD analysis project Ga0210390, IMG submission 161050) | Forest soil microbial communities from Barre Woods Harvard Forest LTER site, Petersham, Massachusetts, United States - Inc-BW-H-11-O ... | reverse complement strand
ATAACTGGCTGGTGCGGAAAATGAAAGAGGGCTACCTGCGGAACCTGCGAGTCTGCCTGCAATACCGCTGGGGGACCGTCGGCATCATGTCGGCTCTCACGGTCGGGACGCTGATGATGCTCCCGTACCTGGGCCGCGAGTTCATGCCGGCGCTCGAAGAAGGCAACTTGTGGATCCGGGGCACGGCTCCGCTCAACACGTCGCTGGAGCGGCACACCGAGATTTCACAACGAGCCCGGTCCATCATGGCGACCTACCCGGAGGTCGAATCGATCGTCAACCAGCTCGGCCGCCCGGACGACGCCACCGATACCGACGGCTACTACAACAGCGAGTATTTCGTGCCGCTGCGGCCCGAAAAAGAATGGCCGCTGGTCGCCGACCGCACCGGTTGGGAAAAGTGGCTCTTCGGACCGAAGCGGGCCCGCACGAAAGAAGAAATCGTCGATGCCATGAATGCCGAGCTCGAAGCCAAGCTCCCCGGCATCTCCTGGAACTTCTCGCAAAATATTCGCGATAACGTGATGGAAGCCCTCTCGGGCATCAAGGGAGACAACTCGGTCAAGATCATCGGCCCCGATCTGGACAAGCTCGAGACGCTGGCGGAAAAGACCAAAAACCAGCTGCAGCAGGTCCCCGGCATCGAGAACGTGGGCATCTTCCACATCCGCGGCCAGTCGCACTTCGAATTCCGCGTCGACCCCGAGAAATGCCAGCGGTGGGGCGTGCAGACCGCCGACGTCAACAACGTGGTGACGAGCGCGCTCGGCGGCAAGGCGCTCTCCAGCATGGTGGAAGGCGAAAAGCTCTTCGACATTTCAGTCCGCTGGCCCAAGCGTTTGCGCAGCAGCGAAACGGACATCCTCGATATCCCCGTCGACATCGGCAACAACAGCGTGGTTCAGAATCAGGGCCCGGGCGTGATCCCCAGCGCCATCGGACACGGCACGGCCGCTCCGTCCAACGTCGGGGCGCTCGCCAACACTGGCAACATCATCAGCAACACGCCTCGTTTGCGCTTGCGCGACCTGGTCACGCCGGTGGGAGAAGACGGAGCCCCCGATGTCGACGGCCACTTCACGCGGCCGGGCGCGTCGATGATCTATCGCGAGCAGGGGAAACGACTGATCGCGATCAAGTTCAGCGTCCGCGGCCGCGATCTGGCCGGCGCCGTCGCCGAGGCCCAGGAACGCACCAAGGACATCTTCAAAGCCCCCTACCGCGCGGTCTGGAGCGGCGAATTCGAGGAAATGCAGGACGCCGAGGCGCGGCTGATGATCATCGTCCCGCTTTCGCTGACGATGATTTTCATCCTGCTCTACATGGCGTTTCGCAACGTGCTCGATTCGATCATGGTCTTCTCCAACGTCGTCGCGCTGTCGCTGGGCGGCGTGTGGGCTCTCTTGCTGACGGGGACGAACTTCAACATCTCGGCGGCCGTCGGCTTCATTTCGATCTTCGGCGTGGCGATTATGGACGGGCTTTTGCTGATTTCGTATTTCAATCAGCTGCGATTCCAGGGGTTACCGCTCGAAGAGGCGATTTTGCAGGGGGCCGAGAAACGGGTCCGCCCCGTGATGATGACGGCGCTCACCGCCATCTTCGGGCTCTTGCCCGCCGCCCTCTCAACCAAGATCGGCTCGCAGACTCAGCGGCCGCTTGCCATCGTGGTCGTCGGCGGCATGATCAGCACGCTCTTTTTGACCCGCTACCTGATGCCCGTGCTCTACACCTTCTATGGCCACCGGGAACCTTCCGCGGCGTCAGCACACATGGCGCACTGAGTGAGGTATCTGCCAAACCCCCGGCGAGCCGCCAGCCTCAGCTGGCGGGTGTTTCGCGTCTGGCGGGTCGCGTGCTGTCGTCTCAGCCGAACAACTTCACCGACGTGTGGTAGTCGATCAGCGGCGCTTTGATGCGGCCGCCGGCGAGTTTTTCGCCTTCCGGGTTGAGATACACGCGGCCCGTCGGCACGCCGAGGCCCGGCGTCACGTTGAGCACGTGAATGTTGAAGATGAACGCCGGCTCGGTCAGCGCCTCAAACCAGTGGACGTTGTTCTTCTTGTCCGAAATCGACGAGCACTCGCCGGGCGAAAACTTGCGGTCGATCGTCGGCTTGATGATGTAGGCGTCCGGCAAGTCTTCCAAGCGATCGTAGTGGCGGCCCCGCAGATCACCTTTGAGGATCAGGAAGGCGGTCGCCATGTTGTTGTGCCCGTGCGGCACCACCGAGCGACCCTGCTTGAGCCCGAAGATCTGCTTGCCGAACACATATTGCGTCGGCAGCCCCTCCACATTGGGGAATTTGAACGACAGGCTGAGCGCCCCCCGGTCGACGAGCTTGATGTTCTTGGTCAACCGGTCGAAGTCGATCAGTTGGAGCAGATCGGCCAAATTCACCTGGCTGAACAGCTTTTCAATCTGTTTCTGCCACTCCAACTGCGGCAGCTTCTGCCCCTGCACGTCTTGACCGAGCGCGTTCACACCGGCCAGCCACTCCACCGTTTGCGGCCGCACGTCCGACCCGAAGGCGTCGTGGGCAAACAGCGTTTCGAGCAGCGAATACGTCAGCAGCGAACCAAGCGCTTGCTGGGAAAACTCACGCCGAGAAATGGGTTGCATGCAAAGATCCTCCTGCACCATTCAACTGTAATGACTGTGTTGCGCCAAGGGCCTGATAGACTTTGGTACTCGACGCAGGAGCTGTGTCAAAAGGGAGGTCGCGTGCAGAGGGGGTCGCGGCGATGAAAAAATCGACAACCCAATCCCGATTCACGCCTGCGGGCTGGCACACAGTCACACCGCGAATCGTCGCTCGCGACGCAAAGGACCTTGTGGGATTTCTGCGTAAAGTGTTCCACGCGACCGGTCGGTATCGCCAAAACATTCCCACCGAGCTGCGAATCGGCGATTCCATCGTGATGGTCAGCGAAGCCGGAGTCCGAAAACCGTCGCCCGCGTTTCTCTACGTTTATGTGGACGACGTCGATGCAACGTATCGGCGCGCGCTCAAGGCCGGTGCCGAGGTGATCGAAGAGCCATTGGACACGCCATACGGCGATCGGCGCGGCATGGTCGAGGACCAATGGCGCAACACCTGGCAGATTGCGACGCGGCTCGGGAAGCGCAGCTAGCAATCAGCAACCGGCGACGATCCGACACTATCACCCGGCGCAACGCTTGTGCCGCCCAGTTGCAGCCACGTTACACTTGGTACATGCCAACTCAAGATTACCGTCGCGTCGTTCGCACGATTGTCGCGAGCGCGATCCTCTGCTTTCCGATCGCTCTCGCCGCTCAAACCGGGAGCATTCACGAACCCGTGCGTTACATCGGCGAAGCCCGAGCATTTCCGCCCGCACACGACGGCCAGCTGCGGCCGGCCGTCGGCGTCGAGACCGTGCAGGTCCTGCGGGCCAACCGGAGTCACCCGGAAGCCGCCGACAAGTTCGGCTGGACCTACAACCATGCGCCGATGATCGCCTATTGGAACGGCCGCTTTTACGTCGAGTACTTGAGCAATCCGGTCGGCGAGCACATCGCTCCGGGGCAGACGTTCCTCTCGACGTCCGCGGACGGTCGGCGCTGGGATCCGCCGCAAGTCGTCTTTCCGATTTACAAACTACTGCCGCCCGATCCGCCGGGGACGGCCATGATGCATCAGCGGATGGGTTTCTACATCGCCCCGGATCAGCGGCTCCTGGCGATGGCCTTCTACGGACACGCTCCCGATCCGTTCGGGCCCGGTGGCATCGGCCGCGTCGTCCGGGAGATCCACAAGGATGGCAGCTTCGGCCCGATCTACTTTCTGCGCTACAACACCCGTTCCGGATGGAACGAGCGCAACACGGGATTTCGGTATTACAAAGCCTCGCCGGAGACCGGTTTCGTCCAAGCTTGCGACGCATTTCTCAACAACCGGCTGATGCGCGAGCAGTTCTGGGAGGAAGAGGAGCTGTTCGAGGGCGATTTCTTCTCGGTGAAGTCGCACGGCGCTCAGGAGGCGTTTAATTGGTTTCATCGCAAGGACGGCAAGGTGGTGGGACTCTGGAAGTGGTCGATGGCCGCGCTCTCCGACGATGAGGGCAAGACCTGGTCGCCGCCGGTCAAGTGCCCGACGCTGCAGATGACCGGCGCGAAAATCTCCGGGCGGAGAACGAGCGACGGCCGCTATGCCCTCGTCTACACTTCAAATATCGACGATGACCATCGCTGGCCGCTGGCGGTGGTGACCGGCGACGACGGCGTGTTTTTCGACAACATGCTCTGCGTGCACGGCGAAGTGCCGCCCCGCCGCTTTGCCGGCCGCTACAAGGACTTCGGCCCGCAATACAACCGCATGGTCGAAGAAGGGAACGGCCAAACCCCCGGCGCCGACCAATGGGTGACTTACAGCGTGAACAAGGAAGACATCTGGGTTAGCCGCATCCCGGTCCCGGTGCGCGGCACCGTCAGCGGGCCCGTCCATGACACGTTCGATGACCTCGAAGTCGGCGGCCCGGTGACGAACTGGAACACTTACAGCCCCAAGTGGGCACCCGTCGCGATCGCCGCCTTTCCCAGCGCGACCAGCAAGAGCCTCGAGCTGCAGGACCGCGACTCCTACGACTACGCCCGCGCTGTGCGCGTCTTTCCGGAAACGAATGCGGTGACCGTCCATTTCCGGGTGCACGCCGAGCAGAATCGGAATGGCACGCTGGAGATCGAGGTCACCGATCACGTCGGCTACCGGCCTGTTCGCTTGATCTTCGCGGCCGACGGCAAGATCCGGTTCCAGAATGGAGGCGACTCATCCGTGCTTGCTCAGTACGAGCCAGGCAAGTGGTACGAGATTGCACTCAAAGTAGACGTCGCGCGGCAAATGTTCGACGTCTCACTCGACGGCAAGCCGGTCGCCGCGGCGGCCAAATTCGCGGAGTACGCGAAAAGCGTCGAGCGACTGTCTTTTCGCACGGGCCCTTATCGCAATGAGCCGACGATTCGGACCTCGGCGGAAAAAGCCCCGGACCGGGTCTCGCCGAACCCGGACGTGCCAGAGCCGAACGCCATCTATCACATCGACGACGTGGACATCACGCCGGACCCCGCCGGATGAGTCAGTCCTAAGCCAGGATCGGCAACAGCGAACTCGAGCCGTGCTGGAGCTCGCGCGTGACGATGGTGCCGAGGAGCGTGGTGGCCGTGCAGTCGTAGATGGCGATCCGGGCGAGGCTGCCGGCCAGGCGGGGATTACCGTCGAAGACCACGATGCGGTCGCAAGTCGAGCGGCCGACGAGCTGGATCGGCCCGTTCGGCGCCAGCTCTGCGTCCGAGTGGAGTTTGCGGGCCGCTTTGCTCGGGCCCTCGACCAACACTTCCACTTCCCGGCCGATGAAACCTGTGTTGTCCTCTTCGCTGATCTCGTTCTGAATGGCCAGGAGCTCGTTGTTGCGGCGGCGCTTCACGTCTTCCGGAATCTCGTCCGGGTAGCGTTCGAACGCCTTCGTCCCGGGACGCGGGCTGTACTTGAAAATGAAGCTGTTCTTAAAGCGGCAACGGCGGACGAGGTCGATGCTCTTCGTGAATTCGACCTCCGTTTCGCCCGGATGGCCGACGATGAAGTCGCTCGACACGGCACAGTCCGGCATCACCTCGCGAATGCGATCGTGCATCTCGAGATACTGGTCCACGGTGTAGCCACGCTTCATCACGCGCAAGACGTCGTCGGAGCCCGATTGGAGCGGCACGTGCAAATAGCGGCAGACCTTGGGCAAATCGCGGACGGCGCTCAGCAGATCATCGGTCATGTCGCGGGGATAGTTCGTCACGAACTTGATCCGCAGGATGCCCGCCGTGTCGTGGATCAATGCCAAGAGATCGCTGAGCCGATAGAGCCGGCCCGCTTCGGTGTATTTGTAGCTGTTGACGGTCTGTCCCAGCAGCGTAACTTCCTTGACGCCTTGGTCGGCTAACAGCCGGACTTCGGCCGCAATCTGGCTGGGCGGGCGGCTCTGCTCGGGGCCGCGCGTCATCGGCACGACGCAGTACGTACAGAACTTGTCGCAGCCGAGCATGATCCGCACGTAGGCCTGATACGGCGACGGCCGCATCTCCGGCTCGCGGAGCGGGTCGTAGCTCTGAAAGCTCTCGGAAACCTCGAGGCGACTGCCTTCCGTGCGGTCCAGGCTGACGGCCAGAGCCCGTTGCCGATTTTCGCGACTCTCGGCGATCAGCCGCGGGATTTCCGAAAGCTGACCGGTCCCCACGACCAGGTCGACGTGCGGAGCCCGCTGGAAAATCAGCTCCTGGTCTTTCTGGGCCATGCAGCCCATCACGCCGATCACCTGCTTGGGACGGCGTTTCTTGCTGTGCCGCAGGCGGCCCAACTGGCTGTAGATCTTGTGCTCGGCGTGCTCGCGGACGCTGCACGTATTAAAGAGGACCGTGTCGGCCTCCTGCACGTCGGCGGTCAGCTCGTACCCTTCGCGACGCAGCGCCGCCACGACCAGCTCGCTATCGAGCTCGTTCATCTGGCAGCCGACCGTCTCGATATAAAGCTTGCGGTTGTGCATTTTCGTGCGGGCTAGCCGCGGGATTGCGAGTGAGCACCGGCGTCCATTGCAAGGACGATGCCGCCGACAGGAAAGCGACTAAGAACGGCTAACCGGCTTTTTTCAGCGGGCGTTGTTCGGGTTTTTCAGCGGCGGCCGCGGCAACTGCCTGTTCGGCCGCCTTCGCCGTGGCGGCTTGTTGGGCGGCGGCCAACTCGACAGCGAAGCGTTGCTTGGTGGCACGACTGTGATCGGACATCAGCGAGACGAGCGACTTGATCGCCAGGTAAATGGCCGCGCCGTAGAGGGCAATCTCCAGCTTTTCCATGACCACTCCTTCCCTGGAGTTCTCGTCCCGCAACCGGCTCGGCATTCCTCCACGGCGAGGATCGAGCGGCCGCTACTCGCGAAAGCGTTCAATGTACGCCCCGGTGCGGGCATCGACTTTGATTTTATCCCCTTGATTGATGAAGGCGGGCACGTGAACCGTCGCGCCCGTTTCCACGGTCGCCGGCTTGTTCACGTTCGTGGCCGTATTGCCGCGGGCCGCCGGCTCGGTATAGGTGATTTCGAGGATGACCTGAGCCGGAGGCGTCATTTCGATCAGCCGGCCATTCCAATACATCAGGCCGACCGTGGCGTTTTCGAGCAGAAACTTGGCACCATCCCCGCATTGGTCCGCGGAAAGCGTGTATTGCTCGAACGACTCGTTGTCCATGAAGTGGAGTTCGTCGCCGGCCCGGTAGAGGAACTGGCCATCGCTCTTGTGAATGTCAGCCTCTTCGAGACCGTCGCCGCTCTTGTAAGTGCGGTCGAGCAGGGTCCCTTTGAGAAGATTTCGCAGCCGCGTTTTGTAAAGAGCCTGCCCCTTACCCGGCTTGACGAAGTTGCACTCCGTCATCTCGTAGGGCTCGCCCTCGACGACCACTTTGATTCCTTTGCGGAAGTCGCCCGCGTTGATTTGAGGCATCGCTCCGTTCTCTTCAACTCTGATCGCTGGAAGACTATAAGGTCGTGACCAAGCGGCCGCCCGCTCGTCGGTAATGTCAGCGTGAAACCGCGAGGATAACATAACGATTCCGGGCGGGAAATGCCGACCCCGCCTCGCGCCCCGACGTCTGGAGCCCGTCATCGAATTCCCAACCGAAGCCCTTCCGCGCCTGGCGACGTGGCAGCAGGAACTGGCCCAAGCGATCCGCGATCCCGACGCGTTGATCGACCGCCTCGGTCTGCCGCACGACCTGCGCGCGGCCGCGCGGCGGGCGGTCGAGTTGTTCCCCCTGTTCGTGACCGACAGTTTCTTGCGGCGGATGCAGCCCGGCAATCCGCACGACCCGCTGTTGCTCCAGGTGTTGCCGCTAGCGGCCGAGACGAACTCGCCGGCCGAGTTCACAACCGACCCGCTCGAGGAAGCGTCGGCTCATCGGGCACCGGGGCTGTTGCAAAAATATGTCGGGCGGGCCCTGATGATCTCGACGGGGGCCTGCGCGATTCACTGTCGCTATTGCTTCCGCCGGTCGTTCCCATACAGTGACGAGCCGAGGCGGTTAGCAGATTGGGAACCGGCCTTCAGCCAACTGCGGGCCGATCCGTCGATTCGGGAAATCATCCTGAGTGGAGGCGATCCGCTGATGCTCAGCGACGCACGCCTCGCGGAAATCGTCGGCCGACTTGACGAGATTCCGCACCTGGATCGGCTGCGGGTTCACACCAGGCTGCCGATCGTTCTGCCGTCGCGAGTGACAGGGCGACTGATCGAACTGTTGCGCGGCATCCACATGACGTCCATCGTCGTCGTTCACGCCAATCACCCGGCCGAAATCGTGGGCGACTGCCGCGACTCGCTACGGCTGTTGGTAGCCAGCGGCCTGACCGTGCTCAATCAGACCGTGCTTCTTGCCGGCATCAACGACGCGGCCGAACCGCTGGCCGAGCTCAACCTGCGGCTGGTCAACCTGGGCGTGATGCCGTACTACTTGCATCAGCTCGACCGGGTGACGGGGACGGCCCACTTTGAGGTGCCTGTGTCGCGGGGGCTCGAATTGATCGAGGAGCTGCGCGCCCGCCTTCCGGGTTACGCGGTCCCGCAATACGTTCGCGAAGTCCCCGGCGAACAGCACAAGGTGCCGCTGGTCTGACGCAGCGCGACGATTTCTCGTCACCTGTCACGGCACGGGGCGAATGCCCGCATCGACGGTCGGTGGCGACAATACGGCCGGCTCCGCAGCGGCTGGCACCAGAGGAGGCGGCTGCGTTGGTTGGGCGCGGCGACGGAGCACAAAGATCACCGCGGCGCCGACGATCGAGCACAGCCCCAACGCAATCAGCGTGAATTTGATCAGCGCCGAATCGCGGCCGATCCCCGGCCACGGATCCTGGACGGGCCCGCGAATTTGCACCCACAGCGCGATGTTTTCGACGTAGTCGCACAGCGCGGCGGGCCATTGCAGCCAGGCGATGCCCGTGGCCAGCCAGGCCGTCTTGCGGAATCCCCGCTCGCGAAAGAGCGACGCGGACCAGAAGCAGGCGATGGTCAAGACGGTCGAGTAGCAGAGTGGGAAGATGAAATCGAGCAGCAGTCCGCTCCGCGCGTTGTCGAGGGCCGTCCCCTTCCAGGAGTCGATGATTTCCTGACTCCCTTCGACGGTGCCCGACAGTTCGAGCGAAACGATGCCCCATCGCGCCTCGTGCGTTTCGAGCGGCACGTCGAGCTGCTGCAACGCGTACCAGAGGACGAACCCCACCAGGAACGTCACGCCAAACAGCACGGACCGTTTGGCACGGGACAGGTCCTGGATGGGATGACGCAGCGGTTTCATCGGGAGCGATCGTGTTGAGGTCGTGGTTGTCGCCGGCGCGGGCTCTCACCCAATCGTGGCCCAACCGCCGGGCGTGGTCAATCCCGTCTCTGGGGCGACTCAGACTGTGCGGCGCACGACGACGGCCGTCAAATCGTCGGTTGGAGGGGAGGAACCGCAGAAGCGGGCGACCGCCCCGTCGAGGGCCTGAATGATCTCGCTGGCCGGACTCGTCCGATGCTCACGAATGATCGCAAGCATCCGCTCGTTGCCAAATTGCTCGCCGGCAGGCGACTTGGCCTCGACGTATCCGTCGGTTAGGACCACGAGGAGCTCGCCGGCGGCCAGCGTGATCGGGCTCGAACAGAGGGGCGGATGGTCGGCGAAGACGCCGAGCGGCGTGGACGTGCTGCGGAGGACGGTGACCGACCCGTCTTGATGAACGAGGTGGGCCTGTTGGGCGGCGCCGGCATACTCGATGGCCCCCGTTTGCGGATTGAGGGCGGCAAAAAACATCGTGACAAACCACTTGTCGTGCGTGTCGACGACGAGGAATTCATGCAGCCGGCCCAGCAGAGTCTGCAGGTCGTCGTCGCTCTTGGCGAGAGCCCGGAGATAGGCCCGCGTCTTGGCCATTAACAGCGAGGCCCCAATCTCGTGGCCGCTGACGTCCGCCACCACGATGCCCATACGCCCGTCCGCCATGGGGATGTAGTCGTAATAGTCGCCCCCCACGACGTCGGCCGACTCGTAGAAGCCGGCAATGTCGTACCCAGGCAATTGCGGCGGCGCCTGAGGCAACAGGCCCTGCTGAACGTTTCGGGCGACGCGCAGCTTCTCCTGCGTGACCTGGAGTGCCACTTCGGCGTAGTAAGTCCGCCGATAGTCGAGCAGCAGACCCATCAGCGGAACGGCATAGGCCACGATCTTCTCGAAGCTGGCGATGTTGAACGCGTTGTCGAAGAGCTGGACCGCGCCGAAGGCCGC
>Ga0210390_10005823_pt1 | contig 10315 bp, 9 predicted proteins | sample IncBWH11OmetaG_FD_161050 | JGI IMG/M metagenome (GOLD analysis project Ga0210390, IMG submission 161050) | Forest soil microbial communities from Barre Woods Harvard Forest LTER site, Petersham, Massachusetts, United States - Inc-BW-H-11-O ... | reverse complement strand
CAGTAACGTAGTACACCGCGGCACGCGATTGGAGGGCCAGTGCAAGAAACGCGGAGAGAACTGGTATCCGTCTCAGGCCGCGCTTCATACCACACCCCATTTGCGCCGCAAAAGCCACTCGGCAATCGGCAGCCCCAGCAGCAATACGAAGACGACCGGCATGTTCCACAACTCATTTGTGGTCCGGACAGAGATGCCCGCTTCGGAATACGCAATATCGCGAGGCAGGTTCTTCAGATCAGACGGTTCCCAGTAACGTCCGCCGGTCTGCGATGAGAGCTGCTCGAGCAGTGTCCGATTCTGCTCAACGTGAAAATTCTCGGCGATGCCATTTTCACGCTGGAAGGTGAATACATCACTGCCCAGTGCCTGCGGCTGAGTCCCTGTAGACTCAGCTGTGACCTCAGCTAGGTACGCTCCTGGTTTTTCTGCGGTCCATTCAGCCTCATATAAACCCTGCGTGTCCCGCGATGGCGTGAGATCGATCAGCGCATTTGTGCCCTCCGGCCCCGCTATGTTTGCTGTAACGTGTGCATCTGACGTGGGCTGAAACTGGCGGTCACGCACCTCCACCGAAAACTGCACATGTCCTTCATCCATCAACACGCGCTGAGGTATGGACGCTGTCACGCGACCGGGAGAATCCGCCACCAGCCAGCGCAGAAGCTGCTGCCAAAAGAGATCGTGGGACGGATCGCCCAACGCTTCACTCATCTGCCAGCGCCATGTGCCGCCGGTCGCCATAATCGCAGTGCGTCCGTGGCCGTAGTTCTGGGTAATCAGGAGCGGCAGCTTGCGATGTCCGGCGTTCGTTTGCGCCAGCACGGTGGCGCCCGGCTTGGGAGAACCCGCGTCCTCATAGTCGGCCAGATAGGTCAGTTTCTTCCAGCGCTCAGCGTTCTTCGCCGGATCATCCAGCAACCGCGTAATGGGCGAATCCACGCCCGCCGCAGTCAGTTCCACTGTTGCAGAATTGCGATGGAAGTTGTTGCGGCCCGAAGGAAGAAAGGTCGGCAGCAAGTCGTTCATGCTTGACTCACCCCAGCCACCGTCGCTCAATGACGAACGCCCGCCGAGGAAGAGGACACCGCCGCCGCGTCGATCGACATACTCGCGCAGTAACTCCTGCTGCAGAGGCGTGAAGTAGTCGGCATCGACAGAACCGATGATGATGCCAGCATAGTCGAACAGGTTCTCCGGTCGCACGGGAAAACCATCCGCCAGATCGCTGGGATCGCTGATGCCTTGCCTATAGATCTTGTTCTCACTTGTGCGCAGCATCGAGACGAACTGTACTGTTGGATCGTCCCCTTCCGCCCGCCGGATGAACTTGAACTCCCAGCGCGGTTCGCCTTCGACATACAGAATCCGGCGCTTGGCGTCTGTTACCAGCATGGGCAGCGTCATCGCATTGTTACCTGGATTTTCCTCGCCAGCCAGCGGCTCGATCTCGAACGTAAGAGTCTTCGCGCCAGCCGTACCAGCGGAAAAGAAAAGCTGTTCCGTCTGCAGGACTCCATTGGGTGCCAGCGTTACCTCGCGCGCCGCAAGTCTCTTGTTTCCATCGCGCACCGTGAGCGTTGACTTCTGACCGGCGAAGCCATCCTGTTTAAGGCTGACGGTCGCGGTCAGTCGCGCGTTGACGATCGCGCTCGAAGCAACACTCACGTCTTCCAGCTCCACATCATGCGCTCTGTTCACTTTGCCGAATCCCACCGTATGGACAGGCAGACGGCGATTTCTCAGCGACTGCACGGCATCCACACCTATCCCCGATCCGCCCATGCCGGCCGTGTTCTCTCCGCCATCACTGAGCAGCACGATCGCGCCAATGGGAAGGTCTGCAGTCTCTGCAGCAAGCTGCTTCAACCCATCCCCAATGTGCGTCGCCGTTTCCACGGGCCGGAGTTTGTTCAGCCCATCCAACTGTGTGACTCCATTGCCAATTCGATATAAACGTACCTGAAAACGCTTCTGCAACCCGGAGAGAATTCCGTCCTGAAGCGTGGCCACAGCTGCCGCCTCGCGCGTTTCGCCATCGCTGTCCGCGATCGCCATGCTGCGCGAGTCGTCCACCACCACGGCGACGATGTTCTGTTGCGAGCTGAGCGCTGACACGATCATCGCGGGCTGCCACAGTAACAGCAAAATGAGCGCCACGCACGCCGATTGCATTCCCCATACGGCCCACCCCCGCCAGGTTTGCAATTTGGGCGAGGCATCACGCAGCCGCCTGCGAACGAGCATGGCGAGTCCAGCCGAAAACGCAAGGATCAGTACTGGCAGCAGCCATTTAGGCCACGTTGACAGCAGCACAAACCGTCCTTTAGCAAAGACCGGGCTCGGGTATTTGAAGATAAATTGAAACATTTACGCTAATGCGTCATGCCATAGATTATGTAGTCGAGCCCCACCCGAAAGGCCATCGATGCAAAGGGTTCCGGATAATTCGGATCGTCGGCCCACTCCCACGCGTCGCCCAGGTGCATGTTATGGCAAATGGCGACTATGATCCGCCCTTTGTCATCGCGGATCGCTCGCCACTTGGGCTGATAACCGTCTTTCTCATACGTGCGTCCGGTGCGAATCCACTGCTCTCCCGGAATTTGCATCTTGTCATCCACATCGTAGAGCGTATGGAAGATTTCGTCACCGCTGGCAAGGTCCTCAACCCGGCGGTCAGGCAGCACCTGTCGCATGCCGTTCATGAAGTTCTCCCAATCTTCGGTTCCGTGAAAGTCATCCACCATCAGGAAGCCGCCCTTCAGCAGATATTCTCGTAGCCGCTTTGCCTCCTCGTCGGTAAAGGACCAAAGGTGTACCTGCACCGCATAAATCCACGGATAATTGAAGATCTCGTCGTTGTCGAGCGTGACCACCTGCTCCGTAGGGCGGCCATCAACGCGGGTCAGCCGGTGCATGGCGATAAGAAACTGGCGGTCAGCCTTCGGATAATCGCGTGACCAGGCAAAACGGCCCCAGTATCCATAATGGCCATAACCGCCGAAGGCCTGCATATTCACGTTGTAGGCCAGGCGCGACCAGTAGAACTCAGCTTTGACGTTGGTCGGAGAGTCGTCATTGCCAAAGCCGAAATCAGCAACCCGCTGGTAGGCTCGTAACCCCATGCAGCAGCCGGCAATCACTGCCGACACCAGTGCGATCTGCCAGAGCTTCATCTAGACCTCCGCGAAGGTAGCTGTGGGGCGAGAGTACCAGAAACACCAAATTGCGCTGTCTAAATAGACGAAGAGAACGGGTCGCTGGTCACTTCCGCGCTCTTGTCTTCGCTCTTTTGCACGTGAGACGATGCAGGCTCAGCACATCTATTAGACTTGTCTGTGCAACGTCGCGACTTACTCAAGCTTGGCGGTATGGCCCTGGCGCAGGCGGGAATGGCGCGTCTGCCACTTTTCGGCCAAACGGGTACGGCGGCTTCTCCGGCCAAAGCAGACTACATGCTGCGCATCGGCCCCGCGACCGTCGAGCTCGACCGTTCGCATATCCTCTCAACCATCGGCTACAACGGCTCCGCCCCGGGTCCTGTGCTGCGGATGCGCGAGGGCAAACCAGTCGCGGTCGACGTCATCAACGATACTGACTCTCCAGAGTTCGTGCACTGGCATGGGATGCTCATTCCGGCAGAGTTGGATGGTACCGAAGAAGAAGGCTCGCCTGCAGTGCCACCGCATGGCCGTCGCCGTTTTCAGCTCACACCCGGGCCGGCCGGAAGCCGCTGGTATCACTCCCATGCGATGGCAATGGATAACCTCCATAAAGGCTCGTATACCGGCCAGTTCGGCTTTGTTTATGTCGACGGAGGCAACGATCCGGGCCAGTACGATCAGGAGTTCTTCCTTGCCCTGCGCGATTGGGAGCCTTTTTTCACCAGCGTGATGGAAGATGATGACGACGATACCCACAGCGGGCCACTGCTGGAAAAGCCCACAATATTGAACACTGATCCGGACGGCCTCGAGGTAGGCTCGATGACCTACTCGATCAACGACAAAGCGCTTGGTTCAGGCGAGCCAATCCGTGTGCGCGAAGGCCAGCGGTTGTTGATCCATTTCCTGAACGCCAGCGCCATTGAGAACCGGCGCATCGCGCTCGCAGGTCACAAAATGAAGGTCATTGCGATGGATGGCAACCCGGTTCCGTCACCACAGATGCTCGATTCGATCTTCGTCGGCGCTGGAGAGCGCATCGATGTCGTCATCGAAATGAACCATCCCGGAATCTGGATTCTGGGTTCAACAGAGAAGCCGATCCGCGAATCCGGGCTCGGCGTCATCGTGGAGTATGCTGGCCAGCACCGTCACCCGCTATGGATTGACCCACCCAAGTCACCGTGGGACTACACGATCTTTGGGACTTCCACCTCCAATTCGCCGGCGCCCCAGCAAACAATCGAGATGATCTTCGAGAAGATCCCCCGTGGCTTCGGAAAATTCAATTCCTGGCTGATTAATGGCAAGCCCTATCCACATGAGGGCGAGTTCGCGCTACAACAGGGCACGCGTTACCGTCTCGTAATGCGCAATCGCACCGATGACGCCCATCCCACGCATCTGCACCGGCATCTGTGGGAGCTGGCTGAGATCAACGGCAAGAAAACATCGGGCGTGCTGAAGGATACGGTGGTCGTTCCCTACTATGGGCGCGTCACCGTTGATTTTACCGCCGACCAGCCCGGCCTCTCTCTCTTTCACTGTCATATCCAGCAGCATATGGACTACGGATTCAAAGCACTTTTCGTTACGCGATCATCCTGAGCTACGTTTCTGGAGACTGGAATGAGTTCAGGTATGAGTCTTCAGCACATCTTCAATTGTCTCCGCGGCAACGTCCGGACCGTGGATATCCGCAATGAGCTTTTAAATCGTCGCGCGCGTTTTCGCGATAGGGTGGTTGCCACATCACCTTATTGATCAAACCTCCCAGCAGGTCAGCCGAAAGCTCTCCCACCTCGACAAACTCACCAACTCCTTGATGGCCAATTCTCGCCGCTACTCCAAGCTGGTCGAAGCGCACGGGGATTGCGCCCATTGGCACACCCTGTGCCCCGGTAAGCCGAGTGGATTTCTAGTAGAGGGTAGAGAAGACGGTTGCGCTACGATCGCCGCCGTGTATGCCGGCAAGGGTCATCGTAGTACCCCTCTCGTTCACCTAGGATGCAGTTGGGACAATCCCGTTATCTCTCTTGCCCTAAGTAGAGACGGAAAGCTACTAGCCACCGGTAGTCGAAGCGGATTAGTAACCCCTTGGGACCTTTCTCAGCCTATGGAGAACAGCAAAGACCCTATTATGCTAGGCTCGCAGATCCAAGCAAAGCGCCAAGCGGTTGTGGTAGCAGTGTAACTTCTCTTGCATTCCTAGCGGGCGACAGCAGTCTTCTAGCAGCGGGCTGTCCAGATGGGAAAATTATTTTGTTTGACATTGCAGCTCCCAAGTTCGGTGAAGCCGCCGACTTCAAGTATTCACTGAGATCTACATCGCTCACCGGGGCAATCGGTAGTGTGTCCAGTTTGTCTTTTGATTCTGATAGGCAGCTTTTATACGCCGGTGGGAACACCTCCAAAATCGAAGTGTGGAGAATCCCAACGGTAGCCCAGGATAAAAAATTGGTAGCGGTCCGTCGTGATTTGGAAAATTTAATCGCTGCTGCAGCAAACGCGAGCGATATCAAATCTCTCGATGAGAAAATCGACGGCTCAATTCGAGATGTCTGTCGAACATCTGAGGAGCTGTCAGGCTCTGATGCATGTAAACTGCGATGAAGCACACGAGACACACGCCCACACAACCCGATGTGACTTGTGCGAGAATGGCGCTCGCGGATAAATCAACCAGTTTTTGCCTGATTTCTGTTCACACATTCAGCTCCAAAGAATCCTCGATTTGCCTTACAGCTCCTGTCTCGTTTCAAGAATTCCGCGTTGTTCCTTTGTGATGTCTAGTAGGCATCAACCCTTGACGTAAAAGGTCTTGGACAGTCGTGGAAAACAGGGTCATGATGGCGCCATAAGGAGATCAAAATGGCGTACATATCCTCCACTTTCCCTCGCCACGCCACAGAAAAAGTTCAATTTGGTCCTACCGAATTTGAGCCGCTGCTCGACAGCAAGCATCCTGCGTGCCTGTTGCGGATTCACCCGAAGACGCTGCAGAAGATGGCCAGGCGTGGCGAAATTCATGGAACCCAAGTGGGCAAGCTCTGGCGCTTCCGGGCCTCGGAGCTCAATGCATGGACCAGCCGTCCAGAACGAGCGAGCTGACATTCGTTTACGACAATCTTTCTAGGTCTCTACCGTCGACGCGGTCGGATCGTTATCCTAGCCATAGCCATCCGTGCCGTTGGACGAAGGAGAAGGCATGTCCCAACGGACGCGATGTCAGGAAGGAACAATTGTTCGCATACGGCGCAGGCGGGTTCCGGACTACTGGATACTTCGCTGGTGGGAGCAACTGCCCGCAAGGCGGCAGAAGCTTTGCGTATGTCCATCAACGAGGCGTCGCCACAAGTCACGCAACGCCCCATATCGGTTTCGGCTTTCATCGAGCACTACATCGAGCACGAACTCTGTGCCGGCGATGAGGAAGAGGCGAAATCGTTTGCAACGCAGCGGACCAACAAAGACTTCCTAGGGCTGTACATTAAGCCGCTGTGGGGAAACTTTAAGCTCCGCGAAGTTCGATCAGTTGCTGTAGAGAAGTGGCTCAAGGGCCTGACAAAGGAGAACGGAGAGCCCTTCCTGCAGCTGCAATTCTCGGTGGCTCGTTCCGTCTACCAGTCGGTCGTGGGCCGGTGCAAGACCGAGGCGTCGATGAAGCCGGTGCCGCTCCATCCCTGGGTCGCTGCGGAACTACTCGAGTGGAAGCGGACGGCTCCGTACAATCAGCCGGACGATTGGGTATTCGAAAGTGAACTCGAAAAAGCGAGCCGCACAGAGCAATGTGGTGAGGATGATGGTGCCCGATCCGGGTCAGAAGAGAAAGAAGAGAGAGGAAACACCCGCAAACTGTAGAGTAGCAACAGTGCGGGCTTATTAGACATTAATCGGACCATGATTTGATTGTCACTGTAGGGATGCCATTTGATTCTAAGTCTTGTAGAATCAATGGAGGCGACGAGGGGCTCGAACCCGCGACCTCTGCCGTGACAGCAAAAAGGAAACGCGTAACTAACAGAAAACAGGGGGCAACGGACGACACCTTTAGCGTCCTGAGGAGCCGGTGGGAACTCTTATTGCACCCTTAACGAACCCACGACCTCTGTCCACGCGACCTCTGCTTTTCTACCCAATCAAGGTTTCATTGGCATTTTTGTCTATCACAACACTTATCGATAGAGTCGGCCTGACCCGGCAAAATGCGGCCAACTTGTTACCAAACTTCTAATTGCCGGAGCCGAACCTGACTCATTGGGGATCCACCCCAATTCCCTTTCCCCTCTTCCCAATAGGATTTCGACGGATGTTATCGCTGTGAAAGGGTTTAATTCTCGGTAACTCATTGACAATACAGGCCACTGATGGCTCCCTGAAGACCTTTTGGATACCCTTGGCGCCGGTTATTGGACGCTAATTGGACGCCAGTTTTCGTTTGATTCGCGAGCTCGCGAATCGGAAATTCACCTGACGAGTAAGCGGCCGCCGAGACCGCTTATGCGGCGGCCACCGCCGCGGCGAGCTGCGGCTGCAGTCCATCTAGGTAATCCACGGCCTCCTGCGCGTAAGAGGCGGCCTGGACGACACAACGCTTGTCGTCTTTTAGGACTTCGAGCCAGTTGGCGATATAGCCGGCATGGTCATCACGCACTTCCGGCGTCAGCTCCAGATCGGCGCACAGGAATGCGCTGCCAAGTTCGGCAACCAGTTCCTCGCGGGCGTAGCCCTCATCGCCCCAGGTCTTCCGGCCGAAATTGCGGGTCAGGCGCGTCGGGTGCCTGGTCGAATGAATGAATTCATGCCCGAGCGTGGCGTAGTAGCTTTCGGCATCGCGGAAGGCTTCGATGATCGGCATCTGCACGTAGTCCAGCTCCTGTGCGTAATAGGCGCGGTTGCCGACGTGCTTCAAAGTGACGGGGATATGCTTGAAGAACTCCTCGGCGCGCGCGATGCGCTCGACCGGCGTGAGCTGGCTTTCGGCCTTGGCGTAGTAGATTTCCGGAAGACCGTAGATCTGCTCGACGTTGAATACGGTGTAGCCCTTGAGGAACGGGATTTCGCGCTCGATATCCTCACCGGTGTCGTCGTCGTGCTCGGTGCGTGTGATGGAATTGGCGTAAACCGCGAGCGAGCCCTTCTCGCCCTTGCGGACATGCGCGTTTAGTTCGACGGCCTGCTTAAAGGTCATCGCAGACGCCGGTTGCACTGCTTGAAAGCGCAGACCGCGTTTTGCCCGGCCTCAAGGGACCTGACATGTATGCCACGCTGGCTTTACTGCAATTCGATGGTTCGGCGGAGGTGGAGTACTCTTCGGCAGGGCACGTCCCCATTCTGCATTATCGGAATCGAACTCGAGACACAGCCAGCCTCTCGATGGAGCAGTTTCCTTTGGGCCTGATTCCCGGAGCTCGCTATGCCAGCCAGCGCGTTATGTACTCATCAAGGGATCTGTTCCTGCTGCTTACAGACGGCATATCGGAGGTACCCAACGCAAGGGACGAGGATTTTGGGCTGACCCGTCTGGCGCAACTCCTGACGCAACACGCGGCGCAACCGCTGCCGCAGATTTTGGACCTGATCATGACGGAAGTCCGTAAACACGGTGTGCAACAGGATGACCAGACCTTGCTCCTGGTCCGGGTTATTCCATGAGCCGCTCTCAAAAGAGGCAGGGCCTTTGGAAAACCGTGGCCCACTCAAGCCCTGTGTTTGTTCAGTTCCATGACATTCTTTCCAGTGTGTCTCTAGACATCCTTTACACTCGCGGCGCAAGCAGAGCGAGCGCGGGGAGTGTCAGAGACGATGCCTTGGAAAACGATGGACGTGCGGGAACAGCGGGTGCGATTTGTGGTGGCGGCCTTGCGCCGCGAGCGGTCCTTCAGCAGTTTGTGCCGGGAGTTCGGGATTTCGCGGCCCACCGGGCGGCTTTGGCTGGAGCGTTATAGCGCCGGTGGCGTCGAGGCCATCGCCGAGCGCAGCCGGCGGCCGCTGCACAGTCCGCGGCAGACCGCTCCGGAGCTGGAACAGAGGGTGATCCAGCTGCGCCTGCGCTATCCCGACTGGGGAGCGCGCAAGCTTCAGGTATTGCTGGGCCAGGATGGGATGCAGTTGCCGGCGAGCACGATTCATCGCATCCTGCTGCGCCATCACCTGGTGCAGGAGGAGGACCGGCATCGTCCGGCGCAACAGCGCTTCGAGCGCGCCGCGCCCAACGAACTGTGGCAGATGGACTTTAAGGGACCGAAGTCATGGCACCAGCCGATCGGACCACTTTCGGTGCTGGATGATCACAGCCGTTACGTGATCGCGCTGGAGGCCCTGGGCAGCACGCATGCCGGACCGGTGCGCACGCGCCTGGAAGAGGCGTTTGTCGAGTGCGGTGTTCCTCAGGCCATGCTGATGGATCACGGCGTGCCGTGGTGGAGTTGGGCCGGACCGCAGGCAGCAACTACGGGACTGGCGCTGTGGCTAATGAAACAAGGCATACAGCTGCATTGGAGCGGCATCGGACATCCGCAGACGCAAGGCAAGGTGGAGCGCTTTCACGGCGCGCTGCAACGTGCGCTCACCCGGCGTGGGCTAAGTGGCCAGTCGCCTTGGCTGGACGGTTATCGCTGGGAGCATAACTACCTGCGTCCGCACGAGGCCCTGGGCATGCAGACTCCGGCCAGTCGCTGGCGCCCCAGCCCGCGGCGCTACGATCCTAATCCGCCGCGTTGGCAGTATCCGGAAGGAGCCTGGGTGCTTAAAGTCGACTGTCAAGGCAAGCTGGACATCGCGGATACCAAGTGGCGCATCGGTCGTGCTCTGGCCGGGGAATGGGTCCAGGTCCTGCAAGTCGCACACCGCCTGCAGGTCTATTACTGCAACACCCTGGTCCGGGAACTCCAACCGGCGATCCATGGCTCGACCATCGTTGCGCGATGGATCCCGATCCCTGCCATCGAGGGAGGAAAAGACGGCGGCCCAGCCGCCTTGGAAAACGCTGCGCGTTTCCCACTTTCCCTCCCTCCCGACGGCCACTGAAACTGGAAAGCATCTCCCGGAACATCGTGGAAAGGTTGTCGTGGAACTTGACACTGTGTTGGCTTGAGTGGGCACTCAGAACTTGCCCCCGCGAACAGAACCCGGTCCGAAGGGCCACG
>Ga0210390_10005821_pt1 | contig 10318 bp, 6 predicted proteins | sample IncBWH11OmetaG_FD_161050 | JGI IMG/M metagenome (GOLD analysis project Ga0210390, IMG submission 161050) | Forest soil microbial communities from Barre Woods Harvard Forest LTER site, Petersham, Massachusetts, United States - Inc-BW-H-11-O ... | reverse complement strand
CCACGAAAACTTCGTTCTGCCGCTGTCGCATGACGAAGTGGTGCACGGCAAAGGGTCGCTGATTGGCAAGATGCCGGGCGACGAGTGGCAACGTTTCGCCAACCTGCGTCTGCTGTTTGCCTACATGTATGCGCAGCCGGGCAAGAAGCTGCTGTTCATGGGCTGCGAGTTTGGGCAGGTGCGCGAATGGGGACATGACACCAGCCTCGAATGGGATGTGTTGCGGTATCCCGTTCATCGCGGCGTGCAGGCCTGGATGGAGCAACTCAACCGCGTTTACCGCAGCGAGCCTGCACTGCATGCGCTCGACAACACGGTGGATGGCTTCGAGTGGGTCGATTGCAACGACAATGCCACCAGCACGATCTCTCTGCTGCGCAAGAGCGAGTCGCCGCAGGATACGGTGCTGGTCGCCTGCAACTACACGCCGGTGCCGCGCGTGGGCTACCGTGTGGGAGTTCCCCATGGCGGCTACTGGCGCGAACTGCTGAACAGCGACGGGCGCGAATACGGTGGCAGCGGGATGGGGAATCTGGGCGGCGTGCAGGCAGAAGAAATTCCCACGCACGGGCGGCCGTTTTCGCTGAATCTTACTTTGCCGCCTCTGGCCGCGTTATTCTTCAAGGCGGACGGGGGCTAAAGCCCATAAGCGCCAACTTAAGAAACAGGCTTTAGTGTTCGTGGACCTATTCTTGGTAAATGCGTATCGCAGAAGAAAACTGGAAGGTGCTCGCCTTGTTGTTTCCCGCGGGATCGCGGCAAATGGCATGGCAGTCGGGTGCGGTCGAGCGCTTGCGCGGGTTTCCATCGGCTGAGGTGCTGTTGCGTATGCTAATGCTGCATGTGGCGCGGGGGCACTTGTTGCGGGAGACGAAGGTATCAGTCGGACGATCCGGATGCCGGGTCGTAGGCCCCGTCCTCGCCCATAACTTCAGAGTTGCCGACAATAGGGAGTTAGGGATTGTTCAAATGGGGTTTTGTTGGAAGCTCGACGGGAGTCGCGGTTTCACGAAAGCGAAATGGCGCTCCTCTCCTGCAAGGGCCATGCGGACGTCTTCTCGACGAAGTGGAAGCCATACCGCCGCCAAGGAGTGCCGGAGGATTCCTTGCGCACCACCCGAGCTTGTCCGACATAATGTTCCCCTCGGCTGCTCAGAATCACCTCGACAATCGAACCCTTGATCAGCGAAGACATGCAGTTGCACATAAACCCTTCAGCGCTCACGTTTTCGGTAGTAGTGATTTCCTCGAATGCTTTTCCACTAGGTTCAGTGCCCCGCAATCTGAGGGCAAGTCGCATGCGGACACGCACGTGGGCGCGCTGCTCCGACCGCTTGTTCTGCAGTTCTAGGGTGAGCCTGCGCCTGAGTTCATCGAGTTTGAGAGGCTTCTCAAAGTACGCAACGGCGCCAAGGTTTGCGCAGTGGTCCTTATATTTCGCCTCCGTCTCTCCCGTGATAACAAGGATCGGAATCGTAGACGTGTAGCTTAGGGAGCGAAAGCTCTGGCATAGTTCGAATCCGGAGAAGTTCGGCATCATGAGGTCCAAAAGAATCGCATCCGGCTTGTGTTCCAGAGCCAGCCCCAGAGCCTGTTCCGGGTCTACCGTGTCGATGACCTCGTAGCCCTTGGACAAGCAGGCTCGCAGCAGTTCGCACATCGCCTTATCATCGTCCACGATCAGGATTTTGTGCACGCGCACACCTCCACTTGAAGAGCCTCCTCCCCGAAGGGACGATTAGTTCCCCTGCTCTTTATCGCGTTGTCATCCTGCTACGCCACGCGATCTTCTCTCCTGGAGCAGGATGAGACCCATTTTTCATCCCCTCGGTGCTTTCGCTTTGCCCGCAACCTGCGTGACGATGTGAATCAAAGCTACAGAATCGTTTTCGAGTAGTTTCTTCGAATTTTCCACGCAAGCTGCGGCACCCTCATTCAATAACTCTTCCTTGGTTGGTTCTGAAAGTGCCGAGAGGACAATCACGGGAATGCTCTTTGTGATGGCATCCCCCTTTAGCGCTTTAAGTACGTCGAGGCCTGAGATTGTCGGTAACACGAGGTCCAAGACAATCAAATCAGGTAGTGTCTCGCGCGCTGCACGTAGACCTGCCTCTCCGTGGTCCGTGGTGTGGACGGTGTATCCCGCTCCGGTAAGTGCTCTCTGAACTGCGACTCGCATGAGTTTGCTGTCCTCGATGAGAAGTATTTCTCGATTCTTATCTAATAGAGATCTGACGGTACGAGCCAAGGCGTCGAAACTAAATGGTTTTTGCAGGAATTTTGCGAAGCTTATCGCTTCGCGGTCTAATCCGCGGTCTGTGTATCCAGACACAAGAACAACGGAAAGCGCTGGCCGTATTTCCAATGCGGATCTTGCCAGTTCCAATCCTCCCGGGCCAGGCATCACGATGTCTGTGATTAGCACGTGAATCGGGCGATCATGGCTCTGGCAAATCTTCATCGCTTCTTTCGCATTGCCGGCCTCCAACACGGTGTAACCTTTGGATTCCAAGTACACTCGGCATACGTTGCGAAGGACGGCTTCATCCTCCACCAAGAGAATGGTCTCAGTCCCCGCGGATGGCACCTGAACTGGTTGGAGGCTCTCGTCGGAATCCGCGGCAGCGTCGACACGGGGAAGATAAATCTTAAAAATGCTGCCTTTGTCCGGTTCACTGTAAACCCAGATGAATCCGTTGCTTTGCTTCACAATTCCGTACACCGTCGCCAAACCCAACCCCGTTCCTTTTCCGGCTTCTTTGGTCGTATAGAACGGTTCGAAGATATGAACTTGAGTCGCGGCGTCCATGCCAACGCCTGTATCGCTGACCGCCAACAACACGTACTGCCCCGGTGGGACCTCGACCCCTTGATAGTAAGAAGCGTCCAGCGTCACGTTACTTGTCGCGATGGTGAGACGCCCACCTTGTGGCATGGCATCCCTTGCGTTCACCCCCAAGTTCACGATCACCTGCTCAATCTGACCTCGATCAGCCCGCACTGTACCGACCTGAGGATCGAGCTCCAGCAATGTTTCGACATCGTCCCCCAGCAAGCGTGGCAACATTTTCGCCAGGTCGTTCACTACGTAGCTAAGATCGAGGACAGTCGGTTCGAGCACTTGTTTTCGACTGAAAGTCAACAGTTGGCGAGTCACCGTGGCGGCTTTGGAGCTAGCATCTTGGATGCGGGTGGCGTATTCAACTACCTTCTTAGGGTCAGCAGAGGACTCGTCCAGAAGCTGTGCGTACCCGCTGATAATCATGAGCAGGTTGTTGAAATCGTGGGCGACTCCGCCTGCCAGTCGGCCAACGGCTTCCATCTTTTGGGCGTGTTCAAACTGCTTCTGGAGAGATCGATGTGCGGTGATATCCTCAACAAAGACTTCGAACCCGCCCGGAAGCTCGTCATCATCAGGCAGGCGCCGCCCACCGAGTCGCACCGTTATCGTTTTTCCATCTTTACGCTTCCACTTGGTCTCGTAACCAACCGCGGGATGTTCGGATGCATAATCACGAGCGCGTTTCTGCTCGGTCGAATCGAGATAAACGTCCGCACCTGTGTTGAGGCCCAGAACCTCATCTGGAGCTTGGTAACCAAGCATAGCTGCGAAGGCTGAATTTGCCATGGCGATGCGACCATTCTGGTCAACCCGATATATACCGTAGGGCGCGCCCTCGGTAATTGAGCGATACCTTGATTCCGATCGCCTGACAGCTTCCTCAGACTTCTTGCGCTGAGTAATATCAAAAAAGGTGACGACGCTGCCGCCAACCCGACCGTTGTGCCATATGGGATAAGACCAGTACTCAGCAGGGAAGCTAGTTCCGTCCGCGCGCCAAAGAACTTCGTCCGTCACATGCGTCCCCTTCCCCTGCCGAAAAGCCAGGAAAATCTGGCATTCCTCCTCGGGATACGTGCGCCCATCAGGCCGGGTGTGGTGCATCAGCGCATGCATGTTTTTTGCAAGCAGTTCGGAGTCGCGACTGTAACCCAACAATCGAAGACAGGCGGCATTGCAGAGTGTGCACGCTCCATCGACATCAATGGAGTAGATTGCCTCGGCCGTGGAGTCGAGCAACAATTGCAACTGCTCTTTGGCCTGCAGTTCCAAATTTAGCTTGTGAATCTGGGCCTCTATGCGTTTCCTTTCGCTGATGTCGCGAATCGCGGCAATCACATAGGTTCCCTCTTCTGCTTCCAGCGGACTGAGACTAATCTCGACGGGAAACTCGTGGCCATCGTTGCGAATAGCGTAGAGTTCCCGGCTTGCCTCCATCGGTCGTGCGTGGGGGTCATTGAAATACGCAGCCCTGTGGTCCAGATGTCGATCTTGAAAGCGGGCAGGAATCAATCGCTCGACCGAATGACCAAGCAGGTCTTCGCGGTCGTATCCGAATAGGTTTTCCGTCCGAGAATTGATGAGGACGATTTCCCCGGTTTGATTCACGATGACCATCGCGTCTGGCGCCGACTCAAGCAGTTCACGGAAGGGGAGGATTTTGGTCTTCACAGCAAGTTACGCATGCCACGTGATGGCGAACCAATTACTACTACCCTCTCTGTTGGACTGTGACCTCGTCGCAGATGGCTGCCTCGGAGGTTGGAGCGATAAGGCTTCCTTCCGAAGTCCGTACGGGGTACATCGTCGGCCCGAATGCTCTGACAACTGCCGCGCAAACCTGACATACAACGAAGCTAGCACCGCGTAGGGTGGTGATCCATTCACCATTAGTTAAAGATGGGCTTGACTTGGTGAGGATGAGCTTGCCGAGGGTAAGGACAGGCTCGACATTAGTGAAGATGAGCGTTAAAAGGTTCAGGGCTTCTTCGGAATCGGAATCCCCATTTTCTCAGCCATCCTGACCAAGTCAGCTAACGAGTCCGCAGCCATTTTTCGCATGACTTGGCTGCGATGGACCTTGACGGGTGCTTCGCTGGTTCCGATGGCGTCGGCTATCTGTTTGTTCAGGAGGCCGGCAACGACCCAAAGCAGCACTTCTCGTTCACGAGGTGTCAGCGATTCGAAGCGCTCCCTTAACCCTGCAATTTCTGCCTCTCGTTGCCGTCTTATCCGATCCCTGTCCAGCGCTAGCTGAATGGCATCCAGCAAATCTTGATCGCGGAATGGCTTGGTGAGGAATTCAACGGCGCCCGCCTTCTTGGCCCGCACCGACATGGGGATATCACCGTGACCCGTAATAAAAATGATCGGAACGTGGATGTTGGCCGCAACCAATTCGCCTTGAAGATCGAGCCCGCTTTCACCGGATAACCTGACATCCAGGATCAGGCAACTCGGCGCCTCTGGTCGCTTCGCGTGCAGAAATTCGCGCGGCGATCCGAAGAGTTCGACCCTTAGACCCACCGAGCGGATCAGGCTCTTAAGCGCATCGCGGATCGATGCATCGTCATCCACGACAAACACGATGGGCGGCTGCTCCGTCATGAAAGTGGGCTGCCTTTGGCAGGGTGAATCGAAAGATTGCCCAGGTGTGAAAAGGTGCGAAGACCCGGAGTGAAGGAAGCACCTCGCGGGCAAGATCAAAACTACATGGAGACAGTGGCTAATTCCATTGTGCGTTGGCACAAGATTTCTTTACTTTAGTAAAGGTAGGCTCCACGAAGGTTTATCGCCTTGAAGTTCATTGCTTTGAACCGGAGATGCCAATTTTCTCCGCCATCCTTACCAGCTCTGGCAGTGAATCGGCTCCCATCTTCCTCATGAGTTGGCTACGATGGACCTTTACTGTCGCTTCGGTGGTCCCAATTTGGGTGGCGACCTGCTTATTGAGCAGACCTGAAACGATCAAGGGTAGGACTTCCCGCTCCCGAGGTGTCAGCGATTCGAGGCGCTCCCGGAGCTTTGCCGTCTCCGCCTCCCGCTGGCGCTGGGCGCGGTCCCGCTCCAAACCCACCTGAATCGCGTCCAGCAGATCCTGGTCGCGGAATGGCTTCGTGAGGAATTCTACGGCTCCTGCTTTCATGGCCTTTACCGACATGGGGATATCACCGTGGCCCGTGATAAAGATGATCGGAATGTGGATGTTGGCCGCAGCCAACTCGCGCTGAAGATCGAGCCCGCTCTCCCCAGGTAACCTGACATCAAGCACCAGGCAACTCGGCGCATCTGGTCGATTCGCTTGCAAAAATTCGCGTGGCGATCCGAACAGTTCGACCCTCAGACTCACCGAGCGGATCAGGCTCTTAAGCGCATCGCGGATCGACGCATCGTCATCCACGACGAACACGATACTAGGCGGCTCGCTCATCTGATGTATCTGCCTTTGGCACGGTGAATTGAAAAACTGCCCCGTGTGAAGATCCCGGCGTGAACCACAAACGGCCGCCATGAGCCTCAACGATGGAACGGCCCACGGAGAGTCCGATACCAATACCCTGAGGCTTGCTGGTGAAGAATGGATCAAAGATGTGGTTTGCTTGTTCGGGATTGACTCCATCTCCCGAATCATGAACCTGGATCAGCACACCATCCGGGTGCTTTGCAGACTTGATGCGCAACTCCCGCGGTCGATGGATAATCGCTCTCATCGCATCGATGCCGTTCAGAATCAGGTTCAATAGAACCTGCTGTAATTGAACGCGATCCCCGAACACATTGGGAACATCCGGCGCCAGATCGGTGTGAACCGCAATGCCACTGCGCAGAAGTTCGTTGCCGGCCAGAGTCAGTACTTCCCGGATAACGACATTCACATCAAGTGGCTCCATCTGAGGTGGGGCCTTTTGCAAGAGTGCGCGAATTCTCACGATCACCTCGCTTGCCCGATTCGCGTCCCGGACGGTCCTGTCGATGGCTTCCCGAGCCTCCCCCAGATTAGGCGGTTGCCCAGCCAACCAGCGCAGCGATGCACTTGCATTCGTGACCACAGCCCCAAGCGGCTGGTTGACCTCATGAGCAATGGCAGCGGCCAACTCTCCCATCGCAACCACGCGGGACACGCGGGCGAGATCCTCCTGTGAGCGACGCAAATGCTCTTCGCCTCGCCTCTGGTCGGTCACGTCAATACACGAACCAATGTAGCCGGCAAAAGACTTGTCAGGATTGAACCGTGGCACCCCGATGTCGGTAACCCATCGAAATTCGCCGTCGTGCCGTCGCAGGCGATACTCCATCTTGAATGCCTCTCGGCGATCAAAGGACTGAATGTACGTTTCCAGACATTTCTGCAAATCCTCAGGATCGACCCCTTCCGCCCAGCCGTTGCCGAGCTCGCGGTCAATGGATCGGCCGGTGAAGTCCAGCCAAGGCTTGTTGAAGTAAGTACAGAGCTTGTCAGTCCCCGACATCCAGATCATCACCGGAGCACTATCGGCCACTAGCCGAAAGCGCGCCTCACTCTCAAGTAGTCGTTCTTCCGCTCGCTTGCGTTCGGTGATGTCGCTAAACACAACAACCTGACCGGTGACCTGGCCAGCGGCGTCCCGCATGGGGGCGATACTGTAAATGACATCGAAGAACGTGCCGTCCTTGCGGATGAATACGTCCTCGTAGTTCTTCAGAGGCTGCCCATGGGTCAGCGCCTGGAAGCCGACACATTCGGAGGAGGGGAAAGGCTGACCATCACGATGATGGTGATGCGTCATGTCGTGCATCTTCTTGCCGCGCATTTCGCCGAAGCTCCATCCGAAGAGTTCTTCGGCTGCCGGGTTCATCGAGGTGACCAGCCCGTTCGTGTCCATCGTGTAAAGCCCTTCGCCAAGGCTCTTCAATACGGTTTCATCAAACTCCGTCGCGCGGCGCAGCGCCTCCTCCGCCCGCTTGCGCTCGGTGATGTCTCGCCCGATGGCAATGCTCGTCCCGTCCGAAAGATGTACGACCGCAACTGACAAATCTATGACCCCCCCGTCCCTGACCCTCGCTTTGAGCTCTTTAAACTCGCCAGTTGAGCGGGCCACGAAATCCCGAACCATTTGGCGGTACTGCGGGTCGGGATAATGCTCGGCGAGTATATCCACATTTTGTTCTCGGATTTCTTGTAGCGTCCGCCCCATGGTGCGCTCCCATTCTGGATTGGCCAGTTCAATGCGGCCACTCGCGGCGAAGAAGCCTATCATCACGGGAATATTCTCGAATATCTTCTGGAAAACCTCCTTCTGCTTTCGCAACTCGTCTTCGGCCCGCTTCTTTTCGCTGATATCGCGGATAAAGCCGGTAAATAGCCTATGCCCGGCAGTGGTCATTTCTCCGAACGACACTTCCACCGGAAACTCCTGGCCATTCTTGCGCTGGGCGGTAAGTTCGACACCTTGCCAATTAAGATGCCGCTCGCCAGTCGCCAAATATCGTCTGAATCCAGCCTCGTGCAGCTTTCGCATAAATTCCGGCATGAGTACGGTCAGGGGTTTCCCGATCAACTCCGCGGGATCATAACCAAAGATTCTCGCCGTGGCGGGGTTAGCCAGCAGGATGCCACCGCTTTCATCCATGCTGATCACGGCATCGCTGGCTGCTTCGACAATGACACGATACCTCTCTTCGCTGCTCCTGACCTCCTCCTCGGCCCGCCTTCGGTCCTCGATGTCAATAACGGAGCCGTACCACTTAACGATCTTGCCCGTTTTGTCGCGTAGCGGCACTTTTCGATGGAGCGTCAGGCGATATTCTCCGTCAGCCCGTCGAAGGCGTGCTTCAGCTTCGAAGGGTTTGCCAGTCGCCAACGATGTTTGCCACCTGTCCACGAGCGGCGCAAGCTCGTCGGGATGAATTACGCTGGTCCATCGCCATCCCAGAAGGTCATCCAAAGAAACGCCCAGATATTCCAGCCAGCGTTTGTTAAAGAAATCGAGATAGCCGTCAGGACGAGCGCTGTGTAACATCGCGGGAGTCGTATCAATCACGAGCCGCAGGTGTTCTTCACTTTGGCGTCGGTCCACAGATGATGTTGTGACGGCCGCCACAAGGACAATTAAGGCAGCGATGACAACTCCAGAGTGGCCAGCGGGGGGGATGCTCACGGCGTGGGAAAGGTCGGGAGGCGAAGCGGGGATGAAACTTGCGGCAGCCATTCCGGTGTAATGCATCGCGGAGACCGCGACTCCCATCACCGTGGCGCTGCCCAGCCTCCGCGGAACACTCCATCTGGTCTCCTCTCGCAGACCGAACGCCATCAGCAACGCGATTACAGAGAACAAGACTGCAAGCAAGATGGAACACGTGACCAGAAAGGGGGAGTACTGGGTGACGGCGGGCAACCTCATTGCGGCCATGCCGATGTAGTGCATGCCGCCGATGGCTGCGCCCATAAATATGCTGCCGGTCAAGGCCTCAACGGGACCCATTTTCGGGCGGCTCGCCACATACAGCGCGACCGCGGACGCGAAGACCGCCACCAGGAGCGATGCCAGAACTGTCGGCCAATGATATTCGACGGGCACGGGCAGATGGAAGGCAAGCATTCCCTTGAAGTGCATCGCCCAAATGGCGATGCCCATCGCAATCGCGCCACCGCTCAACCATGCCAGGCGAGCACGGCCGCGTGTGGCGGTTACGCGTCCCGCAAGGTCGAGCGCCGCATAGGACGCGACGATGGCGATCAACACTGAGCGCGCCACTTCGCTGTAGTCGTAGGAGCCAGTTAAAGCCGCGCTTGCAGAGATCATAACGAGGATCTCCTCTGCTGGTTTGGGAGAGCCTCCTCTAAGTCACCGCAAATCAGCAGCTAGATTGTCTCGATTCGGTTGTCTTGTGGCGTGCAGCCCTAATTTTGCATTATCGGGCTCACTTCGGGAACAGTTTACGCTTCCCTTATCCTGGTTGCACACAATCCGGGAATTTCCAGACGCAGGCTATTCGGAACGTCCTCACGTGCTGCGACAGTAGTTCGATGGCGCACCCAGCCGCATCCAAAGGGGGCCTTGCCAGCAGTTGGCGAAGCTTTCAGACAGGTCTACTCCTACAACCATCCACCGAGACGTTGGCAACGGCAACGCTCGGAATTACGGGTTCGACTTTGTCTGCTGGATTCTGGATTGCCGATAACGCAGAAATGGTTCTGTCCACTACGTGGGAAGGTTCAGTTTGTGCGTCAGCCGCATGAATCTTGCGTGATCGCGTATGGCGTCGTAAGCGGGGAATACCATTGCCGACCCCAAGAACGGATCGTGTTCGGCCAGAGCTGTCTCCAGCCATTCTAGGGCGGAGACTGTTTCACCCAATCCAAGATAAGTCCATGCAATGGGCAATGCCGGGCTGTAATCACTTTGGCGGCGGCCCTGCAACTCGTCGATCACGCTGTGCGCTTCGACTGTGTGCCCTAGCACTCCGGCAAGGTAGCCGAAATAGCCCTCGCCAAGC
>Ga0210390_10005819_pt1 | contig 10319 bp, 6 predicted proteins | sample IncBWH11OmetaG_FD_161050 | JGI IMG/M metagenome (GOLD analysis project Ga0210390, IMG submission 161050) | Forest soil microbial communities from Barre Woods Harvard Forest LTER site, Petersham, Massachusetts, United States - Inc-BW-H-11-O ... | reverse complement strand
GTTTGTGGAACGAGCAAAACACGTGGAAGCGCAAATCTTCGGGGACGGCAAAGGCGGCGTCTTGTCGCTGGGGTTGCGCGATTGTTCCGCGCAGCGACGTCATCAGAAGGTGATCGAAGAAACGCCAGTGCCCGGCCTGAATGCGCCGATCGCTGACGCGATACACGACTCCGCAGTTCTGCTCGGGAAGGCAGTGAAGTACGCGTCTGCGGGCACAGTTGAATTCCTTTGGGACACGGGAACCGGTGCGTACTACTTTCTCGAAGTCAATACGCGCCTGCAGGTGGAGCACGGCGTGACCGAGCAGGTGACAGGCCTCGATTTGGTCGAGTGGATGGTTCGCGAGGCCGCCGGAGAATTGCCGCCCCTCGATGCCTTGCGCGTGGAGTCGAAGGGATGGTCGATTGAGGCGCGCATCTATGCGGAAGATCCGGCCAAAAATTTCTTGCCTGCCCCGGGCAAGCTGACCGAGGTGCGATTTCCCGCCGCGGACAATGCGCGCGTCGAGACATGGGTGGAGAACGGCACCGAGATCACTCCCTTTTACGATCCGATGATCGCGAAGATCATTGTGACAGGGACAGATCGGCCCGACACAGTTTCGCGTCTACAAAAGGCCCTCGAGCAGACTGCACTGTACGGCACTGAGACCAATCTCCGATATTTGCGCGCAGTAGCCGCGTGCGAAACCTTTGCCGCAGGCGCCATGACCACTTCGTTCCTCGGCACCTTTGCGGCATCCCGTTGCGCGTTCGAAGTGCTCGATGGCGGAACGCAAACCACGATCCAGGACTATCCGGGCAGGCTCGGCTATTGGCACGTGGGCGTGCCGCCCTCGGGGCCGATGGACACGCTGGCATTTCGTATTGCAAACCGACTGGTTGGAAACGACGACAGCGCGGCGGCCTTGGAAATGACCACCATGGGCGCGCGCCTGCGCTTCGATGCGAAAACGCTCGCAGCCTTGACGGGAGCGGACATGGGCGCGACCCTGAACGGCGAAACCGTCCCGCGTTGGGAGCCGTTTACCGTCCCCGCCGGCAGCACCTTGCGCTTGGGCGCGGCAAAGAGCGGCGGCATGCGCGCTTATCTCGCCATTGCCGGCGGCATGGATGTCCCCCGTTTTCTAGGGAGCCGCGGAACCTTCATGCTCGGCGGCTTTGGCGGCCACGCGGGGCGTGCCCTGCGTGCGGGCGATGTCGTGCACTTGCAGAATCCGATCGGCACACAGAACACACCCGCGAAGCTGGGCGCAATGCAGCCTCCGACCTATGCGAAGCAGTGGGAGCTCGGCGTGCTCTATGGGCCGCATGGTGAGCCGGAGTTCTTCACCCCCGCAGATATCGAAATGCTTTTCGCCACCGAATGGCGCGTGCACTATCACTCCGACCGGACCGGTGTGCGGCTTGTCGGACCTCGGCCCGCGTGGGCGCGCAAAGATGGAGGCGAGGCCGGACTGCACCCCTCAAACATTCACGACAATGCCTACGCCATCGGCTCCATCGATTTCACTGGCGACATGCCGATTCTACTGGGGCCCGATGGCCCGAGTTTGGGTGGATTCGTTTGTCCAGCCGTTGTGGTGGAAGCAGAACGATGGAAGCTGGGTCAGCTCAAGTCCGGCGATACGGTTCGCTTCCGGCGCATCACCCTCAAGCAGGCCGAAGCGATGGAAGCGGAGATGGAACGTGCGATTGCGACGCTGCAGACGCCGCTGCCGAAGTTGCCGGCGAGTCAGGCGGAAGAGCCCGCAATCCTGCGTATCCATGAACAACGGCACCCGGCTACGGTCTATCGCGCCGACGGCGACAAATATTTGTTAGTCGAGTTCGGGCCGCGCGTGCTTGATCTCGGATTGCGCTTTCGCGTTCACCTGCTGGAAGGCAAGCTGCGCGCGTCCGCACTGCCCGGAATCATCGACATCACACCCGGTGTACGCAGCCTGCAGATTCACTACGACAATCGGCCCTTGCGACGGGAAGAACTTCTCGCCGCACTCGAAGCCTTCGACGCAGAAATTCCGGAGCGTCCCGAGATTGCGGTGCCTTCGCGCACGGTCTATCTGCCTCTCTCATGGAACGACCCCGCGACGCAGCTGGCGCAGGCCAAGTACGTGCAGTCGGTTCGGCCCGACGCGCCCTGGTGTCCCGACAATATCGAATTCATTCGTCGTATCAATGGTCTCGCCGATGTCGATGAAGTTCATCGCATCGTTCACGACGCGAGTTACCTGGTGCTCGGTCTTGGCGACGTATATCTCGGCGCACCCGTCGCCACCCCTCTCGACCCACGGCATCGCTTGGTGACCACCAAGTACAATCCCGCCCGTACCTGGACGCCGGAAAACGCCGTGGGGATTGGCGGCGCCTACATGTGCGTCTATGGCATGGAAGGCCCAGGCGGCTACCAGCTTGTCGGCCGCACGGTGCAGGTGTGGAACACGCACCGTGTGACGCCAACCTTTGTCCAAGGGCTGCCATGGTCGCTGCGCTTCTTCGACCAGATTCGTTTTTATCCGGTCTCCACGGAGGAATTGCAGGAGCTTCGTCGCGCCATCCTGCATGGCGCTTTCAATCCACGCATCGAGAAGACCGAGTTCAATTTTACGGACTATGAGAAATTTCTCGCCTCGATTCGTCCCGGCATCGCGGCATTCAAAGAGACGCAGACGCAGGCATTTCAGGAGGAGCGCGAACGCTGGCGTCTGAACGGTCAGCTGGACAGCGTTGCAACCCTTCCAGAACTGCCGGAGACAGAGGTCAGCGAACGCGCGGTCCCCGAAGGATGCGAAGCGGTGCTCGCACCCATGGCTGCGAGTGTCTTCAAGGTCGCTGTCGAGCCTGGTCAGCCGGTCACGCACGGTCAGCGGCTGGTGGTGCTCGACGCAATGAAGATCGAGCTTGAGGTTGCAGCGCCCACGGCCGGAGTTGTCCGCGAGGTGCTTTGCAAGGCAGGACAGTTGGTCGAGGCCGGTCAGCAGATCGCAATTCTGTGCGCCGGATGACACGGATGTTGGAGTAGGAATGGATATCGCCACGCTTGCAAATGCGTATCAAAACGAATCGCTGACGCCCAGCGTTGCGGTGGCGCGTATCTACGATCAGATTGCAGAAGCCGGCGAGCGCCCGGTCTGGATCACGCTTGTTCCGCGCGAAAACAATCTCTCCCGCGCCAAAGCGCTGGAGATCGATCCGCATGCGCGTGCGTTGCCGCTTTATGGAGTTCCGTTTGCGGTAAAGGACAACTTCGACGTGCAAGGTCTGCCGACCACGGCAGCGTGTTCAGACTATGCGCGAACTCCCACGTACACAGCGACGGTGGTGCAAAAATTGCTCGACGCCGGTGCAATCCTGATCGGCAAAACGAACATGGACCAGTTCGCGACCGGACTGGTCGGCACGCGCACACCCTACGGCGTCTGCTCCAGCGTTTTCAGTGCGGACTACATTTCAGGCGGATCCAGTTCTGGATCGGCTGTCGCGGTTGCACGGGGATGGGTGAGCTTCGCGCTGGGCTCCGATACTGCCGGCTCGGGGCGCGTTCCCGCGGCGTTCAACCAACTTGTCGGACTCAAGCCCACGCGCGGCTGGCTCAGCACCGATGGTCTCTTGCCGGCGTGCCGAACCCTCGACTGCGTTTCAATCTTCGCCGAAACTTGCGCAGATGCGGCAAAGATCTTCGCGTTGGCACGAGGCTACGATGCGGCCGATCCGTACTCACGGGCACCTGCTCGGGGTGATGGTGCTTCGCCGTGGAGCGCGACCAAAGAGTTTCGCTTCGGCGTTCCTCAGCAACGGGAATTCTTCGGCGACCAGGCCGCTGCGGAACTGTATGCGGTGGCCGTCGAGAAACTCGCAAAGTTGGGCGGCGTGCCGATCCCGTTCGATTACGAGCCGTTTCGCAAGGCGGCTGCCCTCCTCTATAAAGGGCCGTGGGTTGCCGAAAGGCTGGCAGCCATCGGCGATTTTCTAGCCGGCGATCCGGAAGGCGTCGATCCCACGGTGGGATCCATCATTCGCGGCGGGGCGAAGTACAGCGCCGTACAAGCGTTTGAAGCGGCCTACGCGTTGGAAGCGTTGCGACGCGAAACCGAGACAGTGTGGGAGAACCTGGACTTCCTGCTGCTGCCGACCGCTCCTACGCACTACACCATCGCCCAGGTGCAAGCCGATCCCATCGAACTGAATTCCAATCTTGGCTACTATACCAACTTCGTAAACCTGATGGACCTCGCAGCCGTCGCGGTGCCTGCCGGAGTGAAGGCTGACGGTCTGCCTTTTGGCGTTTCGCTCATCGGCAGGGCATTCAGCGACGACGGCCTGCTGCGGGTTGCCGATCGACTGCATCGCGCGCTTGCGACGACACTCGGCGGCTCCGCGCGGGAACTCGCAGCTACACCTGCAATCGCCGCGACTGCGGCTCCTCCTGGATGCGTTCTCATGGCCGTCGTCGGCGCACATCTGACCGGCCAACCGTTGAACTGGCAATTGACAGAGCGCAAGGCGCGCCTCGTGGCCTCGACGCGGACGCATGGTGACTACCGTTTTTATGCGCTGGCGAATACCATGCCTCCCAAGCCGGGGCTGGTCTACACACCCGGCGTCGGCGGCACCGGAATTGAAGTCGAAGTATGGGCCATGCCCGAGCAGACTGTGGGAAGCTTTCTCAACGCGATTCCGCCGCCGCTCACACTGGGAACCATTCGGCTATCCGACGGATCGCAGGTCAAAGGGTTTCTGTGCGAGCCGGCGGGCATTGAAGGTGCGCAAGAGATTACGGAACTCGGAGGTTGGAGGCGATTTCTTACGCAGAAAGGATAGGAGATTTTCTGGCCGAACGCGTTCTGATAGAAAAAGCGTCAATCGCCGTCGTCATCCTCGTCATCGGAGGCGCCTTCTTTTTCTCCCTTGCCGGATTTCTGGGGCTTGAGTTTGCCGGCCAGCGCCGATTCGATGGTGACGTGAAAGTCAATATCAGCCGGATCGACGGCTACTTCGTAACGGGCCAGGGGCTTGCCCTCTCGGTCGATCAGAAACTTGGTGAAGTTCCAATGGATATCGCCGCCCGGAACACTTTGCTTGGGATCGCAAAGGAATTGGTAGAGAGGAATGGCGTGGACTCCAGTCAGCGATGCGCTTGCGAAAACAGGGAACCCGGCGTGCGCGACGTCGGAATAGTATTTGCGAACTGCCGCCGCATCTTTCAGTTCCTCACCCCCGAAGTCTGCCGACGGGATGCCGAGCACGACGAGGCCCTGCGGACTGTAGGTTTTCTCAAGCTCGTTGAGCGCCGCAATCTGGCTGTTGTACACAGACTGGCTGGCGAGGTTGACGATCAGCAGAAGTTTGCCTTTGTAACTCGACAAAGGAATAACCTTGCCGTCCATATCGACCAGCGAGAAGTCGTAGACGGTCTTTTTCGCGGGCTTTTCTTCTGAGAACGTACGGAGGCTGCAGAAGAGAGCAACGGCAATCAGCAGCACGAATAAACGGCGATGCATCCACGCTCCGGTGATTGGTGACTTCAATAAGCCCATTGTGCCATTCAACCGGTTCCAGGGCCTACAGTTTTCACACGGGGCAAAAGTCTTTTCTACGCAGTATTCGAATTATTTTTCAGGAGTGAGGCCGGATATGCGGAATCTGCATATCCCGAACACCCCGCAACCTAAGCGGGAATGAACGATCCAACCGCTTTGCATTTATGCGGCGCCTGGCCGCGGCGAGGCGCCGCAACGTCGGAATGTGTGCTATGGACTTCGAACAATTGAGAACATTTCTTCAGGTCTGTCGGCTCAAGAGTTTCTCGCGCGCCGCAGAAAAGCTCGGCGTCACCCAACCCGCCATCTCCGCACAGATCCGTTCGCTCGAGAAAGAGACCGGTGCGCGTCTGTTTCACCGGGACGGAGGCAAGGTAACGTTTACGGCGGCAGGACGTCTCTTTGAGCCCTTCGCCGAACATTGTCTGCAATGCCAAAGCCACATCTTTGTCGCGGTCAACGAGCTCTATCGCTCAGCCCGCGGGGAAGTCTCGGTGAGCGCCAGTGAGGCCACCAGTCTTTACATCTTGCCCCCCGTCTTTGCGCAATACAAGAAACACTACACGCGCGTGAACCTCAGCATTGTGCGGGCCGAGCATCTGCGCTCGCTCGAGGCGGTCATGAACCGCGAGGTCGACTTCGCGGTGGTTTCGATGCCGGTGAAAGATACACGGCTCGTCGTGCAGGTCATTCATCGCGACGACATTGTGCTGGCCGTCGCGCCCACGCATCCATTGGCAATGCGCGCTTCCATCAAACTCGATGAGATGCTGCAATTTCCGCTCCTTCTCCTCAAGCAAGGCAGGCAGCGCACGTTGATCAACAACTTCTTCGATAGCTTTGACGCGCATCCGCGAATCGCCATGGAACTCGACTCGAGCGAACTGCTCAAGCGGCTCATTTGCGCCGAACTCGGGATGGGCTTCCTGCCTCGCGCCAACGTGCTGGATGATGTGCACGCCGGTCTTCTGAAAGTTGTGAAGGTGGAAGGGATGCGGCTTCACCGCGAACTGGCCCTGATCTTCCGCAAAGACCGCATGCTGACGCATGCGGCGCAGGCATTCCTCGAAATCGCCACCAGCGGGGGAGGCCAGGAAACCTATAAGGCGATGCGGATTCCGCGGACCGCGCCGGCAGGTGCGTAATGAGTTGCAATTCCATGGAGGGAAGGCGCGAATGAATCGGAAGAGGAATGGACGAATTGCCGCGGTGCTGCTCGGGGGTATCTGCGCAATGATCGGGATGCGGCCACAGGCCGCAGCGGAAGAAGCGAAGTTTCCCAAGAAGACCGGCGTTCAGAGTGCCGGACTGCAGCACAACATTGCCGAGCTGGTCCCGGTCGCGACCTTCCCTGTGCAAGGCCATCCGGACTGGATGGCGGTCACCGACGACGCGGTGTGGGTCACCAGCTCAAGCGCGAACCATGTAGTGCGCCTCGATGCCAGGAGCAATCAACCAGGCGTCATCGTCACCGTCGCGAAACCCTGCGCCGGGCTGGCGCTGGGCTTTGGCAGCTTATGGATCCCGAGTTGCGGCGACCATACCGTGGTCCGCGTTGACCCCGTGACAGGCGCCGGGCAGGCTATTATCGCGGCGGGCCCGGCCGATTCCGAGGGAGGCATTACGACAGGCGCCGGCAGCGTATGGATCGTGACTTCGAAGGAGAGCGATCTGGCGCGCATCGATCCTGCGACCAACACCGTCCTTGCACACATTCGCATCCCGGCCGGATCGTTCAATCCAATCTTCGTCAACGATTCCATCTGGGTCAGCTCAAATACCGGTGGAACCCTGGTGCGCGTGAATCCGGCAACCAACACCGTGGCCAGCGAAACGCCGGTCGGGCCCCAGCCGCGTTTTCTCACTGCGGGAGCCGGAGCCGTGTGGGTGCTCAATCAGGGAGACGGCACCATTGCACGCGTCGACGCGACCACGGGGAAGCGGACTGCTGTCATTGCAGCCGGCATCCCCGGCCTTGGCGGCGAGATTGCCTTTGGCGGCGGTTCCGTCTGGGCGACGGTCTTCGAATACCCGATTACCCGTATCGATCCTGCAACCAACGCCGTCACCGGACAATGGCATGGCGCCGGCGGCGACAGCATTCGCTATGGCCACGGGTCGGTGTGGCTCACCAGCCTGATGGGCGGCAAGGTCTGGCGTCTCCCCGTGCCCGCTCCGTAACGGGCCCCCAGGCGGCCACCTCGAAGGCTCGCTCAAATCGATGGAATCGCCACTCATCGCGATGCCTTATGGACCGTATAAATAACTTGTATGGCAATTGTTCCCTTCTGTTGACGTGGGGTAAAGTTCATAGATAGGCGCCTGTCGACTCTCTCGCGTAGGCGGCAATCAAGCTTAATTCAACGCACTACGGTATATTTCGAAATACTGCATCCGCACTCAGTATTGCGCCGGCCTGTCTTTCCCCGTGGGTCGCGTCGGCCAGGACGCTGCAGAATCGGAGATGTTGTTTTCGAAACAGTGCGATAAGGGTGGAAGGATTTGTCCCGAATTCTTTCAGAGGGGTGGTCCCGCATTCGCCGCATTCCAGTCGTCTTTACGCTCCTGCTGGCCTTGTTTGTGCCCGGGGCCAGTGCTGCGCCCCCCACCTTCACGGTCGGTTGGTCGGTCTATGCGGGATGGAATCCGTACTTCTACATGGCGCGCTCGGGAATCCTCAAGCGCTGGGCAGATAAGTACGGCGTCACCATCAAGGTTCAGCGCTTCGATTACGCCGCGTCCCTCGAAGCCTTTGTCGCGAAGAATATCGACGCCTGCACGATGACCAACATGGAAGCTCTCGACATGCCGGCGGCTGCGGGCGTCGACTCCACAGCGGTCATCATCGGCGACTACTCGAACGGAAATGATGCCGTCCTGGCACGCAACAATCTCACCCTGGCGCAGCTTCCGGGAAGGCCGATTCTGCTGGTGCAGAAGACGGTCTCGGAGTATCTGCTGGAACGCGCCATGGACATGAACGGCCTGAACGGCGAATTGGGGCATCTCAAGCTACTCAATACCAGCGACTCCGATATCGTGGGCGCGTTTCTGGGTGACAAAAAGAACCAGGTTGCCGTGACATGGAAGCCGCTTGTCTCCGAGATCCTCGCACAGGATTCCGGCACGAAGGCACTCTTCGATTCATCACGCATTCCGGGCGAAATTCTCGATCTACTGGTAGTCCGCAGCGAGGTTCTCAACCGGCCCGACGGATCGGGCGTGCGCTTTGCAAAAGCCGTGACGGGTGCATGGTACGAAACCATGGCGCAAATGACAGGCAATGGTCCGGCGGCGGCGGGGGCGCTCAGCGGCAGTGCAGCCGCGTCCGACGATACGGTGGCCTCCTATAAAGAGCAGCTTCGCACCACGTATCTGTTCGCTTCTCCTCAGTCGGCGACGCAGTTCGCGACAAATGCCGGCTTGAAACAGAAGATGGAGCTGGTGCGCCAGTTCTGTTTCCGGCATGCCCTGCTCGGACAAGACATTCGTTCCGTCGATGATGTGGCAATCCTCTATCCCGACGGCAGCATTCAGGGAAAGAAAGATCGAGTGCGCCTGCGCATGGACGCGACCTACATGCAACAGGCGGCGCAGGGGAAATTGTAGCGATGACAACGCGTTTCCACCCCCCCGATCTGGCCGGCATTCAGGTGCGGCCGTCGCGGTTATGGACGCAGTCTCTCAGCTGGATTCTGTTTTTCGTGGGCATTGCGCTTTATGCGCAACTCTCGATCGCGCGGCACAAGGAGAATCCTGACGATCGCGTAGTTCCCTCGGCGCAGCAACTGATCGAGGGAGTGAAGGCTTCGGTGCTGCAGCCGGCCGAAGAGGACGATCCGGTCGATCCCGGCGCCTCACTGCTGCAGCGCGTCCAGCACAGCATGTTGTGGAAGGACACGATGGCCAGCGCGCGCCGGTTTGTGATCGCGCTGCTGCTCCTGATCCCGCCAATTCTCCTTGGTCTCCACATGGCCGTCTTCCCCTACTTTGGGGCTATGTTTCAGCGCTTCGTCTTGTTCTTCGACAAGATCGTGGCCCTTTCGCTGCTGCCCATTCTTTTCATCGCCTTCGGCATCGAGGAGTGGTCGAAAATCATGCTGATGGTGATCGGCGTGGCGCCCACGCTGATTCTCGATACCTGCAACATCGCGCGGAGTGTGCCTCGCGAGCAGATCGTCAAGGCATTTACGTTGAAGTCGACCAATTTCGACGTCGCCTATCGTGTCGTCCTCAAGCAGATTCTTCCCCAGATCATCAACAGTGTGCGGCTAAGTCTGAAGCCGCTCGCCTTGTTTCTCTTCGCCGGAGAGATGATCGCCTCGACCGACGGGCTCGCATATCGCATTGCCATCATGCGCCGGCACATGGGCATGGACATTATTCTTCCCTATCTGCTGTGGGTAGCGCTCTTGTTGTTTCTTCTGGACGCATTGTTGCGCTTCGCCAACCGGAGACTGCATCCGTGGTATCAGCCGCTCTGAAACTCGAACCGCTGCCGGTCACCGTGCCTGGCGAACGCCGCACGGAGATTTCGTTGCGTGATGTGGCGGTCGAGTACCCGGCGCAACGAGGCGCAAAAAAGACGGTGCTCTCCGGCATCAACCTCGAGATTGCTGCCGGCGAATTCGTCGTGATTCTGGGTGAGACCGGATGCGGCAAGAGTACGCTGCTGCGTCTGATTCTCGGCCAGGAGTCTCCGACTGCAGGATCGGTGATAGTCGATGGCAAACCTGTCCGGCGCATTGACGCGCGCTGTGGCTACGTCCCGCAGAAATAC
>Ga0210390_10005818_pt1 | contig 10319 bp, 7 predicted proteins | sample IncBWH11OmetaG_FD_161050 | JGI IMG/M metagenome (GOLD analysis project Ga0210390, IMG submission 161050) | Forest soil microbial communities from Barre Woods Harvard Forest LTER site, Petersham, Massachusetts, United States - Inc-BW-H-11-O ... | reverse complement strand
AGCGCGTGTGCAGCGCCATAATCCGCGCGTTTAAATTTCGCCGGGACAGACTGCCCCCCTGTTGTGAACGAGCCAATCAATTCCGTGCCGTTTTCATTTATGGCTCCCTGGAATAAACCATGCCCAATATTATCGGTAAATTTAACCAATGGTCCTTTGTAATTTCCCGTCGCCGGCAATCGCGTGAGCCCGTATTCCGGCACGCCAATCTCGGCGCGAATTTTTCCATTTCCCTGATCTGAAATTTTCAAATTCACTGGCACCGCATCTTTGCCGGGTTTGGTCCCGCCGGTCGAAAGGTTGTATTGCAGATCTAAATCAAACTCACCCTCCCAGTAACCTTGTAAACTTGAGCCGTCGCCGGGCGCGAACTGTTCTTCCGTCAGCGGCGCAGGAACCGTATCGGGCGATGAAGTGCGCAGGAGTAATACAGGCCCCCGGCTGGAGCCAATACTTTCCAATACCATTTGCGACGCCTCGGCATTTATCCTTAATTTCCAGGCTTGCCTCGGGCTTCGTTGGAAACTGAGATAGGGGTAATCGTACTCTACCTTGCCCATTGGGAGGCCCTTTCGACCGAGTTCAATCCAGTCGGTGGTTGCCGCATAACCGCCGTTCGTTTTGACCAGGGTCAACACCACATGTGATCTCGCCGCCTGGCCGCGTTGGATGCCGTCATCCCAAAACATGCTGGACCCTTCCCACGTGCCCTGGATATTCGGGAAATGTGACGTGCGCCAGGATTCAAAGCCATTGAATGCGGCGATGCCCAGGCCAGCAATAATGAGCGCAAAGCCGCCTGCGACGGCTGCCTTTTTTGTATTTGTCCATGCCATAATTTTCAATGTTCCTTTTACAAGACTCAGTGTGGAAGCGGAAGCCGCCGCGCCTTTGGCCGTCGCCGCTGCTGTTACCGAAAGCGCCAGTACCGGCGGCGCGGCAAGGACCGAATTTCCCGAAATCGCGCCCGCAATGATCATCGTTGTCGAATGCACACCGCGTTTTGAAAAAAATCGCTGCAATTTTTCCAAAGCCCGTGCCACGCGCTTTTTGGAGCTTTCTTCATTGCCTCCCAGCGCCACGCCGACCTCGCGCAAATTTCTGCCCTGGTAAAACCGCAGGACAATCGCGCGACGATCGTTTTCATTGAGCGTTGCCACGGCGTTATCCAGCAGCGGCGCGATTTGCGACCAGATCTCGTCACCGCCGGGTTCATTCAGGATTGATTGCATGTAAGCCTCCTGTTCGCGGCGATGGCGCCGGATTTCGCTTCTCAGAAAATTGTTCGCAGTCAACCGCGTCGCCTGAAACAGCCAACTGGACAGCGCCTTGTCATGGCGCAATTGCGATGCTTTCCTTGCCAGAATGATGAATACCGCCTGCGTGATTTCCTCCGCGTGATGCGGCTCGCCGGCGCTGCGCAACGCCACCGAGTAAACCAGATTGATGTGCCGCGCGACGAGTGTCGCGAAGGCGTCATTCGACTGATTCTCGACATATTGCCGCAGCAACGCTCCATCGTCCTCGGGTTGCATTTGACAGTAAGTGTGCGACGATGAGCCGGAAGGGACAATTTTTTTAGCTTTTTTGGAGGAAAACTTCGCACAAGCATTATGAACGCTATAGCGGGGGTGAATACGTGAAAAATTTCACAAACTTTTCTTGCCAGCGGGATGGTAGATTTATTAGCATCTGCGCCGCGTTGAGACAGAGTCGTTTTTTCGGGTTGTTTTAGAATTGAGGAAGTGGTCGCGCTGCGGCGCTCCCAACTATTTGAGATGTCAATTTTTCCGAAGTGGACAAACTGGTTGCCGTTGATTTTAGGTGTCGGCGCGGCGCTGAGCGCCGGAGCCGTGACCGCTGGCGTTACGTACTATTTTACGCCTAAATACACGAATGACGGCTATCAACCGGTCCAACCAGTGCCCTTTTCGCACAGAGTCCACGCGGGTGAACTGGGACTTGATTGCCGCTACTGCCATAATGGCGTTGAAAAATCATGGTTTTCCAACCTGCCGGGCGCTTCGACCTGCATGAACTGTCACAGCACCGTTTTAAAGGATGATCCGCGCCTGGCCATTGTTCGGGAAAGCGCCGCCACGGGCAAACCCATCACTTGGGTGCAAGTTCATCATTTGCCTGAATACGCCTATTTCAACCATTCTGTCCACGTTGCGCGTGGCATTAGCTGCGTGGAATGCCATGGGCGCGTGGACCAGATGGATGAGGTGTTCGAAGTCAAACCATTGAGCATGAGCTTTTGCCTCGATTGCCATCGTGACCCGGCGGCCCACATCCGCCCGCCATCCAAAGTCACAGATTTAGGCTGGCAATGGAGCCCGGATGCCGAACGGAACGAGCAAATGCAGCAAAAATTCGGCAATAACGCAGTCCATTCCTGGAATGTGCGTACGCGCGAAAGTTGCTCGACATGCCATCGGTAACGTTATCGAAATGAATAATTTGCCCCATTCAACCCCTGACATGAGCGGACGCCGATATTGGCGGAGCTTGGATGAACTGGCGGATACGCCGGAGTTCAAGGAATGGCTGCACCGTGAATTTCCCAAAGGGGCCAGCGAATTGATTGACGACGTTTCGCGCCGGCATTTCCTGAAAATCATGTCTGCGTCTTTCGCGCTTGCGGGCCTCGGGTTGGCGGGCGCGGGCTGCCGCAGGCCGGTCGAAAAGCTGGAACCGTTTGGAAAACAGCCGGAAAACTACGTTTTTGGAAATTTTGAGTATTATGCCACCGCAATGCCCACCCGAGTCGGAGCCGTGCCGTTGGTGGTGCGGGCCTACGATAACCGGCCGATAAAAATTGAAGGCAATTCCATGTTTCCGGGGAGCAACGGCGGTACCGACCGTTATGCCCAGGCCTCGATTCTCAATCTCTACGACCCCGACCGCGCGCGCCGCTATCTCGCAAGCGACAAAGTAGTTTCGAGTGAAGACGCATTGAAATTCCTCGATGGTTTGTCGTCACAAATGGCGGCAAATGATGGTGATGGAGTGGCATTCCTCGCGGAAAGCAGCACTTCGCCTTCCCGCGCCCGCCTGCAAAAGATCATTGCCAAAAAATTCCCGAAATCGCAATGGTTTACGTTTGACGCGATTGATTCGGCGGTCCATCAAAAAGCGGCGAGCAAGGCATTTGGACATTCGGTCAAACCCGAATTCAATTTCAATAAGGCGAAGGTCATTCTTTCGCTCGATTGCGATTTCCTGGGTGGCGAAGACAACGCCCACAATCACATTCAAAAGTTCGCGGCGGGACACAAGGCCGGCGAAAACATGAGCCGGCTTTACGCCATCGAATCGCTCTTCACGCTGACCGGTATGAATGCGGACCATCGGCTGCGCGTTCCGGCCAGTTTCGTTGGCGCCATTGCGGCGGCGATGTTGGCCCAGGTGCAAGGCTCATCGGCCTCGGTTCCTGCTGGCGTAAATGCAAGCTGGGTCACCGAATGCGCGAAAGATTTGGTCGCCGCGGGCAAAGACGCCCTGGTCGTGGCCGGCCAGCGCCAGCCGGTGGAAGTTCATTTGTTGGCTTACGCCATTAATTCAGCCCTCGGCTCAATCGGCGCCACGCTTGCATTGCATGCAGCCGAAGAGATTTCGGAAGGCGATTTCACGACAGCCACGCCCAATACCCTCATAATTTTGGGCGGGAATCCCGCATACTATTTGAATAAACTGGGCGCGGCAAAACCGCAACAGGTCATCAGGTTGGGGTATTACGAAGACGAAACGGCCGCCGTCAGCGATTGGCATTTTCCGGCGGCGCACTATTTGGAATCCTGGGGCGATGCGCGGACATGGGATGGAACACTGGTTCCGATACAACCGCTCATTCAACCATTGTTTGGCGGGCTCGATGAATTGGAATTTCTCGCCCGAATTGCCGGCGAATCTCAAACCAGTGCTTACGAAATTGTCCGTACGACTTTTGGCCACACAGATGAAGAATGGAAGAAGTTCCTATTCAACGGTTTCCTAAGAGGCCAGGCCAGAACGGCGAAACACTCGTACAAGGGCACCGCGCCTTCAGTATCGTCGCCATCCGCGCCTTCGGCCAGCAGTCTCGAAGTCGTTTTCTTCCGCGATGCCAAGATGGATGACGGCTTTTATGCAAACAATGGCTGGATGCAGGAATTGCCCGATCCGGTCACAAAGATTACGTGGGACAACGCGGTGCTGGTGAGCCATAAAACGGCGACTACGCTTGGCGTGAAGAACGGTGACCTGGTCGAGATCGCGCTCAACGGCCAGACCGTGACCGGACCGATTTGGACACAACCCGGCATGGCGGATTATTCGCTGGGGCTGGCGCTGGGTTACGGCCGCGAGAAAGCCGGCCGCGTCGGCACCGGCGTCGGTTTCAATGCCTATAAGATTTTCAACGGTAAATATATCGAAACCGGCGCGACAATTCGCAAAACCGGCGTGACGCACGCCATCGCGACCACGCAATCACATTGGTCCATGGAAGGCCGTCCGGCGGTGCGCGAAGCCAACCTGAGCGAGTACCTCAAGGACATCAGCAAAACCCCACCCGAGAATTTCGCCGAGGAATTTAAAGACAAAGAACCGCCGGTGGTTGCGCCATTGTATCCCAATCCGTTTGATGAGGCGGCGAAAACGGCTTATCAGCAATGGGGCATGGCCGTCGATTTGGGCGCGTGCGTAGGCTGCGGCACCTGTGTGCTGGCCTGCCAAAGCGAGAACAATATCCCCATCGTTGGCAAAGACCAGGTATCGCGCGGACGTGAAATGCATTGGATCCGCATCGACCGGTACTATACGACCGATCCGAAGAAAAAAAACAACCCGACGCTCCTGGATTGGAATGCCGACGAAAACAAGTCTGACACCGAGCAACAATTTGAGAACTGGATTGAAGACGTGCAGGCGGTGACACAACCGATGTTCTGCCAAATGTGCGAGTCCGCGCCGTGCGAGAACGTTTGCCCGGTCAACGCGACGTCGCACGACGAGGAGGGGCTGAACGTCATGACTTATAACCGCTGCATTGGCACCCGTTATTGCTCAAACAATTGCCCGTACAAAGTTCGGCGGTTTAATTATTTCGATTACAACAAACGTCCGCTCGACGCTTTGAAAGGACCGATGTATCGGACGCCCCTGTGGCCCGACTCAAAAACTGATGGCGAATGGGATATGGCTCGCTGGTGGAAGGACCGCCAGGCGCCAATGCGTTCGGAAGATGAATGGGATTTGATCAAGCTATCGAAAAATCCGGACGTGACGGTTCGCATGCGCGGTGTCATGGAAAAATGCACGTATTGCGTCCAACGCATCCAACAGGCGGAGATTGCGCAAAAGGTCAAGGCCGGCGCGTCGGGCAACGTTCGTTTGGTGGAGGCCCAGGGTACTATCCCGAAGACTGCCTGCCAGCAGGCGTGTCCGGCGGGAGCCATTGTGTTTGGCGATATCACCGACCCGAACAGCACGGTTTCGCTTTGGAAAAAGCAAGAGCGCAATTATGCGGTACTGGAGGATTTGCTGACCAAACCGCGCACGACATATCTGGCGCGCGTCCGCAATCCCAATCCCGCCATGCCGGATTATCACGAGCCCTACACTACGGAAGAATATAAGGCCTTCGGCGGGACAGTACAAACGCCGAACAGTTAACGCAAAGAATCCATGGCTGAATCTGCAACACAAAAAGTTGTCGCGCTGGAATCGCTGGCGCCGCCCGCGGAACTGCAGCGCATGACGCCCGTGCCCCGGCAGAGCCTGGGCTGGCTGACCGATAAGCTGACTGCGTTTAATGAGGGCAAAACGCCCATGTGGTGGTGGATCCTGTTTTTCCCGTCGGCCATTGGCGCGACAGTCATTCTGCCGTTGGCGTTGATTTACAAGATTTCTTCGGGTGTCGGACTTTGGGGCAATAACATGCCCGTCATGTGGGGCTGGGACATTATCAACTTCGTCTGGTGGGTCGGCGTGGCGCACGCCGGTACGCTGATTTCAGCGATGTTGTTCCTTACCCGGCAGCACTGGCGCACGGTGATTGGACGTGCGGCGGAGGCGATGACCGTTTTTTCCGTCATGATGGCCGGGCTGTATCCGGGCGTTCACGTGGGACGCGAATGGTTCGATTGGTTCATGTTCCCGGTGCCCACCTACGAAGGCATGTGGCCGAATTTCCGTTCGCCGCTGATGTGGGACGTGTTCGCCGTGAACACCTACCTGATTATTTCGACGACATTCTGGTACATGGGCCTGATTCCGGATTTGGCCCTGATGCGCGACCGGGCAAAGACGCCGGTGCGAAAATTCCTCTACGGCGTGTTCGCGCTGGGTTGGACCGGCTCGGCCCGGCAATGGCATAATTTTGAAAAGGCGTATCTCATTTTGTCCGGCCTGGCGACGCTGCTGGTCTTCACTGTCAGTTCCATCGTCGGCATGGACTTCGCCACGGCTCAAATCGCCGGCTGGCATGAAACCATTTTCCCGTTCTACTTCGTTGCTGGCGCCGTCTGCTGCGGTTTCGGTATGATCCTGGTGCTGCTCATTCCCTTGCGGAAATGGTGCAAACTCGAGGACATCATCACCCTGGCGCACATCGACAAGATCTGCAAAATGGCTCTAATGATGTCCTGCATCATGGGTTACATCTACCTCGTGGAATTCTTTGTCGCCTGGTATTCGGGTAATCCCTACGACGCCTGGGTCTTCGGGCATCGCATGTTCGGCCATCAATACTGGTACGGCGGCTGGATGATGATTGTCGTCAATGCCTCCATTCCGCAATTGTTCTGGATCAAAAAGGTCCGACAGAATCTCGCGCTGGTATTTATCATCGCATTCGTGCTGAACATCGGCATGTGGTTCGAGCGTTTCGTCATTATCGTCGGCTCATTATTTCAGGATTTCCTCCCCGCGAACTGGGGCGTCTATTATCCCACCTGGGTGGACGTGGCAGTGTACCTCGGCACGCTCGGGACATTTTTCATGCTCTACCTGTTGTTCGTGCGGTTCCTGCCGATGATTCCCATTTCTGAAGTCAAAGGCGTTTCGCCCGAGGCCGATCCCCATCGCCCGGTCAATGGCGTGAAAGGAGTCGAGGCATGACCGATAAAAATTACGGCATGTCCGCTGAATTTGATTCCGCCGCGGCTGTTTTGGACGCCGCGAAAAAGGTGCGCGATGCCGGCTACCGGCGTTGGGACGTCTTCTCGCCCTTTCCGGTCCACGGCCTCGATAAAGTGATGGGCCTGGGCAATTCCAAGGTGGGTTGGTTCTCGTTCCTGTTTGGCGCGGGCACATTCGTCGGTACGATGGCCATGATCTGGTACATGAACGATTTCGATTACCCGATTGTCATCGGCGGCAAGCCGATGTTCAGCGAGCCGATGTCCGTGGTGCCCTCCTACATCCTGCTGGTGCTCATGGCCGGCCTCGGCACATTCATCGGCATGGTCGCCCTGAACGAGCTTCCGCGCCATCATCATCCGCTGTTCGCTAAAAAGCGATTTGAGCTGGTGTCGCGCGACAAATTTTTCCTGGTCATTGGTTCGAACGATCCCAAATTTTCCGAAACGGGCACGCGCAAGCTGCTCGAGGACGTCGGCGGCGCGCAGATAGAAATGGTGGAGGACAAATAATGCGCGACGCCATTTCCATTATTATTTCCCTTGCGCTGGTGGGCGCGGCTACCGGCGCGGCCATCGTGGCCATTGCCGGGTTCCGCGGCAGTCCTTCACGCAAACCGCCGATTGAAATTTTCGCGGACATGGATAACCAGGCCAAGTTGCAGCCGCAAAGGCCGGCCGCCATTGTGGCCAACGGCGTCAGTTCGCAATTGCCCGTGCCTGGGACCGTGGCGCGGACTGAGCCGATTCATACGGTGGACGGCCCCGTTTATCTGTTCCAGGACGCGCCGGTCAACAGTGGACGAATCACTGGCACGACGAATTTTGTCGAAACCAATCCCCTGCCGGTCAACGGGCATTTGCTGGTCCGGGGCCGCGACCGTTTTGATATTTATTGTTCGCCCTGCCACGGGCGGCTCGGCGACGGCAACGGCATCACCAAAAAAATCGGCGACATGCCGGCTGTGGCGAACCTGCACGATGAAAGAATCGTAACCATGCCGGATGGAGAAATTTTCGACACAATTACGCACGGCAAGAACACCATGGGCACCTACGGCCCGCTCATCCCGACCCAGGACCGCTGGGCCATCGTCGCCTATTTGCGCGCGCTGCAATTAAGCTGGCTGGGCACAACCAACGATTTGTCCGCGGGACAGCAAGCCGCGTTGAAATAATGAAACACGAAAGAGAAGACCTGCCGCCGCCGCTGGATTTATCCGGCTGGCGAGCCCTGCCTATGGTTTTGATGGTCATCGGTGGAATTCTGTCCCTCATCGGGCTTTTCTCCAGTCCAAAACACTTCGGCCAGGAATTTGGTTATTGCTGGCTAACGGCATTCATGTTCTTTTTGACGCTTAGCCTTGGCGGGCTGTTCCTGGTTCTCATCCATCATTTGACCGACGCCGGCTGGTCCGTGGCGACGCGCCGTTTTTGTGAACATATCGCCTCGCTGCTGTTTCCCTGGCTGACGATTTTGTTCATACCCATCATTTTGCTCCTGCCTGAAATTTATTCCTGGGTGCGGCTGAATCCCGAGGGCAACCGCGTCCTCGCCGCCAAATTGCCGCTGTTCACGTGTTACGGCTTTATCGGAGTATCCGCTATTTTCTTTGCCATTTGGTGGCTGTTGACAGGACGCATCAACTATTGGTCGTTGCGCCAGGACGTCACCGGCGACGCGCTTTGCACCCGCAAGATGCGTTTCCATTCCGGCTGGGGAATCCTCGCCTTCGCGGCGACGGTGACGGTTGCGCCTACGATTTGGATGCAGTCTTTGCAATACCAATGGTCTTCGACAATTTACGGTTTGTATATGTTCGCCTCATGCGGATGGGTCGCGCTGGCCACGGTGTACATCATCACCGCGATCTTGCAGCGCCAGGGGGTGCTGACGCCCGTTTTGAAGGACAATCAGTTTTATTATCTGGGCGTCCTGTTTTTTGCCTTCACGCTGCTCGAAGCCTATTTTGAGTTCGCGCAATATTTCGTCATTTGGAACGGCAACGTGCCTGACGAAACGTTTTGGTATCTCATGCGCGAGAGCGGCTCGTGGTGGAACGTCAATATGCTCCTCATCTTTGGCCACTTTTTCCTGCCATTCATCCTTCTATTGCCGGCCCGGGTGAAACTGAATTTTAAAATCATGATACCGGTTTGCCTGTGGGCCTGGCTGATGCATTACCTGGATCTGGCATTCAACATTTACCCGGTCATCCACTCGGACTCGTACCCCGTCGGCTGGATCTGGCTGCAATTCGGCTGCTTTGCGTTCATGGCCGGATTCCTTGGCAAGGCGTTCATGAGGAAATTCCTGCGCTATCCGCCCTATCCGCAGCGGGACCCGCGTATCCTGGAAGCCATGGGCGTGGTCCACGAACCGGAAGAATTGCCCGACACCATTCCGAACGGAGGTGCTGAATGAATCCCGGCCAAAACCTGCCTGAAATACCCGAGGTAAACCGCGCTTCAGGCGCGGCGGTGGGATTCATTATTGGAAGCCTCATTTTCATCGTGTTCGTCGTGATCGTCAAATTTTGCGCGTCAGCTCCGCCCATTGACGCCAATCATGCTGCGACGATTTCCAGCGCGCTGTCGGAAATCCGCTCCAATGAAGTCGTATCGCTCGAAAGCCCTGCATGGATTGACCGCAGCCGCGGCATCGTTCGCTTGCCGATTGCGATCGCCGAACAACTGGCAGCGCAGGAATGGAGCAATCCGGCGCAGGCCCGCGCGGACCTGATCGGCCGCGCGCAGCGCGCGGCAGCGCCGGCCCCGAAACCGGCGCCCACAGCAAATCCATTTCAATGAACGAGATCGAAAAGAAATATTCCGCCATTGACGCCTCGTGCCGCGTGCCGCTGCTCGTGCTGTTTGGCGTGGCCTCGGTGTGGCTCATCATCGGGCTTGCGCTGGCCATCGTCGCGTCGCTGGTGTTTCACAAGCCCGATATGTTCGGAGATTGTCCGTTCCTGACCTATGGCCGTGTGCTGCCCGCGGCAAACGACGCGATTCTTTATGGGTTTGCCATTCCTGCGGCGCTTGGAGTCATTCTGTGGATTTTTGCCCGGCTAAGCGAAAGCGAACTCCTGCTTCCGCTTCTCCCCATCATCGCGGCGAACATCTGGCTCGTCGGCGTTTTAGTTGGCGTCGTCGCCATTTTGATCGGCGGCAGCACCGGTTTCATGTGGCTGG
>Ga0210390_10005817_pt1 | contig 10320 bp, 8 predicted proteins | sample IncBWH11OmetaG_FD_161050 | JGI IMG/M metagenome (GOLD analysis project Ga0210390, IMG submission 161050) | Forest soil microbial communities from Barre Woods Harvard Forest LTER site, Petersham, Massachusetts, United States - Inc-BW-H-11-O ... | reverse complement strand
GCCTTCCAAACCCCGGAGCGAGTTAATAACAATTCAGGCGCCAGCCGGTCGTCCATGGCAGGTAGCTGCGGGTTTGTGCGATTGTTAGATTCCGTCGGAAAGCGTCTCGTACCCGGGACGGTAACAGTGGCGTGACCGTTGGCCCCGAGCCCGCTTGGGGGACTCGGCGGCACGCGCGAGCGATAAGGATTGCACATGCGCATTCCCTGGTCTGCACGAGGGAGTTCGGCACCGTCCGGGCGGAAGTCCCGGGCCAGCTCGCGACGATGGCGGCTGCTACTGGTGCCCGTGATAGGAATTGCCGTGATCTGCCAGATCAGCCTGACGGGCTCGGCCGGGGCTTCCACCGCCGCGTCGCTGGCCGCTGTTAAGGCCAACACAGCAAACGCAGGCGTCAAGCCGAACAAGATCGGCGAGATGGACTGCAACGGGTGGAGCAAGGCGTACCGAGCGGTCAGGGAGCTGGCCGGCATGAACTGTACGGACCCGGTCAGCCACGCTGGCGGCAAGACCGGCCGGTTCGTCGACAACGGCTGGTACGTGGGCCACGACGAGCCGACCATCAAGTTCATCTCGAGCACGCCGGGCTCCGGCGAGTCGATGTCGTACCTCGCGAAGCTGCCGGTGGACCCGGCCGCCGCCCCGACCGCGACCGCCAGCGTCACCAACTACGGCGAGCTGTCCCCCGCTCCCTGGTTCGGGCTGGGCCTTTGCGACCCGAGGTCCTACCCGCAGAACCCATGCACCCCGGGCAGCGACAGCAACATCGGCCTGAACGTGCCGAACGCCGCGGGCGGAGCATTCATGGAACTGCAGCTGTACCCGCCGGGTTACACGCCGTTCGTCGACGCCCCCAGCTGCAGCAAGACCCAGTGGTGCGCGGCGCTGACCATCGACAGCCTCGAGTGCAACTTCAACTTCCAGTTCTGCAACACCAACTGCGAGGAGCCGATCAACTTCTCGTTCCTGCAGACCAACGGCGTCCCCACCGGTCCGCCGAGCCCGCAGCTGGCGACCGTGGAGTCCTCCCTGCCGAACTCCCACACGCTGCTGATGAACCAGGGTGACGACATCCAGATCTCGGTCACCGACCCCGCGGCCGGAATCACGGCCACCATTCGAGATTTGACAACACATCAAACCGGATGGGTAACGGGCAGCGCCAAGAACGGGTTCATGAACACCGACCTGACCACCTGCAACGGCTTCCCGTACACCTACCACGCGGAGTACAACACCGCGTCGATCAATAACCGCACCCCGTGGGCCGCGCTCGAGGGCGGCGTCCTGATGGAGCAGGAAACCGGCCACTCCGAGGTCTGCAGCTCGCTGACCAACAACGACCCGGTCCTGTTCGGTTACTCCGATGGCTCGACCTTCGAGGACGACAACATCTACGACACCTGCCAGGGCGGATCGGACACGGACTACGCGGGGAGCGGTGAGGGTCCGTGTAAGGTGACCTCTCTTGCCGGCGACGGCACGGTCAACACCGCCTACTGCGAGAACGCCCTGACCCAGGGCAATTACGGTCCGACCGGATGTCCGAACGACGATCCGACATCCGGTTCCCACTGCGAGTACGCCGACGGGTACTGCCTCCCGCAGGGGGCCAGAACCGCCCTAGTCAACGGTAATCCGGTACAGGAATGGTCGGACACTAACGAGTGCTTCGCCAACCGGTTCCAGAACGGTGACCTCGACTACGACGGCGTGCCCTACCAGAAGGGAACCTGGCCGGACGGCAGCCCGAACCACCCGACCTCGTTCCAGTACGTCGGGCCGTTCCTGGCCAACGGGCAGCCGTACCCGTCGATCCAGTTCGAGACCGACGCCAGCGGGTCGGCGAGGCTCTGCGCCGCCAACGGCCAGGGCTGCGTGATCCCGCCGATCAGCGCAGCGTTCTACCCGTACTGGTCGCTCGGTCAGTCGAACTCGGCGCTCGGGTCGAAGCTGACCTCGTGCGTGTGGAACTTCGGGGCCAGCCAGCCGAACACCATCAACGCCTTTGGTGGTGACAAGCAGTACGGCAGTCCGGACCTGAGCTGGTTCTTCGGTACCAACATCAGCCAGGTGCTACCCAACCCGCAGTTCAGCGGGGCGTGTGGCGGAGCGTCGTACGCCTAGCCGTTCTTAGGACGTACGGAGCAGTTCAAGCGGGGTGGCCCGGGTTTCCGGGCCACCCCGGCCGCTTTTACGGCACCCGGGTAACCCCGCGCAGGCCGTCCGACACGGCCTGCGCGACGGCGCGGACGCCCGGGTGGGCCGGGAGGTCCTCGAGCATGACCGGCTCGCCGTCCGCGCCGGCCAGCGGGATCCGCCAGTTGGGGTACTCGTCGACGGTGCCCGGCATGTTCTGCGGGCGGCGCTCGCCGACGGCCTCGGCCAGCGAGACGCCGATCAGCACCGCCGGGGTCCGGGTCAGGTAGGCGTAGAGCGCGACGGTGAACTCCTCGGGCGTGGTCCCGGCCAGGCCGCCCGGCCCGGCCAGCAGGCCCGCCCGGGCCAGCGTCCTGAGCCACCTGGCCGCCTCGATGCGGGCCGCGGCCCGCTCCGCCGCCTCGGGCTGGGTGAGCAGCCCGAGGCTCGCCCGGATCGTGACCTGCTCCCCGGTGAGGAACGCGGCGGCCGGCGGCATGTCGTGCGTGCCCACGGTGGCCAGGCACCCGCGGCGCCACCCGCCGGGCCGGCGCGGGGCGCCGTCCGCCCGGCGCTCGAACCACAGCATGGACGTGCCGAGCACCCGGCGCGCGGCCAGGAACTCGCGCAGCCAGGGTTCCACCGTCCCGAGATCCTCGCCGATGGCCACCGCGCCGGCGCGTGCGGCCTCGGCGGCCAGCACGCCTCCGATCAGCTCGTGGTCGTACCGCACGTAGGTCCCCAGGCCCGGTGGCATCCCGGCGGGGATCCACCACAGGCGAGACAGGCCCATGACGTGATCGACGCGCATCCCGCCCGCGTGGCGGGTGGTAGCGGCGACCAGCTCGGCCAGCGGCCGGCCGGCCTGCGCGACGAGCCAGCCGGGGTGCCACGGTGGCAGCGTCCAGTCCTGGCCCAGCTGGTTGAACTCGTCGGGCGGGGCGCCCACGCTGATGCCGGGCACGATCACGTCCTGCCGGGCCCAGGCGTCGGCCCCGCCGGGGTGCGCACCCACGGCGAGGTCGGCGATGACGCCGATGCTCATCCCGGCCCGCCGGGCGGCGGCCTGGGCCGCGGCGGCCTGCTCCGTCGCCAGCCACTGCAGCCAGGCGTGGAACTCCACCCGGTCGGCCAGCCTCCGGCGGAGTGCGGCCACCTCCGCCGAGCGGGGATCGGCGAGCGCCAGCGGCCACGACCGCCAGTCCGGGCCGTGCCCCTCCGCTATCGCGCACCAGGCGGCCCAGTCGCCGACAGCGTCGGGGTCGCGCGCGCGGAACGCGTCGAACTCCGCACGACGGGCCGGGCTGAGCGGGACGCCGCGGATGATCTCGAGCGCCGCGCGTTTGGCGGTCCAGACCGCGTCCCGGTCGATCAGCGCCGCCGTCGTGCTCGCGGCCCGCAGCGGTGCGGCGAGGGTGTCGATCCTGGCGCGGTCGGCCGGGCCGAGCCCGGCGTACTCGGGAACGTCCTCGATACGCAGGTACAGCGGGCTGAGGTGGCGCCGGCTCATCGGCAGGTACGGGGACGGGCTGACCGGCGGCAGCGGTTCGGCCGCGTGCAGCGGGTTGACGAGCACGAAGTCGGCGCCCAGCTCGCGCCCGCTCCAGGCGGCGAGGTCGGCTAGGTCGCGCAGGTCACCGTGACCCCAGGAGGCGCGCGAGCGCAGCGAGTACAACTGGACCGCGAATCCCCACGACCTCCGCGCGGGATAGACGGCCTGTGGGGCCGAGGGGGCCGAGGGGGCCAAGGGGGCCGAGGGGGCCGAGGGGGTTTGGGGGGAACGGTTTCCCCCCAAGATCGGGGGGATCCCGGGGGGTTGCCCCCCCGGGGCCAGCACCGCCAGCACCGCCGCCAGCGTCTCGTCCGCCACTTCCACAAGCCGGCCCCGCCAGTCGTGATACGAGACCGCTACGCCCTGAGCCTGCGCCTGGCGCACGAGTTCTGCCCGTCCTGTCACCGCACCAGTGTGCCTAACCAGGCTCCACGGCCGCTGCCCGTCCCCCTGCTACGGATTAAGGCAGCCGGATAACAGCCACCATCGCTCGTTCGGTATAAAAGAGATCTTTAACCGGTCACCGGTCATTTCCGTCTTAACCGCAAAGGACTCCGTAACCGCGGATCCGCACCCTACAGGACGGCACTCATGAATTACTTTTCCGTCACCGCCCGCCGGATAGCCGCGATCGCCGCCGGCGTCGCCGCCACCGGGCTCATCGTGACCACCGCCGCCTTCGCGACGACCTCCTCGGGCGGCGCGCGCACCTCGGCGGCCTCCGCCCCCGCGTGCACCGCCTTCGGCCTGGGCGTCTGGGTGGCGGTCGGGCAGGGTAACGGGGCGGCCGGGACCATTTTCTACCCGCTGGAGTTCACCAACCTGAGCGGTCACACCTGCTCGCTGTTCGGCTTCCCCGGCGTCTCGGCCATCGGCACGCACGGTAACCAGCTCGGCAGCTCGGCCAACTGGGAGCGCACGTCGTCCCCGCACACCGTGATCCTTGCTCCCGGCGCGACCGCGCACACGATGCTGGCCTACCACGACGCCGCGGTGACCACCGAAGCCGGGTGCGACCCCGTGAACTCGGCCACGCTGCTGAAGGTTTACCCGCCAGGGCAGCACAAGTGGACGTACGCCGCCTACGACTTCCAGTCGTGCTCGCGGCCGGGAGTGCGCTACCTCAGCATCGTGGGCCCGATCATCCCGGGCGTGGGCACGATCAACGGCTAGCGTTCCGGCGCTGCGGAAAGGACGCGGCGCCGCGTTACTGCCCGGCCGCCGGCTCCAGCACGAACACCGGTATCTCACGCGTGGTCTTCCGCTGGTACTCGGCGTACGGCGGATACGCGGCGACCGCGCGTTCCCACCATTCCGCGCGTTCGGCGCCGCTGATCTCGCGGGCGACCATGTCCTGCTTACGCGCGCCGTCCTGGAGTTCCACCAGCGGGTTCGTGCGGACGTTGTAGTACCACAGCGGGTGCGTCGGCGCGCCGCCCTTCGACGCCACCATGGCGTACCGGCCGCCGTGCTCCACGCGCATCACCGGCGTCTTGTGCACCTTGCCGCTCTTGGCGCCGAGGTTGGTCACGATGACCACCGGCAGCCCGGTTTCCCGCAGCGTCAGGCCCTGTGTCCCGCCTGAACCCTCGTACAGTTCCACCTGGTCGCGCACCCAGGCCGCCGGACTCGGCTCGTATTCTCCTTCAACAGGCATAGCGCTAGTCAACACCAGATGCAGGCGGCGACGCATCCCAGGTGCCTGGTTCGGCTATGCCGTCCGGGACGATGGCCCCATGAGCCCAGCCGCGCTGCCCACGATGTACCTGGTGTAGGTGTGCAGCAGAATCGCCACCCGTCCAGCGATGACCTGAGTCGGGATCAGGTAAATCGCGAGGTCGCCATCCATGATGAAAAACCAGTCGACCACTTCTGGATCATAGGGAAGCAGGCGCTCCGTGTCACCGATCGAATAGGGCCTTCTCCCGACTACCACCGTCCAGCCGTCTTTGCTGAAGCACGTTGTCGACTTGACTTGCACTCGCTTGATCCCTGTCGGCATTGATACCAGCAGGTCATAAACTGCGGGCTCCAAAGGAACCGCCACGTTGAATCCGCATAGCGAAAACCAGGACGCGGCAATGGAGGTGGCCGCATCGCGCAGATACCGGAGGTCGGGCTTCACCTCGGTAGGGCCACGGGAGTTCGGGGCGGAGTCCTCCAGGTGCGTGAGGTCGAGCCGCAAGCGCACCGCATGGGCCTTGACCCGTATCCGCCCATCGGGACTACGCGGTGCCAGGCCGAGCCTCATGAGCAGTTCGTCCCAGGATCGAGCATCGATCACGGCGCGCCTCAGTTGCGTTTCGGACCAGGTGCGCTTTCCCCGGAAGTGGGATGTATCCAGTCCGAGTCCGATGACGTGACGCCTCACAATCCGGATTGCTCCGGCAGAGTCGGCGCGCAATCCAAGTGCGCGCATCACGTCGCGCCAGTTGGTGGCAGCCGCGACGGCGTCTTTTAGCTCGGCGTCCGTCCAGCTGATTTCCCATTTGGATTTTCTGGGCATGTCGGCACCGTAACCGCTGGTACCGACATTGTGACCAATCGCTGGACCGTTGCTATGTCGGGACGCCGGGATTTGAACCCGGGGCCTTCGGTCCCCCAGACCGACACGCTAACCAAACTGCGCCACGTCCCGCCGCGCCAAATGACGACGCGTACCTGCCATGCTCGGCAGGCTCAGTTAGCTTAGCGCAAGCCCGGCGTCGTCAGGAACGAAGTTCCGTCCCGGCTCGCCGCGTCCGGTCTCAGCCCCCGGCCGCCCGGGCGAGCTCGGGGACGAACAGGTCGGCGTTGACCGTCCCGACCCCCGAGGCCAGGTCGTAGCCGCGGCCCGCGCTGTAGCCCTTGACCGTGTACATGGTGCCCTTCTGGGTGAACGACACCGTGTTGGTCCCCTGGGTGACGTCGACCAGCCCGGATGCGTGCTCGGCGTACAGGCTGTACAGCGCCGGGTTGATCAGGCCGAGGGAGTGCCCGGCCACCTGGGCGGCCAGCGCCACGATCCCGGCGAACAGGGGGGTCGCCTCGCTCGTGCCGCACGAGGCGTACCAGCCGGTCTGCTCGCCGCGGAAGCTGTTGTACGTCAGGACCAGCCCGGAGCAGGCGGCGCTCATGGAGATGTCGGGGATACCCCGGTGGTTGCCGACGACGCGGGCCACGCCGTTCTGGTACGACGGGCGCCCGAAGACCGTCGACTTACCGCCTCCGGTGGCGATGCCGGTGGGGTCGGGGCTGCCGTTGAGGGCGTTGAGCAGGGCGTAGTTGTTGCCGTCGTTCCACACCGCGTCCCCCGTGGTCCGCTGGCCGGTGGAATCGAGCGCCAGCTGCGTCCCCCCTACCGCGGTGACCAGCGGATCGCTGGCCGGCCAGATGACCGCCCGGTGGGTGTACAGCAGCGTCCCCGCGTCGTTCGAGTAGTCGGTGGCGCCCTGGTCGCCGGTCGCGGCCAGGACCGTCACGTGCTGCTGGTCGGCGTTGACGTACGCGCTGCGCAGGGCGGAGATGGACGCGGCGCCCGGGAACGTCGCCTCGGCGGCGCCGAAGCTCTGGCTGATCACCTGGCCGAGGTGATGGTCGATGACGTAGTTCTCGGCCGCGACGATCTCCGGGATGCCCGCGGTCCCCCCGGTCTCCGCGACCGGCGTCTCGACCAGCAGGATGTTCGCGCGCGGGGCTATGGTGTGCGCCCAGTCCACGTCGAGGGTGGTCTCCCCGGCCCAGTCGAGCTCGGTGCCGTTGCTGCCGTCATACCTGGGCACCCTCCCAGCCGGCTGGATGATCCGGAACGACGGCGGGGCCGGCAGGCCGAACTCGCGGTCGAAGGTCGCCAGGTCCGACCGGATCGTGGGGGACCCGAACGAGTCGACGATCACAATGGTCTGGCCCCTCCCGGTGATCCCGCGATTGAACAGGGGCTGCACGTCGTAGGCCGCCTGGATCTGGGCTGGCTGGTAGCAGGGCTCGGTGAACTGCTGCACGCACTGGTCGCTGTCGGGCGCCTGGGTAGCCGACGCGAACCTGGTGACCAGCATCGGCTGGATCGCGATGCCGGCCGCCGCCACGATGGGGGCGCCGCCGGCGAACAGGGATCCGCTGACCAGCGCCAGCGCCCCGGCCGCCCGCAGATACCGAAGGGCTCGATGCAGCAACGCTGCCTCCTCATGCCGTTGAGGGAGGCACCCAGCGGCCCCCGGTCCGAGTCCCGCAGACGTCCCCGCCCGGGCGTCCCGGGCCGACGGGCAGCAATCCATCCGCGGTGACACATAACTGAACAGCAACGTACGGCAACAGTCGCGAGCGGGCGCCTGAAGTACTTTTACTGACATATAACGATTTGAACGATTTCGGCCCGCGCTCCGGCCGCCCGCGACGTCGATGGGATGCCGGGGAGGAAGCTGTGACGGCGCCGGGCATGGCGCGGATGCCGCGCTCGTTGTAGCTTGCAGGACGCATCTCAGGTACGGAGGGGCTGGGCCGTTGAGAGTACTGAACGCTCGCCGCTCAGCTTCCGGCGACCGGGACGCCGCCGGGGGAGGGCGGCCGCCGGGCCGACGGGTCAGGCTGGCCCTGTGGATCGTCAAGGTGGTCTTCATCCTGATCGTCGTGTTCGCGGCGGGGTTCGGCCTGCTCTACCTGCTGACCCCTTCGGCGGGCCAGGCGACAGCGCTGGCCCGCGCCCAGGCGGCGGAGCATCACATCGCCTACCCCGGCCCGCCGGTCCCGCCGTACTTCGCGCAGGCCCTGGTGGCGACCGAGGACCACCGGTTCTACAGCGACCCGGGCCTGGACCCCCTCGCGCTGATCCGGGTGGCGGCGTCGTGGGTCACGGGCCACACCGACGGCGGCGGCAGCACCATCGACCAGCAGCTGGCCAAGAACCTGTACACCTCGGGTCACAGCAGTTTCCCGCAGATCATCGAGCAGGTGGTGGTCGCGCTCAAGCTCAACCACGCGTACAGCCGCGCCGAGATCCTGCGCCTGTACGCGGAGATCGCGTACTACGGTCACGGCTACTACGGCCTGGACGCCGCGAGCTGCGGGTACTTCGGGCGGCCGCCCGCCAGGCTGACGCTCGTGCAGGCGGCCATGCTCGCCGGGATCGTGAACGCGCCGACCTACGACGACCCGCTGGTCTACCCGGCCCAGGCCAGGGCGCGCCTGGTGCACGTCATCGGCCGGATGGCCGCCGTGGGCAACCTGACCAGCGCGCAGGAGGCGGCTGCGCTGAAGGCCCCACTCGGCCTGTCCGCCGCTCGCGGCTGCCCGTAACCCGGCCATACCCTAATCGGCCCAGCGGGCCGGGCCTCAGGTACCCGAGGTCTCGGGCTCTAGCTGCTCCGCGGCGGGCGCCTCCCCGTCGGCGTAAAGGAACACCCAGCGGCGGTAGCAGTACAGCCGGAACAGCGTGGCCAGGCCGATGCCGATGACGTTGGCCACGTTTTCGGCGAAGGTGCCCTTCAGCCCGAGCCCGTACTCCGCGACCGCGACCACCCCGTCGGTGATGAGGATCCCGATGCCGTTGAAGAAGAAGAACAGGAGGGTCTCGCGGGACGGGCGGTTACCCTTGCGGTGCCGGAACGCCCAGAACTTGTTGCCGACAAAGGCGAATACGGTGGCCAGGAGGTTGGCGAGCGTGGCGGAGGGGATCGGGCCCAGCCCGGCGCCGGAGCGGAAGGCGTTGAACAGGATGACCGTGAGCACGAACGCGAGGCCGCCGACGACCCCGAACTTCGCCACCTCGTGGATGAGCACCCGGAAACGCGCGTAGAGGCGGCGGATAATCCTCACCGTGGCTTCGTCCCTTACCTGGTCCATGCCGGTATAGACCGACATTATCGTGTCACCTGGGGTGCTGTGCGTGGGGTGGTAAAACCGTTCGGGGAATGTCATAACCCCCCGGTAACCTGGATCAGGTGCTGAGAGCTTCCGGAACCGAGGTGCTCGTCCGGGCACGGGGCCTGACCAAGAAGTTCGGCAGCTTCACGGCGGTGGACGGGATCGACTTCGACCTGTACCGGGGGGAGGCGTTCGGCTTCCTCGGACCGAACGGCGCGGGCAAGTCCTCCACGATGCGGATGATCGGCTGCGTCTCCCCGCCGACCAGCGGGGAGCTGACCATCCTGGGCGCCGACCCGGTCCGGGACGGGTCCGCGATCCGGGCCCGCCTGGGCGTCGTGCCGCAGGAGGACACCCTCGACGTCGAGCTGACCGTGCTGGAGAACCTGCTCGTCTACGGCAGGTACTTCGGGCTGCCGCGCCGCGTCATCCGGGAGCGAGCCGCGGCGCTCTTGGACTTCGTGCAGCTCAGCGACCGGGCGAAGGACAAGGTGGACCCGCTGTCCGGCGGCCTGAAGCGCCGGCTGACGATCGCCCGCTCGCTGATCAACGAGCCGGAGATCCTGCTCCTCGACGAGCCCACGACCGGCCTGGACCCGCAGGCCAGGCACGTGGTGTGGGACCGGCTGTTCCGGCTCAAGCAGCGCGGCGTCACGCTGATCCTGACCACGCACTACATGGACGAGGCCGAGCAGCTCTGCGACCGCCTGGCCGTGATGGACCACGGCACGTTCGCGGCCGAGGGCTCGCCCCGCGACCTGATCGCCCAGTACTGCTCACCGGAGGTCCTC
>Ga0210390_10005816_pt1 | contig 10322 bp, 11 predicted proteins | sample IncBWH11OmetaG_FD_161050 | JGI IMG/M metagenome (GOLD analysis project Ga0210390, IMG submission 161050) | Forest soil microbial communities from Barre Woods Harvard Forest LTER site, Petersham, Massachusetts, United States - Inc-BW-H-11-O ... | reverse complement strand
CCAGAGAGCGAAAGATTTCGAGGAATCAAAATGTCCGACACTATTCTCGTCATCGTCGAACAGCGCGAGGGCAAGTTGAATCGCGTTTCGTGGGAAACCATCACGGCCGGGCAAGCCATCGCAGCGGCAACCGACTGGGCATTGGAAGCGGCGGTCATGGGCGGGAGTGTCGCGGCAATCGCGGCCGAAGTCGCCTCAAAAAAAATCGCGAAAGTGTACGCCGTCGAGTCGCCGAAACTAGAGCCCTACACGCCTGACGCGTTCGCAGCAGCCCTGAAGCAGCTGATCGCGGCGAAGCTGCCGAAGCTCGTGCTGATGCCGCATACCTACCAGGTGCGCGACTTCGTCCCCAAGCTGGCGACCGCCATGGGGCGAACCGTCGTCAGCGACTGCATCGGCTTCAGGCACGAGAACGGCAAACTCGTGTTCACGCGGCAGATGTTTCAGGGCAAGCTGGCCGCGGACGTCAGTTTTACCAGCGACGCCCCATGGTTCGCGACGTTTCAGAACGGCGCGTTTCGCGGGGACAAGGCTGAAGCTGGGGCAAGCGCAGCTCCGATCGAAACTGTGAGCGTAGAGATTGCCGACGGCGTCATCCGCAACAAGCCACAGGAAGTTTTCAAGGAAGCCAAGCAGGCGGTCGACCTTACGCAGGCTGAAATCATTGTGGCCGTGGGCCGCGGCATCAAAGAGCAAAAGAATATCGAGATCGCTAAACAACTGGCCGATGCGCTGGGCGGAGAACTCGCAGCGTCGCGTCCCATCTGCGATTCTGGATGGCTGCCCATGGACCGCCAGATTGGGTCGTCTGGGCAAACCGTTGCGCCGAAACTATACCTGGCGCTCGGCATCAGCGGCGCGATTCAGCACATTGTCGGGATGAAGGGCTCGCGGGCGATCATCGCGGTGAATAAAGATTCAGAAGCCCCGATATTTGAGATTGCCGACTACGCGATCGTAGGAAATCTGTTCGACATCGTCCCGCCACTGATTGAAGAAGTAAAGAAGGCGAAAGCGGCCGGCTAGAATCAGATATTGACCATTTTTATGACCATAGATAAAATAGTGGTCATGGCAGATATTCCCATCTCCGAGTTCAAGGCCAAATGCCTCGGCCTCATCGAACAGGTCCACAAGACTCGCCAGCCGTTGCGCATCACGCGTCATGGTCACCCGGTGGCGGAAGTAATTCCGGCTGGCCCCGACCGCAAGCGAAAATTCGTCGGTGACATGATCGGTACGGCCAAGATTGTCGGTGATATTGTCTCGCCCGTCATCGACCTGGATGAATTCGAGGTTTACCGGGATTGAAACTCCTTTTAGACACACACATTTGGTTATGGAGCAAGCTGGAGCCGAAACGCCTGGGGCGAAAGCTTCTCTCCGAGTTGTCGGACGTGAACAACGAACTCTGGCTGTCGCCAATTAGCGTTTGGGAAGCTTTGGTGTTGATGCGGAAGGGCCGAATTCAGGTCGACGATCCTTTTGCATGGATTGAACGAGCGGCGGAGCAGATGCGCGAAGCTCCGCTGACCCGCGAAATCGTGAGCACGGGGCTAGCCTTGCCGCTATTGCATGCTGATCCCGCGGATCGCTTTCTTGCCGGGACAGCGAAAGTACTGAAGCTGACGTTGGTGACTGCAGACCAGAAACTGCTTGGTCTGGGTGATATCGCGACTCTGAACAACCGCTGACATGCTGATCTTTCGCAAACCCATCGAAGGCGTGGAGCGGCCGCAGATGCCGGCTGACGTAGTCATCGTCGGCGGCGGGCCGGCGGGGATGGCTTGCGCGTTGAGGCTGGCTCAACTGATTGACGCGCACAACTCCGCACATCCCGGTTCGCAGCTCAGCAAAGAAAATATTTACGTGCTCGAGAAAGCCCGCGAGATTGGGCAGCACTGTCTCTCGGGCGCGCTGCTTGATCCGCGGTCGATCCGCGAACTGCTCCCGGATTTTGAGAAGGACGCTCCGCTCGACGCTAAGGTTGTGAAAGAAGCGGTTTACTTTCTCACGGAAAAATCCAAGTTCAAGTTTCCGACTACGCCGCCATTCCTACGCGATCACGGCAACTATGTCATCTCGCTGAATCGTTTTGTGAAGTGGCTGGGTGCGAAGGTAGAAGCAACCGGCATCACCGTCTTCACCGGATTCGCCGGTTCGGAATTGCTGTTCGACGGCGATCGCGTGGCCGGCGTTCGCACCGATGACAAGGGTGTCGATAAAGAAGGCCACCAGAAATCTAACTTCGAGCCGGGGTACGATCTGCACGCGAAAGTCGTGATTCTCGCCGAAGGTCCACGTGGGTCGTTAACGAAACAGCTCATTCAGAAATTCGATCTCGCCAAGAACGCCAACCCGCAGACTTACGGCGTCGGCGTAAAGGAGTTGTGGGAAGTTCCTTCCGGTCGCATCGCGGCGGGCGAAGTGATTTACACCTTAGGCTGGCCACTCACCACGCATGAATACGGTGGCGCATGGATTTACGGCTCGCCGGGCAGCTCATCAAAAGACAACGTCGTCTCGCTCGGCTACGTGACGGGCCTCGACTATGCCGACCCGCGGCTGGATCCGCAACGCGTCTTGCAGGATTTCAAGCAGCATCCATTCGTGGCGAAGCTGCTTGAGGGCGGCAAGATGATTCGCTACGGGGCCAAGTCGATGCCCTACGGCGGCTGGTGGGCGATCCCCCCAGTCGCAGGCAATGGATGGATGATCCTCGGCGACTCGGCCGGCTTTCTGAATTCGGCGCGCCTCAAGGGAATTCACCTGGCAATCAAGAGCGGGATGCTGGCGGCCGAGACTGCGTTCGAAGCGCTCATCAAAGATGATTCTTCGGCGGCGACGCTCAGCGGATTCCAGAAGAAAGTAGAATCCAGCTGGATCAAAGAAGAACTCTGGAAAGTGCGCAACCTGCATCAGGGATTCGAGCACGGAATGTATGCGGGCATGTTCCACACCGCGCTGCAGATGATCACCGGCGGACGCGGCCTGCGCAACCGCTATCCCGCGAAGGCCGGGTATGAGCACATGCGTAAGCTGGCCGAACTGCCCGCGGACGGCGGTGCGGAAGCGCATCTGCTGGGCCCCGCCAAGGGCGACGGCAAACTCACCTTCGACAAGCTTACCGATCTCTACCACTCGGGCACGAAGCACGAAGAAGACCAGCCCTCGCATCTGGTCATTCACGATACGAATATCTGCAATACGAAGTGCGTAAAAGAATTCGGCAGCCCCTGCCAGAATTTCTGTCCCGCAAACGTTTATGAAATGGTCGAAGACGCAACCCAACCCAACGGCAAACGCATCAGCCTGAACCCGTCGAACTGCGTCCATTGCAAAACCTGCGACATCGCCGACCCGTACCAGATCATCACCTGGGTGCCCCCAGAAGGCGGCGGCGGCCCGAACTACGACGGAATGTAACCCGCCACGCTTATGTGGAACAGGGTCTCTGATCCGGTCAAGCCGAGCATAGCTCGGCTGCTTCCGGCCCGCGTGATAGCATTTGCGGCATGCTCTGCCGCATCATTCTTGTCATCGTTCTGCTCCTGTCCTTAGCTTCTTTCGCTCAACAGTCCGCTCCGTCCATCCCGTCCTCCGGCGCTCCCGGCCTCGACGAGTACCGCGCGTCGCGGATCGCTATTTATACCGACGACTTCGGCGAGCTGAAGCGCTATCGCGACGACGACGCTGCGCGAGTGAATGCGCCCGCGGGTCACAATCGCGTCGTGTTCATCGGCGACTCCATTACCGACTACTGGAAGCTGGACGATTATTTCCCCGGCAAGGCGTATATCAATCGCGGCATTGACGGGCAGAGCACTTCGCAGATGCTGGTGCGTTTTCGCCAGGACGTCCTCGATTTGAATCCCAATGTGCTGATTGTGCTCGCCGGAACCAATGACGTGGCCGGCGTTACCGGGCGCACGCGCAATGAGGACATTGAGGCGAACTATGCATCGATGGCCGAGTTGGCGCGGCTGCATCACATTCGCGTGATCTTTGCATCGCTGCTTCCGGTGAACAATTACAACGAGGATGCGAAAGAGTCGTTTGCGCTGCGTCCGCGCGAAAGAATTCTGGCGCTCAATACCTGGCTGAAGGACTACTGCTCGAAAAACAGTCTTGAGTATCTCGACTACTTCGCGGCGGTTGTGGACGACAAAGGCATGTTAAAGCGCGGCCTGTCGGATGACGGGCTGCATCCGAATGCGGCCGGGTATAAAGTGATGGCGCCGCTGGCCGAGAAGGCAATTGCGCGGGCGCTCGCGAGCCGGCCGTAAGGGCACGCAGCCGTGCGACTTTTCTGGCGCTTGCAGACCGCTCCCAGAATTATCGCGTCAGAGTTATCCTGTTACCGTAAAGGACGACCATGAAATCATCTCGCTGCTTCCTGACGCTCGCGGTTCTCTTCGTCGCGTTCACCGTTTTCGCCTTGGCACAGCAGCCTGCGCCGGCCGCCGCGCCCAGCATCCCCACGACTGGCTTCGCCGGCCTCGATCAGTACCGCGCGCGCCGCATCGCTGTTTTTACCGATGACTTCGGTCAACTGGCGCGCTATCGCGACGCCAATGCCGCGCTCACTGCGCCGAAGCCGGGCGAGGATCGCGTCCTGTTCTTCGGCGACTCGATTACCGACATCTGGCATCTCGACGAATATTTTCCGGGCAAGCCCTACGTCAACCGCGGCATTGGCGGGCAGACTACGCCGCAGATGCTGGTACGCTTCCGGCAGGATGTGATCAACCTGCAACCCAAGGCCGTCATCATTCTCGCCGGGACCAACGACATTGCCGGTAATACCGGGCCGATGCGGCTGGAGGACATCGAAGCCGATTACGCCACCATCGCCGACCTCGCCCGCGCGAACCGCATCAAACTGATCTATTCGTCGGTGCTGCCAGTCCACAACTACACCGACCGATCAAAAGATTTTTTTGCGCAGCGGTCACCGGAGAAGATTCTCGCGCTGAACGCTTGGTTGAAGACCTACTGCGCGGCCGCGACGAATGGCTGCACCTACCTCGACTATTTCAGCGCGATGGTCGACGACAAAGGTCTGATGAAGAAAGATCTCGCCGACGATGGGCTGCATCCGAACGCGGCCGGGTTCAAGATCATGGCACCGCTGGCCGAGGCGGCGATTGAGAAGGCGCTGGCGAGTCCGAAACTGTGAATCCCGCCGCCCTCCTGCACGTCCTATAATGTGAGGCAGTCTCCGCTCTTGGCTTTTAGCTTTTGGCTTGCCCTAATCGGGAAGCGAAAATGCGCGAGGGCTGAGAGCCAAGAGCCGAAAGCCAAAAGCCGAAGGCCAAAAGCCAGCTTGTTTCTCCACGACAAATTCGGCCGCGCAATAACTGACCTGCGCATTTCCATCACCGACCGCTGCAACTACAAGTGTGTCTACTGCCGCACCGGGAACGAAGGGGCGCTGTATGGCGACCTACCCTTCGAGGATTATCTGCGCATGACGCGCGTGCTCGTCGGCATGGGTATCAAGAAGGTTCGTCTAACCGGCGGCGAGCCGTTGTTGCGCAAGGGAGTGATCGAGTTTGTGCAGGAGCTGTCGAAGCTGCGGCCTCAAGGGCCAAAGCCCTCATCTTTTTCTAATGCCAATGGCTCGACTGAAGCCGAGTCCTTTCAAAGCGCCGAGCCGCTCGACATCGCGCTCACCACCAACGGGCACATGCTGGCCGATATGGCGCAGGCGCTGAAGGATGCAGGGCTTACCCGGGTCACGGTGTCGATGGACGCAGTCGATCCCGACCGCTTCGCGCGCATCACGCGCGTGCCCAACGGATACGATCACGTGCTCGCCGGCATTCGCGCGGCGCGGCGGGCCGGGCTGTGGCCGCTGAAAGTAAATTGCGTGCTCATGCGCGGGTTTAACGAAGACCAGATTATTCCCTTCGGCATGTTCGCTCGCGAAGAGGGCGTGACCGTGCGCTTCATCGAATTCATGCCACTCGAAGAGGGACGCACCTGGGCGCCTTCGACCGTGGTCACGCTCGACGAAATTCTGGCGCGCATGGCCGAGTACCGGCCGCTGGTCGAGATTCCGCATGCGCGCTCGGAAACCGCGCGGCGCTACCGCTTTGAAGATGGAGTGGGCGAGATCGGAATCATCGCTCCGGTGTCCCATCCCTTCTGCGGACATTGCAGCCGCATCCGCATTACCAGCGACGGAAAAATCCGCACCTGTCTTTTCTCCGTATGGGATCACGACCTGCACGCCGAAATGCGCCGCGGCGCGAGCGACGAAGAGCTCGCGGAGTTCATTCGGGGGGTGGTGCAGAAAAAAGAAGAGCGGCATCACATTGGCGAGCCGGATTTTGTCCCGGCGTCGCGGACCATGGTGCACATCGGGGGATAGCTACAGGCTCCGTTGTAAGAGAGAGTTCATGAATATGCGGTGGGCGATCGTTACGGCTGCATTGAGTCTTGCGTGCGCGACATTACAAGCTCAGAGCTCCCCCTATATCGGCTTCGACGCCAACGACTATCCCGGCGACGCCAATCTCAAAACTCTGCATCAGACTTTTGCCTACACCGGATACTGGCTCAGCCCTCCGCCGGGCGAGAAGACGAACAGCTGGGTTAGGCATCGGGCCGCGGTTGAGTCCGCAGGATTTGGATTTCTCGTGCTGTTCAACGGACGCCTTTACGCCGAATTAAGAACCGTCGCGAACGCGACTCGCATGGGCCAATCCGACGCCCGGGGGGCGGTGGCGGCGGCGCGCCGAGAGGGCTTTCCGCAGGCGACCATTATTTTTCTCGATCAGGAACAAGGTGGCCGCATGCTGCCCGAGCAGAAGGCTTATATCTATGCCTGGGTCGACGGCGTCATCGCAGCCGGATTCCGTGCCGGAATTTATTGTTCCGGCATCGTCGCGGTCGACGACGGCAATGCCGTCACTGCCGAGGACATTCGCGAGCATGCCGGCAAACGCGAGATCGTTTACTGGGCCATCAACGATGCTTGCCCGCCCGCGCCGGGGTGCGCGTTTCCGGTGCATCCGCCGAGCCCCGCCGAAAGTGGAGTGAAGTTTGCCGAAGTCTGGCAGTTCGCGCAGTCTCCGCAGCGCAAAGATTTGCCCGGACGCTGCACCAACTACAGCCGCGACGGAAACTGCAATGCGCCGGGCATCGCCGGGCTGAAGGTCGATCTCAATTCGGCCACCTCGCCCGATCCCTCGCACGGCCGGACTCACTGAGCAATCGGCCTTTTTTCTGCGAACGCACCGGCCGCCTTCACAAACATTTACCATCCCTTGATGAAACTAAACAGTAAACACGCACCTGGCGCGTCTGTATATTAACGAATGTTTTGACCGCGACATCAGGTGAGTGAAATGAGTCGACAGGAGGCAACGAAGATGTGCCGCTACAGAATGGCTGTACTTTGTCTTGGTCTTGCGCTCGCAACGCTGCAACTCCCACTTCTGATGGCGCAGAGCAAGCCGACGGTCGCGCCGGACGCTCCCGTCCCAGCACAGATTCTATCCGCGAAGAAAATCTTCATCGCCAATGCCGGCGGGGACCAGCCTTTGCTCGACGACCCGCAGTTCAGCGGCAGCGTCGAACGGTCGTACAACCAGTTCTATGCGGCCATAAAAGCCTGGGGGCGCTACGAAATCGTCGGCGCTCCGGGGGATGCCGATCTGCTGCTCGAAATACGGTTCACTGTGCCCCCAGTTGGAGGGCCGGTGGTTCGAGGGGATACCATCGGAGGCAGGCCCTATGATCCCCAGTTTCAGCTGGTCATTCGCGATCCCAAGATCAACGCCCTGTTGTGGGGTTTCACCGAACACGCGCAATGGGCCATTCTGCAGGGCAACCGCGATCGGAATTTCGATCAGGCGGTTGACCGGCTGGTTAACAATTTACGGGCGCTCGTCGCGCGCGCACAACCTGCGGCAGCCGGCGGCAACGCACCGTAACCCGTCTGCGGCGCAGCTGGCGCGAGAGTGTTTCCTTTTCAATGCCTGCGGTGCAGCGGAGGTGCAGTAAGATAGATACATGTCGGACCGCACGTTCACTCTCGAGGAAGCGCAGTCGCTGTTGCCCGTGCTGGAGTCGCTGCTGCGCTCCGCCATTGCCGGCAAGCAAGTCATGGACGAAGTCGAAGCCGAGCAGCAAGCGCTCAGTCACCGGATTTTTCTGAACGGCGGCATGCACGTCGATGTCGTGCAGCAGGCACGGCGCAAAGGCGAGCGCATCAAGGCCGAGCAGCGCGCCAAGGATGCGCTGGCCGAGATTGATTCCATTGGCGTGCAAGTGAAGGATCTCAACATCGGCCTGCTCGATTTTCCCTGCGAAGTCGAAGGCCAGATCATCCTGCTGTGCTGGAAGTCCGGAGAGCAATCCATAACCCACTGGCACGGAACGCAGGAAGGATTCGCCGGCCGCAAGCCCATCGACGAGCGCATCGCGCGCGCCCGCAAGACGAATTAGGCGCGTCTCCCGGCGGTTTCAAAATCTCTACCACGAAGGCCAAGAACTCGCCCGAAGGAATCCCCTAGAACGAATTCCTTCGTGATCCTTCGTGTCTTTCGTGGTGAATGCTTTTTTTTGCAAGCTCGATGGAGACCCACGTTCTAACCGGGAAGCGGACTGCCTGGGCCGGATGCGCGAGCGCACTTGGCAGGGATGGTTCCGCGCCCGCGGTTCACGTACCGTCGTGTGCGCCGGGCGAAATCATCTCTGCTACAATTTTTGCAGACTCATTATTTTGTAGATTGACGGACAGAAAAATAAGCTGGAACGGAGCGGGGCGCGCCGAAGGAGTGTTCACGAATATGTCATCCACGAAGTCGAAACTGCGGCTGCTAGGCGCCTTTGCCGCTCTCCTGACGTTGGCTCTGGCAGTAGGCTGCCGCGGCTTTTTCGTCAAGCCAACCCTTACCGCGATTGCGGTCGGACCGCTCACGCCGACCATCTATGTCGGAGCTACCCTCGACACCGTTCAAATGTTTGCCGTGGGCACTTTCAACGACGGTAGCAGTGGGAGTACGCCGGTAACGTGGGGCATTACGGGCACCGGCACTAACGGTCAGCCCATCGCAACGGTCACCACCGGTGGGCTGGTCACAGCGCAAAACACCGGCTCAGGAAGCGTAACGGCAGCGTCGAATCTACTTCCGTCGATCAGTGGGAGTCAGCCCCTCGTCGTTTCAATAGCCTGCACAAGCGCGCCCATCGTCAGTCCTACAGGCCCCGTCACCCTGACGCCGGACGAACCGAGCCAAACATTCACTGCTACCTGCAATGGGCAAGACATCACTGCGGCAGCCACCTGGTTCTCGAGCAACACGGCGACCGCCACCTTTTCTGCGAACATTTTGACGGCAGTAGAGGGCAACGGCAACGATTTCACGTTCTACATTACTGCTACCGCCAACGGCCTCACCAGTTCCCACGTTCAGGTCACGACTAGCGAGTTCTGATTCGGGCCAGGCGAGGTAGCCCGGCTTCCCGCAAGAATTTCGGCGTGGAAACGAGATCGGGTGCCCCATTTCTCGCGGTCTTTGCGAGAAGTGGGGTTTCACTTTCGCCCTGAAATTAAAGATTTGTGTTTAGCCGATTAAATCTGGATTCGCACCCCGAGGGTGCCCTCTCCGGCCACAAATAAACATCCCCGTTTCTCGCGTCAAAGACGCGCGAGAAACGGGGCACCCATCTTCTATTTGAAATCAACACTCTGAAGTCGCTGAGCCTACTCTTTCATCACCGCGTCGATCGTTGAGTAAAGCTGGCTGGCGGGTTCCTTGACTTCCACATACGGCCGGTTGGGATTGCGGCCGCTGACGATGTATACCGTGGGCGTATGGTCGATCTTGATGGCTTTTCCGAGATCGCGATCGGCGTTGACCAGCGCGGCGAGTTTTCCGCCGGGGTCGAGCACGTACGGCAAGTCAACTTTATGCGCGGTGCCGAATTTTTCCGCGTACGAACGCAGATTCTGCAGGGTGATTTCCAGCTGGTTCTCGAAAATGTAATCGCGAAATTCGTTGCCCATGGCCTTGGAGTGCGTATCGAAAAAACGCGCCATCACGGCCGCCTGATACGACCACGGATGTAGCGGCAGCGGGAAATCGTGGCGGATGACCGGGATCTTGTAGGTCTTCGAAGCCTGCTCGACCAGCGGCGCCGTGCGCCGGCACATCGGACACTCCAGATCTTCGAACACAACAATGGCGAACTGCGCTCCCTTCGGCGGATGGAACACCGTATCCACCGTATCCTGCGCGGCAGCGCGCACGGCGCCGGCCAGCGCGATGAACGAGACCAGTGACAGAACAACCAGACGATGGCGAATT
>Ga0210390_10005814_pt1 | contig 10327 bp, 5 predicted proteins | sample IncBWH11OmetaG_FD_161050 | JGI IMG/M metagenome (GOLD analysis project Ga0210390, IMG submission 161050) | Forest soil microbial communities from Barre Woods Harvard Forest LTER site, Petersham, Massachusetts, United States - Inc-BW-H-11-O ... | reverse complement strand
GTAGGCCAGCGGGATACAGACCGCCTCGGCGGGATCGACGCCATCGGGGACGGGCACCAGGAACCGCGCCGGCCGGATTGCGTATTGGGTGTAGCCGCCGACGACGCACAAATCGCCCACCATCTGACCCTCGTGCAATTCGGCCACACCGGGACCGAGCTTGTCGACGATTCCCACGATGTCGTATCCGGGGGTGAACGGCACCGGCCCCTTGTAATCCGGGTAGCGGCCGCGCCGAATGAAGATGTCCGTGAAGCCGGTGCCGGCGGCCAAAACCTTGATGCGGACCTCGTCGGGACCGGGGGCGGGGATAGTCGCTTGTTCCGTCAGTTCCATTACCTCTGGGCCGCCGAACCGCGAGATAGAAATATTTTGCCAGGTCATCCTCTCACCGTAGACCTAAAACCTCACGACGAGCAGTTTCGTGACTATATCGCTGATCGCCAGAATTTGCTGAAACGCCGGACGCGCGGCATGTGGAACAGCGTCCCACGCGACTGAGCCGACCCAGCGTCCACTCGGCTCTGAATCACCAAGAGCGGCAACATTATTGCCGTGCCATTGCGATCGTGAGCCGGTCCTCGGCTTTGATCAGGTGATCTTGGCTGTCGTCGCCGATGTCGATCTGCACCCAGTCGATCTGACCGGAGAACTTGTTGCCGGTGGGGCCGTAGTCCGGGGATGCGGGTGAGCCGGTGTCGGCGCCGACGTCACAAGCCTCGTCCGCGGAGTAGATCATGGGTTGCGTCCGTTCGACGCGACCCTGGCCCACGGATTTGCCGTCGTAGTACAGCGTGACGTCGCCGCCTTTGCCCAGGCCGCCGCCGTCATACTTGAATTCCATTCGCACCTGGTGCTTTCCGGCGGGGATGGGTTCGCCCGCAGTGACCATGAAGTGGTCGATACCCAGGAAGTTATAGCAATATTTGAGCCTGCCCTCATACGCATACAGTGACCAGCCGCCAACCAGACCACCCTGGGTGATGATGACGCCGGTGGCGCCAGATTCCGGCACGGTGATATCGGCGGTCACCGAATATGACTTGTTTTTCAGGGTCAGCACGCAGTTCTCGCTGACCCGCATCCCGGGGAACAGCAGCTGACTGTTCCCACGGATCAGCTGGGGGCGCCCGGCGAGGTCGGGGTTGAAGCGCTCGAAGGTGCGGTCATCAAGGGGCACGACGTTGTATTTGACGGCCTCGATGAGCCACAGGCGCTGCAGGTCGGCGAGCTTCTGCGGGTTCTCCTTGGCCAAGTCGTGTGCCTGTGTCCAGTCGTCGGGTCCGTACAGCTCCCACACATCGTCGTCAAACGCCGGCGGCGCCTCGGTGGTCCACGGTGTGCGGTGCTTGGTCACCGCAGTCCAGCCTTTGTGGTAAATGCCGCGGTTGCCGAGTATCTCGAAATACTGGACGTCGTGATGCTCGGGCGCATCGCCGTCGCACAAGGTGGGCAGCATGCTGACGCCTTCCAGCGGCGCCTGCGTAATGCTGTTAACCACGGTGGGCTCGGGCAGTCCGGCCGCGTCCAGGATGGTCTTGGCGACGTCGATTACATGGTGGAACTGGTTGCGGGCCTTGCCTTTATCGGCGAAGCCGTTGGGCCAGTGCACGATGGTGCCGTTGCGGGTGCCGCCCCAATGTGAGGCCACCTGCTTTGTCCACTGATACGGCGTGCACAGGGCGTGTGCCCAGCCGACCGCGTAATGGTTGTAGGCCTTCGGCGTGCCGAAATCATCGATCTTGGAAAGCAAGAACTCGGTTGTCTCGATCTCCGGCATGCCGTTCAGCATGGCCATCTCGTTGAAGGAGCCGTTCAAGGTGCCTTCGGCCGAGGCGCCATTGTCACCAATGATGTAGTAGATCAGCGTGTCCTCGAGCACCCCCAAGTCCTCGAGGGTGTCGACGAGGCGGCCAACCTCGTGGTCGGTCTGCTCGAGGAAGCCGGCGTAGAGCTCCATCTCGCGGGCCAGCACGGGCTTCAGCGCGGCAGGCATGTCATCCCAGGCCGGGATCTCGTCGTGGCGTCTGGTCAGCTCCGCGTCCGCGGGCACAACGCCTAGTTCCTTCTGCCGCGCGATGATCTGCTCGCGCAACGTGTCCCACCCGCTGTCGAATTTGCCCTTGTACTTGTCCGACCACTCCTTGGGCACGTGGTGCGGCGCGTGCGTGGCACCGGGGGCCCAATACATGAAGAACGGCTTGTCGGGCACCAGCGCCTTCTGCTGGCGCACCCAGGTGATGGCGCGGTCGGCGAGATCTTCGGTCAGCGTGTAGCCCTCTTCGGGTGACTTCGGCGGTTCTATCGGCGACGTGCCCTCATAGAGCCCGGGGTAATACTGGTTAGCCTCGGCACCGACGAAGCCGTAGAAGTACTCGAAGCCCGAGCCCGTGGGCCACTGGTTGAACGGCCCCACGGGGGAGACTTCCCAGACCGGCACCTCGTGGCACTTGCCGAACTGCGCCGTCGAATAGCCGTTGAGCATAAGGGTTTCGGCGATGGGTGCCTTGTCCTTGGGCCGCACGCTGCTGTTGCCCGGCGCCGACGTGGCGATCTCGGTGATGCCACCCATCCCCACCGAGTGGTGATTGCGCCCGGTCAGCAACGCCTGCCGGGTGGGCGAACACAACGCCGTGGTGTGAAAGCGGTTCAGCTTCAGCCCGCCCGCGGCTAGCCGCTCTGCCGTCGGCGTGTTGCACGGGCCGCCGTAGGCCGACGAACCACCGAACCCCACATCGTCGAGCATCACGATCAGTACGTTGGGTGCCCCCTTGGGCGGACGCAGCGCGGTGATCGGCGGATAGGTGGTGTCCGGGTCCTTGGCGTCATACGTCGTCAGGCCGACATGCTTGGCGTCCGGGATGGGCAAGATATCCCGCCGCATCCGGTCCTGGTCAGGCGCCACGATGGGTTGGCCAGCCTCGCCATTAGATGCGGCAGCGCGCTTGTGGCCGTTGGGTTGTGCTGATGACTCAGCCATGATGGACCTCTCTTAAGGCCTTGGGGTTGCTCTGGGCCAGCCGGTCGAGACTGAGCCAGTGAACAGATGAGTCGCAGTGTTCGAACTGCCGGTGGCCGAGGAAGTTCGACACTACGAAAAGCTAGCTGGCGCAAGGGCTTTTGAGCGTCCTATGCGGCCAATAAGAATGATGCCCGGCTTGTGCTGGGTCCTACTCATCTCGCGCCTACTATCACTGGAAGGCATGACCGCCATCTGGGCGGCTACACCGCGAGCTCGTCTGCGCGGGCCCGATACCCCACCCTAGGCCGTCTCACCGATCGACAACAGCCCGTTGATGACAAACATTCGGAGAACTCGCCAGTCAGCACCGCCGCGGCTGTCTCGGCATGCGGAGTATCCCAGAACGCACACGGTTTCCGAAACGAAACCTGTCGCGCGCATTCACATCTCGCTGTCGTCGAACGGACAGCTCTCGCCCGCTCCCTGAGGTACTCGTTGATCGCCAGCTATGCATCACGTCGGGACTGTCACGGAATACTGATCGCGCAACACCCGCTTGAGGATCTTGCCCGTCGGGTTGTGTGGAATAGCCTCGGCGAAAATCACCTTTTTCGGCAACTTGTAGCGTGCGAGTCTTGTTCCGCAGAACTCGACGATTTGTTGCTCGCTGACCTCGCTCTGATCGGCAACGACGATGGCGCAGGCGATCTCGCCCCACTTCTCGTCGGTCAAGCCGATGACCGCCACCTCGCTGACCCCGGGAATGCCGATGATCACGCTCTCGATCTCCGCCGGGTAGATGTTCTCGCCGCCGGAAATGATCATGTCCTTGAGACGGTCCTTGATATAGAGATAACCCTCATCATCAATTTCGCCGATGTCGCCGGTACGGAACCAACCGTTATCGAAAGCGCCGCGTGTGGCATCCGGGCGGTTCCAATATTCCTTGAGCAGAATGTCGGACTTGATCACGACTTCGCCTTCCCCCCGTTCGCTGATCACGCCATCGTCACTGCGCACGCGAACGTCGGTGAACATGGTGGGGCGTCCGGCCGAGCCCGCCTTGCGCAGTGCGTCTTCGCTGAGCAGCAGAGTGCCGCCTCCGCACGATTCGGTGAGCGCGTAGCCCTGCACGACCTCGATGTTTTTGGCGGCATACATCTTGATCAGGGCCTCCGGCATGGGCGCACCGCCGGTGATGAAGTAGCGGAAGTCAGGCGCGTTGAGTTCGGCGAACTGGGGCACCTGGCGCATGAAGTTGAGGATCGCTGGCACGGCACCGCCAATGGAAATTCGTTCATCGACGATCAGTGACCACACCTTCATCGCATCAAATTGCGGCATCGAAATCAGGCTGACGCCGCGCATGGCGCAGAAGATGACCGTCGTCAATGCTGCCACGTGGAACATCGGCAGGGGCAGCAGTAGGCGGTCCTGGTAGCGCACATCAATCGTCGAGCACCATGAACTCGCCGCAGAGTGCACCGAGTCGTGGGTATGCACCACTCCCTTTGGATGTCCGGTGGTGCCCGACGTGTACATGATGAACAAGTTGTCGGCGCCGCCGTACTCGCCGGCTGGTTCGTTGGCATCTGCGGCCTTCAGGCGTTCGCCGAGAGAGTCAATGCTGCCCCCTGCCGGTACCCAGTCGCTGACGGTGCAGGAAGAGTCGGTATCCACCTTGATGGCGTCTACTACTGTCGCCGACGCTTCACCGTAGATCACTACTTTGCTGCCACAGTCGGACAGAATGAAATCCACCTCAGGCGCCGCAAGGCGTGTGTTGAGTGGGACCGCCACGGCCCCGATCTTGGCTGCGCCATAGAACAGGCAGCAGAACTCAACACTGTTGGCCATCAGTAACCCGACGCGGTCACCTTCGCCGATCCCGAGCGAGGTGAGCACGTTGGCGCACCGGTTCGCCAGCGCGTCCATCTCTGCGTAGTTCATGCGCACGTTGGTGGATGGCTCGACGTAAGCCTCGAGCCGCGGAGAAACGGTTGCGCGTTGTCTGAGCATGGAGCCAATGTTCTTCATGGGGTTCTCGACTTCGGTGTTGTGGGGTTGAAGTTCTGATCACGCAAGCTTGGACGCCGACCTGCTGTCGTGGGACTCGCTGTGCCAGCGTCGATTTGGAGCGCCCGGAATGCCCGTTCAATGAGTTCGGCGAGGCGGAAGGGTTCGTGCACGGCTTCCGGCGCTGCGCCGATGGCGAGGCAGATGTCGGTGTTCACGCTTGCGAAGGTGACGTTGAGTCCGGCACCGGGCGGCAGGATGGGCAGGCCAGTGAACGCGACCATCGGCGCACCGGCCAGATAGAGTTGCCCGGTCGGCCCCTTCATGTTCGATATCACCAGGTTGGCGCTCGGCACCTTTCCGAACCAGGGCACGGTATCCGACATGGTCAGGCTGCTAGCCAGCAACAGCGCATAGGCCTGGCGCGACGTCGTTTGCATGCCGCGCCCTTTGTCCTTTGCACTCGTTGTCGCTGTGTTTATTTGCTTAAGGCGCTCAATGGGACTCGCCTCGGGTGCACCCATGGGGATCAGTTCGGCGCTCACCTGATTACCCCCACCGCCCGATTCGTCACGCAGCGACATGGGCATGAAGGCCACCAGAGGCTTGTCGGTGGGAACCTGGTGTTCGCCGAGGTAGTGATGCAGGGCGTCGTCGATGGTGGTCATGATCACGTCGTTGACGGAGGTGTCGGTCGCCTTGGCCACGGCCTTTACGTCGGCGAGCGGCAACTCTATGTTCGCGTAGGCGCGCGCCGCCGATTTCGCCGTGTTATTGAAGAGCGTCCGTCGCGCGGTGAAGGGCAGCGACGCCCTTCGCGGCTTCAGGTTCAGTAGTTGCGCGCCAAGGTCTACCACGTCATTACCCACGCCGATAACATCTCCCGGCAGCTTGGTCAGTCCCCGGAGCATGCCCTGCAGTCGCTGTATTTGCGAAACGTTGGGGCGCGACCGGCGTGGCTTGTCGGCGCTGTCAACAGCCATCCAGGGACCGGCCAGCGTCTTGGTGCGTGGTGAATCGCTCAGGAAGTTGCGCATCACCCGCAGCCCCCCTTCACCATCGATCAGCGAGTGGTGCACTTTGAGCAAGACAGCGATCCGGCCATTCTCGATACCGTCGATGATGTAGCACTCCCAGAGTGGGTGTCCCCGGTCGAGCAGGCTGGCGTTCAGGAAGGAGACCGTCTCGTCAAACTGCTGCACGGAACCCGGTGCCGGTAAGGCAATGTGCCGAATGTGATATTGCATGTCCGGCTCGACGGTTTCCCAGGCCGCGACATCCTTGCCCAGCCATTTGAGCTTGTAATTGAAGGGCTTGACCGCCTGGCTGTGCCGATAGGCGTCGAACAGGCGCGGCCCGAAAGAAGACTGCTGTCCCTTGGGTTTTTGGAAGATTGTCAAGGCAGCCATGTGAAATGGTCGGTTGGCCCTCTCCAGCAGCAAGAATGACAGGTCCATCGGGGCGATCCGGGTCATGTAGCCATCTCCTTGTGATTGTGGACGAGTGCTACGAGAGCATTCAGTGCGCCGGCGTACCTGTGGTCGAAGGTGCGGGGGAGGGGCTCGCCGTGGCCTGCGCACGGGCGACCGCGAGCAGCTCGTCGAGCGAGGTCCGGAAGCCGCGGACCAGCTCCCACGTGTCGGGAACTGCGACGGCGTCGGCAAGGACGCACAGGTTGAACTGGTCGCAGTAGCTCCAGACGGTCATGTTGAGCGTCGCACCGTGGGAGATCTGCCCGGTGGAGAACCACCGATCGACGCGCCACCGGCCCAGGTACCGGGGCTCACGCGGCCCCGGCACGTTGGACACGACCACGTTCTTGAACGTGTCGAAGCGCCCCTTGGTTCGCGCATTGCCACGGGCAAGGGCCGAGATGACGCGTTCGGGCAGGAGCTCGATCACCGCGCCGATGTCGGCGTCCTTGGTCTGGGCGAAGTGCTGCTTCGTCGCGTCGGCGGCGACGCTTGTGGCGCGCAACCGCTCGAGCGGGTCGGCGATCTGGGCGTGCAGCCAGACGTAGTCGACCGACGAGTAGTTGCCCGGGTGGGCTCGCTCGGCCGCTGGAGTGACCGCGAGCGGCATCGTGGCCACCATCGCTTGGTCGGGCAGTGAGCCGGAACGCTCGAGATAGCGGCGAACGCTACCCGCGACACACGCCATGAAGATGTCGTTGATCGTGACGCCGAGCGTTTTGTTCACCTCGCGAACGTCGGCGAGCGGGAACGTCTCGCAGGAAAACCGCCGGCTGCGCGACAGCCCGCACTGGAACGGGCCGGGCGGCGTGGAGCGGTCGAAGGCGGACGGGACGCGCCGTTCGCCACCTTTAGCGAAGTCCCGCTCCATGCGCACCCGATCGCGCACGGCCCGTGCGGTCGGTGCGACCCGGCGGAGCCTGGTGGGCAGGTCTCGTAGCGCCCAACCCAGTCGCTGCCTTGTCGACGGCAGCGGTTGCGGCGCCCACGGGGCGGGAACTACCGCGGCATCGTCAGGCGTGTCGTTGTAGAACGCGGCGAGCATGTCCAACACGCCGACGCCGTCGGAGTAGGCATGGTGCAGCAGCGTCACGAGTGCGACGTGGCCGCCTTCGAGGCCCTCGACGACCCAGACCTGCCACAGCGGCCGGTCGCGATCCAGCGGGTGGGCGTAAATCTGCTCGACGAGCTCGCAGAACTCCTCCATCCCACCGGGAGCGGGACACACGACCCGGCGCACGTGCGCGTCGAGGTCGAACTCGGGGTCCTCGACCCAGATCGGGTGATGCAGGCCCAGCGGCGTCGGCAGGTACCGCAGACGGAAGACCGGAAGCAGGTGGGCGCGCTCCTCGAACATCCGCCGCGCCTTGGGCCACGACCAGCCGTCGGGGTCCGTCGACGGGTCGAGCACGCTGATCTTGAGCGTGTGGTTATAGGCGCTGCCTCCATCCAGGTACAGCATCAGTGCATCGACGCCGTTGAGTCTTCGCATCGCGTTCAAGCCTCCTCTCACTGATTCAAAACGGCCAGCCCGGATATCTGCATGATTCTCAACATCGTTTTCCCGCTCGTCTTAAAAAATGCCTGATGACAGTCATAGGTTTTGCTCTACTCGTCCTCGCCGAATTGTGGTTTCCGGCCCCATCCCTCTAGCGTCGGTGAACGATCACGCCGCGGATGTTCTTACCGTCCCGCAGGTCTTGGTAGCCCTGGTTCACCTCCTCGAGGGTGTAGGTGCGAGTCACGAGTTCGTCCAGCTTCAGCTGACCGGCGTCGTAGAGCCGCAGCAGCCGCACGATGTCGTACTGCGGATTGGATGAACCGAACAGCGACCCTTTGATTGTCTTCTCGTGCAGCGTCAGGTCGGTTCCCGAGACGTGCACGGTGAGCTTGGCTGGGTCTGCCAACCCGGTGATGACGACGGTGCCGCCCTTGCCGATCACCGCGGTCGCCGCCGAGACAACCTCTTCGTCTACGGTGCCCACCAGGATCAGCGCCGCGTCGGCGCCCTGCCCCCAGGTGAGCTCGTCGACCTGCTTGGCGGCGCTGTCGGCATCGGCGAAGGCATGGGTGGCGCCGAACTTGAGCGCGGTCTCGCGCTTGAGTGCTACCGGGTCCACGACCACTACGTACTTACAGCCGGCAGAGATCGCGCCCTGGACCGCGTTGATGCCCAGGCCTCCGACGCCGTAGATGACGGCCGTGTCGCCCGCCCGGAGGTTTCCGGCATTGACCGCGGTACCCCAACCGGACGGTACACCGCAGCCGACCAGCACCGCAGTCTCCAGCGGCAGCCATTCGTCCACTTTCACTACCGAGTGTTGCGAGATGGTGGCCCGCTCGGCGAATGTGCCGAGCATGCACATGGCACCGAAATCCATTCCGTTGGAATGGAATCGGAAGCTGCCATCCGGCATGCAGCCATCCAGGATAGTGGCACCCATATCGCAGAGGTTCTGCCGGCCGGTCGAGCAGTAGCGGCAGGTCCCGCAATTCGGGATGAAGCTGCACACCACGTGGTCGCCAGGCTTGACCTTGGTGACGCCGGGGCCTACCTCCTCGATAACTCCGGATCCCTCATGGCCACCAACGATCGGGTACCGCGGTGGCAGGTCGCCGTCTGTGAGGTGCAGGTCCGAATGGCACAGTCCTGCGGCGGTATACTTGATCAGCACCTCGCCAGAACCTGGCCCGTCGAGATTTAGCTCCATCAGTTCGAACCGCTTGCCCGCCTCAAGCAGTACTGCCGCAGTGGTTTTCATTGTGATGTCCCTTCCTAGAGCGCGATGTCGACGGCTTTGGTCTGGTGTAGCGATCGATGCCAGCGGCGCCGAGTTCGAGGTCCAGCCCGATTGCGTGTACTCGCCCCAACGGCCTGGCGCGCCTTGAGCTGCCACGCGGTTCGATGCGCCTTGGAGATGTCGCGGGTCCAAATCCCCACTGCGAGCCCATACACGGATTCATTTGCGGCATTGACGACTTCGCGCTCAGCGGAGAAACCGCGCGCCTGCGGCGTGACCGGAGCTCCGCCTGTCGTGAGACGGAAGATGCGAGTCTGAGCGATTGTCCGATCTAGACCGGACCCTTCGACTGAAGCGAGTGCCCCGGGGCGACTAGCGGTGTCGGTGCTGATTGCGGACGCATCTGCCATTGGTGTCCACTCTCCTCGTGTCCGATGCGTCGGGCGCGCAACTGACGCTACGCTGCGGAGCCGGACCGGAGCGGCCGCTCACTGTCCTTACTCGAACTCAACCCTGCTTTCGCGCACGCTCGCGCGGCGTCGACAAGATGTCTTCGTGACGGAGAGGCAACCAAGCCAAGTTGATCGGGGCGGTCCCGTCGGCAGCAAGAGATAACCACGACATGGGTCGGCGGTGAGATCAAGGCGAAAGCGGCGTTATCCGTTCACAACTCGCACTCGGCGTGCGCATAGCAAGGCACCATAAGGACCTCGCACAGTCGCGCTCACTCGAGGGCAGCCCGCTGTTCGTCGATGTAGCCCGCGCGGAGCAAAATCAGTCCGCTAACGACCAACACCCAGACGGGAAATGCCAATGTCAGCCACATAGAGACGTCGCCCGCGATGAGCAACCCGAGCGCCACGAGATAGCTGACGGCGACGAGCCAGCGCGGCATCAGCCCGGTCTTGAGCCAGATGGTGGCCAGCGAAATCATGAACACCGCCGCCATCCGGATGGCGTAGGTTTTGGCGGCCGACACCACGATCATCTTGCCGAACGCGATCACCGCAACATGCGCCGCGGGATCGGTGACGCCCGCATTGGTAGCCACCAGCGCGGCGGCGACTGCGGTCGAGACGAACATCATCGCCAAAAACAGCAGACCGCTGCCTAAAAGCACCGATGCGAAGAACCGA
>Ga0210390_10005813_pt1 | contig 10328 bp, 11 predicted proteins | sample IncBWH11OmetaG_FD_161050 | JGI IMG/M metagenome (GOLD analysis project Ga0210390, IMG submission 161050) | Forest soil microbial communities from Barre Woods Harvard Forest LTER site, Petersham, Massachusetts, United States - Inc-BW-H-11-O ... | reverse complement strand
AGTTGACTCGATGGACGGCGTGACCCCGCGCCGCCAACGCGGCCCCGAGCCGTTCGAAAAACCGCGTCGGCAGTCCCTGAAGGAACAGGAAACTGCGATCGGTTGCTTCCATCCTTCGGCGTGCGAACATCATCCCCCCGCCGGATCCGTAAAACAACGATCCAACACCTTCCCCCCAGATGCCGACTGTCAGCGCGTTGTGGAGGAACGCCGCAGAGGTTTTATGCCAGTTGCGTCAGTTTCGGTCAGGTGTTCGCTTCCTGTAAATGAATTTTTTACCGTCGTGCGGCTCGGCATAGGTCACCTCGCCAAACAACGGCCGGCGCTGCGCCGCGCGGCGGCAACGGCGCGGCCGCCGTCCTTTGTCCCGCCAAAATCGATTGCGACGAGAGGACGGCAATTGTCGTCGTCACGCCCCGGCTCGATCAATCCTGCGACAGCTTAGGGCGCGAATCCGTTCGGATTTATACGGTCGTACGGGCGCTCTTTACGCTTTTTTAGAGTTTAGCCGATGGGATGGACGGCGCCATGTGAATGGTTATATGGGGCGGATCGAGGCAAACGATGGCACGAATACTGTTGGCCGAGTCGGATCGGCACATACGCCAGCTTTTTGCCGGGATCCTCGCGGATTGCGGCCATGCGGTCGCGACCTGCGGCGACGCGCTCGAAGCGGCTGTGTCGCTGGCGACACAATCGGTCGATATCGTCGTCACCGACCTGGTGCTCGGGTTGGGTGGTGAAGCAACTCTTGGACGCGATTGCGCGGCGCTCGGGATCCCGACCGTCACCTTGAGCGGCAGCAGCTTCCGGCCCGGCCAGGCGGTGGCGGAACGGCCTTCCGCGCTGCTGGAAAAGCCGTTTCGCTTTGGCGACCTCCAAAGCGTCCTCGATGCCGTGGCGTGCGGCTCAGCGCAGATGATGCCCGCCGCTGCGGAGCCGGCATCGGCGCTCTACCCGGCGCCGGGTCCGCGCCGCGCATAGAGCAGGAACTCGCGATTGCCTTCGGGCCCGAGGATCGGGCTCTCGACAATGCCGACCACCCTCCAGCCGGGTTGATCGGCGACCCAAGCCTCGGCCCGCGCGCAGACCTCGCGATGGACCGCCGGGTCGCGCACGACACCGCGCTTGCCGACATGCGTGCGGCCGGCTTCGAATTGCGGCTTCACAAGCGCTATCAGCGCTGCCCGCTCGCCGGTGAGCGCCAGCGGCGCCGGCAAAATCGCCGCCAGCCCGATAAAGCTCGCGTCGCAGGTGACGATGTCGACCGGCTCGGATATGTGCTCGCGCCCGACAACCCGTGCATTGACGCGTTCGCAAACGACGACACGCGGATCCTGGCGCAATTTCCAGGCGAGCTGGCCGTGCCCGACATCGACCGCGTACACGCGCCGCGCCCCGCGCGTCAGCAGCACGTCGGTGAACCCGCCGGTTGACGCACCGACGTCGAGCGCGACGCAGCCGGCCGGATCGATCGCAAAATGATCGAGCGCGTGGGCGAGCTTGACCCCGCCGCGCGACACCCACGGGTGCTCGCGGCCGCGCACCTCGAGCGCCACGTCGGCCGCCAGCGGCTCACCCGCCTTTTCGATTCGGCGCTCCCCGGCGAACGCGAGACCGGCGAGGATCAGCGCTTGGGCCCGCGTCCGGTTGTCGGCAAGGCCGCGCTCCACCAGGATCTGATCAGCGCGACGTTTTGTCGGCAACTGGACAGCACCAAGCCCCTAGCCGGCCGTAAAGCCGCGGCCGGAGGCTATGCGCGCGCCGGCTGCGCCGCGATCTCGCGACCAAGCGCCGACAGCGCCATCGCCACGATGTGGCGCGCGTTCAGCCCGGCCTGATCGTACTGCGCCTGCGGGCTGTCGTGGTCGAGGAACACATCCGGGAGGACCATCGCGCGGATCTTCAGCCCGTGGTCGAGCAGGCCGGCCATTGCCAAGTGATGCAGCACCTGGCTGCCAAAACCGCCGATCGCACCTTCCTCGACCGTGATGACCACCTCGTGCTCGCGCGCGAGCCGATTGACCAGGTCCGTGTCGAGCGGCTTGGCGAAGCGCGCATCGGCAACGGTCGTGGACAACCCGTAGGAGGCCAGCTCCTGCGCCGCCTTCATGCACTCGGTGAGCCGCCCGCCGAGGTTGAGTAGGGCAATCGTCATGCCCTCGCGCATGATGCGGCCGCGGCCGATTTCGAGCGGGGTCCCCCGTTCCGGGAGCGGCACGCCGATCCCGTCGCCGCGCGGATAGCGCACCGCCGACGGCCCGTCGTCCAAGACGGCGCAGGTGGCGACCATATGGACAAGCTCGGCCTCGTCCGCCGCCGCCATGATCACGAACCCCGGCAGGCAGCCGAGATAAGTCACGTCAAACGAGCCGGCATGGGTCTGCCCGTCTTGGCCGACGAGGCCAGCGCGATCGATGGCGAACCTCACCGGCAGCTTCTGGATCGCGACGTCGTGGACGACCTGGTCGTAGGCGCGCTGCAGAAAGGTCGAGTAGATCGCGGCAAACGGCTTCATGCCTTCCGCCGCGAGCCCTGCGGCAAAGGTCACCGCATGCTGCTCGGCGATGCCGACATCGAAGCAGCGGTTTGGAAATTTCTCGCCAAACAAATTGAGCCCGGTGCCTGACGGCATCGCCGCCGTGATCGCAACGACGCGGTCGTCCGCTTCCGCTTCCTTGATCAGCGCCTTGGCGAAGACGCTGGTGTAGGACGGCGCCTTCGAGCTCGATTTTGCCTGGGTCCCGGTGATCACGTCGAACTTGGCGACGCTGTGCCACTTGTCGTCGGCCTGCTCGGCGGATAAATAGCCGTGCCCTTTCTCGGTCACCGCGTGGACCAGGATCGGGCCGGTCTCCTTGGTGTCGCGGACGTTCTTCAACACCGGCAGCAGGTGGTCGAGATTGTGGCCGTCGATCGGCCCGACGTAATAAAACCCCATCTCCTCGAACAAGGTGCCGCCGGTGACAAAGCCGCGCGCGAGCTCCTCCGCGCGGCGCGCGGCGTCCTCGATCGGCTTTGGGAAGTGGCGGGCCACCTCCTTGGCGATGTGGCGCAGCGATATGAACGATTTCGACGACAGCAGCCGCGAGAGATAGGCGCTCATGGCACCCACCGGCGGGGCGATCGACATGTCGTTGTCGTTGAGGATCACGATCAGCCGCGAGTCCATCGCACCGGCATTGTTCATGGCCTCATAGGCCATGCCGGCGCTCATCGCGCCGTCGCCGATGACGGCGATGACGTTGCGCCGTTCGCCGCGCAAGTCGCGCGCCACCGCCATCCCCAGCCCCGAGGAAATCGAGGTCGAGCTGTGCGCGGCGCCAAACGGGTCGTACTCGCTTTCAGAGCGCTTGGTGAAACCGGACAGCCCGCCGCCCTGCCGGATCGTACGGATGCGGTCGCGCCGGCCGGTCAGGATCTTGTGCGGATAAGCCTGGTGCCCGACATCCCAGATCAGGCGGTCGTTGGGCGTGTCGAAGACGTAATGCAGCGCCACCGTCAGCTCGACGACGCCGAGCCCGGCGCCAAAATGGCCGCCGGTTATCGAAACCGCATCGATCAACTCCGCGCGCAACTCATCCGCGAGCTGGCGCAGATCCGCTTCGGGCAGCCGGCGCAGATCCGCCGGAACGTCGATCCGGTCGAGCAGCGGCGTCCGATTGGAAATCGGGCGACTCGGGTTTGGATCCAAAGCTGGGCTCCTCAGGTGCGGCGGCTGATGACGAATCGCGCCGCCTCTCTTAAAAGTTCCGCTCTTCCCCCGAACAAATCAAGGTGCGCGACGGCTTGGCCGACCAGTAGTTCAGCCTGGGCGCGCGCCCGTTCAATGCCGAGGATCGACACAAATGTAGCCTTGCCGGCGGCGGCGTCGGCGCCGACCGGTTTCCCGGTCTCGGCGGCCGAGCCTTCGACATCGAGAAGATCGTCGGCGATCTGAAAAGCCAGCCCCAGATCGTGGGCGTAGCCGCGCAGCGCGGCCCGCGCGTCGGTCGGCGCCTTGGCGAGAATCGCCCCGGACTCGCAGGAAAACGCGATCAGCGCGCCGGTCTTCATCCGCTGCAGGCGGGTAATGGCGCCGATGTCGAGCGCCCGATGTTCGGCGATCAGATCGATCATCTGGCCGCCGACCATGCCGTCCGCACCCGCCGCCGCCGCCAACGCCGCTACGAGCTCGCAGCGCACCGCGGGATCGCCGTGCGTGTCGGGGTGCGCCAGCACGCCAAAGGCGGCCGTCAGCAGCCCGTCGCCGGCCAGGATCGCCGTCGCGTCGTCGAATTCCCTGTGGCAGGTCGGGCGGCCGCGCCGCAGGTCGCTGTCGTCCATCGCCGGCAGGTCGTCATGCACCAGCGAATAGGCATGGACCATTTCAATCGCGGCCGCCACTTGCAGCGAGCATTGCAGCGTCACGCCAAAGAGGCGCGCCCCGGCGAGCACCAGGAACGGGCGCAGCCGTTTGCCCGGGCCAAGCGCGGCATAACGCATCGCCTCGTAGACCCGCGCTTCAAGGTCGGGTGGAACCGCAAGGAGCCGGTCGAGCAGCGAATCGGCGAGGGTCGCCGCGTGCGCCAGCGCCTCGTCGAAGCTCGCCGATTGTGGCCACACGGTATCAGTCAAGCTTGGCCGGCTCCGTGCCGATGGCGCCCCCGTCGGCGCCGATGACGATGCGCTCGACGCGCTGCTGCGCCTCGTTGAGCTTGCGCTCGCAATGCTGCTTCAGCTGCGCCCCGCGCTCGTAGGAATGGATCGCTTCGTCGAGCTTGACCTGCCCCGCCTCGAGCCGCCGCACGATCTGCTCGAGCTCGGCAAGCGCGTCCTCGAAGCTCATCCCGGCGATTTCCGGGAGCGGGTTGGTCTCGCTCATCGATCTTCTATCTAGCAGATTACGCGAGGTGGGGCGGCACATTTAGCGGTTTGCGAGCGCATAGTATCTCGCGGCCGTCGCAAATTCGCAACAGTGCGGCTTTATGGCGATCGGTCACGCGGCCATCAGCACTCGCAGATGAGCCGCCGCGCTGGCGCCGAGCGCCGCCAGATCGTAGCCGCCTTCGAGGGTCGAAACCAACCGGCCCCGAGCATGGCGCCGGGCCAGGCCGACGAGCTTTTCGGTGACCCAGGCATAGTCGCCTTCGTCGAGCATTAGCTGCGCCAGCGGGTCGCTGCGGTGGGCGTCGAACCCGGCCGAGACGATCACCAGCTGCGGGCGAAACGCGTCGAGGGCCGGCAACACGCGTTCCTCGAACGCCCGGCGAAACGGCCCCGATCCCGACATTGGCCGTAACGGCACGTTGACGATGTTGCCGACCCCGGTCTCGCTCGCCGCCCCGGTGCCGGGGTAGAGCGGATATTGGTGCGTCGAGGCGTAGAACAGGCTGTTGTCGGCCTCGAACGCCGCCTGTGTGCCGTTGCCGTGATGCACGTCGAAATCGACGACCGCAACCCGCTCAAGCCCGTGCGTCTGGCGGGCGCGCAAGGCGCCGATCGCGGCATTGTTGAACAGGCAAAAGCCCATCGCGCGGTTGGGCTCGGCATGGTGCCCGGGCGGCCGCACCGCGCAAAACGCATTGTCGGCTTCGCCGGCGACGACCGCGTCGACGGCGGCGACGACCGCGCCCGCGGCACGCAGCGCCGCTCGGCCCGATGCGGGCGATAGCACGGTGTCGGCGTCGAGCGCCGCATGCCCCGTCGCCGGAACGGCGGCGAGGATGCGCTCGACATGAGCCCGCGGGTGCAGGCGCAGCAAATCGTCGATTGCCGCCTCGGCGGCCTCGCGCCGCTCGAGCCCGCCGAAGTCGGGGCCGGAGAGCGCCGCCAGCACGGCGCGCAAGCGCGCCGGCGATTCCGGATGATGCGGTCCGGGATCGTGCTCGAGACAGGCCGAATGCGTGTAGAAGAGGGTCGTCATCAAAGCTCTCGCTTTCTGGCGCGGCCCGAGCGTTGCACGGTCGCGCCGCCGCCAATATCGGTTTGCCGGCCGGCCGTAGTCGCGGGCCGGTACCGGTCAGCCCCGCCGCGCCGCGTGAAGGCCGAGTGCCGCCCAGCCGATCAGCAGCGCCGTTCCGCCGAAGGGCGCGACCGCGGCGAACCCGGCCAATCCGGTCAGCGCCAGCGCGTAGAGGCTGAAGCTGAACAGAAATATGCCTGCGACAAAGCTCCAGGCGGCGATAGCCAGCACCGGGCTCGGCCGCTCGCCATGCCGCGCCAGCGCGGCGATGGCGAGAAGTGCTACCGCATGCACCATGCCGTAAAGGGCGCCGGTTCGCAGCAAGGTCGCGGCGCGCGGGTCGCCACTAGCGAGATGGGCCGCCACCGCCCCGGCTGCAACCGAGATAAACCCGCCGATTGCCGCGATGGCAAGCCAGGCGCGCGTCACCGCGCGGCGGCCCTTTCGCTTAGCGCCGCGCGGTAGAGCGCCAGGGTCTGGCGGGCGACGATGTCGTCGGCAAAGCGGGCCTCGATCCAGGCTCGGCCGCGCCGCCCCATCGCCTCGCGCCGCGCCGGGTCGGCGGCGAGCGCCGCGATCGCGTCGGCCAGCGGGCCGACATCGCGCGGCGGCACCAGGATGCCGCTTTCGCCGTTGCCGACGAGCACGATCTCGCGGCAGCCGGGCACGTCGGCGGCGATGATCGGCCGCGCGCAGGCGGCGGCCTCGAGCAGTGCTTTCGGCACACCCTCGCCGTAACTCGAAGGCAGCACGGCAATTGTGGTGCTGCGCCACACCTCGCGCACGTCGGCAACGGCGCCCAACCATCGGACGCCGGGCTCGGCGCAGAGCGCGGCGAGTTCCGCCGCCGACAGCGAGCCGGAATTGTCGGGATCGACGGGGCCCGCCAGGACCAGCTCGACGGGGAGACCGCGCGCGCGCAGCAGCCGGATTGCCGCGACCGCGTCGAGCACGCCCTTGTCGCGCAGCATCCGCGAGACGAGCGCCACGCCGACCGTGGCGCCCTCGGGCATCGGCAGCGCGACAAATCGGCGGGTGTCGACCCCCGATCCCCGGATCAGCGCGATCCGCCGCCGGTCGATGCCGAGGGCCGCGAGGGCGGCGCCGTCTTCGGGGTTTTGCACGACGACGTGGCCGTTGCTCCGGCGCGCGGCAAGCCGCAGCGCCAGCTGCAGCGCCGGCCGGCTCACCCGCACCCCAGGTCCCCGCGCCGAAAAACCGGAGCCGAGACCCATGACAGCATCGATCGTGGCCGGCGAATCGGCCGCGCCGCGAAACGCGAGAGCGCGGGCGAGCCCGCCGAACAGCACCGGCTTTAGCGCCACATGATGCAGGATCTGCGGCCGCTCCGCGCGGTAGAGCCGGGCGATCGCGGCGACCGCCCGCGCCGCCCCGACCGTCCCGTCGCCGCGCCGCCGCCAGGCGAGCGCCCGGACCGCGAAGCCCTCGCTCGCGATCTGCTCGCCGTGGGCGCGCACCCGCGTCGCGACAACCACCTCGAAACCGTCGTCGCGCGCCGCCCGCGCGACCGGCAGGCGGTGCGAGCAGAAGTACCAATCCTCGGTCACGAGAAACAGCAGCTTTGGCCGCCGGCCGCCGTTTCGCGACAGGGAAAGTGCGGGGGGGCGGATCGGGTCGTCGAGGGCCACGGGAGTTTCGACAATCAAAAACGGATGCGGGGCGGCTTGCCGCGGCGCGCGTCCCTCTCTAATGGATTCCTCCCAGGATCGCTCGCGCAATTTGCCGGCTGACCTAGGAGCGCCCGCCGCCGCTGGCGCCGCTTGAAGCACGAAGCACGTCGAAGCCTGCCCGTTTGCCTGTCGTGAGCTTTTCGGGTGTTGGGGGCGCTTTCTGGCCCGTATTCTGGTAACCGGCGCCGCGGGTTTTATCGGCCGCGCGCTCTGTCGCGAGCTGGTGCAGCGCGGCCACGCCGTGGTCGGCGCGACGCGCGGCGCGGCCAAGCCGATTACCGGGGTCATGCTGCGCCCGCTCGGCGACATCGGCCCGCAGACCCACTGGGCTCGCCACCTCGACCAAGTCGACGTCGCGGTGCACCTCGCGACCAGCGCGCATCGCCCGGTCGGCCCCGCCGCCGGTGCCGCCGAGGCCGAAGCCGCCGCCACGCTGGCGCGCGCCGCCGCCGCCGCCGGAGCGCGCCGCCTCGTCCTTGTCAGCTCGATCCGGGCGATGGCCGCGGCCACTCCGCCGGGCACCCGGCTGCGCGCCGCCGACCCGCCGCTCCCCGGCGATCCCTACGGCCGCGCCAAGCTCGCGATCGAGCGGGCGACGGAGGCCGCCGCGCGCGCCACCGGGCTCGGTCTCGTCACGTTGCGGCCGCCGCTCGTGCACGGGCCCGGCGTCAAGGGCAACCTGCGGGCGTTGCTCCGGCTGATCGCGCGCGGGGTACCATTGCCGTTTGCCGCCGTCGACAACCGCCGCAGCCTCGTCTTTCTCGACAACCTCGTCGACCTGTTGGCGTTGGCCTGCACCCATCCCGCTGCCGGCGGCCGAATATTGCTGGCCCGCGACGAGCCGGATCTGTCCACCCCCGAGCTGATCCGGGCGCTGGCGAGCGGGCTCAGGCGCCGCGCGCGGTTGTTCCCGGTTCCGGCGGCGCTGCTAGCGGGCGTTTGCTCGGTTCCGCGGATTGGAGCGGCGGTGTCGCGCGTGACGGCGTCACTGCGCGTTGACGATTCCGAGACGCGCAGCCTCCTCGGCTGGTCGCCCGCGGTCACCCCCGAGGCCGGTCTCGCGGCGACCGCGCGGGCTTTTGCGCGCCTGGGGCAAGCGAACGACAGCCGGCCCGGCGGCGTTATAGGGTGACTATCGAGCCCCGGAGCACGCGCATGATCGGCCTCACCGAAAACACCGCGCTGATCGGCGACGCCATCGCCTACGTCATCAAGCTCTACCGCGAGCTCAGCGCGGAAAACGGCGCGCCCACCCTCGGGACGCAGAACCAGACGGTTGACTTCATCCTCGCCGATCCCGAATTGAGCCGTGCGGTGCGGAAATGGGCGGAACGGGCTCGCCCCGGCGAGGCCGCGGCGGCGCCCCCGCGGCGCCTTCCGCTGGACGAGGCTTATCGCCGGATCGAGGCGTTTATGCGCTCGGTCATGCAGCCGCCGGTATTCGGGTAAAGATCGGACCTGATCGGGAGCGACATCCGCGCTATATCGGTTGCCGCCCCCAGGGTTCGGGGCGGAGGGAGGAGAACGTCGTGCCGAGCTTCGACATTGTCTCGCGGATCGATCTTGCCGAGGTCGACAACGCGGTCGCCGGGATCATGCGCGAAATCGCAACGCGCTTCGACTTCAAGGGCAGCAAGTGCTCGATCGAGCGCAAGGAAGGCGCGTTGACCGTGCTCGCCGACGACGACCTGAAGCTGAAGCAGATGCACGAGCTCTTAAAGGTGCATATGACGCGCCGCAAGGTCGAGCCGGGAGCGCTCGACTACAAGCCGCCGGAGAAGGCTTCGGGGAACGCGGTGCGTCAGGCGATCGCGTTGCGCCAGGGGGTCGATGCGAACCTCGCACGGCAGCTGGTCCGCGAAATCAAGGACAGCAAGCTCAAGGTGCAGGTCTCGATCCAAGGCGAGGAGCTGCGCGTCACCGGCAAAAAACGCGACGACCTGCAGGGTGCGATCGCCGCCATTCGCGGGCTCAAGATCGAGCAGCCGCTGCAGTACGTCAATTTTCGCGAGTGACGGGCGCGAGCCGCCGGGCATCGCCCGCTTGCCGCCGCGCCCGCCAGCGGCTATTTAACGGCGGGCACTGCGTCCCCTTCGTCTAGAGGCCCAGGACACCGCCCTCTCACGGCGGCAACACCGGTTCGAATCCGGTAGGGGACGCCAACCATATCAACGGATAAGTAGACGGGTCCTGCCGGCCCCGGTCGGGTTTGGCGATCCGCCCCCATGCCCTCTATCTATGCGGAACGCCTTGGAGCAAGCTGGGCGGGCAATGCTCCTGATCCGCCCGATGCGGGTGATGTCGATTTAACACGCGAGCGGTTGACATCCTGACGCGACCGCCGATCGGCTTCGCGCCAAAGGATGCAAATTCACTCCGCGCGGGCATTTGGGGACGCATAGCCTCGTGCCGGAGGAGCGGAAACCATGATCATCGAGAGGCTGAAACCAGGTGTCATCACCGTTGGTCACGGCCGCGGCTTTGTTGTCGAGGGCGCGGGCGAGCGCCTCGTGATCACGGCCGCGCACTGCCTGCCATCCGTCCCGCCGGCCCTGTCCTCTTTCGGGCTCGAGGCGCGCACCTATGGCCCGCTCCTCGCGCGCCGTGGGGAGGCACCCCGCGCCTGGGCGGTGTGTCGCTTTGTCGATCCGATCGCCGACGTCGCGGTTCTCGGTAAGCCCGACGATCCGTAC
>Ga0210390_10005811_pt1 | contig 10329 bp, 9 predicted proteins | sample IncBWH11OmetaG_FD_161050 | JGI IMG/M metagenome (GOLD analysis project Ga0210390, IMG submission 161050) | Forest soil microbial communities from Barre Woods Harvard Forest LTER site, Petersham, Massachusetts, United States - Inc-BW-H-11-O ... | reverse complement strand
CGCGAGCCGGTCGCGCTACTTCTCGTCGGCATCTTGCAGCTCATCCCTGACGAGGACAATCCGCGCGAGATTGTCGCCAGGCTCGTGGAGGCAATCCCGTCAGGCAGCTGGCTTGCGGTCTTCCACCCAGCCAGCGACATACTGGCAGATCAGATCGGGGAGGCGGCACGCCGCGTCAGTGCCCGCTCGGCAGGCACGACCACGCTGCGAAGTCGAGCCGAGGTTGCGCACTTCTTCGACGGCCTGGATCTCATGGATCCCGGCTTGGTGCAGGTCCACAGGTGGCAGCCAGGCTCGGCCGTGCCCGATGACGGCGAGCAAGTGGCCGGGTACGCGGGACTTGCGCGCAAGCCGTAAACAACGGGTCGCAGGCCGCGGTCCCACGCCTAAGCCGGATACTGCCTGACCGGAGCTGTCACACGTGCTGCCCGCGACGAGCTGACGGCTGGCGGATAATCTACGTGGTGCCGTCGCCGGAGCAAGGAGTAGCCCACCAATGGCAGCAACCGAAGTGACAGCAGACGGCCGCGCCCTAGTGCTGCCGGACGGTCATCAGATGCCCATGCTCGGCCTTGGCGTCTGGCAGGTTCCCGACGGGCCGGAATGCGTCAACGCCGTTCGGTGGGCGCTTGAGCTGGGATACCGGCATATCGACACGGCGCAGGCCTACGGCAACGAGGCAAGCGTCGGACGGGCGCTAGCCGACAGCGGCGTAGCACGCGACGAAGTGTTCGTCACCACCAAGTTCTACCCGGGCCGCAAGGACCCGGTTGCCGAAGCCGAGGGGAGCCTGCGGCGGCTCGGCGTCGACTACGTAGATCTCTACCTGATCCACTGGCCGCAGGGCGGACCGACCTGGGCGTGGCCAGGGATGGAGCGGACACGTGAGCTCGGCTTCGCCCGCTCCATCGGGGTCTCCAACTTCGGCGTCGGCGAGCTTGACGAGGTCATGACGGCAGGGACGATCCCGCCGGCCGTTAACCAGGTGAATTTCAGCGCCCTGGGGTACCGGCGCGGGCTGCTTGACGCTTGTCGACGGCGGGACATCGCGCTCGAGGCCTACAGCCCGCTCGGGACCGGCCGGAACCTGTCCAACAAGACGGTGCGTCAGGTGGCGCAGCGCGTGAGTCGGACGCCCGCCCAGGTGCTATTGCGCTGGTGTCTTCAGCACGATCTTCCGGTCATCCCCAAATCGACTCACCGAGAGCGGATCAGCGAGAACGCGCAGATCTTTGACTTCGCCTTGTCCAGCGAGGACATGGCCGAGCTCGATGCGCTCGACAAGACCGGCGGCACCGACCGAGCTCTGGAACACAAATGGTGGTGAGGCAGCGTCCAAGTTGCAGCCGCGGGCCTTCCGAGCGGTAGGCCCGCGACTGTTCTCTGTCATCTCTAACAGAACGCGTCCAGCGAAGCGGCTACCGCTGGTCCGAGATGACGACCACCGGGCATGCCGCGTGGTTCACGACCTGGGCGCGCACCGAGCCCGGCATCAGCCGAGCGACGCCGCCGCCGCTTGTCCCGATGACCACCATGTCGGCGTCGTGCGATGCCTCGATGAGTGCATCACTCAGCTGGCCGATAGACCCGCGCACAGTCACTGCGCTGGGCAGGTCATCGCGGAGCTCGCCGATCTTCTCGCTCACAGTCTTCTCGGCTACTTTCAGGACCTTCTCGGCCTCGGCCCGGTCCGCGGGGTAAATGATCGGATTGCCGGTCCATGCGCTTGCCGCGACACGGTGGACGGCCAGGACCGTCAGCGGGGCGTGCTCGAGGGCTGCGTGCGTCACGGCCCAGTCCAGCGCATGCTGCGAGGCAGCCGAGCCGTCAACGCTGACAACGATTCCAGGCATTTCCTTGCCTGCTCCTTCTTGCTAGGGCTGCCGTCGATGGTCAGCCGCTTTCGGCACAAACGCCGTAAGCTAAGGAGAACTTTCGATCCTTGCAGACCCCATGCGCTTAATCGGCCAATCCATGCGCCTTTCATGCACCCTGTCGAGGAACTGCGATGCTGAAATGCCAGGAATGACGCCGCGCGAGGTCTCAGTCGTTTGCCGCGGAGCTGAGCTACCAGCTCTGTTGTCCCTCCCGGAGGGTCCTGCGCGGGCAGGCATCGTGCTGTTGCATCCTGCCGACGACGGCTCGCGCCGCCAGTTCCTGTTCGAGCATCTGGCTCAGATTCTGCCGGCACACGGTCTGGCGGTGCTCCGATACGACCGGAGACAGATGGACGACGGCCGGGACGTGCCGTACCAGTTGCAGGTCGACGATCTAGGGTGCGCCCGTGACTTGCTAGCCCGCGAGATTGGGCCAGTGCCCGTGGGCTTGTGGGGATTCAGCCAGGGTGCCTGGGCTGCATTGCACGCCGCTGCCTCCGATCCGTCGGTTAACTTCCTCGTACTGCTGGGCTGCAGCGCCGTCAGCCCGGCGCGGCAGATGCGCTATGGCACAGCCGTGCAGCTACGCCGCGCGGGCTTCGGCACGGCGGACGTGGCCGAGCTGGATCAGCTCCGTAGCGCCTGGGAACAGCACCAGCGCGGTCAGTCCTCCCGCGACCAGGCTCAGCTGATCGTTGATCGGTATCGCGGCCGTCCCTGGTTCCCGCTCAGCTCGGTTCCTGAGGTGCTGCCAGATGGACAGGTCTGGGACGACTTGGATTTCGACCCTGCTACTGCGATCAGCCGCCTGGCATGCCCCGTGCTGGCGTTCTACGGCCAGGACGAGTGGATCCCGGTCCAGGACAGCATCAGCGTCTGGCGCCACAGTCTCCCCGATGCCGCCGAGCTCACCATCCGTGATCTGGCGGGGACCACTCACTACCCGACAATCGGCGGCGGACGGGACATCGCGGCTATCAGTCCCGACTACACAACAGCCCTCATTAGCTGGCTCAACGGAACCCTGAGAGCTGGCACTGAGAGCTGGCACCGATAACAGCAGCGGCTAGGTCTTTTGTCAGGCGGAGACAAACTGCTGGCCGCCGTCGATGTCGTACGTCGCGCCAGTAAGTGCGGTGTTGCTCATAATGTGCACGGCGAGCGCGGCCACGTCGGCGGGCTCGACGACGCGGCCGATCGGGAGCGTCGCTCGCAGTTCGTCGCGGCGTTCCTCGAGGTGATCCCCGAGTAGCCGCGCCGACAACGGGGTGTCGACGAACCCGGCGGCGATGAGGTTGACGCGAACCGGCGCGAGTTCAAGCGCCAGGGCTGCCGTGAACGGAGGTAGCACGGCGCTGGCGGCAGAGGCGATCCCGAGGCTGCGGCTGACGCGCCGGCTGCCGGTGCCGCCCATGAGAAGCAGCGTCCCGCCGGGCCGCATCTTGCCAGCGGCGTTGCGCGCGACTTTGAGTGCGAGCACGGCGTGGTCACTGAGCGCCTGGCTCACCTGGGCTGAGTCCATCTCGAGCAGGGGTTTGTAGCTCGGACCGCCGGCTGTGATCATCACATGGTCGATGGGCGCTGGCAGGTCGTGGAAGAACCGCTTCAGCGAAGCGGTGTCGTTGGCGTCGAAGGCCGCGGTGCCTTGTGCGCCGACGTCCAGCGCCGCTTGCTTGAGCCGGGCCGGATCTCGGCCGGTGAGGATGACATCAGCACCTTCCGCCCTGGCCCGCCGAGCGGTCTCCAGCCCGATCCCGGCGCTGCCGCCGATCGCGACGAGCGTCTGTCCGGCCAGTTCCGGAACGCGGCCAGCGGAAACCGAGGTGCTCATGCGGAGAGGGTCGCCATCTGCGTGGCTATCGGTGTGGCTGGCTGTGGCATGTCCGCGATCTGCATGCGGAGGGATTTCAGCACCGCGTCGTAGATCCCGGAGAAGCTGGGGAAGGGCTGGATCGTGTCGGTGAGCACCTGGAGCGGGATGTGCGCGCGGATGGCCAGGGTGGCCTGCTGGAGCCATTCGCCGGCTTCGGGCCCGAGGGCGTAGGCGCCGGTGAGCCGCTCGCCATCGCTGAGAAGCGTGAGGAACCCGCCGGCTTGGGCGTAGGCGTGCGTGTAGGTGGCGGTCTTCGGGACGTCGGACAGGGGCGCGGTGGCGCTGTAGCTGGCTTCGGTGGCACCGACCGAAGCGGCCTGCGGGTCGGTGTAGGTGACGCGGGGAACGGCTTCGTAGTTCGCCGGCCTAGGGTCGCCGAGGATGTTGGCGGCGACGACGTCGGCTTCGTATTCGCCGACGTGGGTGAGTGGCCAGATGCCGTTGACGTCGCCGATTGCCCAGAGCCGCTCGCCGGCGCGCAGGTGGTCGTCAACCGGGACGCCATGGGGGTCGGGCTGGATGCCGACGGTTTCCAGGCCGATGTCGTGGACGCGGGGGTGGCGACCAGTGGCGACCAGGAGCCGGTCGCCGCGAACGTCGGTGCCATCGCCGAGGGTCAGGATGTACTGGCTGCCCTCGCGGCGGGCTGCGGTGGCGTGGACTCCGAGCCGCAGCTCGATGCCGTCGCGGCGCAGCGCGTCGCCGAGTGCCTGGCCGAGCGGCTCCGGCTCACGGGGCAGTACCCGGCCGGCGCCCTCGATGATGACGGCCTCGCCGCCGAGACGGGCGACGACCTGGGCGAGCTCGACGCCCGCAGCGCCCCCGCCGAGGACGAGCAGCCGCTGCGGGACGGCCTTCATGCTGGTCGCCTCGCGGGTACCCCAGACGCCCTCGAGCTCGCGCAGTCCGGGGACCGGCGGCACGACCGGATCGGCGCCCGTCGCGATCACGATATGCGCGGCGGTGTACCGGGTGCCGTCGACGTCCACTACACCGGGGCCGGCCAGCCGGCCCGTCCCGCGCAGCAGGCTGATGCCGCGGCTCGTCAGCCACCGCTGCTGCCCGGCATCGGAATAGTCCGACACCATGAAGTCCCGCCAGGCCAGCGCGGCCTGGACGTCAACCTGCGCGCTAGCGGCGGCCTCCCGCGCGCCATGCACCGCCTCACCCGGCCGCAGTAGCGACTTGGACGGAATGCATGCCCAGTACGAGCATTCGCCGCCGACCAGTTCCCGCTCGACGACAGCAACCCGCAGCCCGCCGCCAGCCAGCGCCCCCGCGCAATGCTCGCCAGGCGCACCCCCACCGAAAACGATGACGTCATAATCACTGGCCGCGCTCATCTTTACCTCCGGTCGGATGCTGGTGACATGGCGGCCGCACTGACGACCAGAGCGGAGCTCACACGACGATGTGCTTGACGTCCGCCATGTAGCGCCCGGCGGCCGCGGAAGCCTCCTCCGGGGTGCTTCCGCGCTGGCGAGCGTCCATGTAAGCCGCATACCAGTCCCACCAGTCATGCGGCGGGGCAACCTTCTCGAACGCGCCGTGATGGTCGGCTGTCTCATGCAGGAGGTCCGCCAGGGCCGCATCGTCGGCGGGCCAGACCCGGCCAGGGAGCCGCTCCGTGATCTCCTGGAGCAGCCAGCTGTTGCCGTCAGGATCAGCGAAACTCGCAAAGTTACGGTACGAACCGTGCTCTGGGTCGGGACCAGGTACGTGCCGGCTGACCTTCAGACCTGCGCCATGCCAGACGTCGCTAACGTCTACGCCGTGGCTGATCAGCTCGTCCCGGGCCGCGGCGATGTCCGGCACGATCAGGTACAGGTGCTCCACGGAGCCAGGCGTCATCGTCGTCACGCCAGTGCCGAACTGGATCGACGCGGGCGAGCTCGGCGGCGTGAACTGCACTACCCGGTAGTCCTCGGCTACGGATATGTCGGCGTCCAGGCGCCACCCCAGGCCCTGGTAGAAGGCCTTGGCGCGATCGACGTCCGCCACTGGTAGCACCGCGACCTCGAACTTCATATCCACGTTGTCGATCCCTCTCGCAGCGATGCTTCGGGCTGTCGGACAAAACGCACGACCAACCGACTCGCGAAGATGATTCCCGGTACTAGCCGGGACGTAACCCAGCGACTGCGCCGCTGGACGGGCACCGCTGTGGGATTCAGGCAGTGCTGCCAGCCGTGTTAGCTGGGCGGTTCCGATGGCGGGAAGTGCGCCGTCGTGGTGTCCGGGTACTGGGCCGGCGGAAACAGGTCGCCAGGGGCACCAGGGCTCGTCGTCGTGGCGGCCGGGTCAGTCCCGCTACCGAACTGGCCGACGCTGGTCGGGTACTGGCTCAGGTCGGGCTGACTCGCCCGCGCCGCCGGGTAAGACGTGGGATACGACTGCACGGCCTGCGCACCTGGCTCCGATGGGAAGTCGCCGTAGTAAGTGCTGGCGTCGGCGGCCGCGGCGAGGTCGCTGGCGGCCAGCATCGAGAGTCTGCCCATGGCGATACCGCCGATGACGATGATCAGTACGCCAAGCCCGCTGAACAAGGAGATCGTCTCGAGGTAGGACCGGAGCGCGAGTGGCTGGGCGCCTGAGGTAGCCGTCACGATCGGGCTGCCAGCGGTGATCACCTTCTTCAGCACGTAGGTGACAACGCCGCCGCCGACCACGAACCAGGCCCCTCCGAGCGCAGCGAGCAGGCCGCCAGCGACCCCGATGGCGCGGTTGCGGGTAGTCGCCACCAGCAGGCCACCCAGCAGCGCGGCCGCGCCGGGAATGATGGAGTAGTCCAGTCGACCGGAGTCGTAGTGCCAGGTCGCGTCCGGCGTGAAGCCGAAATGGAAGTACGGGCCGACAAGCGGCCCGAGGCCGCCCCAGAGGCCGAGCAAGATCAGCAGTGCTCCGCAGATACCGCCACGACTGCGCGGAATCTGGCCCTGATGGTTCATGTCTGCTCACTCTCTGCGTAATCGGCTGGTTAAAGACTTGCACATGCACTCCGCTCGACGGCGGGTTCCTTCGGCAAAGGGCTGGTAAATCGGTAGGAAGAGCTGTACAGGGTCCTGCCGCCAGTTACGTCCCGGCCGGTATGGTCGCGCTCGTGGATGTCCGCAGGCTTACCCCTCGCACGGACGCGGTCCTGGCCGACCCTCGGCTGGTCGCGGCCGAGCAGCGGCTGGGCCGTGCCATCGTGTTGTCGGCGGTGCGGCACGCCCAGGACCGAGCGCGCGTCGGCGACATTGACCCGGCTGCCGTCGCTGACACGGCCGCGGCGAGCTTGCCGCCCCTGGCTGCCACGCTGACGCCCGTGATCAACGCAACCGGGGTCCTGCTGCACACCAATCTCGGCCGTGCGCCGCTGTCGGGGGCGGCGCGCGCCGCGATCCAGGCGGCTGCGGGCAGCACCGACGTGGAATTCGACCTGGCCTCAGGGCAACGGGGCAGGCGCGGCCGGGGCATGCTCGCCGCGCTCGCGGCCGCCGTGCCCGCTGCTGAGGCCGTGCACGTGGTCAATAACAACGCGGCAGCGCTGGTGCTGGCGGCTACCGCGCTTGCCGCGGGCCGGGAGATCATCGTCAGCCGCGGCGAGCTGATTGAGATCGGCGACGGGTTCCGGCTGCCTGACCTGCTTGAGTCAACCGGTGCGCGCATCCGCGAGGTAGGCACGACCAATAGGACCACCGCGGCGGACTACGCGGCCGCCGTCGGGCCGCAGACGGCGTTCGTGCTCAAGGTGCATCCGTCCAACTACCGCGTGGAAGGCTTCACCGCGAGCGCCTCCGTTGCGGAGCTGGCGGGCCTCAGCGTGCCGGTTGTCGGTGACATCGGCTCGGGACTGCTCGTCCCGCATCCGCAGCTGCCGGCCGAGCCGGACGCTAGTTCCTGGCTGGCCGCAGGCGCGGCGCTAGTGACCGCGAGCGGCGACAAGCTGCTCGGCGGTCCGCAGGCTGGACTGCTGCTCGGGCAGGCGGACCTGGTTGCCACCCTGGCGCGGCACCCGCTGGCGAGGGCCCTGCGGGTGGACAAGCTGACAATCGCGGCGCTGGAGGCGACGCTGGCTGGCCCAAGGCCGCCCGTGGCCGAGCAGCTGTCGCTCGATCCGGACATCCTCACCGAACGGGCGGGCCGGATCTGCACTGCCCTGGCCAGCTTCCAGATTGAGGCCCGCGTCGAGCAGACCGTGGCGGCGGTGGGCGGCGGCGGCGCGCCAGGCGTCACGCTGCCAAGCGCGGCCGTCAGCCTCCCGACAACACTCGCCGAGGCGCTGCGGGCCGGTCCGGCCGTACGCCGCGGCGCCAGGCCGGCCGTTGTCGGCCGGACCGAGGACGGGCGGCTGCTGCTCGACCTGCGGGCCGTGGCACCAGCCGACGACGAATTGCTCATCGCGGCCGTCGTGGCCGCTGCGGCTGAGCATGGATAAGTCAGGGTGAACGCCATGCACGTCGTAGTGACCGCCGGCCACGTCGATCACGGGAAGTCGGCCCTGATCCGCGCGCTCACCGGCATGGAGCCGGACCGGTGGGCCGAGGAGCGGCGCCGGGGCATGACGATCGACCTCGGCTACGCCTGGCTTACGCTGCCATCCGGCGATCAGCTGGCCTTCGTCGATGTGCCTGGTCATGAGCGCTTCGTGACCAACATGCTGGCCGGCGCCGGCCCGGTGCCCGCGGTGCTGTTCGTGGTGGCCGCGGACGAGGGCTGGATGCCGCAATCGGCCGAGCATCTCGCCGTCGTCAGCGCGCTGGGCATCAAGCGCGGGGTGCTGGCCGTAACCAAGAGCGACCTGGCAGATCCGGCTAGCGCGATGGCGGAGGCGCGGGCGCGGATTGCGGAGACCGGCGTCGGCGAGATCCCGGCGGTCGCCGTCAGCTCAGTCACCGGGGCGGGCCTGCCGGACCTGATCGGCGCGCTCGACGACCTTGGCCAGAGCCTGCCCGAATCCGATCCGGGCGCGCCCGTGCGGATCTGGATCGACCGCGCCTTCAGCATGACCGGCAGCGGCACCGTCGTCACCGGCACGCTCCCGGCCGGGACCGTGCACCATGATGACGAGCTGATGCTCACGCCGTCTATGCGGCCGGTCCGGGTCCGGGATCTGCAGTCGCTTGGCGAGCCAGCGCAGGCCGTGTCGGGCACCGCGCGCGTCGCGCTGAACCTGCGCGGCGTCGGCAAGGATGTCCTGCACCGGGGGATGGCCTTGGTGCAGGCGGGGCGGTGGACGCTGGCGGACCTCATCGACGTCCGGATTACCGCGACCAGCACGCCCGGCGGGCCTTCTGGCCGCAGCCCGGCTGGCGCCGGGAGTGCCGCCGACACGACCGGCCGGGCCGCTGCGAGCTGGCTCGGGTCGGCGGACCAGTCCGCCGACCCGGCCGGACTCAGTGCCATGCCGCGCTCGGTCACGCTGCATATCGGTTCGGCGCGCGTGATCGCCCGGGTGCGCACGCTCGGTCCCGGTATCGCCCGGCTGAGCCTCGCCGACCCGCTGCCGCTGCATGTGGGCGACCGGATACTGCTGCGCGATCCCGGCAGCCGCCGTAGCGGCACCTGGCCCTCACTGGCTGGCGCAGTCGTGCTGGACGTCATGCCGCCACCGCTGGTGCGCCGGGGTGCAGCGGCCGCCGCGGCGCGCCAGCTTGGCGCCTGGCCCGACCTGCCGGGCGCTCCCGACCTGCTAGCCCGGCATGGGCTCATGCGAGCCAGTGCGCTGCTCGCGATGGGCATCCGTGACCATCCGCGGCCGGTCGCTGGCGAGTGGCTCGCCGACCCGGATCACTGGCGCTCGCTCAGCCATCAGCTCGGCGAGGTGCTCGCCAGTCACTCGGCCGCCGAGCCTTTGTCTGCCGGGCTGCCGATCGAGGCCGCGCGCGCCGCGCTCGGCCTGCCAGACAGGCGGCTAGTCACGGTACTGGCTAAGCCGCCGTTCCAGGTGTCGTGCGGCGCTCTGCAGATCATGAAGCCGCCCGGGCAGGCAGTCGGCCCGGACCTGCCGGAGCCGGTGCTGGCCGCCGTGCGGGTGCTGCGCTCCGATCTGGCGGCTGCGCCCTTTGCCTCACCCGACGCCGACCGGCTGCGCAAGCTGGGGCTGGATGCACGCGGCATCGCCGCCGCCGTCCGGGCCGGCGAGCTCATGCGGATCAGTGAGCAGGTTGTGCTCGCGCCAGGCGCGGACACAGCGGCCGCGGCTGTGCTGGCCAGGCTTGTGCAGCCGTTCACCGCGGCACAAGCGCGCCAGGCCCTCGACACGACCCGGCGGACCGCGATCCCGTTGCTGGAGTACCTGGACGCGGCCGGAGTGACCGAACGGCTGGCCGACGACCGCCGAGTCCTGCGCCGCGCGCGAGTGCCCGCGCAACCGCCAGCGTCCGCGGAGCCGCCAGTGCCCGCGGAGCCGCCAGTGCCCGCGGAACCGCCAGTGCCCGCGGAACCGCTAGTGCCCGCGGAACCGCTAGCGCCCGCGGAACCGCTAGTGCGCGGCGAAGCGCGTAGCTGACCAGGTGCGCGCCTCGACCGGCGGCAGGCCGGCCGCTATCCACCGGGACAGCACCGCCGCCGTAACGGGCGCGTTCAGAATGCCCG
>Ga0210390_10005809_pt1 | contig 10332 bp, 9 predicted proteins | sample IncBWH11OmetaG_FD_161050 | JGI IMG/M metagenome (GOLD analysis project Ga0210390, IMG submission 161050) | Forest soil microbial communities from Barre Woods Harvard Forest LTER site, Petersham, Massachusetts, United States - Inc-BW-H-11-O ... | reverse complement strand
CCATGTCGACGGCCGGCTGGAGGAGCGGCTCGGGTTTTACGCCAAGCCCAAGCTCTTGATCATCGACGAGCTCGGCTATCTGCCATTCGATCCGAACGCGGCGCACCTGTTCTTCCAGCTGGTGTCGTCGTCCTCGCCAGGTGCGCCCCTCCCGGCCGCGCGCGAAAGCCGAGCGAATCGAGCTTTACCCACTGCGCATGCTCGCTGAACCAATTCCGATCCGTCGAGAAACCAGGTGAGCCGCTCGGAGCTGTACCGGCGCGCGGGCATCGGCTGTCAGACCTACCGCGGCCGGACTTTGTAGTCCGGCATCGCCAATCGGGCCTGGCCGCCTTAGCCGTGCTGCTGCGCTATATCGAGCCATTTTCGGGGCGTTTGAGAAACGCGCTCATCTCCTGGGCCAAGGCCGAGCGTATCGCCGATAGGCCCGAGCAACAAATCCGCGGCATCGCCATCCACGGTTGCGGACCGCCACATACAGCCGTGACCGCGCCTTGCGCCGAGCGCGGTTGGCGAGGTGAGGGCCTCTACCACGTATATCCACGCGCGCATGCAATTGGGACCGCGGATCGGCATCAAAAAAGTGGACGTCGATTACTTCTCTACCGGGGTCAATCTTCTGCGCCGAAACACATGCCTCAAAGCATAAGCCATTATTTTTCACCGGCTTGTGCCCGCGCCAGCTCCTCGCGGCAGACCTCCTCCAACGGCGGCAGGTCGTCACGCACGACCCGCCACAGCACGTCGTGCGCGACGTGCTCGTACTCATGGCGCAGCACGTTGCCGATCCCGGCCACCTTTGGCCATGGAATTTCCGGGTGCCGGGCCTTCAATTCGTCGGACAGGCGCCGGCTGGCTTCGGAGATGATTTCAATGCCGCGCTCGACCAGCCAGCGCTTGCGCGTGTCGGGCTCGAACGCCTGCAGCGTCACGCCCGCCATCTCGCTGCGGATCAGCTCGACGGCCTCGAGGATGTCCGTGAGGCGCGGGACCGGCGACGGCTCAGCCATCAGAACACTTGCAGCGCCGAGGCCTCGATCCGCTGCCGCAGCACCGGGTGCAAGCTGCGCCGCGTCATGATGTCGGTTTTGCGGCCAAGGATCCGCGCCGCGGTGTCCTTCACATCCATCAGCTGGAAAAGCCCGAGCGACCCCTCGGGATGATCGAAGAACAGATCGACATCGGAATCCTCGCGCGCTTCGCCGCGCGCCGTGGACCCGAACAAATAAAGATGCTCGACCCCAAGCTGCCGCAGCTCGGTCTCGTGTTGTTTTAGTTTCGTTATCGCTTCGTCACGTAGCATGGGTATCTCGTAGCGCCGCCCGCATCGCCAAACAAGCTCCGCCTGGACCCCCGGAATCTAGGCGGTTCAACCACTTTCGTCAAATTGGCGGCGTGTCCCCGCTCGCTGTCGCGAGGGGCCGCGCTCTATTCGCCTGTCGCCTGATTTTGCGGGAGCGACAGGCTCACCGGGCCGCGCGGCGTCCCGGCCCAAGGTGACGATCGCTTCTGTAATCGGAGGGCTGCCGTCAAGCTTCCTTTCACTTTCGGCTTAAGCCCCTTTGCGGTCACTCGTGCCGCGAAATCCGGGGCGCTAATGACTATGCCAGCTGCGCCACCACGGAGCTGGATTTGGCACTATTCCTCCGTAACGTCGAAGGCGAAGCGGAAGCGGGGCAGGTCCTCGCCAGGATGGTCGGCCGCGTATGTTAGCTGCGGGATCAGAAAGTTTCTCGGCTGCTGTTCCCGACCGCGGTAGATCGCAGGATAAAGATCGATGAAATGCCAGCCGGGATCGCCTGTTGCTTGCAAGGGAATCTGAATGTCGCCCTGGCTGTTGAAAGCGCAGGCGTAGCCGATGTAGCTGTTGTCATAGACGACGGTATAGATATTCGCAGTCTCGGTCCAGCCGACGCCTTTTATATGCACGGTGAAGGGCGTGCCAGGCGGGCCCTGCTCGATATTGAGCGGAAACCCGGTAGGCTCGATCCAGAAGCTTCCCGTTTGCTCGGCGCCGTTCTCGATCGAGAGCGGATGTGGGCCGCCGAGGTCCTCGGGAACGGTGAAATGGAATGCGACGCGGCCCGAGAGATCCGCCGCGGCTTCGGCGACAGGCCTCGACGCTTCATTCCAGCCGTGGCCGCCGACGCGGTTGCCGATGACGGTGGTCCACAGGAGCGCATAGCGCTTGCCCGGTACCAAACCGGCCCCGCTGACCGTCACCGGCTGGCCGACGCCGGCAAAGACTGGTGTCGCCACGAGCGCGCCCGGTGCCGGCAGTCGGCGCACGCTCCGTTGGGCCTGCCCCGATATCCGCGGAGGCAGTACTGGCGCACCCGGAGTAACCGTGAAATGCAGCGCGAAACTTGGCCGGTCGCCTTCCGGGCTCTGCTGCATGTTGCGGTAGGGGAAAGTGAATGCGCCGTGCAGGATGTCTAGCACGTGCACGCCGGGTCGCCCGGTGGCTGGTATCGTGAACGACGCCGAGCCGGCGGTAGTCACCGCCGAGATCCAACCCGTGAAATGGTTGTCGTAGAGCAGCGTCCAGCTGTTCTCAAGTGGCCGCCAGCCGATCCCCCTGACCTTCACCGTGATCGGCGTCCCCACCGGGCCGCTCGCCGGCCACAGGCTCACCGCCATATCGACGGAGAAGCCGGCCTGGATGAACAAGCGCTCGCCTCGCTGCAAAACGACATCATGAAGGAAGCCGAAATCATCCGGTACAGTGAAGGCCGCGGCGAGCCTGCCCGCCCCGTTGGTCCTCACCACGGCGATCTCGAAAGCGGCAGGCGCGTATTCGCGACCCTGATATTTACCATCTGCCACCTTCCAGCTTCCCTCGACAGTTCGCCAGACCAGCTGGAAATCCGTGTCGGCCGGCAGCCCTTCCGCCGAGACTCGCACCGGTGTCCCCGGCGGGCCGTGCTCAGGCGACACGGTCATGTGCCCGACAAAGCCGTGCAGCGTCGCGAGCGGCACCTCGCGACCGAGTTGCGCAACTGCGGCAGCCGGGGCCAGTAATACGGCGGCAAACAAGACGCCGCGCGCCGCCGCGCCCAACCTCCCGATCATCGGACGCTTACTTGGCGGGTTCGAAAGTACCTGGGATCACCGTCAGCCAGGACAGCTTGTTCTTGATAGGCTCCCAACTCTGCGTAGTCCCGTCCAATGCAGTCGCTACCACTTTGTAGTTGAAGGTTCCGGTCGGGTAATCCGGGGGGATCGACCACGAAGTCGACCAGAGATAGTCGGTCGGCTTCTTCGGCGGGTGACCACCGAAATGCGCTGGGAACTTCTGCCCATCGGATAATTCAACGACGATGCCTTTCAAGCCTTTGTCGTCGAGTTGCTTACCGGTCGCGTCCTGCACGCGGATGCGCCAGGCGACCCTTTCCTTTCTCATGAACTGACTGCGGAGAACGCACAGCGGACCGCTTCCCCCAGGCCCCGTCACCATGTCGGCGGCGATGAACAGCGGCTTGGCGTTCTGCGCTTGGGCCAACGTCACCATGCCGACGGTTAGAAGTGATACCAAAGCAACCGTTCGCGCGATCGCCATCTTTTGCCCCTTTGTCGATCCGCCATTCTACCACCGACCCCCGCAATCCGCGAGAACCGAGCCCACTCCCCAGCGGGCAGGGGTCGACTCGGAGCCGTTCCGGGAAGAGGCGAGAAGGCAGGTTAGCCGTCCGCCACCGGGCTGGCGAAAGTCGGCAATCCATCCAAGTCGGCCGCCCCCGTGTTTCCCTGACGGCCATAGCGCCTGAAGTCAGCATCGACGCGCGTCAACAACCTTACCGGATCCTGCTTCTGTCCGGGGTCAGCCTACAGTGGCCACCCCATGATGGGGTCCGAGGATCGGTCGTCCAAGCTCACAGCACGTGATCGCCAAACCGCTTGATGTCCAGCGTCACCGCGGCCGTGACGGACTTGACCGCTCCCGACGTCCGGCTTGGTCAGTCTTGCGCAGCCGTCGCCGGTTCTTCGCTCGGCGGGATTACGCCGCGCTGCTTGCGGCTGGTGGGCAGCCGAACTCGAATTCACCGCCGGTGACCCACATCCGATGCATAATCACCCCCAGTTTCCGGGCGACGGCGACGGTAGCGCGCTTCATCCCCCGTCGTTTCGCGACGGCAATTCCCCAGGCCCGTAGGCGCGACCACTTACGCGTCCGCGTCATCAGCACCGTGGCTGCCTCGTAAAGGAGATGGCGCATCATCCGGTCGCCGCATTTACTTATGTGGCCCGACCGATCGATTTCACCCGATTGATAAACACGCGGGGTCAACCCGAGATGCGCGCCCAACGCCTTCGAGCTGGCAAAGCGGCCGACGTCATCGATCGTGGCCCTGAATGCCAGGGCGGTCACTGGTCCTACACCGGGGATCGTCATTAACCGCCGGGTGATCTGATCGCGTCGCGACAGGGCGGCAAGGGTTCGATCCTGCGCCTTGCGTTCCGTCCGCATTCCTTCGCGCACGCGCACCAGCGCCTCGATCGCTGCTGACAATTCCGGCATCGCGGCCATCTCGAGCAATTCGGCGACACGCGCCGCAAAGCGGTTGCGGTGTATTGCACCGATCTTGAGGCCGTATAGCCTCAATAACCCGCGAATCGTGTTCTCGATTTGCAGCTGCGCCGAGACGAGCTGCGTCCGCGCGACAAGCGTTGTGCGCATCGACTGCGCCGCCAGCGACTTAACATGTACTGGTCGATAGTGCCCAAGGCGCATCATCTCGGCGATGCCGCGTGCGTCGTTACGGTCGGTCTTGACCGGACGCGATGACAGGAACCGCTGGGCATGGCGGGTCTCGATGCAAACTACGGGGATATCGGCCTCGCGAAGCGCGCGATAAAGCCATTCCGAAAGGGGACAGGCTTCGATCCCGACCAAATCGATAACACCCGACCATTCCAATAAACGCTTAATCAGCGGTCCTGGCTCGCTCGGCACTTTGCCTTGCCAAAAGACCACGCCGTCGCGGTCCACAACACACACCGCTGTCTTGCTGAGCGATACGTCAAGGCCAACGAACACGCCCATGATGCCCTCCTGATAAAACCGGTTCGACCGGCTCAACAGTAAGGGTGTTGGGGCCGGCTCCGATTACCCCAGCTCACGCATTATTTACCCGTCGTCCGGCGAAGGCGTGCTTTCCCGGCTGCCGCCGGCAGGGAGCGAGCGACAGGCCCTATTGCGGGGTAATCGGCTCGATCAGGCTCGGGTCGTTGTTCCTGACATTGCCGACGCGCGGGCTTACCGGCCAACAGATCATTTCCTCGGCCGGGTAAGGCGCCAGCAGCGCCTTGAGCTCGGACAGCGCGGCGGGTTTCTCGCCAAGCCAGACCGGCCAGCTTGCGGGCTTCAGGATCACCGGCATCCGGTTATGAATTTCGTCGCATAGCGCGTTCGGCGTCGTTGTGACGATCGCGAAGCTGCGCACCGTTTCGCCAGCCGGCGAACGCCAGGTCTCCCACAGGCCGGCCATCGCCATGATGCCGCGATCGGCCAAGGCGATCGCGTAGGGCTGCTTGCCGGAAGCGGTCTTGGCCCATTCGAAAAAGTTGTCGACCGGCACCAGGCAGCGCCGGCGCTGGAACGCCTCGCGGAAAGCGGGTTTGCTCTCGATCCCCTCGGCCTTGGCGTTGATGTTGGCGAAACCGACCTTGATGTCCTTGGCCCAGAACGGCACCAGGCCCCAGCGCATCACGTCGAGGCTGCGCTCGTCGGCTTTCTTGTCGTAGCGGGCGACCGGCAGCGGATCGGCCGGCGTCACGTTCCAGCTCGCCGCGATGTTCGGCGCGGGTCGCTCGGGCGGGATCCTGAAGACGAGCTTGAGCTCGCTGACATCGGAGGAGAGACGGACGCGGCCACACATAGCCGGGGAATATGGCGCCGACGAACCGCAGGCCAAGCCGGTCCGGGCACTTGACGGCGCCCAGCGGCCGGGGAATTCTTGTAGTGAACTAAAAGTGAACACAGGATCGGCAATGCCCAAGCTGCCGCCGCGCTACGCGTTCCGGCTCGAGGATCTGCGGGTATGGCATGTCGTCGAGGCAGCCTGCCCGAGCTGCCGGCACCGGGCGGTGATCGACCATGCCCGCCTGACCCATGGCCGTCCCGACTCCCTGCGGCTCATCGACCTCGAAGTGAAGCTGCGCTGCCGCCATTGCGGCCGGCACGGCGGGCATACCCTGACCGTGAGCTTGCGGCCGCGCGATTGAAGCGCCGCCGCAGCGTTGGCCAGGCGGCGCGGGCGGTTTGGCGATCCGTCAGCAATGATTCGTCGGCCACGCGTAGCGAAACGCGTGCCGCGAGAGGCAGAGGGCCAAGGGCGGCTCGTGACGGCTTTGAAGGACAAGAGAGAGGCTCTCGTCCGCCCGTCATGGAGAACCCCGCAATGGAAGCGGCTGTCCGCAAGATCGCGCTCGACAAGCTTGTCCTGTCTCCCGCCAATGCCCGCAAGACGCCGCCCTCGCCGGCCGAGGACGCCGAGCTGAAGGCCAGCATCAAGACGCGCGGGCTGAAGCAGAATTTGGTGGTTCACCCCGCGGCCGACGACAAGGGCGTCCACGCCGTCACCGCCGGAGGCAGACGGCTCAAGGCGTTGCAGGAGCTCGCCGCCGAGGGCGTCATCCCGGCCGATTACAAGGTGCCGTGCCTAGTCGAGGCGCCGGCGGAGGCGCTCGAAACCTCGCTGATGGAAAACACGGTCCGCGCCGGGATGCACCCGGCCGACGAGTTCGTCGCAATGGCGGGTCTGATCGATGCGGGCCAGCCGATCGAAGCCGTCGCCGCCCGCTTCGGCGTGTCGGAGCGCTACGTCAAGCAGCGTCTCCGGCTCGGCAAGGTGGCCCCCGAATTGCTCGACGAGTTCCGAGCGGGCGCTGTCACCCTTGAGGTGTTGACAGCTTTCACCCTGGGGATCAACCACGAGAGCCAGCTTGCGGTCTGGCGCCAGGTCAAGAACCAGCCTTACCTCGGCGCGCATGCGGTGCGGCGCCTCTTGACCCAGGGCGCGGTGCCGGCGGATGCGCGTCTCGGCGCCTTTGTCGGCCTCGCCGCCTACGAGGCGGCCGGCGGCGCCATCAGATGCGACCTGTTCAGCAGCCGAGAGGAAGGCTTTATGGATGATGCGGCGCTGGTCCGCCGGCTCGCGATCGAGAAGCTGGAGAACAAGGCCGCGGAATTGCGCTCGAGCTGGGCCTGGGCCAAGCCGATGCTCGACCCCAATTACGGCTTCACCGCCGAATATCGCCGCGTTCATCCGAAACCGGCGCATCTTCCCCCGGAAACTGTCGAGGAGATCGCGCGCCTCGCGCAGCGCCTGGCGGAGCTCGACGACATCGCCGAGGACGATTGGACCGACGAGCTTGCGGCCGAAGCCGAGCAACTTGAGGAACGTCACGCCGAGCTCGCCCAGGCAGCGGAGGAGCAGGCGGTCTATTCGGATCAGGACCGCGCCATCGCCGGCGTTATCGTCACGATCGGCGATCGTGGCGAGTTCCGGGTCTACGAAGGTCTCGTCGAACGCGCCGCGACGCGCGAGGAAGACGGTGCGGATACATCCGAGACCATAGCCGCCGGCGACCGGCCGATCGGATCCGCCATATCCGAGGCCGAACAGGCACCGGGTACGACACTGACCGGCGAGCAGGGCTTGCGCAAGGAATGCGGCCTCAGCCAGGTCCTCGTCGACGACCTCAAGGCGCACCGGCTGCAGATCACCAAGGCATCTCTTGCGGCGGATTTTGAGGTGGCTTTCGATCTGGCGCTCTATTCGCTGTGCATCGACGTGCTCCACCTCGGCTACCGGTCGCGTCCGCTCGATATGACGGCGGTCGAGACGCCGCTGCGCAGCTCGCTAAACGACCTAACCGACACCCCGGCCGACCGTCTCCTCGAGGCGCACAGACAAGCGCTCGACACCGATTGGCTGCGGCTGCCGCCGGGCGAGGGGTTCGCGGCGCTCTCGGCACTGCCGCGCGAGGCCAAGCAGCGGCTCTTCGCCTGGTGCATCGCCGCCGCCCTCAACGGCCAGCTCGCGGTCGAGGATCGGGCGAACCCGGTCTTGGAGCGCGCCGGGCAGCGCCTGGCGATCCCGTTCGCCGAATATTGGCGGCCGACCTCGGCCAATTACTGGGGTCGTGCGAAGAAGGCGCACGGTCTGGCTATCGCCGACGCCATCCTCGGCGCGCGCTGGGTGCGGGACCACGCATCCGATAAGAAGCCGGAACTCGCCGCGGCGCTGGAAACCGCCTTCGATCCCGTGAAAAGCACCGCCTGCATCGGTCTCGATCAGGGGGCGCGCGAGGCCGCTGCGGCCTGGCTGCCGCCTGGCATCGCTTATGGCGACAGTGCGGTCGACTCCGACACAGCGGGTCCAGGCCCCGATACCGCGGCCGACATCGCGATGGAATCCGAGGCCGAACCCGCCGCCGACGCGTCGTCCGACCTGCCGGCCTTTCTGACGGATGACGAACCGAGCCACGCCCGGCCGAACGGGGCTTCGACAGCCTAACCCGACGCCATATCGCCGGCGCGTCAGGCCCGGAACGGCAACGAAGCCTCCCTTTCCTACAGGGCCCGCCGCGGCGGGCCCTTTTGGTTTGAGATCCGGGACGAGGAAAGAGAGCGCTTCGCCGGGTCCCCTCTCGGGTCGCGCTCGGCGCGCGCCCGAGGGCAAGCCTTAAACCCGCTCTCGGAGTCCTCTCCATGCTCCGCAAATGCATTGTCGTCCGCTTTGATTTCCGCAAGGGCGTTGCTTACGACCCCGAGGCCAAGCGCCTCTTCCACACGCACGCGCGCCGCCGGCTCATCAAGCTCGCCGCCGCCCTCGGCTTGACGCCTGGCGCCTTCGATCTGCGCTCGAACGCGGGCGGCGTCGCGGTCTCGGGCGAAGTCACCCTGCATGCCGATCATCTTTACGTGCAGGTGAGCCAACCGGCGACCGGCAGCGACACCGGCATCCTGTTCCGCAGCTGTGAGGGCCGGCGTGACTACGCCGGCGGCCGCAATCACTTGGCCTCGCTCGATCTGCTGCATCGGCCGGACGAGCTTGCTCGCCTGATAAGGCGGCACATCGAGCCGTAAAGGGAAAGGGCTGCGAAGCGGCGGGTGAGACCCGGGACGAGGAAGAGAGAGCGGTTCGCCGGGTCCTATCCGCCCTTGCTCTCCCGGAAATCCTCAACATGTTGGCCACTTCCCGCGCTGCGGCACCCGCTGCGACAACCCTCCCGCTGTTCCTGCCGCAAGCCTCGACCGACAAGGCTTCGGGGCTTTTTCATGCCGCGACGCTGCTGGCGCAATTGTTGGGGCAAGGCCGCGCCCTCGACAGCCGCGCTTTGCGGTCCGCGATGGAAGCCGCGTTCGGCGGCAGCGACGCCGAAGGGGCGTGGGTGTGGAAGGACGCCTACGAGGCGCTCGAAGCCGCACAGGTGCTGTTCCTGCGCAAATTCGAGGCGGCGATGCGCACCCGCGCCGGGTCGCCCAAGGCGATGCTCGAGATGCTTGCCCGGCTCGCCGGCCGCCTCACCTCGCAGACGCGGCGCACGCAAGAATCCGAGCACTTCCAGCAGTTCTCGACGCCGATCACGCTCGGCTTTGTCGCCGCCGAAGCGGCTGCGCTGACTCCGGCCGATCTCGTGCTCGAACCGTCGGCCGGCACCGGGTTGCTCGCGATCTTCGCCGAGCTCGCCAAAGCCTGGCTCGCCCTGAACGAGATCGCCGACACCCGCGCCGGTCTCCTCGGCCGCCTGTTCCGCGAGGTCGCTGTCACCCGGCACAACGCCGAGCAGATCCACGACCGTCTCGATCCGGCGGTCCGGCCGAGCGTGGTGCTGATGAACCCGCCCTTCTCAGCTTCGCCGCATGTCGAGGGGCGCTTTGCCGAAGCCGCGCTACGCCACATCGGCTCGGCGCTCGCTCGGCTTGCCGAAGGCGGCCGCCTGGTGGCGATCACCGGCCGCAATGTCGGTCCCGACCAGCCCGCCTGGCGCGACAGCTTCGTGCGTCTTCAAGAAAAGAACCGCGTCGTCTTCACGGCCACGATCGCGGGTAAGGCTTATGCCCGCCACGGCACCACGATCGAGACGCGGCTGACGGTGATTGACCGCGTACCCGCCGAGGACCCGCGCGCGTTTCCGTCCTCGCCCGGCGTCTGCGCCGATGCCGGCGAATTGCTCGACCGGGTGTCTCGTCTGGTGCCACCGCGTCCGCCGGTCACCGGGGCCTCTCCCCTACCCGCCCCCGCCGTGTTTCCCCCGCGCTCCGGGCTCTCTTCCCGGTCGAAAGCGGCGGCGCCGCAGCTCGCCCCCGGATCAGGTCCGGGG
>Ga0210390_10005808_pt1 | contig 10333 bp, 8 predicted proteins | sample IncBWH11OmetaG_FD_161050 | JGI IMG/M metagenome (GOLD analysis project Ga0210390, IMG submission 161050) | Forest soil microbial communities from Barre Woods Harvard Forest LTER site, Petersham, Massachusetts, United States - Inc-BW-H-11-O ... | reverse complement strand
CATTTGCGCGCTCCCTTTGCTTTCCTCCGGTGCTGTATATAAGCTCCCACAACGAGATAAAAGGCGATGGGGAGGTGCTTTCGTGTCGCTGTTCGATCTTGACGGCAAGGTCGCGGTCGTCACCGGGTCATCGCGGGGCATCGGCCGCGCCATCGTCGAACGAATGGCCGAGCACGGAGCCAAGGTCGTCGTCTCCTCGCGCAAGGCCGAGCCCTGCCAGGAAGTCGCCGACGCGATCAACGCCAAATACGGCAAGGGGCGCGCCGCCGCCATCCCGGCGAATATCTCCTCGAAGGAGCAGCTCGCGCATCTGGCCGAGGAGACGACGCGCGTCTTCGGCCAGATCGACATCCTGGTCTGCAACGCCGCGTCCAATCCGCATTACGGGCCGCTCAACACCATCACCGACGAACAGTTCACCAAGACGCTGAGCAACAACATCATCTCCAATCATTGGCTGATCAACCTGGTGGCGCCGCAGATGATCGCCCGCAAGGACGGCTCGATCATCATCGTGTCCTCGGTCGGCGGCCTGCGCGGCAGCGCGATCCTCGGCGCCTATTGCGTTTCCAAGGCGGCGGACTTTCAGCTCGCGCGCAACCTCGCAATCGAGTTCGGGCCGCACAACGTGCGGATCAATTGCATCGCTCCCGGTCTCATTCGCACCTACTTTGCCAAGGCGCTCTGGGAAAATCCGGAGAACCTCAAACGGGCGACCTCGCGAACGCCGCTCGGTCGCATCGGCGAGCCCGATGAAATTGCCGGCGCCGCGATCCTGCTGGCCTCGAAGGCGGGCACCTTCATGACCGGGCAGGCCATCGTCATCGACGGCGGCAACACGATCACCTGACCGCGGCAACGCGCTCGGGCGCAGGCGGTACGAGGAGGGAGCGCGGATGGCTGATCTTGAGAAATTCCGCAACGAAACGCGCGCCTGGCTCGCGGCCAATTGCCCGCCCGACATGCGGCTGCCGTTCGCGGACGAGGGCGACCGCTACTGGGGCGGACGCAACGCCGCCTTCAAGTCGGAGGGGCAGCGCCTTTGGTTCGAACGGATGGCGGCGCGCGGCTGGACCGTGCCGGAATGGCCGAAGGAATACGGCGGCGGCGGTCTCTCGCGCGAGGAAGCAAGAGTCCTGCGCGGCGAGATGCGCCGCCTCGGCTGCCGCTCGCCGCTCGATTCGTTCGGCATCTGGATGCTCGGCCCGGCGCTGTTGCGCTACGGGAGCGAAGCGCAGAAGCGCGAATACCTGCCGCAGATCGCGCGCGGCGAGATCCGCTGGTGCCAGGGCTACTCCGAGCCCAACGCCGGCTCCGACCTTGCGTCGCTGGCGACGCGCGCCGAAGACCGCGGCGACCATTTTCTCGTCAACGGCCGGAAGATCTGGACGAGCTACGCCGACAAGGCCGACTGGATCTTCTGCCTGGTACGGACCGATCCGGCAGCGTCGAAGCATCTCGGCATCAGCTTCATCCTCTTCGATATGCGCACGCCGGGCGTGTCGACCAAGCCGATCCTGCTCGTTTCCGGCAATTCACCGTTCTGCGAGACCTTCTTCGACGACGTGCGCGTTCCCAAAGGGCAGGTCGTCGGCGAACTCAACAAGGGCTGGGAAGTCGCCAAGTATCTTTTGACGCACGAGCGCGAAATGATCAGCGGCATCGGTCTCGGCACGGGCCGCCCGCTCGGGCAGGTGGCCGCCGACGCGCTCGGCAGCGAAGCCGGCATTCTCGCCGACACCTGCCTGCGCGCCGACATTGCACGCTTCGAGGTCGACAGCGCGGCTTTTCAGTTCGCTCTGGAGCGGACCGGCGACCTTCTCAAAGCCAAGCAGGCCAATCCGGCCATCTCCTCCATGCTCAAATATTACGGCGCCGAATTGAACAAGCGCCGTCATGAGCTGCTGATGACGGCGGGCGGCTCCGATGCCCTCGAATGGGAGAGCGAGCGTTCCCGCGGCGGCGATGCGGCGCGGGGCTGGCTGCGTACCAAGGCGAACTCGATCGAAGGCGGAACGAGCGAGGTCCAGCTCAACGTCATCGCCAAGCGCATCCTCGAATTGCCCGGCGCCTAGTGCGGAGCGACGATGGCGCTGATCCTCACCGAAGAGCAGATGATGGTGCGCGACAATGCGCGCGCCTTCCTTGCCGACAAGGCGCCGGTCGCGCATCTGCGCAAATTGCGCGATACGCGCGACGCCGACGGATTCTCGCGTTCGCTGTGGAAGGCGTTCGCGGAGATGGGATTTTGCGGCCTGCTGCTGCCCGAGAGTTTGGGCGGGTCGGGGCTCGGCTACGTCGAAGGCGGCGTCATCATGGAAGAGATCGGCCGCAACCTGACGCCGTCGCCGTTTTTGTCGACGGCGCTTCTCGGCGCGACGGCGCTGTTGCGCGACGGCAATAGCGCCCGCAACAAGGAGCTGCTGCCGAAGCTCGCCACAGGCGACCTGCTTCTGGCGCTCGCCGTCGACGAGCGCACGAAGCACGCGCCCAGCGCGACCGCGCTCAAGGCGGAGCGCAGCGGCAACGGTTTTGCCCTCACCGGCGAGAAATGCTTCGTGGCCGACGGCCACGTCGCCGACCTTTTCATCGTCGCGGCGCGCAGCGCCGGCGCGCCGGGCGAGACCGACGGCCTCACGCTCTTTCTCGTCGACGCCAAGGCGAAGGGGATCGACACCGAGCGCGCCGTGATGGTCGATGCCCACAATGCGGCGCGCATCCGCCTCGATCGCGTCGAGGTCGACGCCGATGCCGTGATCGGCGAGGTCGATCGCGGCTGGCCGCTGCTCGAAGGCGTGCTCAACGTGGGCCGCGCCGCGGTCGCCGCCGAGCTGACCGGATTGGGCGAGGAGGCATTCGCACGCACGCTCGGCTACCTCAAGCAGCGCCGGCAATTCGGCGAGCCGATTGGCTCGTTCCAGGCGCTGCAGCACCGCGCCGCGCATCTGTTCACCGAACTCGAAATCACGCAGGCCGCGGTGCTCAAGGCGCTGCAGACGCTCGATGGAGATTTCGATCGCGCCGCACCGGTGGTTTCCGTCGCCAAGGCGCGGGCGGGAGCGAGCGCGACGCTCGCGGTGCAGGAAGCCGTGCAGATGCACGGCGGCATCGGCATGACCGACGAGCTCGACGTCGGCTTGTTCATGAAGCGCGCGCGGGTCGGCCAGGAGCTTTTCGGCGACGCCGGCTTCCACGCCGATCGCCTCGCCCGGCTGCACAATTATTGACGTTCGGCTGAAGCCGTGCCGGCGCAGGCGGGTAGCAGGGAGAACGAGATGGCCGGCGCGAAGGCATTCCCCGCCATCTCGCTCGCCGAGGCCAATGCCGCGCTGACCCGTCCCGGCTCACCGTTCGAGATCGAGGAGCGCACGATCCGCGGCGTGCGCACGCGCGTCTGGAAGAACGCGCCGCCGACCTTGCGCAACGCGTTTCTGCTCGGCCGCGGCTACGGCGAGCGCACGTTCGTCGTCTATCGCGACGAGAGCGCGAGCTATGAGGCGTTCGCGCGCGCCGCGCTCACCGTCGCTCCGGCGCTGCAGGAGGCCGGCGTCGGCAAGGGCGACCGGGTCGCGATCGCGATGCGCAACCTTCCGGAATGGCCGGTCGCCTTCTTCGGCTGCCTGCTCGCCGGCGGCGTCGCCACTTTGCTCAATGCCTGGTGGACCGGGCCGGAGCTCGAATACGGGCTCCTCGATTCAGGCGCGAAGGTCGCGATCGTCGATCGCGAGCGGCTCGGGCGGCTGGCGGAACATCTCCACAATTGCCCCGAACTGAAGTGCGTCTTCGTCAGCCGCGAGGGCGAAGAGGTGGCGCACCCGAAGGTTGCGAAGCTCGAATCCGTCATCGGCGAGGTCAACTCCTGGCATCTTCTGCCCGATCGGCCGCTGCCGGACGTGCCGCTCGATCCGGATGACGACGCCACCATTCTTTACACCTCGGGCACGACCGGGAAACCGAAGGGCGCGGTCGGCACCCATCGCAACGCCTGCTCGGCCATCGTGGCACGGCCGTATTCGCAGGCGCGAACTTTCCTGCGCCGCGGCGAACCGGTGCCCGCGCCCGATCCCAACGCCCCGCAAAAGTCCTATCTGCTGCCGATCCCGCTGTTCCATACGACCGGATGCCACGCGGTGATGATCCCGCTCGTCGCCGGAGGCGGCAAGCTCGTGTTCATGCACAAATGGGACCCGGAGCTGGCGCTGCAGATCATCGAACGCGAGCGCATTACCGGCACCGGCGGCGTGCCGACCATCGCCTGGCAATTGCTCGCCCATCCCGCGCTCGAGAAGTACGACCTCTCCTCGCTCGAGAGCATCGGCTACGGCGGAGCGCCCGCAGCCGCCGAGCTGGTGCGCAGGCTGAAGGAGAAATTCCCGAAGTCGGCGCCCGGTTTCGGCTGGGGGATGACCGAGACAACCTCGGTATTCACCGGGCACTCGGACGAAGATTACGAATTGCGGCCGGAAAGCAGCGGTCCCGCGCTGCCGGTCTGCGAGATGAAGATCGTCGGCGAGGACGGCCGCGAGATTCCAGCGGGGGGCATCGGCGAGCTCTGGGCCAAGGGCCCGAACGTCGTGCGCGGCTACTGGCGCAAGCCCGAGGCCACGGCCGCGACTTTCGTCGACGGCTGGCTGCGCACCGGCGACATCGCCCGGATCGACGAGGAAGGCTTTCTCTTCATCCTCGACCGGGCGAAGGACATGCTGATCCGCGGCGGCGAGAACATCTACTGCATCGAAGTGGAGAACGTCCTCTACGAGCATCCCGCCGTGATGGATGCCGCGCTGATTCCGATGCCGCACAAGACGTTGGGCGAGGAGCCGGCGGCCGTCGTGCATCTCAAACCCGGCCTGCATGCAAGCGAGGATGAATTGCGCGCCTTCGTGGCGGGCAAGCTCGCTGCCTTCAAGGTGCCGGTGAAGGTCGTCTTCTGGCCGGAGACTTTGCCCCGCAACGCCACCGGCAAGATCATGAAGAACGATCTGAAGAAGATTTTCGCCGAGAATGCGGGCGAGGCCGCCCGCGCTCCGACGTGATCGCTTGAGCAGGTGAGCCTTTTTGTTGCCACGACGGCAAATTTCGAAATCATTCGAGGATCTCGAAACGATGACGTCGGAGCGCGGCCGGCTCGGCCGCTCGAACAACGAGAAGATTTTCGTCAGAAAAGCTTCGGCGCAGGCTGCGCAGCATCCACCGGAGCCGGCATTCCGGCGCTCACCATCGCCGCTTCCGTTCCGATCGTCGACGACGAGAGCGACAGTTCCTCGGCGAGGCGGCGGAGGTTTTCCTCGTGGTTTTCGCGCGTGATGCGGTAGAAGCCCACGATCACGATGGAAATCGCATAGAGCACCACGATGCTCGGCAGATAAACCAGCGCGAGATTGCGCACGATATGCGGATCGAGCGTGGCAGGATCGGCGTTGGTTGGAAAATGGGCGGCCGCAATGACCAGTCCCGAGAGCAGCAGCCCCAGCCCCGATGCGCTTTTCTGCATGAAGCTGTTGGCGGCGAAGAACAATCCTTCGGAACGCCGCTTCGTCACGCGCTCGCTGTCCTCCACCACATCGGCCAGCATCGAGCCGAGCAAGATGGCGCAGGCGATGCTCATCGTCGTCGACAGGACATTGAAAAACGCGAGCGCGGGCACGAGCCAGGGCGAGCCGTTGTGGAAGAACACTCCGAGCAGCCGGAGCGACTGGGGGATCACGCCGATCGACAGGCCGAGCGCGAACAGCGCCATGGCGGCGTGCTTTTTGCCGAAGCGTCGCGAGACGGGAAGCGCCACGCCGAAGGCAAGCGCCACTCCCAGAAGCGTGCAGCAGGCGAGATAGAAGATCTGCAGCGAACTGAGGCGCCACAGAAACGTGTTGAAATAGATGCCGAGCGCAAACACCAGCCCGGTTGCCGAATAGAAAAAGATCCCGGCGACGGTGAGGACGACGAAGGAGCGATTGGCCAGCGACGACGCCATTTCCTTCAGTATCTGCAATGCGCCGATGCGGCGTTGCGGCTGCACGCGGAAATGCTTGATGTGCTGGTGTGTGCCGATCGCGGAAATCAGGATGGCGCAGAACATCAGGATCGCGGCGGTGATGCCGTATTTATGATAGCCGGCGGCATTGAGCTGTCCGACGGCATGGGTGGCGTCCGGCCTGAGGAATACGCTGAAAGCCAGCATGTACATGCCCATGCCGCCGAGCCAGCCGAAGAGCATGCGGTAGCCGAGCAACACGGTGCGCTCGTCGTAATCGGCGGTCAGTTCCGGTGCGAGCGCGGAGCTGGGAATTTCATAAAAGGTGATGAAGATACGCACCACGATGGCGACCACCACCAGATAGATGAACAGCGCGCCATGCGACCAGCGCGGCGGGTTCCACAGCAGCAGGTAGGATACCGCGACCGGCAGCGCCGAGGCATACATGAACGGGTGCCGCCGTCCCCAGCGACTACGGATATTGTCCGAGATCTCGCCGACGATAGGATCGAGGAACGCATCGAACACCAGCGCGATGAGGATCGCGCCGCCGACGAGTTGGCCGGGCAGGCCGATCACCTGGTTGTAGAAGAGCAAAAGAATTGTCTGAAAGCCGTTGTCCTTTATGCCGAACGCGACCGAGCCCAAACCGTAAAACAGCTTTGTGCGCACGGATGTGAGCGCGCTGCGATCGGACATATTTTCTCCCTGGGTCGCGACAGCGTCTGCAGCCTCGCACGGGCCGAAGCAGTCCTGGCGAAAACTGTGATATGGCGGCACACCCAGCGTCAACCGCACGCCCCGCCGCGAACACTCCAACGTGAAGATTTCGCGATGGAGGTGCGGTTTTCGAATTCGGGGATATTATGGGCCCTGGCGACTCCTGCGGTTTGCTATCCATGCTTCAGCCAACGGGCGACAAGAAACCGGCTGCCAAACTGGCAGTGTTCTGGCTCGCGGGCGGCCTTGCGGTTGCGAGCCTCATGGCGCTTGTTTTCCCCGCGCACGCCCTGTGGACGCTGATCGTTGCAGGCCTCCTCTTCGCGATGGCGCTCTTCATGGGTTCGGGAGAGCGGAATTCCGGCAATGCGGTCACGGCCGCCAAAGCCGACGCGGCCTTCGGCCTTCCCGTCGTGGCGCGCGAAGTGTTCGAGCGGCTTCCCGACCCCTTGATGCTCGTCGACGGCGCGGGGCGCGTGATTTTCGCCAACCGCGCGATGACGACGGTGGCGGGCACCGACAGCCAGAACAAACCCGTGTCGGCCGTGTTGCGCACGCCCGCCGTCTGGCAGGCGGTGGAGCGCACGGCGCAGACGGGCGAGCCCGCGACCGTCGAGTTTTCCTTCCATGTGCCGGTCGAGCGACATTTCGAGGCCTATATCGCGCGGACCGAGCAGACGCCCAGGCTGACGGCCGTGCTTCTGCACGACGTCACCTCGGCCAAGCGCGCGGAAGAAGCCCGCGCCGATTTCATCGCCAACGCCAGCCACGAACTGCGCACGCCGCTTGCGGCCGTGTCCGGCTTCATCGACACGCTCAAGGGCCACGCCAAGGACGACGAACGCGCGCGCGAGAAATTCCTCGATATCATGAGCGTCGAGGCAGGCCGCATGCGCAGGCTCATCGACGATCTCCTCTCGCTCACCCGCATCGAGCTGAACGAGCACGTGCCGCCCTCCGGCGAAGCCGACATCGTCGACGTAGCGCGCGATGCCGCGGCAGCCCTGCAGGGCCTTGCCCAGCTCGACAACATGACGATTCTCGTCGCGGATACGCCCGATCTGCCGCCGGTGGTGGGTGAGCGCGACGAACTCATCCAGCTTTTCCAGAACCTGATGCACAACGCCATCAAATATGGCCGCGTGGGCGGCCATGTGTGGGTCGACTTTGCGGTCGCGCCCAATGCCACCCATGTCGCCGGACGCAGAGGTCCTTCGACCATGGTGAGCGTGACCATTCGCGATGACGGCGAGGGAATCCCGCGCGAGGCCATTCCGCGCCTGACCGAGCGGTTTTATCGCGTCGACGTCAAGCGCAGCCGCGAACGCGGCGGCACGGGGCTGGGGCTCGCCATCGTCAAGCACATCGTCAATCGGCATCAGGGTTCGCTCAAGATCGACAGCAAACTCGGCGAAGGCAGCACGTTTACCATCCTGCTTCCCGCCGCGGGCCTGCACGAAGCGAAGGCTCCGCCGCCCGCGGCCGAAGCCGTTTCGAATGGCGTCACGGAAGTGATATAATTTCGTCATACTGCCGTGTGGGCTGACCTGTAGGCACTTGCTGGAGTCTCCATGAACGATTCGACAGGGGCGGATGCGCCTCGCGAAGGACCGATGAGCGAACACACCGTCAAGGCCTTCTCGGAGCAGCTGGAATCGCTGGCAACCGGGATTGCCCAGATGGGCGGCCTGGCCGAGGCGCAGCTGGCCGACGCGGTCGAGGCCATCGCCAAACGCGATACCGGTCTCGCCGAAGGCGCCATCGCCGGCGATCCGCGGATCGATCACCTCCAGCAGCAGATCGAGGACCAGGCGCTGAAGCTTCTGGCCCTGCGTCAGCCCATGGCAGTCGACCTGCGCGAGACGCTGGCGGCCATCAAGATCGCCAGCGAACTCGAACGCATCGGCGATCTCGCCAAGAACATCGCCAAGCGCGCGCTCGTGCTGAACCGCGAACCGCCCATCCGGCTCACGCAAAGCCTCGCCCGTATGGGCCGCGCCACGCTCAGCCAGTTGAAGCGCGTGCTCGACGCCTATTCGGACCGCGACGCGGCGGGCGCGGAGGCCGTGTGGCGGCAGGACGACGAGATCGACGAGATCTACAACAGCCTGTTCCGCGAGCTTCTCACCTACATGATGGAAGACCCGCGCACGATCGGGCTTTGCGCGCATCTCCTCTTCGTCGCCAAAAACATCGAGCGCTCCGGCGATCACGCCACCAACATCGCCGAAACCGTCTTTCACATGGTCACGGGCCGCCATCTCGACAGCGACCGCCCCAAGGCCGACGTCACCTCCAGCACAACCGTACCCTTCGAGCCGAAAACATGACCCTCAGACCCACCGTCCTCGTCGCGGAAGACGAAAACGCGCTTGTCACGCTGCTGCGCTACAATCTCGAACGCGAAGGCTATCGCGTGCTCGACGCCCAGAACGGCGAAGAGGCGCTTCTGATCGCCAATGAAGAGAAGCCGGATCTCGTGCTGCTCGACTGGATGCTGCCGCAACTCTCCGGCATCGAAGTCTGCCGTCGTCTGCGCGGCCGCCAGGAAACGCGCAACGTGCCGATCATCATGCTGACGGCGCGCGGCGAGGAGACCGACCGCATCCGCGGCCTCGACACCGGCGCGGACGACTACATCACCAAGCCGTTCTCCATGACGGAGCTTCTGGCGCGCCTGCGCGCCGTGATGCGCCGCATCCGGCCGAGTCTCGCCGAAGACGTCGTGCGCATCGGCGACATCGAAATGGATCGCGGCGCCCATCGCGTGCGACGCTCGGGTTCCGACATCCATCTGGGTCCCACGGAGTTCAAGCTGCTCGATCATCTGATCCAGCATCCCGGCCGCGTCTTCAGCCGCGAGCAATTGCTCGATGCGGTGTGGGGCTCCGACGTCTATGTCGAGGCGCGCACGGTCGACGTCCATGTCGGGCGTCTGCGCAAGGCGCTCAACAATACGAACGGCGCGCGCGATCCCATCCGCACCGTGCGCTCGGCTGGCTACGCCCTCGACGACACGTTCGTGATGTAGAACACTATCGTTTGACCTGAATCACAGTTGACCTTCCCCCTTGATGGGGGAAGGTGCCGAGCATGCTTGCATGCGAGGCGGAAGGGGGTGGCGCATCGACGCCCCCTTCCGTCGCGCTCACTTTGCTCGCGCGCCACCTTCCCCCACGAAAAGGGGGGAAGGAAGAAGGCGCATCGAAGTCGGACAATCGCGCTCTGACTCTCAACTCGCCATGCGGCTCTTGTCGCGGCGGAGCTGCTGCGGCTGATAGGCCTTGCGCGCGTGCGCCTCGCAATAGGGCGAGCCGTTCTTGGGCTTGCGTCCGCAGAAATGGAATTCGTTCTCCGACGGGTCGCCGATCGGCCAGCGGCACATGCGGTCGTTGATGGTGAGGACGGTGGCGAAGCTGCCGTCTTCCAGGATGATGGGATCCTCTTCCACCACCGGCGGCTCCGGCGCGTGGGCGCGCAGGCTGACCTTGGGCGTCATGGACAGGCGGGGGCGTTCGCTCCGGGCGGGGCTGGCGCGGCCGGCGAGCCCCAGGCGGTGGACCTTGCCGATCACGGCGTTGCGGGTGACCCCGCCCAGCACGCGGGCGATCTGGCTCGCGGAAAGACCTTCTGTCCAAA
>Ga0210390_10005806_pt1 | contig 10334 bp, 5 predicted proteins | sample IncBWH11OmetaG_FD_161050 | JGI IMG/M metagenome (GOLD analysis project Ga0210390, IMG submission 161050) | Forest soil microbial communities from Barre Woods Harvard Forest LTER site, Petersham, Massachusetts, United States - Inc-BW-H-11-O ... | reverse complement strand
GGAATTTTGCTGAGTTCGCGGTCCATCGCGCCGATCAGCTCGTTCTTGTCGCTGCCAAAAACCGGACGCCATTTATCTTTCGGCTTGAGATCAACGAAATATTCGGTGTTGAAGAAGCCGGTGGTGTCTGTGCCGTCGTCGGGGCGGCCGACCTGCGAGACGACCTGTGTCACTTCCGGAAAAGAGGCGAAGACGATACGCGCCTGATTCATGATGCGCGCGCCTTCGGTGGGGCCGGTGCTGGGAGCGAGTGTGCCGCGCGCCCATATGGCGCCTTCGTCCAGGTGCGGCAGGAATTCCGAGCCGATCACGCCGCCTAAGGTGAGATAGGCCGCGAGGGCCACGGCGAGGGCTGCGACGGCGATAGTTACCGGACGATGCTCGATGGCCCAGCGCGCGGCCTTGCGGTAGGAATTCTTCAGGTAGTCCATAACCGGGTTGCGCCATTCGTGGATGCCATTCTTGAAGAACGCGCTGCAGAGTACAGGCGCGATGAGCATGGAGAACACCAGCGCGCCGAGAAGCGCGAAGGCCACGGTCCAGGCCATGGGCCGGAACAGGCGCCCTTCGACGCGCTGCAACGTGAAGATCGGCAAGTAGGCCGTGATGATGATGGCGATAGCGTAGAAGACCGGGCGTTGCACTTCGAAGGCGGCGTCACGGATCTGTTCCAGGATGGCTTTGTTGTTCGAATCTCCGTGGGTCAGGTGGCGGACGATGTTTTCGACCATGACAACGGCACCGTCGACCACCATGCCGAAGTCCAGAGCGCCCAAGGACAAGAGATTGGCTGGAATATTGTTCAAGCCGAGGCAAATGGATGCGAACAAAAGGGAGAATGGAATCGTCAATGCGACGATCAAGGAACCGCGAAAATTGCCAAGAAATAAAAAGAGGATCACGGAAACGAGAATGATTCCTTCGGTGAGATTGTGCAGAACGGTGTGGGTGGTGTAACGCACCAGATCGCTGCGGTCGAGAAACGGGACGATTTTGACGCCCGGAGGCAGGATGTAGTCGTTGAGTTCCTTCACCTTGGCGTGAATTCCCACGAGCGTTTCGTCGGAATTCGCGCCTTTGCGCAGCAACACGATTCCTTCGACGACGTCGTCGTTATCAACGATGACGCCGTCGGAGCGATGGATCGCTTTTCCAATTTGGCCGAGGCGAATTTTGGGGCCTTGCACGACGGTCGCGATGTCTCTGACCGTAAGCGGCGTCCCGTTTTTTGCGATGATCGCGGTCTGCTCGATGTCGGCGACACTGCTGAACAGGCCCACCGAGCGCACGTTGATTTGCTGCAGGCCGGCTTCGATGAAGCTGCCGCCAGCGTTGGTGTTGTTGTTGGCGAGCTGTTGCTCCACCTGGCCGATGCTCAAGCCATACGAAACCAGTTTATTTGGGTCCACCTGCACCTGGTACTCGCGGGTGATGCCGCCGAAGCTGGAAACATCAACAACGTTGGGCACGGACTTGAATTGTTTTTCGAGCGTCCAGTCTTCGATGGATTTCAACTCCATCAAGTCGTAGCGGGGATTAGTACTCCTCAGCGTGTACCAGAAAATCTGGCCGACGGGGCTCCAGTCCGTGCCCATCTGGGGCTGAAGATTTTGCGGGAGCGTGACCAGCGAAAGGCGCTCGAGCGCTTTCTGGCGATTCCAGTCATTGGAGGATTTATCGTCGAAAATCAACATCACGCTGGAGAGCCCGAACAGGGAGACGGAGCGGAGATGGTCGAGATGCGGAATTCCATTCATTTGGATTTCGATGGGGATGGTGACTTGCTGTTCGACCTCTTCCGCGGCGCGGCCGGGCCATTGAGTAATGATCTGGACGTAGTTGTTGGCGACGTCCGGATAGGCCTCGACGGGGAGTTCGTGGAAAGAAATTGCCCCCCAAATGAGCAGCAGGGTGGCGAGCGCGAGAATAATGAAGCGATTGTTGAGAGCGTAGTTGACGACTGCGCGAATCATGGGCCCTCCGTGGGGCTCGCTTGATGGGGTCTCATATGTCCTCGACGATGATTCGCGTGAGGAATTCTCACGCTTCTTTGTGTACGGCCATCGCGGTTTGCGGGCGGTCGCCGAAGATGCCCGCGGAAAGCGGCGGCGTGCGAATAGACAAACGGGATGGGTCGCCGGGTCTCGGGGCTTTGGCAAATTTCGCCCCGTGTGCGTTGTGCAGAAGGATCAGTACGGACGGCGCGTATCGTTGAGCGCGACGAACGGCGGATCTAATCCCAGCGGGTTTTTATAGGTAAGGAACTTCGGAGGGAGGAGCGCGGCCTGGTGAAGTGATTATGAAGGGGCTAGGACGAAATCCTTGGCTCGATTGCGCAATGGCGCCAGTTTGCGGCACAGCATGGAGCGACCGCGCCGTCACCTCGTGGGATCCGGCGGGCGACGAAGGAGGCACGCCGAGCGAGTCCGGTATTCGAGTGTTGGTGGAGCCCCAGTTGGATTGAGGTTCGCGGAATGCTTCGGGAAACGCGCCTGGTGCTACGCGAGTGAAAGTTCCGTGACCATCGTTTATAAAAATCGCTACCGGCTGCCGAAGCCACGTTGTGGTGAGAATAAGATCGGGGATCTGATCGCCGTTCACATCGCGGGCAGCAATTTGCAGGCCGCCAGCCGGCGCGACGAGCAAAATCGTTTGTCTTCCGGAGGCGCTTAACTGCAGCTGAATCCAGTAATTCGTGCGGGAAACGCCGCTTTGACCCGATTGGACTCCGACCAGGTCGGGACGATGGTCGCCGTCGAAGTCCGCGACTGCGAATTGCAGGCCTGGGCCAATTGAAACGGTGGACGGTCTGGGGGCGTCGGCGGCCGCCGCGCCTGCGATAGTGCCTGCAAGCAGAATAACCGCCAGAAACCCACGCAGGAATCCCTCGATTGCAGGATTGGCGAACCGTCGAAAAGGAAATTTAAGCATGGTCTCGAAGCAAGTTACGACTCTTAACCTCTGAAAATGCGAGTTTACAATATGCAGTAACAATCGCTCAAGAAAAACACGCAGGGCGGATGCTTGTTACTTCGCGGTATCGCCGAACCGCAGCCGGCAAGTGGCGGCGCAAAAAACAGCGGCAAGGGCCGGGCAACGGGGTTCGGCCGGTCTGCATCCTTATGGCTGACTGATGGGGCGGAATATCGCACTTCAAATCCTTGGTTCGTGTAGGCGATTGCGGCCGGCGGTTGGCCGAAGGTTCGCTGGAGATGTGCGTTGACACACTGCGGCGGTTTTGTTATTCAACTAGTTTCGTTAAATGAGCCAATGGTTCGATGTGGGAGCGACTCCCTCCGTTCCGGGCGGATCCGAAAAAGAAATCCAAGGTGCTATGACGACATTGAAGGTGTATGCCCGAATGAATAGATTATTGGCGCTAAAGATGAGAGAGAGCACAAGCGGTGGCGCGCGCTGGAATCGCCTGCCATCATTCGGGTGCGCACTGATTGTTTTTCTGGGTATAACGTTCATTTCGAGCTGCGGCGGTGGGAACGGTTCCATTACGCTGGCAATCACCCCGAAGACTTCCACGATGGATCAGGGGCAGTCATTGCTGTTCGTCGCCACTCTGGGTAATGACACGCGCAACCTGGGTGTGACCTGGCAGCCGCTGACTGGCTCGGGATGCGCTGGAAGCAGTTGCGGTACCTTGACCAACATCACCACCACTTCGGTGACTTATACGGCCCCCTCGGGCCTTACCACCGGTATCTCTGTGACCTTAGAAGCGATCGCCAAGGCCAATACAGGCGTCACCTCAACGTCCACGATTACGATTGTGCTTCCGGTGACTTTCACAACCGTTACGCTGCCCAACGGTTCCAATGGCGTTGCCTACAACCAAACAATCATCACCACCGGCGGAGTTGCGCCGATCACTTACAGCGTGGGTATCGGCAGACTTCCTGCCGGGTTGACTCTGAATAACACCGGAACGATAATCGGCACACCCAGCGGTACCGGAACGTCCATATTTACAATTAATGCCACCGACTTCGGGACGCCGCCTTTGACCGTGGCTTCGCCGGTGTTCACGGTTACGATTGAACCACCGCCGCCGCTTTCGATCACTTCGACGGCGATGGCCAACGGCTTCACCGGAACCGCGTATGGCTCTTCGATTGGGTCCTCCGGAGGCGTTCCGCCGCTGACGTGGTTTGTGCCGCCGGGAACGTTGCCGCCAGGACTTGAACTGAATACTTCATCCGGATTAATCAGCGGCACGCCGACGACTGCCGGTGTTTTCACATTTTTCCCGACGGTGTCGGATTCGGCGCTTCCGCCGCAGCATGCTTCGTCGGCGACGGGCGTAACCATTTCGATCATCGCGGTAGCGCCGCTGCAGGCGGTTACGCCGCCGCTGCCTGCCGGCACCGTAGCCGCGGGCTACACGGCTAACTTGGTGGCTAAAGGCGGCGTGACTCCCTACACCTGGAGCATAACCAGCGGCCAGCTTCCTTCCGGTCTGAAGTTGAACCCCACGACGGGCATTATTTCCGGCATACCGATTCTGACGACCACCGCCAATTTCTCCGTCCAAGTGGAAGACGCGAATTCAACTAAATCAGCAGTGCAGCCCTTGAGCATCGTGATCAACACTGGGACCGCGATCTCCAACACGCTGCTCAGCGGCGGTTACAGCTTCCTGTTCCATGGGTTCGATTCGGGCGGCAACGTGGAGATGGCGGGCAACTTCTCGGCCGACGGCAGTGGCACAATTCAGGCCGGGCAGCTCGACAGCAATCGTTCGGGCGGCACACTGGGAGTGTTCACGGGGTCCTCTTTTATCGGAACTTACACGATTGGCAGCGACGGCCGCGGCACCATGCAATGGATTACGACGAACAGCAAGGGCGCGATGAGCACCACAAATTACATTCTGGCTGAAGATTCCGGCGGGAACTTCCACATGATCGAGAATGACACGATCGGTACGCCACAGACGCATGGATCGGGAATCATCAAGCCGGTGGTGGGCGGGGCATTGACTGCGGCGGCATTCAGCGGAAATTATGTGTTCGAGCTGGACGGGCAGGACAACCTGGGAAAATCCGAAGTAATTGTGGGGGTCGTGCACGCTGATGGCGTTTCCCAGTTGACCCCTGGAACGTTCGACGTCAATGACGGGGGAACGTATAGTCCGGCGGTGTCCCCACTAACCGGAACCTTCCAAGTGGGCGCGAACAACAACAAGGGCCTTTTGTTCCTGACCTATCAGATTCCTGGGTCGCAGCCAGTCACGACGGAATACACATTCTATTTCGTTTCTCCGACTGACATTTTCCTGATGGCCATTACCCCGACCGATGCCGTGGATCCTCGTCTGGGGGGCGAGATGATTCTGCAGCAGCCTGGCGCGATATTCGATGCGACAGCGTTGAGCGGAATCAGCGTGGCGACGGGCAGCGGTCTGGATGGGAGCAACGCCACGATCCTTGCAGGTCTTTTGACGGGTGACGGCACGAGCGTCGCGCGCGTCAGCTATGACCAGAATGACGGCGGGACGGTAACTGCGAACAACACCGCGACAGGGACTTATGTTGCCGCTCCCAGCGGGAATGGGCGCATGGCGTTCACGGGATTGGGCGCGCGATTCGCGGCGGCATATTTGACTGGGCCAAATCAGGGGATATTGATTGGTTCGGATGCCGCGGTTACCTACGGTTTGCTGGATGCGCAAACATCTACTGCTCCGTTTTCCAGCACGTCCATCCAAGGTGGATATACGCTGAGCGCCGAAACCACCTTGGATCCTGCGACGATAAATATCACTGGACAATTGAATTCACCGAACGGCAACGGATCGATGACGGGAATCCTGGACGAAGCGGACAATAATGGAACACCGCATACGGATCAGACGGTGGTGATTCCCAATTACGTGGTGGGCGCCAACGGTCGCGGGACGATGCAGATTGGCTCGACGGTCGGGTTGCCTTCGGGGATGGTGTTCTACATCGTTTCGCCGGGAAGCTTCCGCGGGATTTCGACCGACTCGAATCCTGGGAACGAGCATCCGCTGGTTATGTACTTCAACCACTAATTTGTGTGCCGTAAGAACGATTACTTCTGGTCCTTCTTCTTTTCCTCGAGCTTTAGCGCGGCAGAATTGATGCAGAAGCGCAAGCCGGTGGGATCCGGGCCGTCGTCGAAGACGTGGCCCAGATGCGCATCGCAGCGGCTGCAGATGACTTCGGTGCACGCCATGCCGTGGCTGATGTCGCGTTTCATTTCCACGTTATCCGCCGCGATCGGCTGATAATAGCTGGGCCAACCTGAGCCGGAATGAAATTTCGCGTCGGAGGAAAACAGCGGCTGGCCGCAGCAAACGCAGTTGTAAGTCCCTTCGGCTTCCTCATTTTCGTATTCACCGGTGAAGGGCGGCTCAGTTCCCTGCTGCCGCGTGACGTAATATTGATTCGCGTCCAGTTTTGCGCGCCATTCGGCGTCGCTCTTGCGTATTTTCTCGGTCATGGCGCTAGCTTACACGAGGTGTGTATTTCGTGTGAAGCACGCGCGAGGGCGGAAAGTACCGCGTGGTCGGATATACTGGGCCGGACACTGCGGGTTGCTAGCCGATAATCGCGCTCGGAGCGTTGTACTCGCGCGTGCTGCGCGAGGCGGTGTCGGCGAATCGAGAGCGGCGACTTCCTCATCAAACAGAGCGGAGAAACCTTGTGAACGAAGTATTCATTTGCGATGCGGTGCGCACGCCTTTTGGCCGCTACGGCGGCTCGCTCGCGACAGTTCGCACCGACGACCTTGCGGCGATTCCGATTCGCGCGTTGCAAGAGCGAAATCCGGGTGTGGACTGGGAGGCGTTGGATGATGTGATCTACGGCTGCGCGAACCAGGCGGGCGAAGATAATCGCAATGTGGCGCGCATGGCGCTGCTGCTGGCAGGGCTGCCGAGGGAAGTGCCGGGCGCGACGATCAACCGGTTATGCGGCTCGAGCTTGGACGCGATGGGGATCGCGGCGCGCGCGATCAAATCCGGCGAGACGGAGTTAATGATTGCGGGCGGAGTGGAGAGCATGACGCGCGCTCCGTTTGTGACCGGGAAGGCCGACAGCGCGTTCAGCCGCAACGCGGAGATATTCGATACCACGATCGGGTGGCGATTCGTCAATCCGTTGATGAAAGCGAAGGATGGAGTGGATTCGATGCCGGAAACGGCGGAGAACGTCGCGGAGGAATATCACGTGGGCCGCGCGGACCAGGATGCGTTTGCGTATCGCACGCAGCAGCGCTGGGCGCGCGCGAATGCGGCCGGATTTTTCAAGCAGGAGATTGTTGCGGTTCCCGTACCGCAGAAGAAGGGTGATGCGAAGAGATTTGATGCGGACGAGCATCCGCGTCCGGAGACGACTTTAGACGGACTGGCGAAGCTGAAGCCGATCGTGAAGCCTAATGGCACCGTGACCGCCGGAAACGCCTCGGGAGTGAACGACGGCTCGTGTGCGCTGCTGCTGGCCTCGCAGGCAGCGGTTGCGAAGTATCACCTGACTCCGCGCGCGCGCGTGCTGGCAACGGCGACCGCGGGTGTCGCTCCGCGGATCATGGGGATTGCGCCGGCGCCAGCGACTAAGAAACTGCTGGAAAGAACGGGCCTGAAGATTTCGCAGATGGATGTGATCGAGCTGAATGAGGCTTTCGCGGCGCAGGCGCTGGCGGTGACGAGAGAACTAGGATTACCGGACGACGCGGAGCACGTCAACCCAAACGGCGGAGCCATCGCGATTGGGCATCCGCTGGGAGCGAGCGGCGCGCGCCTCGCCACCACGGCGATGTATCAATTGCACGCGATCAAGGGCCGCTACGCGCTGTGCACCATGTGCATTGGAGTGGGCCAGGGAATCGCGGCGATTATCGAGCGCTGCTGAATGGAACCGGAGCCGCTGCCTGCTAAGTGCGGCTGACGACTAGACATGTGATGTCGTCGTGTTGCGGGGCGACGCCTACAAATTCGTCGAGACGTTTCATGATTCCTGCCAGGGTTGCCGCTGCTCTTTCCTTGATTCTGGGTTGCAGCAGCGCAAGCAGACGGTCTTCGCCAAATTGCTCGTCGCTTTCGTTCTGCGCTTCCGTAACTCCATCGGTGTAGATGACCAGAATGTCGTCGAGTGCCAGGATCGTGTTGCCCGCTACGAATTTTTCGGTCAGCTCGATTCCCAGCGGCATGCTGTCGGAATTCAGCCGCTCGATGCTGCCGTCTTGGCGGACCAGCATCGGAGGATTGTGGCCGGCTGAAAGATAATTGAGCTCGCCCGTGGCGGGATTAAGTTCGGCCAGGAACGCGGTGGTGAAACGGCGACCGTTAAGATTGTTACCGCAGGCCAGCCGATTCAAATCCGTGACCAATTGCGAGAGCGAGCCCGGCGCACCCGCAAGTGCGCGGAGACTGGCCTGAAAATTAGCCATGAGCATGGCGGCCGGAACGCTCTTGCCGGAAACATCGGCCACGGCAATCAATAGCGGGCCGTCGGCAGCGCGACGAAAAGCGTCGTAGTAATCGCCGGCCACCGTATTGGCGGGGCGCGTGGCAAATGCCATATCAATTCCGGGAACTTCCGGGGGGACGCGCGGGACCAACCAGCGCTGAATTTCGCGAGCAATTTCGATGTCGCGCTTCATGGCGACGTGATCGCCCAACACCATGACTAGCAGAATCAGCATGCCTGCGAAGGCTGCCAGAAATTCCACCTTGGTAGTGATGAGAAGAAACTGCAGGCCAATGACCGAAAGGAACGCCAGTACCAGGCATAAGACCAACAAAACGCGACGAGCGGGCGACAACTTTTTGAGTATTCCTGAAAAGAGCGCGGCGCCGATCTTGAATGGCTGCTTCCAGGCCTTCTGCGAATGCACCGCGTGCCAGTCAACATCGCGCTTGTAGAGGTTGGAGCTGGCCTGCGCTTCGGCTTTGAACTGCGTCCAAAGATCTTCAGCTTCCATGCCTGCTGTTAGCTGGCGCCAGCCGTTCTTGGAACGCCAGAGTGCGCGCTTGGCGTCAGTCTTCAGCTTACGCGAGAGATTCTGGACTTTCGCCCAATTGGTGCCAATCGTTCCGCGAGGTTCGGTAGTGACGAGAGTGGCCACAATTCAACCATACGCTCTTCCGCAACGTCGTGCAGATCAGGTTTTTCAGGTATTCTTAAACGGGGATGGACCGATTCGAGACATCGAGGCTTTCCTGGATTGTCTGCAGCCCCAGACTCTAACATTTTCGTCGTTGCGATTTCGAGTAGAACTTGCCGTGACCACGAAAAAAAAACGCAGAGCAAGAATTAGGCCAAATCTGTAGGTCTTTACTTATCAGCAAGTTACGGGTAAATCGTCTTGGCAGCGGACGTGCACTCTCCGATAATGAGTTTCGCCGATAGACATGAACGCGAGGCGAGACGGCAACATTTGAGAACGGAGACCCAGTCGTGAGTACAAGAGCTTTAGTTGGTAACCCAGCCGGCAGAGAAGCGAAACCCTCCGAGGATATACCAAGCCCTAGATGGGCAGAGCGCCTGCGCGCGCTGAAGAACATTCCTCCCGTAATGAAATATGTTTGGGACGCCGCGCCTGGTGTGGCCGTCGCGAACCTGCTTTCGCGCCTGGTGGCGGCGCTGATTCCGCTCACCATGTTGGCGGTCACGCAGAAGATTATCGCGGCGATTTATGCGTTGAACGCCAAACAAACTCCGCTGCCCCATTACTTTTGGGGACTAGTGACTCTCGAATTTCTATTGGCTGGAGTCGCGGCAGTACTGATGCGCGTAATTGATTTCTGCGACACCACGCTGGCCGAACGGTTTATGCGACACATCAGCGTCCGGCTGATGAAGCATGCGGCGAATCTGGATTTGATGTCGTACGAAGATCCGATCTTCTACGACAAGCTAGAGCGCGCACGTGTGCAGAGCACCGACCGCGTGCAGATGATCAAGATTTCGGGCCGCCTGATTCAGGAAACTGTTACGACGATCAGCTTGGCGGCGGGGATTTTTATTTACTCTCCGTGGCTGCTGATCGCACTGGTGGCCTGCGTGGTGCCGGCATTTCTGGGCGAGACGCATTTTGCGTTCCTGGGATATTCGTTGAGCTTCCAGCAAACGCCGGCGCGGCGCGAACTCGATTATTTGCGGTTGCTGGGCGGCACCAAGGAAGGCGCAAAAGAGTTGAAGCTGTTTGGTCTCGCTCCGTTCTTGGTGGGGCGCTATTCCGATGTTGCCACCGAGCTGCACGATCAGACCATAGGCGTGGCGCGGCACCGACTGTTTATCGGCGCGCTGCTGGCGATGGTGGGAGTCGCTGGTTATTACGGCACGTACGCTTTCGTG
>Ga0210390_10005804_pt1 | contig 10336 bp, 10 predicted proteins | sample IncBWH11OmetaG_FD_161050 | JGI IMG/M metagenome (GOLD analysis project Ga0210390, IMG submission 161050) | Forest soil microbial communities from Barre Woods Harvard Forest LTER site, Petersham, Massachusetts, United States - Inc-BW-H-11-O ... | reverse complement strand
GAAGGGAATACGCGAAGTCAGCTTCTATTCCGATTGGGCCATGGCGCGCGACGTGATCGCTCTGATCGAGCATCTCCATCTGGACGCAGTGGACGTGGTCGGATTTTCCATGGGCGCCGGGACGGCTGCTCGTGTGGCTATCCTGGAGCCGCCTCAAGTGAAATCGGCCATCCTTGCGGGGATTGGTGATTATGCCGTTGAGGGAACGGTTTTGGAGTTTCCCAAGAATTGGCCGGTCCCCGAGCATCTACCAAAACCGCTCACACACAAAATTTGGGCTGAAGAAGGAGCCCGGATGCTCGAGAAAAACGAACTCGTCCCTGGAAACTTAGGTTCGGCGCACGTAATTGCTGCCCGGGTGACGGGAGCGGATCCAAAGGTTCTTGCGGCTGTGATTCGAGGGGCCGTTGCGGATCAGATGACAGCTCAGCAGCTCAATCGAATTCGCGTGCCGGTTTTGGTGCTCAATGGAAAGAGCGACGTTGCCAACCAAAAAACCGAGCGACTGCTGAAGGAAATTCCGATTGGAACTCTAGGTGAATGTGAGGGCGATCACAGTTCGACGCCTTACCAGGCATCGTTCCATCAAGCTGTCGTTGGGTTCCTGGAACGCCAGTGGCGAGAGCGGGCCGCGGCTTGAAGTAGGCCTTTGGCGGGCCAACTGTTGGCTCAGGGGCTTCATTGGTTCGAAACCACGTTGGCGTGGCGCGCGATCACACACCACGTATTCCCATCCTTCCTCCAGATATTCGTGAACCGTCGTTGGACCGTCTTTCCGGCCAGGGGGGCATCGCCGATCGGTTGGACGGTCTCCGCGCCCATGATGATGGCGAAATTGCCGTCGATGCGGATGAATTCGATCTTCCGCTCGAACGAGGAGTAAACGGCTGATTTCTGAACCCTGGCTAGGACATCTTGCCGACCGATCACCACGTTGTTCGCTGGCGAATTGACCGTCAGCTGTTCACACCACAGGTGTTCGAGCGGGGCATAGTTCCGGTCCAGAACTGCTTTTCGCTCCTGGTTGTCGAGCGATCGGACAGTTTCCTCGTCGGCGGGGGCTCCGCCTAAGGCTGAAGTTGCTCTATCGGAGCCGATAGGACCAAGGAACAGCAGTAGCAATACGAAGGTCGCTCCTTTTTTCATTTCACAACTCCTCCGAGAGCACCTCTTTTGATTTGAAAACGTCTCTACTGATCCGACGGCTGTCACAACGGCATTTGCCCACGTATTGTACTTGTTGTGCCACTTATCTCGCTGATTCGGTGATGCGAGACGATTAGTCGAGGATTTCTAGCGTGAAGCGCTTTCGCAGTTTCATCCCCACCGCGTTCAGGATCGTGCGGATGGCTTTTGCAGTGCGTCCTTGGCGCCCAATCACTTGCCCGAGGTCACCCTTCTGGACGCGCAACTCAAAGACAGTAACCTGCTCGCCTTCAATCGCGCGGACTTGAACCGCGTCGGGGTTATCCACGAGGGCCTTCGCGATTGCCTCTACTAGCTCCTTCACGGTGCGCCTAGGCGCGCGCCGGTGTCAGCATGACATCGGGCGTGTGCGTGTAGCCTGAATCTCGATTCTACTACTCAGTTCGAGACAAAGTCGCAGTCGAAACTAAAAGCTCATCCAGGATGATGCCGAGGAGTGCGGAACTCGAATTTTCGACAGGCCACAGTCCCATCAGAATTTACAGCGACTTCAAGAACTGGATAATGGCCTCTTGTTCATCTCTCTTCAGTTTGTCAAATTGCTGGCTCACATGGCTTGCCTCGCCCCGATGTCGCAGGATCGCGTCCCGAAGCGTGAGGGATGCCCCGTCGTGCATCAATCGGGGACGTAGGCGGACTCCCCATAAGGGTGCGGTGCGTATTTTGTTCCGGCTGCTCTCGAAATCCTGCTTCGACAGATACCCGGACATCATTTGAAAGACCTTGTTCCCGTAGTGCTCCCGTGTCGCCTGCAGGATTCCGTCGCCCGTACCGACGTCATGCATCAAGAAGTCCCCATACGGATGAAAAGCTATTGACCCGAGCGCGGTCGGAATCGTAAAAGTTCCTCCGTTGATTTTCGTTCCGGCAGGAGCGGTGGTTAATGTTTCAGTATGACAAGTCCCACAACCGATCTTGTCAAATAGACCGTTGCCCTTTTTTGCAGCCGTGCTGTTGGCGAGCTCGGAATCTCTTGCAGGCGCTTTCGTCGCTCGAATAAACCGGGCGAAGTGATCGATGTCGGAGAGGCCGTCCTGTCCCGGCGTATCATTCGGCTCTGAAGCAGTGTTGCAAAGCTTGGTTACCTCATCTGGTTGAAGGCGGTTCGTGATGCCCATCTCGTTGAGGTAAGCGTCGGCGGCGAATGATAGCAGGCTCGCGTGCTGGTCTTTCCATCCGAACCTGCCGACGCTCATTTGTCCCGGCGCTTCCACGATAGGAACCTGGAGGATCTGGCCGCAGATTTTTCGATGCGAAGACTTGCATTGTTGCTGGGCGAGGTCGATAAGAGTCTGATCGGAAACCGCCTCGACGAAACCATCGCCCAACAGATTCAGAGAAAGTCGAAACGTCCGGATTGTCTCGGTCTCGGGGACTCGTTCTTGAATCTCGCTGTTGGGAAAAGCCGCGTTCGGGCAAATCGCGCGATCATTCACGAGCGAGCGGCCCGCGATTACTTCGGTCCCATGAGCGATCGGGATTTCTGGATTCCGGAAGTGTCCGTCCGGTCCTTGGTGGCCGACGCGTAATTCCGTGACTTGGGAGGCAGCACCTGAAACCGGACTCTGATGGCATTCACGGCAGGACTGCGCGTTATAGAGCGGTCCAAGACCGTCGCTTAGTTGCTCGACCTCATCGAATTTCGATTGATCGGCCTGATGGGTAGTATCGTCGGCGACGCCGTTGCTCTTGTTGTCAAAACCGGTGGGTGCTTCCGTTGACTGAGGGACAGGACTGACGAGAAAGAAACTGAGAAGAGCCAAAGAGATCAGGAGTCGCATGGCTTATTCCTTTCCATAGGACGACCTCGCGATAGAGACTCTTGCAGAGAGGACTTGTTTTCTGGTGCTGACGTGTGAGCCCGTTAGGTCTTCAGCTCTACCAGTACCAATTCGATAGATTGATCGCCGAGATTCTCCGGAAGGTGGGTTCCCTCCGGTAGCCACTTCACCTCGCCGGCTTTGAAATGGTTTTCTATTGATCGGCCATTCGTAAAAGCGAATCGGGAGTGTTGAGATGTGAGAAACAGCCCAATCCCATCTGGGTGTGAGTGCATGACCGATCTTTCGCGGGGTCCGTAGTTGACTCGAAGCACACGCACGCGGTCATTTTCGAACTCCACTTTGTAGTGGTCCGGGTCCAATTTGACGGGGTCGAGAGCACTCGGCTGGCGTTTCGGGGACGTAGACATGATCGCCTCCTTTGACACGACAATTGAGGGTCTTTGCTGGAGATGTGCATCATAATCCTGTGGTCTGATGCTGGCAAGCATACAGAAATTTGGTGGTGATAAGCTGATTTCTCAACAGTTACAGGCAAACGCTGTGGTGAGGTGGCTGTTTCTTGTGGGTTTAGCTGCCCTCGGCGCACGCGTGAATAATCAGGCAGCTTTTTCGATTCTTGCTTTCAGTGCGATAACGTTGCGTACAGAGTTCGTTTTTCATTCGAAACACCGACATCGCCCTTCTCCAGGTGTAAAATACCGTCTTCAGTCGAAGGCATCAGCGATGGATAAAAGAGAACTGGATCGATACAAGCGAGCACTGCTGGAAAAACGGGAGGAATTGGCGGTTGGCAACGCCGGAAGTCTGGTCCCGGCTGCGGGTGGTTGGGAAGGCGATCCAGTCGATCAAGCGAACGCCGACGCCGAAGCGGATCTTCAGATACGCCTGCATCAATCCAACGGCCGTCTCCTCAGAGCGGTTGACGGTGCGCTCAGCAGGATCAAACATGGCACGTTCGGTGTCTGTGAGAGCTGTCAGAAGCCTATTTTACGAGCGCGCTTAGAAGCTGTGCCTTGGACTCGCCACTGCCGCGATTGCAAAGAGCGCACACATGCGGCGTGAAGACCAAGACGCTGGGGAAGTTCTAGGTGAGCCTACTTGAAGGGTTTTATTTCTGTGTCCCGCATTCGTAAAGAGATCGTCAACAATTTGTAACGCTTGCTATCTTTCGCCGCAGTAACATGCTCCAACCCGGCCGGCGGCCTGAATCTCTGCCGCCGACCTGTCGGAGTTTCGTACCAGGCTTGAGGCTAGTCTCCGAATACGATGGTGTCCTGCTTATCCTTTGCGACTTCCTCTTGCACTTGCTTCGGGTAGAGAAACTGATGACCCTCCACACGGCCTGGGTAAGACCAGGCTACGATCGCTTCCGGCTGTGACACGCCTCGCTCCGCGAGAACAATCGCAGACTTTCCGGACAGCCCCTTCTCCTGGGTGGGTCGTGCCTGAATTATAGCGATCACGTTCGTCCGATCCGCGTTGGAGATCCGCACAATTTCGTGGTTGAAGCTATTGACGAGCTCGAACAGATAGGTCCCGGCGGGCAATACTCGTCCTGGAATCTGCACCGGTTGACTAAACGTAAACAAAGTCGCTTGATTCCATTCGTCAGCGTGTACAGCAGGCAGGACGATCAAGAATGCAAGCAGGAATGTAACAGTACGAAACTCCTGATGGCAGCGGATTGTTTCATGACAGCTCCTTTTGTTTTATCGCGGCCGGATGATGTGGTGATTCCCCCGTGCCGCTTTTTTCTGTGAATTCAACTTGGCCTCACAGATGAGACGCTCGGGGGCTGCGGAGAGCATGTAAACTGTTTGTCACGCGATTGTCAGAGATTTTTGACAATTACCGGGGAGAGCGTCTTCAGAGGGAAGACATCCCACAAAGAAATTTGCCTGCTTTCGTTCTCAAGCGCTATGCGGAAGGCGGAGGCGTTTGTGAGTAACTTTACGATTCGCGCGAAATTTGTCGGCGCCGTTTCGGAATGTAATTCTCTCTCGCTCCGCGTTGCGCAACGGAGCGAGAGAGTTCGTTAGAAGAATTATTTCACCGTCAGAGCGATCGTCGCCGAATGCGAAAGAGTTCCCGAGGTTGCCGAGACGGTGATCATGCTCGTACCAGCCGGGGTGCCGGTTGAAGCAGCCGCCTTCCCGCTACCACAACCTGCCGCTGCGAACACAGCCAGCAAAATAACGGCGAGGCCACCTGCGCGCAGCAGTGCCGTGGAGAAGGAACGCAACCGCAGCCTTCCGAAATGCAGCCCAACGAGAAGAAACCCAACGAATCCGGCAGCTAGCAACATCCGCAACTGCGAGGTAGGCCAGTGACTCGCCAATTGTCCGGATGGGACCGCGCCCATCATCGCGCTCCGTGCAGTCGTCGTGATTGTGAGCATGGGTGTTGTGCTACCCCCAGGAGTATAGCTCTGAGTGGAAAACATGCACTTTGCGCCCGTGGGCAATCCGGAACACGAGAGGCTAACAGCAGAATTAAAGCCGTTCGTGGGAGAAGTATTAATCGTGAAGTTTGAAGACGCTCCTGCGGTCACCGTAGCGCTAGTAGGCGAAACACTTACGGAAAAATCGGGCGTGTTCCCACCGCTAGCCTGAGTCGGCACGAGCGATGCGAATACTCCGTGCATTTCCGCCATGCCGCCGGCCGTCAAATATAGGGTGTTTGCATCGCCCGCCGCGCCTCCGCCTCCAAAAACAAGGTCCCACAAAGAAAGATTCGTGATGACGTTGCCGCCCGCATCTTTCACGCTATCGATGAACGTACCGGCTGGCATGTAGGCGTTCAGAACCCCGTCACCGAAATTACCGACCAGCACATCGCCTGCGAACGCGCCGAAACCGGCTGGAGGAACCACAACTCCCCACGGAGCGTTTGTGTGCATATCGCCTTGCATAACAAACGTCTGAATCATATTGCCGTTCGTGTCGAAGATATCGACAACTCCGTCGCCGGCGGCATGAACCGGGTCATGTTTGGGAGCGTCCTGCAGCGCATACGTCACATAGATTTTGGTCTGGCTATTGACGGTGATCACATGGATCCCAAAGGGGGCGTAGCCGGCAGGGAGATTCGGGTCGGTGAAAGTGCCGGAGAGGTTGGTGAGCTTGAAATTGGAGTCATAGACTTCCACTTTTCCGCTGCGAAAATTAGTGGCGAGCAGAAAGTTCGCTCCGTTGTTCGTGATCATAGCCAGTCCTTTGTACACGGCACCGGCTCCGCCCATGGAATTATCCACGGCAAGGATTACGGTCGCGCCCCCATTCCAGCCGGAGATCGTTCCGTCCTCCGTGTCAAAGATAAATAGACTGGGCTTGCCGCCAACGATGAACCCGGTTTGGGAGAGGTTGGCCACGATTCCGGTCGGAGTGGCCGCAGCTGTGCTTCCTGCGGGCGGTGGGATCGTGAATGTTCCCTGGAGCATTCCGGTTTGGTCATAGAGGGTCGAGAATCCGCTGTTGTTGTCGTTGATCCAAAAAGGTCCGCCGGGGAAGAACGCAATTCCCCAGGGGTTGACGAGATTCGCGTCCACGTGAGCAGGAGCGGGTGTAACGGTTGAAGTGTCCGCTACTAAATTCGTCTGGTTATAATTGTTGGTGGAAGTCTGAGCACTCACGGTCACTCCGAAGGTGCAAAATCCCAGGATGAGGGCGGCAATCGTTGAAAACATCTTGCAGAATGGCATCGATTTCACTTCATTCTCCTTTTTAGGTATCTCGGTCCTGATCATTAAGAGATCGCGGGCGATCACGATACCAACTCCGTGCTGACGTTCGTGTCCCGCCAAAGTCAAATGAATGTCGCTTCTCTGTAACCTCGTGTAGGTTTTTCGTTAGACAATTGAACGGGCTCGATTCTTGTAAGGAGAATCACGATGCAAGGACATATTTTTCAGAAGCTGATCAGGGTTTCTGCAGCCGCGAGCATTTTCCTGCTTGGCACTGGTACCGTCAGAGCACAAGCTATTTCACAGCCGGCTCAGTCGATCCCTCCGTCGCCGCCCGACCCGAACGTCAGAGCCCTGGCAGACTCAGTGCGCGAGCTCCAAGGCCAAGTGCAATCTCTCGTGGAGCAGCTCGGCGAGTTGCGCGCCGAAGAGATGCGCGATCACGCGGAAGCCCGCGAACTTCGTCAAGAACTCGAGCTCGCGAGAGTTGAGAGCCGCCCGCGAACAGGACCAGCGGGGAGCCGCGATTCATACCTCAGCCTTTCGCCGCAAGCTAGTGCTTCGCTCCCAACCGCTACGGCGGGGCCCGATTCTCAACAAGAAGACCAGCCTACCGAAGCGAGGCTCGCTCGCCTGGAAGAGAGTCAACAACTTGTCGAGTCAAAAATTGCCGAGCAGAGTCAAACTAAAGTGGAAAGCGGATCGAAGTATCGCGTGCGTCTTTCTGGCATTGTGCTCTTGAACGTCTTCGACAACCAGGGCGTCGTCGACAATGAGGATTTCCCCCAAATCGCGACTCCTCACTCTGCGGTTGGTTCCACTCAATCGTTCGGCGGATCGCTGCGCCAGTCCCAAATTGGCGTCGAAGTCTTCGGTCCGGAAATTGCGGGAGCGCGCACTAGCGCTGACGTGAAATTCGATTTCGCCGGTGGATTCACCGATGTGCCCAACGGCGCTGTAATGGGCATCGTGCGCCTTCGTACCGGCACATTCCGCATGGATTGGACGAACACTTCGATCGTTGCTGGTCAAGACCGTTTGTTCTTCGCGCCACTTGCGCCCACGTCGCTCGCTTCGCTCGCTGTCCCGGCGCTTTCCTATTCGGGGAACCTCTGGGCTTGGACACCTCAAGTACGCGTCGAGCACAAAATAGCTCTGTCTGAAAGTTCCCATCTTATGTTCCAGGCTGGAATTCTCGATTCTCTCTCCGGCGAACTTCCAGTGAGCCAGGATCGATTTCCTTCCTGGGGTGAACAATCGGGACAACCCGCCTATGCCGGCCGGATCGCCTGGACTCATCGCGCCTTTGGGCAGGACCTTACCGTTGGATTTGGAGGATACTATGCGAGGCAAAATTTCGGCCTAGGGCGGAGCGTGAATGGATGGGCGAGCACGTTCGACGTGCTGTTGCCGCTGGGAAAGTATTTCAATCTGAGCGGAGAGTTTTATCGGGGAGCCGCTGTCGCAGGACTCGGTGGTGGCATAGGCCAGAGCATCCTGACTTCTGGCCCGTTCACCGATCCTGCCACAACGATCAAAGGACTTGATTCGATGGGCGGCTGGGTACAACTGAAATTCAAGCCCAAAACAAATTTCGAAATCAACGGTGCCTTCGGCCAGGACAATCCTTTTGCGGGTGAGCTGCGGCGCTTTCCGGGAAGCCCGTCATATTTTGGCGAATCACTCGCTCGCAACCTAACGCCGTTCGTAAATTTCATCTACCAGCCGCGATCCGATGTATTGTTTTCCGTGGAGTATCGCCGCCTGCAAACGTACATGTTAGACAGCAGTGCGAACACAGCAAATCACGTTGCTGCGAGCGTGGGATATATCTTCTGATGCGAAGGTTCTATCAACGACGGCGGGCGGCAATCTTGTGTCTACTTTCCGCGGCCGGCCTCTTCTGCGGTCTCAGCCGGTCCCAAGCGCTGCAACTTCTGACCGTCACGGCGAAGGCTCAAATCGTAAGGGACGGAGCAGTGAAACCGGCTGCGGGGCACGGCGGAGCTGATCTTTCGAACGTCGTGGTATGGCTTACGCCTATTGGCGGCAGCACACCCGTGCCAACAACATCGGAGACCGCGAAGCTACCGCCGGTGCTTACTCAGCACAACAAGACCTTCGAGCCTCACGTTCTAGTGGTTGAAGTGGGCACGGTGGTGCAATTCCCCAACAAAGACCCTTTCTTCCACAATATCTTTTCTCTCTTCGACGGCAAGCGATTCGACCTCGGTCTTTACGAAGCGGGCACCACTCGTTCGGTGCGCTTCGACCGACCAGGGATCAGCTACCTCTTCTGTAACATTCACGCTGAAATGAGTGCGGTTGTCGTCGCAGTGGAGACCCCCTACTACGCTATTTCCAATAGTTCCGGAAACATCTCGATAAACGACGTCCCTGACGGACGATACCAACTGCACGTCTGGTACGAGCGCAGTTTGCCGGAAGATCTCAAAGGCCTGGCCGCGCCCGTTACAATCTCCCGTTCGGAGCGTAGTCTGGGTGCTATCAAAGTCGTCGAAAATCCGAATTTCACCCTTGCGCACAAGAACAAGTACGGCCAGGACTATGTCCCGCCCCCCAGCCCCGGTTACCCGAGCCCATAAAGTCAAGATCAAGAAGCTTTATGACGCGCAAGCGCGTGCCGGCTGCGCCCTTTGGATTTCAGAAGCCCTTCCCGCTTTCTGCGCATGGTCACCCCACTCGCGCAATAACTGGCGGAGGCGTACACGCGCCTTGTGCAGTTGCGATTTTGAATTCCCAATCGAGCAGCCAAGAATCTTGGCGATCTCTTCATGGCCGTAGCCTTCGACGTCATGCAGCAAAAACATCTTCTTGTACCCCGCCGGCAGCTGAGTGATCGCGCGGTTCAGCCCAAGCCGGTCGAACAAACCCGTCATGTTCAGATCCACTTGGCCGATCTGTTTTCGGGGCGTTCCAAATTCGTCATCGGTATCCAACGTATCCTCCAGCGAAATTTCGCCAAGCTTTTTCTTGCGGAATCGCATCAGCACGATATTAAACGTGATCCGGTGAAGCCATGTGGAGAAGGCTGACTCGCCGCGGAAGCTTCCGATCTTGCGAAAGACCTGTAGGAAAGCCTCCTGGGTCAGCTCCTCGGCGTCGCTTGAATTGCCGGCCATACGAAAGCACATCGCGTAGACATGCCTGCTGTGCTGCTTGTACAGGTGCTCAAAAGCAGCTGCATCGCCCTGTTGTGCCAGCCCGATGATTTCGGTTTCGGTGAGATGATCTAAATCGGTCGACATTGATGGACTCATGCGATTTCTCGCTCTCCATTTAGAAACGCTTCATGAACTCGGCCCCGATAAGAATTTTGCGCCGCGCCATCGCTGGCCCTGAATACAATGGGCGAGTCCCCATCCAAGCGTTCTGTGGTCCTTCCCGGCCCGTCCGTACTAACCGAGCTTAAACAAATTGATGTCTGTAGTTGCCACGGGATTGTTTGGAGTACGTCAAGAGTTTGTAACAGCATCCGCCAGAGGAGGTGCGAGCAGAGTCGAGACCTAAGAGAACGTTTACAAAGTGTTTACAAATTCCGGAAGTCGGCGTGACAACGTCTCAAGTCCAAATGGCGCAATCTAATAGCTTGAGAGGTCTTCCACTCGTCGACGAAGGTAGCGGGTAGAAGGAACGTTCCGGA
>Ga0210390_10005803_pt1 | contig 10337 bp, 11 predicted proteins | sample IncBWH11OmetaG_FD_161050 | JGI IMG/M metagenome (GOLD analysis project Ga0210390, IMG submission 161050) | Forest soil microbial communities from Barre Woods Harvard Forest LTER site, Petersham, Massachusetts, United States - Inc-BW-H-11-O ... | reverse complement strand
TAGCGGTGAGGCAAGTTGTGGCGAACGTGAACAGCAAGACACTCCGGTCGATCGAGATCGCGCCAATCTGAGGGATTTCGGCGGGCAAGGAAAGGCGCAGAAGCCGAATGCCGATGAATGCAAGAAGTAGTCCTGCGGCGCCGCTAATCGCCGCCAGGGCGAAGCCTTCCGTGAGCAAGAGCTGAAGGAGGCGTGCGCGGCCTGCGCCGATCGCGGCGCGTACGGCCAATTCTCTCCTACGTCCGGCGGTGCGGGCCAATTGGAGATTAGCCACGTTCACGCAGGCGATTAGCAGGACGAACAGAACTGCTAGAAGCAGAACGAGGAGTGCTGAGCGAACATCTCCGCCAATCTTTCGCTGCAGCGGTATCACTTGCACCAGCAAACCCTGCCGCATGTGGACGAATGCCGGGGGAATCCCCGAGTTGGATTGCGCGGCGAGCATGGCGAGGTCCGCGTGTGCCTGATCGATGGAGACACCTGGTGCAAGGCGACCGATGATGCGCGTCAGGCTGAGGCTTTTTGAGGTCCAGTCGACTTGGGGCGGAAGCTGGGCAGGATACAGGCACTCAGGAGCAGCGGTTTTGTCCGGGAATCGGAAACTTGCAGGCAGTACGCCAACGACGGTGTAGGCGTCGCCATCGAGTTCGATGGATTTTCCGACGATGGCCGGATCGGCACTGAATTTACGGCGCCACAGCGAGTCAGTGAGAATGACGGCGAGAGGGCCGCCGGGTTTGTCTTCTTCTGGAAGAAATGTGCGGCCCAATGCAGGCTGGATGCCCAGAACCGTAAGGAAATTGGCGGTCACGCGGGAAGCCTCAATGCGTTCGGCTTCCCCGGCGCCTGTGAGATTGGATGGCGCGCCGGTGCTGTAGGCGAGCATGCCTTCGAATGTGTGATTGTTCGCTTTCCAGTTGCTAAATTCCGGGTTGGGAACGCCCCAATCGTTGAAATGCGGCATGAATTCATCGGCCCATACAAGGCGTGAAGGATCGCGATAGGGAAGCGGGCGAAGAAGGGCGGCGCCGACGACAGAGAAAATCGCGGTGGACGCGCCGATGCCGAGGGCCAAAACGATTGTGGCTATGAGGGCGAAGCGGCGGTCTCTGCGTAGATTGCGGAGGGCGTAGCCGACGTCTCGCACAAAGTTGTCCAGGTGAATTTCCCAGCGATTGTCGCGGACTTCCTGTTTGACGCGTTCGATGCCGCCGAGTTTGATTGCGGCGTCGCGGCGCGCCTCTTCCGGGGACATGCCTGCGACGAGATTGTCCGAGATCAGCTGGTCGAGATGGAAACGGAGTTCGCGATCCAGTTCGGTTTCCGCGCGGGATTTGTAAAACACGCGGCGAAGCCAGTGCAGCATGGCTAAGACTCCTCCTCCGACGAGTTCAGAACCAGCGCCACGGCTTCGCAAAGACGCTCCCAGTTGCGGGCTTCGTCCTGAAGCTGCTTCCGGCCTTTCCTGGTGAGGGAATAGAACTTGGCCTCGCGGCCGGTTTCCGATTTTTTCCAATCGGCTTGCAGCCAACCGCGATCTTCCAAACGATGCAGCGCGGGGTACAGCGACCCCTGATGAACGTGGAAGAAGTCCTTGGAGATTCGTTGAAGGCGCTGAGCGACGGCGTAGCCGTGGTTGGGGCCGAGGGCCACGATCTTAAGGACCAGAAGATCGAGCGTGCCCTTTAGAAGTTCGAGTTGCTCTTCGCTCACGTTGATGCCTAGAGGTTCTACATATAGTAGCGCGTACGCTGATTGTCAACAGCAAAAACGCAAAAAGCGAGCAAACGACTTCGCGTCGAAATTTGCGCGTGACAGCTTCGGCGGGGCAGTCGCGATATACTTTCAAGTCTTGAGTGGCGCGCGAAAGTGGACGCATGATCCAACCATCGTTTGGGGAATTTCAAAAGCTGGCCAAGCAGGGGAACCTGATCTCGGTGTACGACATGTTTTCGGCGGATTTGTTGACTCCCGTCAGCGCGTATCTGCGCTTGTCGCAGGGGGCCAGATACTCGTTTCTGCTGGACAGCGTGGAAGGCGGAGAAAAAATCGCGCGCTACACATTTGCCGGCGCCAATCCCGAAGAGGTGTTCCGCTATGCCGGCGGCGCTTGCGTGCTGGAAAGCCGCAACCGGATGATCTGGGAGGAGCGCGACCCGATTTCGTTCTTGCGGGAACACATCGCGAAATTTCATCCGGTGCGCGTGCCGGGCTTGCCGCCGCTGGTTGCCGGCGCTATCGGTTATTTCAGTTACGACATGGTGCGGCTGATCGAGCGGCTGCCCAAGCGTTTGCGGGACGAGATCGGGCTGTATGACGCGGTGCTGATGTTCTATCGCGGCCTGATCGCGTTCGATCACGTGCAGCACCGGCTTTGGATCGTGCGCAATGTGTACACTTCGGGATCGGGTTCGCTGCGCGCGAAATATAACGCCGCGGTTGCAGAGATTCGCCAGACGCGAGCGCTGCTGGAAGCCCCGGTGGAAGACGAGAAGCCGCGAAAAGCGCCGAAGAAAAATGCGCGCGTGCCTAAGGCCACTTCGAACATGCGGCGCACCGAATATCTGCAAGCGGTGCGCAAGGCTCAGCAGTACATCCGGGCGGGCGATATTTTTCAGGTGGTGATCAGCCAGCGATTTTCGACGAAGACGAAGGCCGAACCATTCGATGTTTACCGGGAACTTCGCGCACTGAATCCTTCGCCGTACCTTTTCTATCTGCAATTGAACGATGTGTACGTGGTGGGCAGCTCTCCGGAAATGCTGGTGAAGGTGCAGGGTAAAGATGTCTTTTACCGGCCGATTGCGGGGACGCGCTGGAGGGGCAAGGAAGAAGCCGAAGACGCACGCCTGGAACGCGAGATGCTGGCGAGCGAGAAAGAACGCGCCGAGCACATCATGCTGGTGGATTTGGGACGGAACGATCTGGGGCGCGTGTGCGAATACGGCAGCGTGAAAGTGGAAAAGTTGATGACCGTGGAGCGTTATTCCCACGTGATGCATCTCGTCTCCAGCCTGCGCGGGCAGTTGCGCGAAGATGTGGACTGTTTCGATGCGCTGATGGCCTGCTTCCCGGCGGGCACGGTGTCCGGGGCGCCGAAAGTCCGCGCCATGGAGATCATCGAAGAACTGGAAAAAACGCGAAGGGGAATCTACGCGGGCGGGATTTTGTATCTGGATTTTGCGGGCAACCTGGACTCATGCATCGCCCTGCGCACCATGGTCATCAAAAATGGTGTGGCGCACGTGCAGGCGGGCGGGGGAATTGTGGCGGACTCCACGCCAGTAGGAGAGTTCGACGAGTCCGTGAATAAATCCATGGCGTTGATTCGCGCGCTGGAAGCGGCACAGGCGGGGAAGACGGCCAAGGAAGCGAGGCGGAAGCGGTGATTCTTCTGCTGGACAACTACGATTCGTTCACCTACAACCTGGCGCAATATCTGGGTGAACTGGGGTGCACACTGGAAGTGCATCGTAACGATAAAATCTCCGTGGAAGAAATCGAACGACGAAAGCCGGAGCGCATCGTGATTTCGCCGGGGCCTTGCACTCCGCAGGAAGCCGGTATTTCTGTGGAGCTCATCCGGAAATTAGCGGGGAAATTTCCGATTCTTGGCGTTTGCCTGGGGCATCAGGCGATTGGCGCGGCGTTTGGAGCGAAGATCGTGCGGGCGCCGAAATTGTTTCATGGGAAAACCAGCGACATCGAGCACGATGGGAAAGGGATTTTCCGGTCGGTGGCCAATCCCTTTACGGCGACGCGGTACCATTCGCTGATTGTGGAGAAGAAATCACTCCCGCGGCAGTTACAAATCAGCGCGGAAACGAGAGATGGAATCATCATGGGTTTGCGCCACCGCAAACACAAGATCGAAGGCGTACAGTTTCATCCGGAATCGGTGCTGACGGAATCCGGCAAGCAACTTCTAAAGAATTTCCTATCATTGTGAGCCGACAAGTCGCCAACCTGTAGTGTTAACCGATAGGTAAAAATAGAAGTCTATACTATACAATATGTAATATAAGTATTAGTAAAAATAGGGTAATGTGGCCTGTCTGGGTTAGTCCTTCCATTCCCCAACCCATGGAGATTTACATGAAATTTCTCCGCGCCTTTTTTGGCAGCGATTGTTGTCGTTCCCCTTGTGCTTTATCCATTGCTTCCGGCGGCGGCAGCGCATCCCGCCATTGGTATTTTGACCCTGACCACGCACGCGCATCTGGTCGAGGCAGCAGCCTTTTCGGGGCTATCGGTGTTCGAAGGCGAACGCCTGTCCACAGAGGCCGAAGGGCGCTTGTCTATCAGGCTGCCGCTCGCGGACACGCTGCACGTGGACATGAGTGTTGGGTCGCGGCGCTTTTCGGCGACTCAGAATGAAGCTATTGAAGTGCATGTGGAAGAAGCCACCGTCCGACAGGCGAGCACGCAGGCCACGGAAGCGTCGGTGACGATTCTTGCACCCAAGGTGCTTCAGATTACGGCGGAACGCGGCAACCTGGACTTCACTTATCAGGACGAGTTCCGGGTTTTGCCGGAAGCGCAAACCTACCGGCTGTATCTGGATTCGCCTTCGGAACCGCCGGACGCGACGTCGGTGGGATCCTCGAAATCGCATTCCTCGAAGAGGTTAGGTTACTTCATTGTGGGCGCGGGAGTGGCCGGAGTGGCGGCATGGACGATTTACGACGCGCTGAGATCTTCAAATCCGCCGATCAGCCCGGCGAAACCCTGACGGTCGTTACGAGCGTTCGTTCGTGAAGCGCTTCAATTGCTCGAGCTTTTCGAGCGCGGTGCCGGACGATAGCGCTCGAGCGGCTAACTCCGCGCCTTCACGAAAATTTGGGGCGATGCCGGTGACGACTAACGCCGCCGCGGAATTCATCAGCACGACATCGCGGCGCGGACCGCTTGCTCCTTTGAACAGCGCGCGAATCATTGCCGCGTTTTCCTGCGGAGTGCCGCCGCGAAGCGTTTCGAGCGAGGCTTGTGGAAGGCCGAAATCTTGCGGCGAAAGCGTAAAACGCCGCACCGTGCCGTCTTTCACTTCCGCCACCAGCGTTTCGCCTGCCAGCGAAATTTCGTCCAATCCTCCGTGCCCATGTACGACCAAGGCTCGGGAAATGCCAAGTTCCGCAAGTGTTGCCGCCATCAGGTCGATGAGGTCGGGAGAATAAACGCCGAGAATCTGTGAGTGCGCACCCGCAGGATTCGTCAGCGGCCCCAGGAGGTTGAATACGGTTCGTGCGCCGATCTGTTTGCGCGCTGGACTCGCGTGGCGCGTGGCAGAATGGGCGGCAGGCGCGAAAAGAAAGCCAATCCCCAGTTCGCGGATGGCGCGCCCGGATTCACGCAATGGTAAATCGACGCGAATGCCCAGAGCTTCCAGTACATCAGCGGAGCCACTATTTGAGCTGACGGAACGATTGCCGTGCTTGGCGACGTGGGCTCCAGCCGCGGCGGCGACGAAAGCGGAAGCCGTCGAAATATTGAATGTGCCGGTACCGTCGCCACCTGTGCCGCAGGTGTCCACCATGTGCCGCGGTCGCACGTCTTCCGTAGCAAAAACCGGAGCTGCGTGGCGGCGCATGACGCAGGCAAAGGCACCAAGCTCCGCGAAACCGATCACACGCCGGTTCAGGGCCAGCAGCAGGCGCACGATTTCCTGTGTTTCGATGCGGCCTGAAAGTAGCTCTTCCATCAAAGCTTCGGCTTCTGCGGGCGCCAGCGGTTCCAAGCGCTCAGTCTTCGCGATTAGAGAAATAGAAGCATTCATGAAGTTGTCACAGAGCGTTGGCCGCTTAACCTTGCCCGGGATGCGCCTCTCAAGTAAACTTGACTGTTTTACGAGCTTCAAATTCTAACATCTGTGCACTGTCCCATCGTCGCACAGGATGTCGGCCCCAGCAGCACGGGCTTCAAAAAGGCAGAACCTCAAATGAAGATCCACGAATACCAAGCTAAAGCTATCCTTTCGCGCTATGGCGTAACCACTCCGCGCGGCGAAGTGGCATACACCAAGGAAGAAGCGCGCGAGGCCGCGCAGCGGCTGAAATCCCCGGTCGTAGTGGTGAAGGCGCAGATTCACGCGGGTGGTCGCGGCAAAGGCGGCGGCGTGAAACTGGCGCGGTCCGCGGATGAAGCGGCGGAGATCGCATCGCACATCCTGGGAATGAACCTGGTGACAGCGCAGACCGGTCCCCAGGGACGAATCGTGAAGCGGCTGCTGATCGAAGAAGGGTTAGACATTCGGCGCGAACTTTATTTGGGACTGCTGATTGACCGCGAATCAGGCCGGCCGGTGTTCATGGCCAGTTCCGCAGGCGGCATGGAAATCGAAGAAGTGGCCAAAGAAAATCCCAGCGCCATTTTGCGTGAGCCGATTCATCCTGCAGTTGGTTTACAACCCTATCAGGCGAGGAAAATTGCGTTCGGGCTGGGGCTCACCGGGGAACAAGTCACGGCGGCAACGCCATTCCTGCAGGCATTGTATCGCGCGTTCATCGATACGGACGCGTCGATGCTGGAGATCAACCCGTGCGTGCTCACAGGAGACGGGAAGCTGGTGGCGCTGGACGCGAAGATGACCTTCGACGACAACGGATTGTTCCGCCACAAAGATTTGCGGGAATTGCGCGATCTGGACGAGGAAGATCCCCTGGAAGTGGAAGCATCGAAGTATGGATTGAACTACATCAAGTTGGACGGCACGGTGGCGTGCATGGTGAACGGCGCGGGATTGGCGATGGCTACGATGGACATCATCAAGTATGCGGGCGGTTCGCCGGCGAACTTTCTGGATGTGGGCGGCGGCGCGTCTGCCGATCAGGTGAAAAATGCGTTCGGGATTTTGCTGAGCGACCCGGCCGTGAAGGCGGTATTCATCAATATTTTCGGCGGCATCTTGCGCTGCGACGTGCTGGCCACGGGCGTGGTGGCGGCGGCCAAGGATCTGCACGTGAAAGTGCCGATCGTCGTACGAATGGAGGGCACCAACGTGGAGCAAGGGCAACAGATTTTGCGAGATAGCGGATTGAACTTCACCATTGCCGATGGAATGAAAGACGGTGCGCAGAAAGTCGTTGCATTGGCCGGGGGTGCTCGATGAGCGTTCTCGTTAATGAAAAGACTCGAGTGTTGGTTCAGGGCTTCACGGGGCGCGAAGGCACGTTTCACGCGCAGCAGATGACTGATTATGGGACCAATGTGGTCGGCGGCGTCACTCCGGGCAAGGGCGGAACGAAACATCTGGAGCGGCCGGTATTCAACACGGTTGCCGATGGCGTGAAGGCCACCGGAGCGGACGCGTCCGTGATTTTTGTGCCACCTCCGTATTCGGCCGATGCCATTCTCGAAGCCGTGGATGCGAAGTTGCCCCTGGTGGTTTGCATCACGGAAGGCATCCCTGTGCTGGACATGGTGCGCGTGGCGGAAGTGCTGCGCGAATCGAAGACCCGGCTGATAGGCCCGAACTGCCCGGGAATCATTTCGCCGGGGAAATGCAAAATCGGAATCATGCCGGGGCGCATTCACAAGCAGGGAAATGTTGGCGTAGTGAGCCGCAGCGGAACGTTGACGTATGAAGCGGTGCATCAACTGACGCAGCTCGGCATCGGCCAGTCCACCTGCATTGGAATTGGCGGCGATCCGATTATCGGAACCTCGTTTCTGGACGCCATCAGAATGTTTCATGAGGATCCCGACACGCACGCCATCATCTTGATCGGAGAAATTGGCGGAAACGCGGAGGAACGCGCGTCGGAATGGATCAAGGCAAACGTGAAGAAGCCGGTTATCGGGTTCATCGCCGGACAGACCGCGCCTCCGGGACGGCGCATGGGCCACGCCGGAGCGATTATCAGCGGCGGGCAGGGAACCGCAAAAGATAAATACGCCGCGATGAAGGCTGCAGGGATTCGAACTGTGGAAACGCCGGCGGATCTGGGCTCGACGGTCGCAGCCGCGCTGAAGTAAGCGATTCAACGGAAAATTTTTATCATTTCATACTGACTGAGGAGAATCTTGTGGCGATTGAACGTACATTTGCAATTATTAAGCCGGATGCGGTGGAGCACGGGCAACAGGGAGAAATCCTGGCGCGCATTCAAAAGGCCGGATTCACGTTAGTGGCCATTAAATCGATGCGTTTGACGAAGGAAGAAGCCGGCGGTTTTTATGCCGTACACCGGCAACGCCCATTTTTTGGAGAACTTACTGATTTCATGAGCTCCGGCAAGATTGTAGCGATGGTGCTGGAAGCCGACGGCGCCATTTCCAAGTGGCGAGACACAATGGGCGCAACCGATCCAAAGAAAGCGGCGCCTGGCACGATTCGGCACGACCTGGGAACCAGCATTGGCACCAATTGCACGCATGGGTCCGACGCGCCGGACACGGCGGCGTTTGAAATTGGGTATTTCTTTTCCGGCATGGAATTGATCTAAGCGTTTGGTTTTTGATTTTGGGAGGGGCGCGGATTTCACGACCGTGCCCCTTATTTTTTTGACTGGCATCGCCAACGCACGAGAGTAAAATCAGACCCATAACGACCCGGCCCAGGAGGTGCTTATGCCTGGTATTCGACGCCGCGAGTTTCTACAACGTGCTGCCTCCGCAGTCGCCGCCACATGGTTTGCTCCCAAATCTCTGGCTGCACGGTTGGCGATGTTGCCGCGGCTTGATCGGAAGTTTGCGGCCACGGAAACGGTGGCGATCGGACAAACCGGAATTCGTACTTCGCTGCTCGCGATGGGAACGGGCACGGTGGGATCGGGGCATCACTCGAATCAAACCGCGCTGGGTCTTGAGGGATTGTCGCGCCTGCTGCAAAACGGTTACGACAACGGCCTGCGCTTTTTTGACACCGCGGATTCCTACGGCAGCCATCCGCACGTGGCGGACGCGTTGAAGCATGTGGATCGCGGCAAAGTTACCGTGATGACGAAATCCTGGGCGCGCACGGCTCAGGAAATGCGCGCGGACCTGGACCGCTTTCGCCGGGAACTTAACACGGATTATCTCGATATCTGCCTGATGCACTGCGTGACGGAAGCGGATTGGACCATGCGTTTTCAGCCGGCGATGGAGGTGTTGTCCGAAGCGAAGCAGAAAGGCGTGATTCGCGCGCATGGTTGCTCCTGCCATTCCATCGAAGCGCTGCAAGCGGCGGCGAAATCTCCGTGGGTGGAAGTGGATCTGGTTCGCATGAACCCCGTCGGTTCGCATATGGACGCCGACCCCGAAGCGGTGGCGGCTGTGATTCGCCAGATGCGTGCGGCGGGTAAAGGAATTGTAGGAATGAAAATTCTGGGCCAGGGCGATTTGCGGAACAAGCAGGACGAAGCGATTCGCTATGCGCTGGGCCTCGGACTTTTGGATGCGTTTACGATCGGCGCGGAGTCCATCAACGAGCAAACCGACCTGATGAAGCGCATTGCCGCGACCGCGTGAGCACTGCAAATTCGCAGCCGCGCGTGTGGCTTGCTTCTTTTGCGCGATGAATTAGACTGCGCCACTATGGATCCTTCCCGGGAACTTGGCCGCACACTGCTGATGCTGGGGGTGTTTATCGTCCTGGTGGGAGCTTTCTTTTATTTTGGCGGCAAGTTGCCGTTTCGGCTCGGACGCTTGCCCGGAGATATTGTCCACAAGGGCGAGCCCTCCACGTTTTACTTTCCGATTGTCACCTGCCTGGTACTCAGTGTGGGACTGAGCCTGCTCTTCTGGCTGCTGTCGCGCTTTCGTCGTTGAGCGTCGTAAAGACGTAAATCGTGTTACTGTGGCTGCAATGTTGCGCGAGTTGGTCAGGAGGCCAGGATGAAAGGTTCTGCGAAAGTCATCGAGCAATTGAATAAAGCCCTGCGCGAGGAGTTGACGGCCATCAACCAGTATTTTCTGCATGCGGAAATGTGCGAAAACTGGGGCTACGAGCGGCTTTCCGAGTACATCAAAATGCAATCCATCGGCGAAATGAAACACGCAGAGTCATTGATGGAGCGAATTCTTTTTCTCGACGGATCGCCCAGCATGAAACCCTTGGAACTCACCGTGGGGAAAAATGTCCAGGAAATGTTGCAAAGCGATCTGGACCTTGAGGTGGGCGCGGTGCGGGATTACAACATTGCCATCCAGATTGCCGTCGAGGAAAAGGACAATGGCTCTCGCGATCTGTTTGTACAATTGCTGAAGGACGAAGAGAGTCACGTGGATTGGCTTGAAGCGCAGGTTCATCAGATGAAAGAACTGGGCTACGAGCGCTATCTGACCATGCAGATGGGCGAGAATGAAGAAGAGAAATAGCCGAACGCTCCAGTCGAACCCAATGTGGGAGAATTTCCCAG
>Ga0210390_10005800_pt1 | contig 10339 bp, 5 predicted proteins | sample IncBWH11OmetaG_FD_161050 | JGI IMG/M metagenome (GOLD analysis project Ga0210390, IMG submission 161050) | Forest soil microbial communities from Barre Woods Harvard Forest LTER site, Petersham, Massachusetts, United States - Inc-BW-H-11-O ... | reverse complement strand
TTCGGAAACGACGCGCGTGCCACGAAAAGCCGCTTGCACGCCAGCAAACTCTTTTGCCGTTTGCGACACTTCGGAAAGCAGCGGCACAGGCTCGCCATCAGGACCGACAAGCGTGCCGTGAATCTCTTCTTGCCCATTCATCGCACTGCGCCATTGCCAGTAGCCTACTTCGTCGGCACCGTGCGCAACGTCATGCCAGGCCATCGCGCGAACCTCGCTTTTGTCGAGCGAGTTATTCAGCTTTGACCAGTTCACGGATCCGGGCTGCGTCTCGATAATCCAGATATTTTCGCGCTTCAACCCGCGCATCAGGTCGTGGCTGATGCCGTTGGCCGCAGGGTCGAGGTGGCCCGTGCCGATGTAATCGTCCCAAGCGACAAACGTCAGGGGCTTTGCTAACACGTAATGATCGAAACCGTCGAACCCGTAGCCCATCAAGTTTCCCGTAATGAACTGCCGGGGCCCGATATGCGCGCGCAGCACGTCGATTTGATTCTGCTGATAACGAGCCCATGCATACGTAGTGAATCGCTTCCAGTCGAGCATAAGTCCGGGGTTGTGCTCCCCGACGGGAATCGGAATTTCGCCCCAATTGTTATAGGTCTGGCTCCAATAAGCGGTCGTCCAACGCACATTGAGCGCATCGGTAGTCTTATACTTTTCCTTGAGCCAGTCCTGAAATTGCTGCCGCGCCTCATCGTTGTAGGACATCTGCGCGTAACCGTACTCGTTATCGATTTGCCAGCCGACGACGTTCGGATCGTGGCCAAAGCGTTTGGCCATTTCTTCGGCAATGCGCTTGCACAGTTCCAGGTACTTCACCGAAGTGACCGAACCGTGCGCGCGATTTCCGTGCGAAACGCGCTGCCCGTCGGACTCGACGCGCAGCGTTTCGGGATATTTCTGCGTCAGCCAGGCCGGCGGAGTAGCAGTTGGCGTCCCAAGCACGACCGCGACGTTGTGTTTTTCGGCAAGGCGGATCGCCCGTTGCAGCCAGTCAAAATCGTATTTTCCCTCGGACGGCTCCATGCGGCTCCATGCAAACTCCGCGATGCGCATGACATCGATGCGCGCGGCTTCCATCATCCTGAGATCGGTTTCCCATCGCGCTTCCGGCCATTGCTCGGGATACCAGTCGGTGCCCATCAACAAGGCGTTGTGACCGGGAAGTTGCGTGGGAACGGCGCCGGTTGCGGTCGGTTGCGCGAAAAGTCCTGGATACACAATCAGCAAAATAAACGCGCCTGGAAGCAAGGTCAAGCCACGTCGCGAGCCAGTGAGATTCACAGACGCCTCCTCAAATGCGCATTCAGAAACGAATCAAGGAACGATGGTGAGTTTGCTGCCGGAATAGGAAACCGTTTTGTCCGGCGCCTCGGTCAGGCCCCCTCCAACACCGTGCTTTTCGCTCACGAATACGATATGCAAGGTACGGGACCGAAGCATGCCCGGAAAATCGCCGGAGCGGTCGCCGACGGTAAGTGTATGAGCAGCTTCATCCCACGAAAAGGGAATCGTGGCATGCGCGCCTTTCTCGTAGGCATAGCCGTCGTCTTCGTCTTCGTACAGCGTAAAGTTCCCGTTCGCGCCGCGATAAACGCGAATTTCCAGCGGGTCCGGGGGTTTTTCCGCGGCGTACTCGATGTCCGGCCCAAGCGGCACAATCGAACCGGCGCGAATAAAAAGGGGGAGCTGATCGATCGGCGCCGGCGTGTCGATCGCCCGCCCGCCCGGCATCGAAACGCCGCTCCAAAAGTCGTACCAGGTAGTCTCTGGAAGATAGATGTGGCGTGAGGTTGCGCCGGGTTCGGTCACGGGGTTTACGAGAAGCGCGGGTCCCAAGAGGAATTGATCGGAAATGTTTTGCGCGCGGACATCGCTGCGAAAATCCATCACCAGCGGGCGCATGAACGTGTAACCAGCGTTGGTGACTTGCCAGGCCACCGAATAGATGTAGGGCATCAAGCGATAACGCAACTGGTCGTAGGTTGTCAGGATTTTCTGTGCCTCCGGGCCATACGACCAGATCTCATTCTGATTCGTGGTGCGCGTTCCGTGTGCGCGGAAAACCGGCGAGAAGGCCCCGAACTGAAACCAGCGAATGTACAGTTCCCGATACGCGGGATCGTCAGGATTGGCAACCACAAAACCGCCGATGTCGGTGGTCCAGTAAGGAATTCCGGAAACGGATAGATTCAGTCCCGCTGGGATTTGTCGGCGAAACGTTTCCCAGTTGGGATCGACGTCGCCAGACCAAACCGCGGCGGAATTGCGCTGGATCCCGGCATAGCCGGAGCGGGAAAGAATGAAAACACGCTTTTGATCGGACGCGGCGCGCTGGCCCTCATACACGCCGGTCGTAGTAAGAAGGGGGAATTCGTTGGCATAGCGTGCCCCGTTGCCGAGAGCCACATTGTGGGTCACCAGAAGATTGGTTTCGAGCCCTTCCGTCTCCGGTTCGGTGGTGTCCAGCCACCAGGCATCGGCGCCAATCTTGAGCAGTGCGTTGTTCATCAAATTCCAATAATATTTGCGCGCCTCGGGATTGAACGCATCGTACAGCCCCATTCCTGCAGGATGAAAGCCGCTCGCTTCGGTCTTGGCGATGAAGAAGCCGCGCTTATCCATTTCGTCATAGACCGGAGAGCCGGGGCGGAAATACGGCCACACCGAAATCATCAAGTGGACATGGTCTTTGTGGAGCTCCTCGACCATTCCCTTCGGATCCGGATAATTCTTGTTGAACACCGGATCGCCCATGATGTTCCACCAGAACCAGTCTTGAACGATGTTGTCCAGGGGGATGTGCAGGTCGCGGTATTTACGCGCGATGGTCTCGAGCTCCTGCTGCGAATCGTAACGGTTTTTGCATTGCCAGTAGCCGTACGCCCATTTTCCGAAAAGCGGGGCCTGCCCGGTGAGTTCCCGATAGTCCGCGACGATTTTGTCAAAGTCCGGGCCGTACAGGAAGTAATAATCGACGGAGTCGGCGACTTCAGAGCTGATGTAGAGAGCGTGGACGAAACGGTTGTTGAAACGGCTGCGCGAGCCATTGTTCCAGAAGATGCCGTAGCCGTTGCTCGACAGCAGCAGTGGCACGGAAATGTTGGTGTTGTCCTGCGAAATATCCACGGATTCACCGCGATAGTTCAGAACGCCAGCTTGGTGCTGGCCAAGGCCGTAAAAAGCCTCCTGAGTGTCCCACATGTTGGAAAATCGCTCGGAGTGGTACGTTTTTTCGCCGTTTACTTGCACAGGCGTCAGAGTCCGCGTGTTCTCCTGCGTCAGTTTGTGTCCCGCGGAGTCATGGAAGAGGATCGAGCTGTCGGCACGCGTCACTTCGAGCTTCAGTGCGGAGGTAGCAAGCAGGACGACTTTCGGATCGTCGTAGTGAAGCGCGAAATCCGCCTTCGGCCAGAAACTTTTCATCGCCAGGAAATCCGTGCGCTGCGGAATATCGCGCTGTAAAGAGTAGGTGATGTGGATGATCGATTCCGAGCACACCTGAAAACGCAAGAAACCGGTCTCCAGGACAACCAGAGCGCCGTCCGGCTGCGCTTCTACCGACTTGACAGGATTGAGCGGAAGCCACTGGCCGAAAACCGGAGAAGCGAAGGGTAAACTCGGGAGCGCGGCCAGAAACAACAGAAGCAAACGAGAAAGAAGACGCATGACGGAGCACGCTCCAAAACGTTTAGGTAGCGCAAAAATGGCGCGAGGCGAATTTCCCACCGGTGGGACAGCTTGTCAATAGTGGTGGCAAGAAGAAAACTCAGATCGCGCGGCGAACGCGGAAAGCCAGCGCAAATTTGCAGGGTTTGCTTTTGGGCAACGAAATGGTGAGGCCGGACGCATCTTGTTTCCAGTCGAGCTTTCCGGCGTGCCCGAGCAGCTCGACACTAGAAATCTTACCGACAAACGCCGCTTTGCCGGGCGCCAAAGACGGGACGGTTACGCGCGCCTCGGGAACTCCCATCACGAAAGCGTAGAGCGCGTCAACCGTCGTGGTGAATCGAAAATCATCCGCCGTCAAATCCTGGCGATCCTTTTCGTTGAAATTCGTCTGCGCTCCGATTTTCGCTTTTTCCGTGCTGGGGCCGGAGCCAAAGATTGTCCACGGTCGCGTGGCGTAAATCGCCTCGCTGTTGACCTTCATCCAGTCGGTAATCTCCGACAGAATGCGCAATTCCTGATCGTCCAGCATACCGCTGTTGGGCAGCGGGAAATTGAGCATCAGATTGCCGTTACGGCTGACCACATCGACCAGCATGTCGACGATGAATTTCGGCGTCTTGTACTGGATATTCCGCGCGTAGTGCCAGTTGCCAATGCAAGTATCAGCCTGCCACGGGTTCGCGGAAAGTTCGTCGAGCACGCCGCGCTCATGGTCTAGCACGCAAGTTCCCACGGCGCAATCTTCCGCGCGCTTGCTCAGATATACCGCTTCCGCGCGGCCGCCGTTCCTGCGAGCGCTCAGGTTGTACAGATTCGCTGCCATGCGCAGGCCAAGCTCTCCAAAAGGCAGTTGCCCGTCGCTGTAAAGATAGTCGGGCTGCGCTTGTTCGATCAGGTCGCTGATACGCCGGAACCATTCTTCTTTCCACGACTGCGGAATGCCGTTTTCGTTCCAGTCCAGCTTTTGCGTGATCAGCGTAGGATCCGAGTACGAATGATAAAGGTCGGCGTTCTGCGGATCGACGCCATCGTACGGCACTCCGCGCAGCGGTCCCTTCGAATCCGACATATGACTCACCGCGAACCATTTATAGGAAACCCACAGATGATCGCTTACGCCGAAGCGCAAACCGTGTTTCTGCGCGGCGCTGCGGAATTCGCCGACGACATCGCGCTTCGGTCCCATCTTCACGGAATTCCATCGCGTGTACTTCGAGTTCCAAAGGTCGAAATTATCGTGATGCACGCCCATGCTGACGAAATACTTGGCGCCGGCCTTTTTGTACAAGCCCACGAGATAGTCGGGATCGAAGGAAGCCGCTTGCCAGGTAGGAATGATATCTTTGAAACCGAACTTTGAAGGATGCCCGTAGCGCGCCACGTGATCGTTGTACTGATCAGAGCCCTCGATGTACATGTTGCGCGCATACCAGTCGCCGTCTTCGGCAGCCGATTGCGGGCCCCAGTGCGCCCAGATGCCGAATTTGGCGTCGCGAAACCATTGCGGCGCCTGATAGTTCACCAGAGATTCGTGAGTCGCCTGAAATGGCTCCTGCGCGGCGCCGGCGAGCGCGGGCAAACATGCCAGCGCGCCCCGTAGTTTCGCGGTCGCAGCAATTCCAGCCAAGGTGCGCACTGCGCTTCGTCGATTCATAAAGGAACATTCACGGGCGAATCCTAGGGCTTGGCCGAACTTCTGTCAATTGGGGCGAACATTGCCTCCCGCCGCATCTCGGGTCTGACCGCATCGCCTTCTGCAGGGTTCCCCTTATGTATTTCCGTCCGGCGGTACGGCACTTTGATGATTGACGGATCCTGGGAATAAGTCCGGCTTTGCCTTTCTAGTTGCACCTCTCGACTGCAGAGGAGCCTGTTTTGGTCACGCGCACCGATCCCCCGGCGAAGAGCCTTCTCGCCTCGATTGTTTTGCCGCTGTGGATTTTGGCGTTGGCGCTGTTTGTAGCGTTCTGCTATTTCGCCAGTTCGCTTTGTATCACCGTGCTGATCGCCGTCCTACTGGCGATTGTTGCCGATCCTTTGATTACCAGACTCGAACGCTGGCATGTTTCGCGGACGATCTCGTCGGGCGTGGTCATCGTGGCATCCATGCTAGCCATCGGAACCGCGACCTATGCCTCTTACAGGCAAGTCGACGACGCCATCGACAACATGCCGGTGTATGCGCGGCGCATCGGGGATGCCATTTCTCCGTTCACGAAGAAAATGCAGAAAGTGCAGGACAGTGCCGGCCGCTTGAACGCCGAGGTATCCAGCAAGCGCGTCCCAGAGGTCAAGGTAAAGGGGGACTACCCGGAGTGGACCGGCTATGTAATCCGCGGAGTCGGTCCGCTGAGCGGCGTCATTATCATTGTGGGTGTTGTGCCTTTCTTGATGTTTTTTCTGCTCATGCAGAAAAGCAGCATTAACCAGAAACTGTCGATGGTGTGGGGAGATGTCATCGACGTAGAGACCTTCTCCACGGGCGTGATCCAGATGGTGCGCGGCTTTGTGATCGGTAATCTGATCATTGGCGGCCTGATGGCTCTGGTCACGATGGGCACTCTCTACGTACTTGGCTTGCACGGTGCAGTGCTCATCGGACTGGTCAGTGGGTTTGCCAACCTGATTCCGTTTGTCGGAGCCGTGCTGGCCGCGCTGATTCCCATGGCCGCGTCGTTGTTTCAATATCAGCCTATGAGTAACCAGGCGGTAATCTTGTTGACGGCAATTGCGCTGCACACCATTTCTGCAAATCTCCTGATTCCCAGGTTCGTTGGCCGGCGCGTCAGCGTCAGCCCGGTAGCCGCAACCGTAGGAATCCTGTTTTGGGGATGGCTGTGGGGCGTGGTCGGAGTTCTGTTGGCCGTACCGTTGACGGCATTCGTAAAAATTGTCGCCGATTCGCATCCGTCGCTCAGCAAAATCGCCAATCTACTCGCGGAACGCCCGCATACCATAGCGGTTGCGCGAAGCGCCAGCGAAAGCGCCCCGGAAACAGCTTATCCACAGCACAAGCGGGCCTGAGAGAAGAAGTCGAGCAGGTCCATCCCTTATTTGTGCGTCGTCAGGGCACGGCGTTTAGCCGTGCCGCCAGAGATATAGAAATTCAAAGGGCTTTAGCCTCTGAGGTTCCTTCTTGTTCTAGAACAGCTGAAATAAAAGCGCGGCTGCGGCCGCGCCCATCACAGCCGTTCCGATCCAGCCAAAGGCGCGCAGATAGCCGGGCAGCCGAAATTCGCCCATGATCTTCGGATCGCGCGTCAGGAGCATCATCATCGCCATGATCGGCGACGCCAGAAATCCGTTGATCACCGCAGCGACAAAAAGCGCGCGAATCGGATCGAGGTGAATAAAGTTCAGCGACAGCCCGATCAACATCGCTACCGCAAGGCACGCATAGAAATTGACCACCTTGTGAAATTTCACCTCGAGACCGACGCGCCAGCGCATGGCTTCGCCCGCAGCATAGGCGGCGGCTCCGGCCAGCACTGGAACCGCCAGAAGGCCGGTGCCAATGATTCCCAGCGAAAACAAAACATACGCGTATTGTCCCGCCAAGGGTTCCAGCGTCTTTGCCGCTTGCGTTGCTGTCTGCACATTGGTGTCGCCATGCGCATAGAGAGTGACCGCCGCTGTGAGCATGATGAAATACGCGACAATGTTCGAAGCCGCCATTCCGAGGTAGGTGTCGAGTTTGATTCTCCACAGTTGTTCTGAAGCTTGTTCGGGCGCGCGAATCAGCGGCTGTTCTTCTTTGCGGTCTTTCACTTCTTCGGCCTCTTGCGAAGCCTGCCAGAAAAATAGATATGGGCTGATGGTCGTACCCAGTACGGCAACGATCATCGTCACGTAGTCACCGTGAAAACTCCGTATGGGTGGCGCGAGCGTGCGCCGCAGCGCTTCGCCCCACGGCACATGAACAATGAAAACGGTAATGATATATGCAAGCAAAGAAAGCGAAAGCCACTTCAGATAGTTCACGTAACGCGTGTAACGGATAAAAACCTGCAGCAGCAACGACCCGATGCCAAGCCACAGAATATGAAACCAGCGCGCGCCACCGACAAGCATGCGCGTAGCTTCGCCCATAGCCCCAAGATCAGCACCTAGATTGAAAATGGAAGAAATCAGAACGAGAAAGACAATAACAACGACAACCGGACGCGGATAGGCCTTCAGCAGATTCGCGGCGATACCGCGCCCCGTCACTCGCCCGATGCGCGCGCTGATTTCCTGCACGGCGCACATCAGCGGATAGGAAAACACCGCCATCCACAATACGCTGAAGCCGTATTGCGCCCCAGCTTGCGAGTAGGTTGCGATTCCGCTGGGATCGTCGTCAGACGCTCCGGTAACAAGTCCGGGCCCCACCTGCAAAACCGTTCGCCAGAACATCAGCCGGATGGGTAGCCGCGCAGGGACACTCAACTCCTGCGGAGACGCCGGGGCTGTTGTCTCAGGGTCCGTCAGATACGGCCTATAAGCAGCAAAACAAGAAGAATAACCACCACGATTCCCAGACCGCTGCTGGGGTAGTAGCCCCATTCCCGGCTGTACGGCCAGGTCGGAAGAGCACCGAGAGCCATTAAAAGCAGAATGACCAAAAGTATAGTGAGCATTTTGTGTTCGCCCGGCATCTGAATCGCTTGCAAGCTGTACTGAAACCCGGAACTCGCTGCGAAAGCGGGCTGATTACCTCCGGGCCTTATTCGAAATCGAAACCGCCAAAGAAACAATCAAGCGCACGCTGTATGCCAATGGGTGAGTGAATCCTAGAGTCGCCGTCGGTCGTGTACCGCCCTCCGCTCGCCCTCAGGCGCGAAGGAACGCGGACCGTTGCGCCTGAGGGCAAGCCCAGACCAACTGAATTCTCAGGGCAAAGGCTAAACCACGGAAAGCCCCCGAGGGGTCGCGGGAGACGGAACACGAGTCACCGGCCCTCAACACAGCCACTGCATCTGTTTCGTCACTTCTTCGAAGGGGATTTGTATCTCGTAATATTGAGGAAATGGGGGACAGCTGGACTCCGGCTCTTTCGCGGGAACAGACGGTTCTGCCGAAGGCAGTTTCATGGGAACAACAGGATTGAGTCTTGGCAAGCGTTCTTGCGGGTGTTGAGAAATCGGATCGTTTTCTAAATTGGGTTCAGAACTACTACTGGAGCTACTATCCGAAACCATCGCTCTGGACCTCCTTGGTCTAACCCTTGCAACCCTTGCACCTTGCAAGGTAACGGACCAGCGAAAAAAGTGGAATCAAGCGATTCTCTTATTTTGCTCGAGAATCTTACGCACCGTGAAAACCATACTGACCTGCAGTGTTCCAACGGTCTACATTTCATTACCGATAGAGATTCGGTCCGTTTTGCGCAATGCTTTTCCGGGATGATTTGTCCCTCGGAGGCGTTACTGCGCGGTGTCGGCGAAAAACATCGTAAACTCACGGCGGCTTTTGCTGCTCTGCTACTGGCCCTGATTTGTTCGCGTGGCGAACGCGCGCAGAATGCGCCTGGCGACAGCCTAGAGGTGCTGGCGCATTTAAATGCCGCCATCAATTGGTACAAGGACCTCACAACCAAAGTTCCTGCGGACGCCGAACCTAGCGATTCCATCTATCTCAACAACGCAGAGAATCTCGGAGCGCAGGTAGTGCGCCTGGCCTTCCAGGCGGCGAGAGCTCAAGTCGAGTTGCAGACACAGCTGAGCGTTTCGAAAAACGGTCAAAGCGCGCAGCCGAATCAGTCGTCGAACAGCGCCGCGCAACGCTACGCGCAGACGGAACAAGATGTCTCGCAGCGCATCGCCGATGAAGAATCACAAATAGCGGCGCTGAAACAACAAGCCGCAACCAAGGCGAAGCGGGCGCAGGTGGCCTCACAACTCGAATCTCTCCAGGGGAAGCTCGATTTAGATAAAGCGTCGCTCGATGCCGTGCGCCAGATGAAGAATTTCGTCGAAAACAACAGCTCTGGCGAGACCGGGCTAAAAGGAAGCATCAACGACCTGGCGCGCTCGGTTCCCGAAGTGCTGGAGGTCACGGTAAACAACAACATCGACACCAGCAAGAGGAATGCTCAGGCGGCCGCGGCGACGAAGGCGAGTACCGTACCGCGCTCGGGCTTGCTGGGCCAGTTGCTCTCGCTTTACGGAGAAATGCAGAGCATCCGCGGGATCGAACAGCTGATGGAAGAGACGGACAATGTTCACAAGATTGCCAGCAGCCTGCGGGCGCCGTTGCGCGATCAAATCTCCGGCACGCTGCAGAAGGAAAAAGATCTGGCTACGCAGACGGGCGTCACCAAGGAGCAGTACGCCGCGCTGACTCAGCAATTCAAGAATATATCCGCAGCACTCCTGCCGTTGAGCGAAGAACTTGTGGTGCTCGATCAGAGCCGCTCGAATTTATTGCAATGGCGCAAAGCCCACACCGGCGAATCGCAACGGACGCTGATCTCCATCATTTCGCGAGTGGCGCTGATCCTCATCTCCATCGGATTGGTTTTAGGTTTGGCGGAAGTGTGGCGCCGGCTCACGTTTCGGTATATCCGCGACCCCAAACGCAGGCGGCAATTCCTGGTGCTGCGGCGCTTCGTCACTGGATTTCTCATTTCCCTGGTCATCATTCTGGGTTTCGCCAGCGAATTCAGTTCGCTGGCAACTTTCGC
>Ga0210390_10005799_pt1 | contig 10339 bp, 9 predicted proteins | sample IncBWH11OmetaG_FD_161050 | JGI IMG/M metagenome (GOLD analysis project Ga0210390, IMG submission 161050) | Forest soil microbial communities from Barre Woods Harvard Forest LTER site, Petersham, Massachusetts, United States - Inc-BW-H-11-O ... | reverse complement strand
CACGTCCCATAGATTGATGTGCAATTCGACATAGGCGTCGGTGCGGCCGACCGCGACATCGGCAAGACCGAGCGCCCCCGAGCCATTGAGCCGTGGCATGGCGCCGGCAGCAATGATGCGGTCGGCAAGCCCAATGAAGGTTTCCCGTGGCCGCCGGTGAGACCACCCGAACTCGATGGTGGCGCGAGCGAGGTCCGTGGTTTCCGCGGCGCGGATTGGAGTGCCATTCAGCGTGGCGCCGGCGCCACGGCGTGCGGCGAAGGTCTCCCCGAGTGCGGGAGCGACAATGACGCCGATCACCGGGGTCTCGCCCTCGAGGCAACCGAGCGAGACGCAGAACCGCTTGCCGCCGCGCATGAAATTCGCGGTGCCATCGATCGGATCGACCACCCAGCGCAGGGTTCCCGAGCGGGCGCGGCCACCTTCCTCGCCTTGAAAGCCGTCAGCCGGATAGCCCTGTGCCAGGCGTTCGGATAGCAGCGCTTCCACTGCGCCGTCAGCCTCGGTGAGCCAATCCTGCGCACCCTTCAGCGTGGCCGTCGATGCGCCGGGCGGCGGTTGCATACGCAGGGCAAGGGCCGCGGCTTCAGTAGCAAGCATAACAGCAGTGTCGAACCGGGCGGCAAGTGCGGTCATCGGATCCCCGCGCGCATGAAGCTTTGGACGAATTGTCGTTGGAACAGCAAAAAGGCAATCAGCAGCGGCGCGCTCGTCATCAGCGTGGCGGCTGTGACGATCGACCAGTCGATACCCTGGTCGGTCGTCGCAAAGACGGCCAAGCCCACGGTCAGGGGCCGCGTGGTCACCGAGTTGGTGATGATCAGCGGCCATAGGAAGTTGTTCCAGTGATAACTGACGGAGACCAAACCGTAGGCGATGTAGGTTGGCTTAGCGAGCGGCACATAGACGCGCCATAGTCTTGCCAGCAATCCGCAGCCTTCCAATCGCGCCGCGTCATCGAGCGGCTGCGGGATGGTCAGAAAGGTCTGACGCAGCAGGAAAATGCCGAAGGCGGAGCCGAGATAGGGTAAGGCGATCGCCAGAATGGTGTCGGCGAGATGTAGTTGCACCAGGGTGCGGTAATTCTCGACCAGGAGCACGTCCGGCATCACCATCAGTTGCAGCAGCACCACGGCAAACAGCAGGTCGCGGCCTGGGAACGTGAGACGAGCGAAAGCGAAGGCGGCCAGCGTGCAGAGCACGAATTGCGCAGTCAGGATCAGTGTCACGAGCATCACGGTATTGATCAGGTAGCGGGTGAAGGGGGCTGCCTGCCAGGCCGCCTTGAAGTTGGCGAATGTCAGTGGCGCCGCCGGATCGAAATGCGTCGCGTATATTGCGGGGTGGAAGGCGGTCCATACGGCGTAGAGCAGCGGCAGCATCCACAGCAGGCCGAGCAGCCAGGCGCCAACGGTCTCCAGATTGCGACCTATTGGACGGTATAGAGCGACCATCATCGATAATGCACTCGCCGACCCAGCACGCCGAACTGGAACGCTGCGGCCAGCGCCATGATCGTCAGCAACACCACAGTCGCTGTCGCCGCGGCTGCGGTGTCCCAGAAGCGGAAACCGACCTCATAGATATAATAGAGCAGCAGCGTCGTTGCATTGTCCGGACCGCCACGGGTCATCACCACGATGTGGTCGATCACCCGGAATGCGTTGATGACAGCATTGACCAGGACAAACAATGTGGTCGGCATCAGCAACGGCAAGGTGACGCGACGCAGGTAGTTCCAGCGCGACGAGCCCTCGAGGGCGGCAGCCTCGCGCAGGTCAGTCGGCATGGTCTGCAAGGCTGCGAGGTAGAAGATCATGAAGAATCCGGCTTCCTTCCACACTGCGACTGCGATCATTGCCGGCAGCGCCGTGGTTGGATCGCCCAACCAATTGTGCCGACCACCGCCGAAGAGCGCCATGATACGATCGAACAAGCCGTAGTCCGGCGTGTAGAAGAACAGCCAGATGTTGGCGACCGCTATCATCGGCAGCATAGTCGGCAGGAAGTAAGCCATACGCAGCAGCGACCTGCCGGGCAGCGCCTCATTCACCGCGAGGGCCATCAGGAACGCGATGACAATCGATACGGGGATCGTCGCGACCGCATACCACGCGTTGTTGCGCAGCGCTTGCCAGAACACGGGATCGTCCAGCAGGTCTGTGTAGTTGTCGATACCGACGAACGGCGCCACCCGACTTCCGTGCGGCGTCGCGTACAGGCTATCGATCAGCGTCGCGATTGCAGGCCAGTGGGTAAAGGCTACCAAAAGGACGAGGGCGGGAAGCAGCAGCAGCCAGGCGTGGATGGTTTCGCGCCGCATACGCCGTGTCCCATCAGGTCCTCTTGTATGGTTTCAGTATCCGGTCCGCGTCGCCCTGGGCATCCGCCATAGCGCGGGCTGGAGGCTTGGAGCCATTCAGGCAGGCCTGAATGTTATCGGTCAGAACCTTGTACACGCGTTGATTCTCATGCACGGACAGCTCGCCGGTTGCTACCGGGAGGAAGGTGCGCGCCACATTCGCCGCAGGGAATTTGGTGACAAAGTCCTTCAGCGTCTGGGTCTCATAGGCAGCTGGACTAGTCGCGATGTAGCCGGTCCGCATGCTCCAGTCGGCAGCTCGCTCCGGCTGGCTCACCCAGCGCGCAAATCGCAGACTCGCCTGCCGCTCAGCGGGGCTGGCGTTCTTGCAGAAATACATATTGCCACCACCGACCACGGTGTGCGGCGAGTTCTTACCGGCGAGTCCTGCCACGCCGAATGGGAACTGAGCCTTGTCGCGCACGTTGGTCAGATTGCCGGTGGTGTGCTGGATGATCGCCGTGTTGCCTTCCAAAAAATCAGGTGAAAGCTGCGGCCAATTTGACACGCCGTCCGGCGTCGCATGGTGCTCCGCGGAGAGGCTCTGCCAGAAGGACATCGCGTCGATGGTTTTCGGTTGATTAAAATACACCTCGGTACCAGCTTCATTCATCAGCTTCTGCTCGGCCTGATTGGCGAGTGCACCGAATGTCCACTGCGCATTGCCCAGATCGCCCGCCATCTTGATGCCCCAGCGTGTCACGCGACCCGATGCATCACGCTTGGTCAGCTTCTCCGCCGTTGTCGCAAGCGCGGCCCATGTCGTCGGGAATTTCTCGGCATCCAGCCCGACTTCCTGGAACGCTGCCTTGTTGTAATAGAAGATTGCGGTCGATCGCTGGAATGGCACTGACCATGTCTTGCCATCAGCGTGACTGTTCGCCATGAATGCCGGATAGAAGCTGCCGAGCCACTTCTTGCCATCGGCATCCAGGCCAATCTCATCGAGCGACACAAGGATGTCCTGGTCCTGCAGACTGTGCATCTCGGCGGCCAGCAGTACGGCGAATTGCGGGCCGGTGCCTGCGCGAATGGCGGCCAGGGCCTTGATCAGTGTCTGGCTATAGTCGCCGGCATACACCGGCTCCACCGCGATCCCAGTCTCCTGCTGAAACGCCTTGCAGTAGTCATCCATGATCGCCTGCAGTGGACCACCCACGGCGATCGGATAGTAGAACGTCAGCTTCTCGACGGTCTGGGCCCGCAAGATGGCGGGCGCGGCAAGCATGGCCGCCGAAACAGCGAGCAGTGAACGGCGATGGATCACGGTGAGGCCTCCCCCATTGAGTGCGCTTCGGGCACGTTGTGCTTTGCTGCAGCTTGGGCGAACGTTCATGCGCGGATAGTCTGTTTCGCTGTCGCGGCGAGCTCGATGCGACCGCCCGAGGCTGCGTCGAAGAGGTGGATCGGTGCCTCGGTGGCGAGACACACCGGCGCGCCATCGGCCAGCACCACACGGCCTGGGAGCCGTGCCAGGAGCGGCACGTCGCCGGCGGCGCAGGCAACTACCGTGTCAGCGCCAAGATATTCGGCATGCCGAACGCGCGCTGCTATCCCCTGTTCGGCGAGGTGAAAATTCTCCGGCCGAATACCACCAAGCAATTGGCCTTTAGTCGGCGGTGCCAGGATCGGGCCATCCGATCCTGGCAGAACCATGCCGCTGCCGCACCGTTCCAGTGGAAACAGATTCATCGGCGGTGTCCCGATGAAGCTCGCACAGAAACTGGTTGCCGGCCGAGCGTAGATTTCAGCGGGAGGCGCGTCCTGCTCGATATGGCCGTCGCGAAGCAGCACGATCTGATCGGCCATACCCATGGCCTCAGTCTGGTCATGCGTCACGTACAGCATGGTGATGCCGAGCCTCCGCTGCAGCGCCAGAATCTCGCGCCGCATGTCGGCGCGAAGCTGGGCGTCGAGGTTCGATAGCGGTTCGTCCATGAGGCAGACCGGCGCCTCGGCCACGATGGCGCGACCGAGAGCCACGCGCTGCTGCTGGCCGCCGGAGAGCTGGCCCGGCTTGCGGTCCAGCAGGTGGCTTATGCCGAGGATCTCCACCGCACGCGCCAACCGACGCGCGCGCTCTCGCGGCGCCACCCTGCGCGCCTTCAGACCGAAGACGATATTCTCCGCAACGCTCAAGTGAGGGAACAGAGCATAGGACTGAAACACCATCGCAACGCCGCGCGCGGCCGGCGGCATGCTGGTGACGTCGCGACCGGCAATCTCCACCCGGCCCGCGGTGGCGGTTTCAAGGCCGGCAACGATTCGCAGGCAGGTGGTCTTGCCGCAGCCTGACGGGCCCAGCAATACGGTGAAGCGGCCGGGCGCGATGTCGATCGAGATGCGATCCAGGGCCGCCATCGCGCCCCAGCGCCGGCTGACGTCGATCAGCCGCACCGACGCGCCGGAGAAGGCCGGTCGTGTTGGCTGGGTTGTGTCGTCGGGGGGCATGAAACCGGTCTCGTTGCGGGAACCGGTAACAATCTGCGCAGCTAACCGGCCGTGCGGCAAGCGGGAGGGGCGATCCGGATCGTGCGTTCGCTTGCCAACGGAGGTGGCAAGTGAGGCTTTTCTGTGGCGACTCGCCGCGGGTCGTGATATTAACACTCATAGTGCAACAGTATTGAAGACGATACGATATGATGCAGGCAATTAGCCCCTACACAGTCGAAGAGCGCGTGGTCGATGGCGATACCACTTGGGTGGCCATTCGCGCACGCGGTGCCGAATGGTCGTGGCTGACACCGTCCGAGGCGGCACGGCTTGGTCGGCTGTGGCTGAGCCGCTACGGCCACGTCCTGCACGACGAAGCACCCGAAGCCGCCGCGCTGCTGGTCGCGGCTGAATAGCCCTCTTGTCGTCTCGGGTCGTCGCGACCGGGACATGCCCGGCCACGGCCTTGGCCCGTCAGGCAGTCGGGAATTTGCACGCGTCGGCTAACGGATGCAGTACCTCCGACGGCGGCGAGGTGTGCTCCAGCGTGTAAAGATCCCACGGCCCCTTGCTCTCGGCCTTGGTCTTCACCTGGAACAGATAGGCCGGGAACTCGCCGCGCCCGTCGGCCCGCACCCGACCCTTGCCGAACGCGTCATCATCCGTCGGAATCGATTTCATCTTCGCCACCGTCGCCCGCCCGCTCTTCTTCGCCTCCGCCGCGCCCATCGCCTGCGCAGTCTTCAGATAGTGCAGGGTGATGGCGTAAGAGCTTGCGTGCGCCTGGTTCGGATAGTTGTTCGGTGCCTTCTGGATCATCCGCTTGGTGAAGGCGCGGGTTCGGTCGTTCAGGTCCCAATAGAACGTCTCGGTCGTCGTCAGCCCGCCGCAGACATCGAGCCCCAACGAATGCACGTCAGTGATGAACAGCAGCAGCGGCGCGATCTTCATCGTCTTGTTCAGGCCGAACTCGGCCGCCTGCTTGATGCAGTTCTGGGTATCCAGACCGGCGTTCGCAAGGCCCAGCACCTTGGCGCCGCTCGCCGCCGCCTGCGTGATGTATGACGAGAAGTCGGTCGTGTCGGGGAACGGATAGCGCACATCGCCCTTCACCTCACCGCCGCCCGCCGTCACCACTTCCTTGGTCAGGTCCGCCAGCGACTGCCCGAACGCATAATTGGCGGTGATGAAGAACCACGACTTGTTGCCGGACGCCATCAAAGCGCCCCCGGTGTTGTGCGCGTTCTCGTAGGTGTCGAAGCTCCACACGATGGAGTTCGGGCTGCACTGCTGCCAGGTCAACGCCGCGACCGTGGCCGATGCGTTGAGCATGATCCTGTCTTTTTCCTTGGCCACCTGCGCGACCGCGAGCGCTACCGAGGAAGTCGGCACATCGATCGTGGCATCGATGCCCTGGTCATACCACTGGCGGGCGATCGTCGCGGCGACGTCGGGCTTGTTCTGATGGTCGGCGCTGACGAGGTCCACGTCGAAGCTCAGATGCGGCTTCATCTCCTCGATCGCGAGCTGCGCTGCGGCAACCGATGTGGGGCCGGTGTTGTCGCGATAGGTGCCCGAGAGATCGGTCAATACGCCAAGCCGGATGACCGGCCTGGATTGCGCGCGGGCGCGCAGGATTGGCGCCGCGCCAAGGGCGGCGGTGCTGGCGAGCAGGGTGCGACGTGCGAGCGGCATGGACGATTACTCCTCGAAACATTATGTGGTGGCCGTATACACGGCCTGCCGCCGTCGCAGTCAAGTCAGCCAAAGCGTCCGGATCGGGGAAATCCATTGGGTGGCAGCCGTCCTGCCTGTGCGCGTTCGCCGATCCAGTCGCGCAGGTTGGTCTCGGTGCGTGTCCTGTCGCCCAGCTGCCAGGTCAGTCCGTCGGCAAGGCGGAACACCTTGGCATCAGCCAGCCCACCCTCGCGATAGCGCTGCAGAATCACGCCGCCGCCTCGCGCCATCTCCGGCACCTGGTCCAGTGGGAAGATCAGCAGCTTGCGATTGGTGCCGACGATCGCGACGTGGTCGCCGTCGGCGGGCGCGCACACCGCCGCCTCCTCGCCAGGCCGCAGGTTCAGCACCTGCTTGCCGGTGCGCTTCTCCGCGGCAAGCTCCACCGCCGGCACCACAAAGCCGCGGCCGGTCGATGAGGCGACCAGATAGCGCCCACCCTCAATCGCGATGAACATGGTGGCGACATCGTCCTCGTTGGTCAGCTCGGCGAGCACGCGCACCGGCTGGCCGTCCCCGCGCCCACGAGGCAGATCGGCCGCCCGCAGCGTGTAGGCACGCCCGTTCGTGCCGAACAGCGTCAGCCGGTCGGTGGTCTGGCAGTTGACCAGCCGCTTCAGCCGGTCGCCTTCCTTGAAGCGCAATTCGGCATCCTCGCCGACGTGCCCCCTCACCGCGCGGATCCAGCCCTTGTCTGACAGGATGACGGTGATTGGCTCGCGCTCGACGAATGCGTCGCTGGCAACCTCCACCATCGCCGGTGCCACGCCGAGCTCCGTGCGCCGCGCGCCCAACGCGCCGGAGCCGAACTTCTTCCGGGTCTCCTCAAGCTCCTCCGCGATACGGTCCCAGCGCAGTTTGTCGTCCTTCAACAGCGTCTGCATGTCTTTGCGCTCTTTCGCCAGCGCCTTGTGCTCCTTGCCGATCTCCATCTCCTCGAGCCTGCGCAGCGAGCGCAGCCGCATATTCAATATCGCCTCTGCCTGCGTGTCGCTCAGCTTGAAGCGCTCGATCAGCCGCGGCTTCGGTTCGTCTTCGTTGCGGATGATCCGGATCACCTCGTCGACGTTGAGATAGACCAGCAGATAGCCATCGAGAATCTCGATACGCCGCTCTATCGCCGCCAGCCGATGACGCGTGCGGCGAACCAGCACCTCGTGCCGGTGATCGAGCCAGGCGCGCAGCACGCCGGGCAGCGACATCACCAATGGTGTGCGCGTGGCGTCCAGCACGTTCATGTTCAATGGAAACCGCGCCTCCAGCGCAGAGGCGCGGAACATGGTCTCCATCAGCACTTCCGGCTCGACACCGCGCGTCTTCGGTTCCAGCACCAGGCGCACCAGTTCGGTGCTCTCGTCGCGCACATCGCCGAGCAGCGGCAGCTTACGCTCCTCCATCAGTTGGGCGATCTGCTCGACCAGCTTCGCCTTCTGCACCTGATAGGGGATCTCCGTGACGACGATCTGCCAGGTGCCGTGTTTGCCCTTCTCCACCGTCCATCTGGCCCGCACGCGGAAGCCACCGCGCCCGGTCTCGTAGGCCGCCAGGATCGCCGCCGCGTCCTCCACCAGCACGCCACCGGTCGGGAAATCCGGCCCCGGCATGTGCGCGAGCAGCTCCGCCGTCGTTGCCCGCGGATGGCGAATCAGGTGAATGGCGGCCGCGCAGACCTCGCCTGCGTTGTGCGGCGGAATCGACGTCGCCATGCCGACGGCGATCCCCGCGGCGCCATTGGCGAGCAGGTTGGGAAACGCACCAGGCAGGACGACAGGCTCGCTTTCCTCGCCATCATATGTGGGGCGGAAATCGACCGCATCTTCGTCGATGCCGGACAGCAGCGCGCGCGCGACCTCGGTGAGGCGTGCCTCGGTGTAGCGCATCGCCGCAGCGTTATCGCCATCGATATTGCCAAAATTGCCCTGGCCTTCAACCAGTGGGAAACGCGCCGCGAATTCCTGCGCGAGCCGCACCAGCGCATCGTACACGGCCACGTCGCCATGCGGGTGGAACTTGCCGATCACGTCGCCCACCACGCGGGCGCACTTCTTGAACCCCGCGGTTGGATCGAGCCGCAGCAGGTGCATCGCGAAGACCAGCCGCCGGTGCACCGGCTTCAGCCCGTCGCGCACGTCGGGCAGCGAACGCGACATGATGGTGGAGAGCGCGTAGGCGAGATACCGCTCCGACAGCGCGTCGGTCAGCCGCGTGTCCTCGACGTGGCCGATCAGGTCATCCGGCATTCTGCTGCTCCGTTGAAGCGGCCAGCGCCGCTACGCGGTCGTATAACATCTGCCGCGCGGCCGGCAGCGGCCGATGATGATGGCCGAACGCGTCGCGCGCCAGGAAGTGCCCGGTCAGCCGCAAACCGTCGCGGCAGTCTGCCGGCGTGGCCTCGTTGCCACCGACCATGAAGGACGGCAGACGCAGGAGCCGCGACGTCCAGCTGCCGGCGCCTGCCGCTGTGACGGCGCGGCCGGTCTTTGGCGACACGAAGGCGAGTCCCGCCGTCTCGCCGGTCACGGCACAACTCGTGAGATCGAGCCCATAGCCGAGATCGGCCAGCAGCAGCGCTTCCCAGCGCACCAGGTCGCCGAGCAGCTTCTCGGCCTGTGAGAGGTGCGCGATCAGGTGCACAAGGCCTTCGAACACGCGCGGATGTGGTTCCCGTTCCGGCAATCCTCCTTCCGCCACAGCGCAGACCGCCGAGAGCATCGCCAAGGGAAGCGCATCGTCCATGGCAAGGGCCGCCGCCGGATGGACCAGCTCCGCGCTGAAGCTGCCAAGCTGCTCGGCCAGCCGTGCCACCCAGCGCACCTGCACAAGATTGCCGGGCTGCCAGATCGCCGTGCGACCTCGCGCCGCACCGCCGCGGGCCAGGCCCCGATGCGCGCCATGTTCGGCCGTCATCACCGTGGCGATGGCGTCACCTTCTCCGTACGGTCGCGCGTCGAGCACGATTGCAGGTGCGTCCCAGTCCATACCGTCGGCCGACTAGCAGGTTCCAGCAGAAGGAATAATGACTACAGCCAGTGAAAGCCGCGCGCCATTACGCCGAGCAATGCTCCGAACCCACCCAGCATTGCCGTGAAGCCACCCAGCATGATGCCCAGCAGCCTCCGGAAACTGGAGCATTGCTCCCGCCCGAACGAGGCCAGCCGCTGTTCCAGCGAATCGAATTGTCGTTCCAGCCTGTCCAGTACGGCAGCGAGATTCTCCATATCAAAGGTGCTTGCACCTGGCATCTACTTCGTATCCTCGAGCCCGATCGCCCGGAGCCGCGCCGTCTCCTCGTCCCATCCGGCGCGCTGCTTCACGTTGAGGAACAGGTGCACTTTGCGCTCCAGCAGTCCCGTCAATTCCTGACGCGCCCTCAAGCCGATCGTCTTGATCCGGCTGCCGCCCTCGCCGATCAGGATCGCCTTGTGGCCCGGGCGTGCGACGTAAACCGTCGCCTCGATGCGCACCGAACCATCCTTGCGCTCCTGCCAGTCCTCGGTTTCGACAGTCGTGCCGTACGGTACCTCCTCGTGCGTCTGCAGGAAGATCTGTTCGCGCACGATCTCTGCTGCCAGCAGCCGATCCGGCAGATCGGTCAGGTCATCGTCGGGGTAAAGATGCGGCCCCTCGGGCACGCCGGCCGCCAATGCATCGGCCAACTGATCGATGCCATCGCCGGTCGTGGCGCTCACCATGAACGTTTTCTCGAACGACGCCAAAGCTGTCAGCGACGCGGTCAGCGGCAGCAACTTCGGCGCCGACATCAGATCGACCTTGTTCAGCACAAGCCAGCTTCGCCGATGCTGCTCG
>Ga0210390_10005798_pt1 | contig 10339 bp, 8 predicted proteins | sample IncBWH11OmetaG_FD_161050 | JGI IMG/M metagenome (GOLD analysis project Ga0210390, IMG submission 161050) | Forest soil microbial communities from Barre Woods Harvard Forest LTER site, Petersham, Massachusetts, United States - Inc-BW-H-11-O ... | reverse complement strand
CGAGGATTGGAATGTTGTTGTCGGAGAACGTTTGCCAGATCCCAACATAGGTTCCCGGCATCACGTCTCCGGGCTTGATGTTCCACGGCCGGGTGGACGTGGTGAACACGTAGTCCGGGTGGTCAGCCACCACCTTGGCCATGGCCTTGGGCACCCAGTCACGGCATTCCGGGTATGGCGCGTTGTTGCCCATCACCAACGGCATCTGTTCGGTGGACAGCGGGCAGCCCATCTTGAGGTATGTGGTCACCTTGAAGTGGTACCTGCGGCCGAGGATGTCCAGCGCGGTCAGCCAATGCTCGGCATGCGAACCGCCGGCAAGCGCGATGGTGCGGGTGGCCTTCTTGTCGCCGTATGTGCATGCGATCACCGACGTGTTGGCAAAGTCACCGATGCAGCCGTCGCGGGTGGACGGCGGATAGTCCGTCTGGGCTTCCAGCACGGTGGGCCGTGTCCGGAGCTTGGGCACGCGCACGTGTTTGACGAGGGCGCGGGCGCCGGGATAGTCGTGGGAATTGAGCCCGGTCAGCTCCTTGCCGCTGGCACGTTCCACGTTGACATGCTCGACCCAGGTAAACGCCGTTGCAGTGAGCGTCACGCCCAGCATCGCCACCGTGGATCCGAGCACCATGGTGGGACGGCGCAGCCGCGTCCGCCACGGGATGACTCGGACGGACTCGGATCCGGCGGCCCCGCGGTGTCGCAGCGGCTCTTCGACGAAACGGTTGGTCAGGTAGGCGAGCACACCGGCGATCAGCAGCACCGCCGTGCCCTCGATGAAGTTGGCGTGCCGGTGACCGGTGTACGCGAGCCAGAAGATCAGCAGCGGCCAGTGCCAGAGATAGAGGGCGTAGGCCATCGCGCCGAGCTTGACCAACGGCTCGGCCGCCAGCAGCCGGTTGGGCAGCGGCAGCTTGTCGCTCGTGCTCGGATGGGCGTACCGGTTGGCGCCGGCGAGGATGAACAGCACGGCTGCCCCGACGGGTACCAGCGCCCACGGTCCGGGGAACTCCTTGACGCCGTCGATGAGCGCGCCGCAGGACAGCACCGCGGCCAGGGCGACGGTGGCCGTCACCGTACGCAGCCACATCGGCCAGCGGATGTAGGGGACCAGCGCGCCCACGAGCGCGCCCAGCAGCAACTCCCAGGCTCGCGCGAAGCTGTTGTAGTAGGCGGTCGCCTGGTTGGCTTGGTGGGCAAAGATCGCGTAGACGAACGACGCCACTGCAAGCGCGCTGAGCAGCAGGACAAACGTCGTCCGCAGCCGGTTGCCGAGACGGCGCCGGAACAGAAACGCGAACCCGAAAATCAGCGCCAAAAACGCGATGTAGAACTGCCCCTGCACCGACATCGACCAGATGTGCTGCAGCGGACTGACTGCCTCGCCGGCCCGTAGATAATCGGCCACCGTGCTGGCCAGCTCCCAGTTCTGGTAGTAACCGAGGCTGGCCAGGCTCTGGTCGGCGAAGGTCTCCCAGCGGGTCTCCGGCTGAACCAGGACGGTCAGCAGTGCGCACCCGGCAAGCACCACCACGAGAGCCGGTAGCAACCTGCGGACCAGACGAATCACTTCGGGCACCGGCGACAATGACCCGGTTCGACCTCCAGCCGGATTCAGCGCCGCGCGAAGCAATTTCCCGCCGAAGAAGAAGCCCGACAGCGCCAAGAACACGTCCACCCCACCGGAAACCCGGCCGAACCACACGTGGAACATCGCGACCAGCGCGATGGCAATGCCGCGCAGCCCGTCGAGGTCGTGGCGGTAGAACCCTGCTTTCCGGTTTCCCATGGCGGACTGGGCGGATTCCGCGATGGTGGCGTCGGCCGGACGGGTCGGGGAGACGGTCAACATGATTGACCGACAATCTACCTAACCGGCCGACCGCCGACAGTGCGCTAACGGCGCGTCGGCGCCTTCCCGGTCAGGACTCGATGATTCGGGTCAAGTAGGGAACCATCCCGTTGGTGCGCGCCGCCGAGACCGTCACGCCGGGTTCGGTGGCCTCGATCATCTGGCCGTTGCCGAGGTACATCGCGACGCTTTGCGTGCCGCCGGGGCCGTAGCAGAGCAGGTCGCCGGGGCGCGCCTGTGACGGCGCAACTTTGCGGCCGACGTTGCACTGCTCGCCCGAGGTCCGCGGCATCTTGAGCCCGGCGCCGGCATACGCGTACTGGATCAGACCTGACGCGTCGAACCCAACGATGTTGGCTTTCAGTCCGGTCCCGCGGGTCGGGCCTGCGGCATTGCCGCCGCCGTAGAGAAACGGCACACCGCGCTGCGCGAGCGCGCGCTGAATCACGTAGGTGGTCGACTGCTGGTAGCCCACCAGGCTCGGGCCCTGCACTGACTGTCCCGGCAGGGTTGGACTCTGCACTGTCTGTCCCGGCAGGGTTGGACTCTGCACTGACTGTCCCGGCAGGGTCGAACCCTGCAGTGACGGTCCCGGCAGGGTCGGCCCCTGCGGGTCAGCGGTCGCGGAAGTCGGGTTCAGCATCGGTAGCGTCAGCAACAGGGCCAGGCTGATCGGGACTGCGTAGCTGCGTCTCATGGGGATCACCTCTCTGTGGCGTCAGCGCGGTGACCTCGCGCATCTGCCGTCATTCCTGCCGATTCACCACAGAGACTCATACGCTGGCCCGCCCCGTTGGGAGCCGCACGTCGCCACCTGCCCCGGTGCCGCCGTGGACCCTCGGTGAACCGTTGAATTCACAACAGTCACTACAGACACTGTGGCAACAAATGGCCGCGATGGCCATACCGCAGGGGCTTCACGAAGGATTTTTTGTCGTACCGTGACCGAACGGTGACCGCTTGCCGGCCGCCGCCTCAATCCTCAGCCGGCGGTTGTGATTTCGGTCTCATTCGCTCAAGTGCCAATATTGGCTGCAATAGCCGGTCAATGCAGAGCCCGCCACCGAGCTCAAGAGGACGATCGCGATCGCCAGGAGTGGCCAGAAGTACAGGTACCAACCCTTCAGCAGGGACACCACCGGGCCGACCACGGCCGCCGCGATCGCCGCACCGATACCACCCCACACCAGCGGGTAGATGTAGAAGTCGACGCCGTAGGGCACCGGTGGGCAATCGTCACCCGTGCAGACGTCCTTCACGAAGCCGAAGAGCCGCGATCCCCAGTCCGTCGCGGTGGCCGCGATCAGGAGCGCCGCCAGCAGCGCGATGGCGCAGGTGACGTCCCAGGGGACCAGTCGCAACCGCAGTACCGGTGGCCGGGAGGGGGCTGAGGAAGGGACATGGTCGCCCGTGGAGGGGTCGAGCGGCTGTTGCGTCGAGGCCATGGTTGTTCAATGCTGCCGGATGGTCGGCGTTTGTGCGACTGAACGCTTAGCGTCGCGGGCACATCGATCGGCTGCTTTACTCTCGTTCTCCATGACTTCTGCGGCCGCAGGGAGGTCTGGGCTCACACCCGAGCAGATCAGCGCGATCGACGCGGCGCATCTATGGCATCGCTACAGCACGATTGGCGCCGAAGCAGTGCCCCCGGTGGTGGCGGTCGGCGCCCAGGGCGCCTGGCTGACGCTGATCCGCGACGGTGAGCCGGTCGAGGTGCTCGACGCGATGAGCTCGTGGTGGACGGCCATCCACGGGCATGGTCACCCTGTCCTGGACGCGGGCTGGCCATGACGAGGTGCCAGCCGAATGGGGGTTTGGCGGATCAGGAAACGCTCGAATTTAGTTCTCGTACTTGCTTGAGCGTAAGTTTCACAGCTCGCATCGACAACGCTGGCGAAAGCCGCTCTAGGTACCAGAATGCCTTCCACCACGCCGGCAGCACAATGATTACGTCTCCACGCAACACGGCACGAATGGCACGCTCGGCGAACAGGTCTGGTGCCATCGGCCGCGAACGTTCCCAGAATTTGACGAGTGACTCGTCGCTGACAGGGTTTCGTCCGTAACGGCCGCCTGTGAGCATTGGGGTCCGGATCGTCCCGGGGCAAAGCACCGAGACCTGTACGTTGTGGCGCTCGGCTTCGATCCGCAACGACTTGGACATTGCGACTACGAAGTGCTTGGTGGCGGTGTAGCTCGCCGAGCCAGCCGTGGTGACAAGACCAGCCATTGAGGCTGTGTTCACGATGTGGCCGGAGTGCTGCCTGATCATGATCGGATAAACCGCTTGGATGCCGTGCACCACACCGCGCACGTTCACGTCGAAGACGTCGTTCCAGTCATCGAGCGTGCATGAGTCGACCTCACCGCTGACCGCAATGCCAGCATTGTTGAATAGGTAGTCGATCCGCCCGGATTGCTCCACCGCCTCGGCGACGGCCCGCTCAAATGAGGGGAAGCTGCGCACGTCCACCTCTATCGCGTGCGCCTTTTTGCCAACACCGTTCAAGCGCTGCGCAAGCTCCTCCGCCGGGCCGACTTGGCGATCGCCGATCCAGACCTCGGCGCCCTTGTCGACCAGCTTTGTGGCCAGCGCGGCACCGATGCCAGACGCCCCACCAGTAACGAATGCGACCTTGCCCGACACGCTTGATGCCATTGGGGAAGGATAGCGGTCGCGTTCGGACGTCCCGCACGAGCGCTGACTTTTGCTTGCTAACCAACCGTTCCCCGACGTCAGCCGTTGTGGTCGGCCACCGATGAACGACCGGCATTACTCGACGCCGCTGCCGTTCGCCGGTAGACCACCGCTCGTCCGCCCCGCGCTGGCGTAATCGCCAGACCGCGGTTGTGTCGCCGTTCGCCCGGCGCATCGGTTGGCGCGAAATGCAATTCGCGCAGGAGTGTGCGCAGAGTGACGTCTATCTCCATGTTGGAAAGCGCCGCGCCGACACAGCGGTTTACTCCGCCGCCGAACGGAATCCAGGCGAACGGCTTCGGATTTGCACCGACGAATCGGTCCGGGTTGAACGACTCCGCGTCCGGGAAGTTCTCTTCCAACAGATGGGCCAGTTGGATACTGATAATCAGCGTAGTGCCCTCCGGAATGACCCAATCGCCCAGCCGGATTCGCTTCGTCGGGGTCCGCATCGTGGCGTTAAGAACCGGCCGGGTGCGCAGCACTTCCCAGATCGTGGCCTGACGCAATTCAGATCCGCCGGCATCGACTTCTTCAGTCAGCCGCGACAGCAGCCGTGGATGGCGGCGCAACCGCTCCACCGTCCAGGCCAGCGCTGAGGCGGTCGTCTCGTGACCGGCGGCCATCAAGGTCACCATCTCGTCGGCGATATGCGGACCCGAGATGGGCTCGCCGTTGTCGTAGCGGGCCTGCAACAGTACTGAGAGCACGTCGCTGCGCTCTTCAAACGCCGGGTCGGCGCGCGCAATGGCGCTGAGCGAGTCGAGGACATCGTGGATGCGGCGCCGATACCGCATGACCCGCCCCCATGGACTCCACGGACCCAGGTCATGTCGCAGCTTCGGCAGCGGGACGAGGCGGGAGCCAAGCTCAACCACGCGCGGCAGCAGGACGCGAAGTTCCTCCAGCAACTCTGCCTCGGCGCCGAACACGGAACGCAGGATCGTGTTGAGGGTGATGTTCGTCATCGCCGGTAGCGTTTCGAACTCGCGGCCCTCCGGCCAGGTCTCGATTTCGCGCATCACCTCCTCCTCGACAATGTGCTCGTGGGTTCGCACCCGCTTCCCGTGAAATGGAGGAAGGACCAGCCGACGGCGCTCGAAGTGTTCGTCGCCGTTGAGGCTGAACGTCGATCCGGGGCCGAATACGCTGCCGAGCTGAGTCGGGCGTTCGAGCAGATCGCTGCTCGTGCTGAACACATCCTTAACCAGGGCGGGGTTACTGATTACCACCGTCTGGCCGAAGATCGGCAAATTGACCGTGTATTCGCTGCCGTACCGTCTGCCCAGAGCGGGAACCACGTGAGAATGTGCCATGAACGCGACGCCCTGGATGATTTTCGGTGCCCGCAGCGCAGGCGGTAGCCGTACCGGCTCTGTTGTCGCCGTTGCCATGCCGTTACCTTTCGCGTGTAGATCTCGAACCTACCGAAGACGGCGCGGCCCCGAGGACTTTTGTAATCGACATAGGACGGCGAAGTAGACGCCACGCCGAAAAAGTGGCCGGCGTCACCCAATGAAGCAGAAGCCGGTCGGGCAACTCGGACCAAGACGTGGCGTTGCCGCCATTCAAACCGTCGAGAGCCTGTCTGATCAGGCGATCAGGTAGTCGCTCAACGGGAAACGGGTCTGCTCCGAAATCGTTTTGCGTGTGGAGGTGGGACGCAGGTACGCCTCGCCGTTGGGGCTGAAATAGTAGGACCGCGACCCGGCGCAGTTAGCGCGGTAGAGCAGCGTGTTGTGCTGCATCTTGCGCATCCGATCCCGGAAGCGGGCGTTAGCTTCTTTGGTGACCTCGAACATGGTCGCGTTCCGACGACGCACCTCGCCGAATAGCCGGTCCATGTGCCGCATTTGATAGTGCAACATGTTGAAGAACAACAAGCTGAATGCATATGGGCTGGCCAAGCTCAGATAGTTCGGGAAATCCGGGATCGAGAGCCCCTGGTAGGCCTGGAATCCCTCCGTGCGCCACCACTTTCCGAGGTTGCGGCCGTTGCGGCCGATTATCTCGATTGCGGGAAAGTTGCCTTGCCACAGATCGAAACCGGTGGCCAACACCAATGCGTCGATCTTCGTCTTCGTTCCGTCGGACGCGACGATGCCGTCTGGCTCGATCCGCTCGATGCCGGACGTCTGCAGATGTACGTGCGGCTTGGTGAAGGTCGGGTAATAGGAATTGGAGTAGGTGGGCCGCTTACATCCGAAATCGTATTCTGGAGTCAGCTTGCGCCGTAATACTTTGTCGCGAATGGCGACGAACCGCGCAAGATTGGACAGGCGCTCGGCGGCGATGTTGAGCCATCCGAAATAGCGGTAGCGCAGCACAGCGTACACAAACGACACCTCGTAGATCGCGTCGGTCACCCGGCCGACGGCACGCTGGATTAGCGGGACCCGGGCAAATAGGCGCTGCACGACCCCGGGGATCGGGAAGTCAGTCTTGCCCACCACATGGATCGCGGTGCGCTGGTACACCGTCAGGTCGGCGGCCTTCTTGGCCAGCTCGGGGATCAGTTGCACCGCCGTTGCACCAGTGCCGATGAGTCCGACGCGACGACCCGCGAAGTCGTAGTTGTCGTCCCATGCGGTGGTATGCATCATCCGGCCCTGGAAGTCGGCGATGCCGGGAATGTCCGGGGTGTAGGGCTGGGACAGGACACCGGTCGCGGTGATAAGGAAGCGGGCGGTCAGTGTTTCGCCCCCGGCGAGCGCTACTCGCCAGAGCTGTGCGTCTTCGTCCCAGGAGGCGCTTTCCACGGTGATGTTGAATCTCATGTGGCGACGCACGTCATACTTGTCGGCTACATGATCGGCATACCGCTTGATTTCAGCGCCCGGGGCGAACAGCCGCGACCAGTACGGGTTGGGCTCGAACCAGTAGCAGTATGTGGTCGACGGGATATCGACGGCCAGACCCGGATAGCGGTTTACGTGCCAGGTGCCGCCAAGGTCGTTCTCGCGTTCGACGATCACAATGTTGTCGTAGCCCAGCTGCTTGAGTTGGATCGCCGCGCCGATGCCGCCGAAACCCGCCCCCACGATTAACACATCGAACTGCTCTCCACCCATGCGCGTGACGGTACATGACCGGGTGATGCAGCGGATACGAAAATAACGTCAGCAGATCCACTCACCATCGCGCGGTATCACCCACTACACCTCACTACCCGACCAACAGCTCGATACCCTCGTTCTCTATGGCCGCGGCGACTTCCGGGCTCACGCCTCAGCAGATCAGCGCGATCGACGCCGCACATTTATGGCATCCCTACAGCACGATCGGCGCCGAGGCAGTGCCCCCAGTGGTCGCGGTCGGTGCCCGTGGCGCCCGGCTGACGCTGATTCACGACGGTAAGTCCGTCGAGGTACTCGACGCAATGAGCTCCTGGTGGACCGCCATTCACGGGCACGGTCACCCGGTCCTCGACGCGGCGATGGCCGCGCAGCTGGCGACGATGAACCACGTCATGTTCGGCGGGCTGACTCACGAGCCTGCCGCGCGATTGGCGCAGCTGTTGGTCGACATCACGCCAACGGGGCTGGAAACGGTGTTCTTCAGCGACTCCGGATCGGTGTCGGTAGAGGTCGCGGTGAAGATGGCACTGCAGTACTGGCGCAGCCGCGGCCGGCCCGACAAACACCGGTTGATGACCTGGCGCGGCGGCTATCACGGCGACACGTTCACCCCCATGAGCATCTGCGATCCCGACGGCGGCATGCACTCGCTGTGGACTGACATCCTGGCCCGGCAGGTGTTCGCCCCCCAGGTTCCGCGCGACTACGACGCCGCCTACGTGGCGGCGTTCGAGGCGGAGCTGGCCGACCACGCCGACGAACTGGCGGCCGTCGTCGTCGAGCCGGTCGTACAGGGCGCAGGTGGGATGCGCTTCCACGATCCGCGCTACCTGGCCGACCTGCGGGAGATCTGTCGGCGGCACGACGTGTTGCTCGTGTTCGACGAGATCGCCACCGGATTCGGCCGGACCGGCGAGCTGTTCGCCGCCGACCACGCCGGCGTCAGCCCCGACATCATGTGCGTCGGCAAGGCACTCACCGGCGGGTACCTCAGCCTGGCCGCGACCCTGTGTACCACCGACGTCGCGCACACCATCAGCTCCGGCGAGGCCGGCGCACTGATGCACGGGCCCACCTTCATGGCCAACCCGCTGGCCTGCGCCGTGTCGGCGGCCAGCGTGGAGCTGCTACTCAGCCAAGATTGGCGGTCATCGGTTGCGCAGATCGGCGCCGGGCTGGCTGCAGGTCTGGAACCTGCGCGGGCGTGGGCGTCGGTGACCGATGTGCGGGTGTGTGGGGCCATCGGCGTCATCGAGTGCGACCGCCCGGTCGACCTGGCGATTGCCACCCCGGCGGCCATCGAACATGGGGTGTGGCTACGGCCGTTCCGCAACCTGGTCTACGCGATGCCGCCGTTCATCTGTACACCCGACGAGATCGCGCAGGTCACCTCGGCGATGGTCGAGGTGGCACGACTCAACGGCTCTCGTAGGCTCTAACCGATGACGCAGATCGATACTTCACCGCTGGCTTGGCTGGAGGCGGTGGAACAGCAGCGCCGGCAGGCCGGGCTGCGACGCGCGTTGCGTCCGCGTCCGGCAGTGGCCACCGAACTCGACCTGGCGTCCAACGACTATTTGGGTCTGTCGCAGCACGCGCAAGTCATCGAAGGCGGAGTGGACGCGCTGCGCACCTGGGGTGCCGGCGCCACCGGTTCGCGGCTGGTCACCGGTAACACCCTGCTGCACGAGGAATTCGAATCCGCGCTCGCCGAATTCGTCGGCGCCGCAACCGGTTTAGTGTTCTCCTCCGGCTATGCCGCCAACCTTGGGGCGGTCGTCGGATTGTCCGGCCCTGGCTCGCTGCTGGTGTCGGACGCCTACTCACACGCCTCGCTGGTCGACGCGTGCCGGCTATCGCGCGCCCGGGTGGTGGTGACCCCGCATCGCGACGTCGACGCCGTGGACGCGGCGCTGGCGTCACGCGACGAGGAGCGGGTTGTCGTCATCACCGAGTCGGTGTTTTCCACCGACGGCGCGTTGGCTCCGGTGCGACGGCTGCACGAGATATGCCGCCGTCATCGAGCCCTGCTGATTGTCGACGAGGCCCACGGTCTGGGTGTGCGTGGCGCCGGTGGGCGCGGGCTGCTGCACGAACTGGGACTGGCCGGAGCGCCCGATGTGGTGATGACCACGACACTGTCCAAAGCGCTCGGCAGCCAGGGCGGCGCGGTGCTGGCGTCGGCGGCCGTGCGTGATCACCTGATCGACGCGGCTCGACCGTTCATCTTCGACACCGGTCTGGCGCCGGCGGCGGTGGGCGCGGCGCTGGCCGCGCTGCGCGTCTTGAGCGCGGAGCCGTGGCGCCCCGAGGCGGTGCTGCGGCACGCGGCCGCGCTGGCGCAAATCTGTGACGTAGCCGACGTGCCGCAGTCGGCGGTGGTGTCGGTGATCCTCGGCGAGCCGGAGGTGGCGCTGGCCGCGGCCACGGCCTGCCTGGATGCCGGGGTTCGGGTGGGCTGCTTCCGGCCACCGACCGTGCCGGCCGGTACGTCGCGGTTGCGGCTCACCGCGCGCGCCCCGCTGGATGCCGACGACCTCGAACTGGCCCGGACGGTGCTGACCGACGTGCTTCACGCGGCACGGCGTTGACGGTCCTGATCGTCACCGGCACCGGGACCGGGGTTGGCAAGACCGTCGCGACTGCGGCCCTGACGTCGGCCGCGCGGCAGGCGGGGGTCGACGTCGCGGTATGCAAACCGGTGCAAACCGG
>Ga0210390_10005797_pt1 | contig 10339 bp, 10 predicted proteins | sample IncBWH11OmetaG_FD_161050 | JGI IMG/M metagenome (GOLD analysis project Ga0210390, IMG submission 161050) | Forest soil microbial communities from Barre Woods Harvard Forest LTER site, Petersham, Massachusetts, United States - Inc-BW-H-11-O ... | reverse complement strand
AGCGGCGCGAGGATCAGGCTCACCTTGTCGCCGACCCCACCCGTCGAGTGCTTGTCGACCGACGGCCTGCTGAGGTGGCTGAGGTCGAGGGTCTCGCCGGACGCGATCATCTCAGTCGTCCAGGCCCTGAGCTCACCGGTGGTGAGGCCGTTGAAGTAGATCGCCATGAGCAGCGCGGCCATCTGCTCGTCGGCCACCGTCTGGCCGGCGTACGCGGCGAAGAGCCAGGCGATCTCCGCGTCGGTCAGCGGCCTGGTGTTATCCCGCTTGACGCGGATCAGTGATACGACGTCTGGCATGGCGCGGTCGCTCCCTGAGTCTGGTGTAACAGCTGGCTGCCGTGGTTCGGCTGGGGCGGCGGGGACGGCGCGGCCTGATCGCGGCGGGCGGCCAGGTCAGCGGTGCCGAACGAGGCGGGGAGCAGGTCCGCGAGGGTAACTGGCCCGCTGGCGGTGTCGACGAGGAGCGCGGGACCGCCCGCCTCGAGGAGGAGCTGGCGGCAGCGGCCGCAGGGCAGCAAGGGATCGCCGTCCCCGGCGACGACCGCGACCGCGATCAGCAACGGCGCGGGCGCGGTGCCGTCCGTCGCGGGCGGCGGCATGGCGTGCAGGGCGGAGACCAGCCCGCATTCGGCGCACAAGGTGAGCCCGAACGACGCGTTCTCCACGTTGCAGCCCGTCACGACGCGCCCGTCGCCGGTCAGCCCGGCGGCGCCGACGCGCAACCGCGAATACGGCGCGTACGCCTGGCTGGCCACCTGCATGGCGGCCGCGCGTAGCTCCGGCCAGTTAATTGCCATCAAACAACATTGCCCCGAGTCCGCCACACTGGCAACCCTGGATTGCACCAGGGCCGTCCGGTGCAGTGGCAGCTACCGCGGCCCGCCAGAGTGCCAGGGCACCGCAAGGTGAACGGTGAGCATGGCGATCACCAGGCCCGCGACCAGGGATGCGACGAGCAATGCCAGCCGCAGGCCACGACCGCCGAGCGCGGCCGCCGCGCGGCCGCCGTAGCCGCGGCCCGGCCGGGGCGCCGGGCCCTCGGTTTCACCGGCCGCCGTGCCGCGGGCCTCGCTGGCAATGAGCCCGGGCAGCCGGGGCAGGTAGGTCAGCACGTGGATGGTCATCGCGCAGAGCCAGATGACGAACGAGGCCTTGTGCAGGAACAGCCAGGGCTGCCGCCCGGCGGGGCCGGTGACGGCGAGCGCGATCCCGGTGCCGAACACCACCGCAGTTGACGCGATGATCACCGGGCCGAGCAGGCGCAGCAGCGGCGCCGGGGGTCCCTTGCGCCGGTACGGGGCGCTGCCGGCGTAGTAGCGGATGAACCGGTACATCGTCGACCCCGCCTTGAGCGCGACCGGGCCGAGCAGCAGCATGCCGATGAAGAAGTGCAGCGTGAGCAGCTGGCGCAGGCTGAGAATTGTGAAGCCCTCGGCGGCGAGCAGCACCAGCAGCACGGCGCCGGTCATGGCGGTCAGCCGCTCGTTTCCGTCCGCGCCATCCAACCCGCGGGTTTCGGTCTGGCCTGCCCAGTGGACGCCGGCCTCCGGCCGGTAACGCGGCCCGGCCTCCTGCCGTCGTGCGGCAGCCGGAGGCGCGGGCGGTCTCGCGGGTTCCCAAGGCGTACCCGGCTCCCATCGCGGTCGTTCGTTCATTATCCCGCCCGTCCCGGCTCGGCACGTTCGATGAGCAGCGCCAGTCTGGGACAGGAGGCGACCATGCGCCGCGCCAGCGGCTCCAGCTCCGGCGGCACAGTCGCGGAAGCCAGGACGGGATACCCCCACCGGTCAAGCCGGATCAGCTCGGGCAGCAGCCCGGCGCGCCACGTTATCTTCCTGACCCGGCGCAGGCCGTCGTCCCTGACGCGCAGCGCGCCCGGTTGCTGGAAGCGTTTCACGCGCCCAGCGTGGCCCGTGATCCTCTGCAACCCCGCGCAAACTCGTTCAGGTCTGGTTAAGAATGCTGCTGAATTTCCTCAGTCAGGGGCACGCAGCCTAACTTGTAAGAGTGAGCTATCCGCAGGTCTCCGTGCTCGTCGTGGAAGACGATCCTGGCATCGCTACCCAGCTGGTCCGCGGACTAGAGCGGGCCGGCTATACCGCCGACAGCGTTGGCATGGGCGCCGACGCGCTGCGCCGCGCGCCCAGCGACGTCGTGCTCCTCGACCTCGGGCTGCCGGACATCGACGGCGTGGACGTCTGCCGCCAGCTCCGGGAGGCCTCCGACGCGGCGATCATCGTGGTGACCGCCCGCGGCGAGGAGGCGGACCGGGTGCTCGCGCTCGACGAGGGCGCCGACGACTACCTCGTCAAGCCGTTCGGCCTGGCCGAACTGCTTGCCAGGATCCGGGCCGTGCTGCGCCGCGGACAGCGCCTCGGCGGCGGCACCGAAGTGCTCAGGCACGGGCCGCTCACCGTCGACCTGCGGACGCGGAAGGTCACCGTGTCCGGCACCGAGGTGGCGCTGACACCGAAGGAGTTCGCGATCCTCGAGTGCCTGGCCGCAGACCCCGGCAGGCTGGTGAGCCGTCAGGAGATCGTCGAACGGGCGTGGGACGAGCACTGGTACGGGCCGACCAAGGTGCTCGACGTGCACCTGGCCGCGCTGCGCCGCAAGCTCGGCGATCCCGCCCTCATCGAGACGGTCTACGGCCACGGCTTCCGGCTCGCCGACCGCCCCGCCGAACCCGCGGCCGAGCGGGCTGAACGGCCCGCCGCCAGCCCGTGACCCGCCGGATCGTCCTCGCCCTGCTCGCGCTGACCGCGACGGTGCTGGTCGCCGCCGTGCTGCCGCTCGCGTTCAACGCCGCCGCGCACGAACGAGACGCGTTCGTCAACGACGCGGCCGCCACCGCGCGGTCGCTGGCCGTCCTCGCGGAGGAACGCCTCGGCGACCACACCGCGTCGCCGGCGCTGTCCGCCGCGCTGCTGTCGGCCGCCCGCGAGCACGACGAACTGCTCGTGCTCGACGAGCACGGCAACGTCGTGGTGTCCCAGGGCGTGCCGCGCGACTCGTGGAAGCAGCTTGTCAACGAAGCGGAAGAGCGCGGCGACCCCACCACCGAGCTGACCAAGGACCGGGTCATCGCCGTCCAGACGGTCTGGAACGACGGCAAGGACACCGGCGCGCCGATCGGCACCGTCGTCCTCGAGCGCCCCACCGGGGCGCTGAACCAGAACATCGACGACCTGTGGCTGTACCTGGCGTTGCTCGCCGGCGGCGCGATGGCGGCCGCCGTGGCCATCGCGATCTACTTCGCCCGCTGGGTAAGCAAGCCGCTGGCCAGGCTCGACACCGCGGCACGGCAGATCGCCGACGGCGAGCTGTCCGTCCGCGCCACCACCAGGTCCGGCCCGCCAGAGGTGCGCCGGATGGCCGCCACGTTCAACATGATGGCCGGCCGTCTCGAGACGCTGGTGCACGGCCACCGGGCCATGCTCGCGGACGCGTCGCACCAGCTGCGCACCCCGCTGACCGCGCTGCGGCTGCGCCTTGACCTGCTCGCCGCGGACTCCGGGCCGACGGCGGCCGACGAGCTCGCCGGGGCGCAGGAGGAAATCGCCCGGCTGTCGCGGCTTGTCGACGGGCTGCTCGCCACCGCGCGGGCGGAGAGCGTGGCGGAGCGGGTGGTGCCCGTCAACCTCATCCCGGCGGTGGCCGAACGGGTCGCGGCCTGGCAGCCGGTAGCGGACGCGCACGACGTGAAGCTGGTGACCGAGCACACGGCGGACGACGACAAGGCGCAGGTCTCCCTTGGCGTCGGCCACCTGGAGCAGATCCTGGACAACCTGCTCGACAACGCGATCGAGGCGCTGGGCGACCACGGCGGGAGCGTCACGGTCTCGGTGGCCAGCTCCGGGGCGGGCACCACGCTGACCATCGCCGACGACGGGCCGGGCATGACCCCGCAGGAGCGGTCCCGCGCCTTCCTGCGGTTCAGCACGGGCAGCCAGACCGGCACCGGCCTCGGCCTGGCGATCGTGCAGCGGCTCGTTACGTCCAACGGCGGCACGGTGCGGCTCGCGGACACGCCGGGCGGCGGTCTCACCGTCGAGCTCGAGTTCCCCGGCACCGCGCTGTACGAAGGCACAAACCTGCCCGGATAACAAGCACCACCTTCGGTCCCGATTCGGCAACGACCAGGCCGCAGTGCCACCGCGCCTCTTCACACGGGACGTTTACAGGTTTTACTCTTTCGGGCAGTCTGGGCTAGGGGGGAGTCCCGTGATGCCTGGGCACCCGGCTATCTGGTCCCAGTGGAGGAACGGTGAAACACACCCCGTGGATGGCGGCAGCTGCCATATCCGCGACGAGCCTGCTTCTCGCCGCCTGCGGCACGAGCTCGTCAAGCGCCCCGTCGTCCAGCACGTCAAGCCCGTCGTCATCGGCGGCGTCGACAAGCACTGCCTCGGCGGCGGGTAGCAGCTTCCTCGGCTGCATGGTCACCGACACCGGCGGCATCAACGACAAGTCGTTCAACCAGTCCGCCTGGCAGGGCATGCAAGAGGCGGCCGCGGCTAACCCGAACATCACGGTCAAGTACCTGCAGTCCACGACGCAGAGCGACTACACGACCAACATCAACTCCTTCCTCGGCGAGAAGTGCGGCATCATCGTCACCGTGGGCTTCCTGATGGGCGCCGCGACAGAAACCGCGGCCAGCAAGAACCCGACGCAGAACTTCGCGATCGTCGACTGCTCGTACGCCTCACAGTGCATCACTGGCGCGAAGGACACCAACATCGACCAGCTGGTGTTCAACACCGTGCAGGACGGCTTCCTCGGCGGTTACCTGGCCGCGGGCATGACCAAGACCGGCAAGGTCGCCACGTTCGGCGGTGAGGACTTCGGCACCGTGACGATTTACATGGACGGCTACTGGGACGGCGTGCAGTACTACAACCAGAAGCACGGCACGCACGTCCAGGTGCTCGGCTGGAACGAGACGACCCAGAAGGGCTCCTTCACCGGTGACTTCACCAACCAGACGAAGGGCCAGACGGTCACCCAGACGTTCATCAGCGAGGGCGCGGACGTCATCTTCCCGGTGGCCGGCAACGTGGGCCTGGGCGCCGCCAAGGCGGTCCAGGACGCGGACAACGCCGGCGGCAAGGTGAACATGATGTGGGTGGACACCGACGGCTGCGTCAGCGCCGCGCAGTACTGCAAGTACTTCATCACCAGCGTGACCAAGGGCATCCAGTCCGCGGTGAAGAACGCGGTGCTCTCGGCTCAGTCCGGCTCGTTCAAGGGCGGCACGTACATCGGCACGCTGGCTAACGGCGGCGCGGTGCTCTCGCCGTACCACGACTTCGCCAGCGTGGTCCCGGCCTCGCTGCAGTCGGAGCTGAAGACCATCGAGGCCGGGATCGAGAACGGGTCCATCCAGACGCCGACCAAGAGCCCGGTTACCTGAGCGCGCGGCCGGTTACACGTGGAACTTGAGCTCAGGGGCATCACCAAGAGGTTCGGCGCTCTTGTGGCGAACGACGGGATCAGCCTCTCGGTGGCCCCTGGCCAAGTCCACGCCCTGCTCGGTGAGAACGGAGCGGGGAAGACCACCCTGATGAACGTCCTCTACGGGCTGATGCAGCCCGACGAGGGCGAGATCCTCATAGATGGCAAGCAGGCGAGGTTCCACTCGCCGAAAGACGCGATCGCGGCCGGCATCGGCATGGTGCACCAGCACTTCATGCTGGTGCCGGTCTTCACGGTCGCGGAGAATGTCACGCTCGGCATCGAGCAGGCCGACCGCGTCGGCCTGCTCGACCGGCGCCGCACCCGCCGCGAGGTCGCCGACCTGTCCCACCGGTACGGGCTCGACGTGGACCCTGACGCGCTGGTGGAGGACCTGCCGGTCGGCATCCAGCAGCGGGTGGAGATCGTCAAGGCGCTGGTACGCAAGGCCAACGTACTGATCCTCGACGAGCCCACCGCGGTGCTGACCCCGGCGGAGACCGAGGAACTGTTCCGCATCGTGCGCCAGCTGCGGGACGGCGGCACGTCGGTCATCTTCATCTCGCACAAGCTCAGAGAGGTCCAGGCGATCGCCGACACGATCACCGTGCTGCGCCGCGGCGCGGTGGTCGGCCAGCGCGCGCCGGACGCGACAGCCGAAGACCTCGCGTCGCTCATGGTCGGCAGGAACGTGCAGCTGCGGGTCAGCAAGACGCCCGCGAACCCAGGCGCCACGGTCCTCGACGTGGACAAGCTCACCGTGACCGGCGACGACGGGCGGGTCTGGGTGAACGGGATGTCCTTCCAGGTCCGGGCCGGGGAAATCCTCGGCATCGCCGGCGTGCAGGGCAACGGGCAGACCGAACTGTGCGAGGCCCTGATGGGGCTGCGGCCCATAGCGGGCGGCAGCATCACGCTGAACGGCCGCGACCTCACCCACGCGACACCCCGGCAGCGCCTGCGGGCGGGCGTCGCGTACGTCCCGGAGGATAGGACCGAGGACGGCCTCGTCGGCCAGTTCTCGGTAGCGGAGAACCTCGTCCTGGACGTGTACGACCGGCCGCCGTTCGCCTCCGGCATCAACCTGCACCTTCCCGCGATCGAGAAGAACGCCGAAGAGCGGATCGCGGAGTTCGACGTCCGCACCCCATCGGCCGCCCTGCCGGCCGGCTCGCTGTCCGGCGGTAACCAGCAGAAGGTCATCCTGGCCAGGGAACTCGGCCGCGAGCACAAGCTCCTGATCGCCAGCCAGCCCACCCGGGGCCTGGATGTCGGGTCGATCGAGTTCGTGCACCGGCGGATCGTGGAGCAACGCGACGGCGGTGACGCCGTCCTCATCGTCTCCTCGGAACTCGACGAGATCTACGCGCTGTCCGACCGGATCGCCGTCATGTACGAAGGCAAGATCACCGGCTTCCGCGACCCCGACGTGCCGGCCGCCGAACTCGGCCGGCTGATGGCCGGCGGGGCCGACACGACACCAGCCGAGGGCACGGCGCCAGCCGAGGCCACGGCCGGTGGCGAGGACGACGGCCCGGCCGCGGACGCCAGCCCCATCACGGGCATCGGCACGCCAGGGACCGGGCTCCCCGCCGCTCAGGAGGACTCGTGAGCACCGCACCCCCGTCGCCGCCGACCGCCGCGGAGGAGGGGGGCCCCGAGAGTCAGCGGCGTACGTTCGGGACAGTCTTTAAAGAATCTTTTCTCGAAGCAAACACCGTCACGGTCACGGTGCTCGCCCTGGTGGCCGCCACGGTGCTCGGCGGCCTGCTCGCCGCGTTCACCAACCCGGCCGTGCTGCACGCGCCCGCGGGCGACGTCATCCCCAGGGCCTGGGACGTGGCCTCGTCGACGTACGTGGCGCTGTTCGAGGGCTCGGTGTTCAACCCGCACACCGTGGCCGCGCTGTTCCAGCAGTCGTCAATAAGCACAGCGATCCACGACGGGTACCTGTCGGCCGTGTTCGGGCCGCTGTCCGAGACGGCGGTCGGCGCGACACCGCTGATCCTCACCGGGCTCGCCGTCGCACTGCCGTACCAGGCGGGCCTGTTCAACATCGGCGGGCAGAGCCAGTTCATCGGCGGCGCCATCGTGGCCGCCTGGCTCGGCTACGACCTGTCCCTGCCGTTCTTCGTGCACGTCGTCGTCTGCGTCCTCGGCAGCTTCGTCGGCGGCGCCGCGATCGGCTGGATCACCGGCGAGCTCAAGGCGCGAACCGGGGCGCATGAGGTCATCGTCACGATCATGCTGAACTACGTCATGCTGTACTTCCTGGCGTACCTGCTGTCGTCGCCGTCGCTGCTCCGGGCGCCGGGTTCGGCCAACTCGATCACGCCGCCGATCGCCTCCGACGCGCACCTGCCGCTGCTCGCCGGGTCCAACCTGCGGATCAACGCCGGGTTCCTGATCGCGCTCGCGTGCGCGTTCGGCGCGTGGTGGCTGCTGAACAGGACCACCACCGGGTTCGAGTTCCGGTCGGTGGGCGCGAACCCGTCGGCCGCGCGGGTGGCGGGCATGAAGGTGGAACGGAGCTGGGTGCTGGTCTTCGTGATCGCCGGCGGTCTCGCCGGGCTGGCCGCGTCGACCGTCATCCAGGGCACCGACTTCACCCTCAACCCGCAGAGCTTCGGCACCTACGGGATCGACGCGATCACCGTGGCGCTGCTCGGCCGCGGCAAGCCGGGCGGCGTGGTGGCGGCGGGGCTGCTGTTCGGCGCGCTGCACGCGGGATCGCCCGGCATGCAGAACGCGGCGAACACTCCGGTGCAGATCGTCCAGGTGCTCGCGGCGCTGATCGTGCTGTTCGTCATCGCACCGCCGCTGGTCAAGGCCATGTTCCGGCTCCGGGCGACCCGCGCCGCCGGAGTCGGCACCGGCACCTCAAGGGGGTTGAGCGCGTGACCACGGCAGGTCGTCCCAGAACTGCTTCCCAAGCTCTGTCTGAGCCGCGGCTGCCACAGCTGCTGCCGGAGCCAGCGGGGGTGACGTGGGCCAGCCGGCTTGCGGCGCCGATCACGTTCGCCCTGTTCGGGCTCGTGGACATCCTGCTGTTCGGGCGGAACGCGCACGGGGACGCCACGTTCGCGTTCAGTCCCGAGTTCGCCAAGGTGTCGGTGCCGAACCTGACGCTGCCCGGCGCGGCGACGTGCTACGTGTGCGGCGCCATCACGCTGGTGCTGGCGCTGGTCCGGCTGCTCGAGGTGACCGGGGTGCTGCGGCTCGGCCGCGTCTGGCGTCGCGTCATCCTCGGTGTCGTGCTCTTCCTGTTCATCGTCGCGCTGATGGCCTGGGCCGACGCGGGGCAGACGATCCCGTTCAACGTCGTGAACCTGATGTCGGGCTCGCTCGATGACTCGATCCCGATCATGCTCGGCGCGCTGACCGGCGTGATCTGCTCCACCTCCGGCGTCGTCAACATCGCCATCGAGGGCCAGCTGCTGCTCGGCGCGTTCTGCGCGGCGATCGCCACGTCGGTGACCGGGTCGCTATGGCTCGGGCTGATCTGCGGCGCGCTCGCCGGGTCGCTGGTGGGAGCGTTGCTCGCCGTCTTCGCGATCGCCTACACCGTTAACCAGATCGTGCTCGGCGTCGTGCTGAACGCCCTGGTGCTCGGCCTCACCGGCTACCTGTACAACGCGATCCTGGTGCCGTACGGGGATACGCTGAACAACCCGTCGACGTTCGGTCCCTGGAAAGTCCCCGGGCTTGGCGACATCCCGATCATCGGGCCGGTGTTCTTCGACGCGAACGTCTTCCTGTACCTCACGTACGTAATCCTCGCCCTGACGCAGGTCGGGCTCGCCAGGACGCGGTGGGGGCTGCGGACGCGGGCCATCGGCGAGCACCCGGTGGCGGCGGACACCGTCGGCATCAGGGTGCTGGCCATGCGGTACCGGAACGTGATCATCGCCGGGCTGATCGCGGGCATCGGCGGCGCGTACTTCACGATCGGCTCGGTCGGCGCGTTCGGCCCCGACATGTCGTCAGGCGAGGGCTACATCGCCCTGGCGGCCATGATCTTCGGGCGGTACACGCCGTTCGGGGCTGTCGGGGCGGCGCTGCTGTTCGGCTTCACCACGCAGCTGCAGTCGATCCTGTCGTCGCTCAACGTGCCGATCCAGTCGAACCTGCTGCTGCTCACCCCGTACGTGGTGACGATCATCGTGGTGGCCGGGCTGGTCGGCAAGGTGCGCCCGCCGAAGGCCGAAGGCATCCCCTACGTGAAGTCCTGACAGGATTACGCTTTATGACGGTCGACGCGGAGCTGCGGACGGCGGCTGAGGCGTGGCTCGACGACGACCCCGACGAGCGCGACCAGGCGGAGCTGCGCGCCCTGCTGGCTCGCGGCGACGACGAGGCCGGCGCGGAGCTGGCCGACCGGTTCGCGGGGCGGCTGACGTTCGGCACGGCCGGACTGCGCGGCGCGGTCGGCGCCGGGCCGAACCGGATGAACCGGGCCGTGGTGCGGGCGGCGACCGCGGCGGTCGCGGGATGGCTGGTCGACGGGGGCGGCACGATGGACGTCGTGGTCGGGTGCGACGCGCGGCACCGCAGCGACGAGTTCGCTGACGAGGTGGCGCAGGTGCTGGCCGGCGCGGGCATCCGGGTGCACCTGCTGCCCCGGCCGGGGCCGACGCCGCTGCTCGCGTTCGCCGTGCGCCACCTGGGCACCGGCGCGGGCATCATGATCACGGCGAGCCACAACCCGGCGGCCGACAACGGGTACAAGCTGTACCTGAGCGACGGCGCCCAGGTCATCCCGCCGGTCGACACGGAAATCGAGGAGCGGATCGCTTCTCTCGGGCCGCTTGCCGACATCCCGCTCGCGCGGCTGGACGACCCGCTCGTCGTCCGGCACGGCGACGACGTGGCGGCCGCGT
>Ga0210390_10005796_pt1 | contig 10340 bp, 6 predicted proteins | sample IncBWH11OmetaG_FD_161050 | JGI IMG/M metagenome (GOLD analysis project Ga0210390, IMG submission 161050) | Forest soil microbial communities from Barre Woods Harvard Forest LTER site, Petersham, Massachusetts, United States - Inc-BW-H-11-O ... | reverse complement strand
CGGAAAAAAGTTCCTGCACGGATTCAGGATAAGCTCCACGACCGGGGGCGTGCTGGTACTCCCCGCGTACGTCGAGAGAGAAATGGTATCCCTCAGCCCAGGCCGTAAAACCATCCAGAGCATTGAAGCCTTCCTGATATGGTCGCCCGTAGTCGTTAATGAGCGTCTGGCCAAAGTGAAACGAGTCATTGATTGGGCGGCCCTTGATATACATGTTCCGGGTGTACACGTTGCGGAGCGTGGCCTGCGGGTTGGTCTGCCCGGCCTCGGCTCCGAATTCCACCGCCAGGGCTTGAAAAATGCGCCAGGCCTCCTGGTCCTTGGGCGCATCCTGCAGCTTGGGGTAAGTCTCCTCAAGAATGCGCAAGCAACTGGTGCGCGTCCAGGGGCGCATATCGAGGTAAGCGGAGTCCGCATAGCCCATCGAGAACAGCCGTTCGAAGGCCGGATAAATCCAGCTGTCCAGCGGCACATAGACCAGACCGTAGTTGCTGTTTTGATCGGGCTCAGAACTGGAGAAGACCTGGTCGAGACCTGCCGGCAACGACGGCGGAGTGGCGGTTTGCTGGCTTAGCAAGGGCAGCCAGGGTACTGTAGTCAAGGTAAAAAGCAGAACAAATCGAACTATCAAGCCCGGCATCAATTAAGAGCATAGCGCAGGACGAAGGAACGACGAGTTTGGGTGCCCCAAATCGCACGCCTCTTGCGCGTCCCCGGTCCCAATAAATCCATTTGGTGGCGGGCTATGTCTCCCGGGTGGCCGACCACTCGGCGTGCCCATATTCACCCAGAGCCACCGTCCCGCTCATGGAATTCCCAGTCGCGATGCCACTGAAGGAGTATTCAATCTCGTTCCCCCCAACCGGCATAGTGCTGCGAAACTTCACTTGGTCAGCATGAACATTGCCGGCTAAATTACCGTTGTAAATCTCGCCTTGATGCACTCCTGTGACTGCGCCTTCCTGCTGCTCCAGGAGAAAGCGTTGCCGGCCTTCGCCACACAGGTACTTCAGTTGCACATCCCAGATTCCGGCGACGTTCGCAGGAGGACCTTGCGGGATTTCGGGTGCGGAGAAAGCTGGCGGATGAGAGAGCGCGGCGAAGAGTGCATCCGCCACAATCTTGTCATCGCCCGGCATCATCATGTACGGCATGATGGTGACCGAACTGTCCATTTCGTCCGGGCGGCTTCCGCTCCATTCATCAAACTGGATGCGCGGGGTGCCGGCGTCGAGGGTCTTTGCCAATTCGTCTCCGGTGATTTTGAGCGCATTGCCATCCCACTTGATCCGCAGCCGGGGAGAGTGATTCGACAGATCCTCAGGCATGAGGTACTCGGTGCTCACCGAGGGTAAGGGCTTCACTCTTGCCTCGATGTTGGCCAACCAAAGTTTCCAGGTATTCCATTCCGCTTCGTGGTCGCGCCTGGTCCACACCTCGACGGCGGTCAGCATGCCCATGATTTCTTCCTTGCCTACCTTCATGGAGCGTCCCACATTGTGGTGCGGCGCCGCCTGGAACCAGGCTGCCTGAACCAGGTCCTTGCGTCCCAATAACAATCCCGCGCATTGCGGTCCGCGCAAGCATTTACCCCCGCTGTAGCCAACGAAGGTTGCGCCTGCCGCAAGATGGATATTCGGGATGGTGAGGTTTTCTGCTGCCGCGTCTACGAATACGGGAATATTTTTGAGCTTAGCCGAGTTGCAGATATTAGCGATGCTGAGAGGGCCGCTGGCGGCCGCGGGGGAAGACAAGATATAGATCATCGCAGTTTGCGGACCCAGGCTCGCCTGCAGTTGCTCGGGCGTTTCCACCTCGACCACCTCAACCCCCAGCAGACGGGTGCCTACGTCGTAAGGATTGCGCGAATGCTTAGGGATGATCACCTGGCTCTTCAGTCCACCCTTGGCAAGGTAGGGCATCTTCTGCGATTTTTCAGGATCGGTGCCGGCAATGCACGCCGCGGTTGCGCCCGCGATCGCGGCTGCGCAGCCCGCCGTAACGATACCCCAATCCGCGCCGGTAATCTTCGCCAGGCGCGCGCCCACTGCGGCCATGAGCTCGTCCATGTTGACGTAGTGGCGCGAAGCCTCCTCCATCGCTTGCTTCACTTCGGGTAAGGAGAGCGAACCGCTGATGATGGTATAGGTGCCCTTGGCATTGACCAGCGGGCGTACACCGATCTGCTCGTACAGATTAGGCCCGGCCGGAGTGGGCGCGGGCGTCTTGCCTGCCTGAAGTGCACTCGGCAAAAGCGACGTAGCCGCCCCCGCTATCACGGAACGCTGGACGAATTTGCGCCTGCTCAATTTTGCGCTGTTGAAGCTTTCCATGCTCACTTTGCTTTCCTGGCGGAGTCAAATACTGATGTGTTAAATCGAGACAGAATCATCCCGATCAACCTTAACCCTTCCGCATAACCCAAGTTTTCTTGACACCGTCCAGTATCGCCGTTAACCTCTTTTTTACCATCGTTTAGTTTTCTTTATCATCGTTTGGTTTCGGGTCCCGTCATATTCTTACTTGAGAGGCTAGGTGCCATGATTCGACTCGTCGAATTCGTGCGTTTTGCTGGCGTAGTTACTGCTGTACTCCTTGGGACCCTAACCGCGAACGCTGCCATTACGGGTTCGATTTCCGGAGTAGTCACAGACCCCAGCGGCGCCGTCGTCCCGGGGGTGAAAGTCGTTGCCACCAGCGTGACGACCAATGTTCAGAGCGCGGCCGTTACTGACGCTAAGGGTTTTTACAATCTGCCCACGCTCAGTGTTGATACCTATAACCTCTCCACCAGCCAGCCTGGGTTCCGCGACTACCAGCAGACGGGAATCAAGATCGACGCTAATTCCGCGCTTCGCGTCGACATCACCATGCAGCTCGGCACGGTGACCAATACTGTCAGCGTGAAAAGTGATGCTTTACAAGTGGAGACGCAGAGCACCCAGAACGGCGTAGTCATCGAAGGCACCAAGATCACCTCTGTGCCGCTGAACGGACGTTCCTACATCGACCTCTTGAAATTGCAACCAGGCGTATCGCCGTATTCCCATAGTCAGGACAGCACCACGTCGGGAATTGGCGCGACGCAGGTGTCGGGCGATCTGGACAACGGCCAACAATCCGTCAATGGCGGCCGCAGCGGGTCTAACGCATTTATGGTGAATGGGGCCAACGCAGAAGAAGGCGTTCACAACGGGGCCGCCATGATCCCTAATCTTGACTCCATCGCACAGTTCCGCATCATCACCAACAACTTCGATGCGGAGTATGGAAACTACAGCGGTGGCCAGGTCAATGTAGTCACGAAGTCGGGAACCAATCAGTATCACGGGACGGTCTTCGACTTCCTGCGCAACACGGATCTGGATGCCAGAAACTACTACTCTCCGACGCGTGGCGTTTATATCCAGAATCAATTCGGCGGAACAGCCGGCGGGCCGATCCGCAAGAACAAGATGTTCTGGTTTGCCGATTATCAAGGAACGCGGCAAATTTTAGGAGCGACCCAGAGCTATGCCGTGCCTTCCGACGCTGACCGGACGGGAAACCTGATAGACCAAATTGGCACTCCCGATCAACCCGGATTTAGCGGCTCAGTGACCGGAGTCGGTTGGGCGAACCAGCTCTCACAGAAGTTGGGGTACACCGTCACTCAGGGAGAACCCTATTACGCTTTTGGCTGCACGGACACTTCGACCTGCGTCTTTCCGAATGCCGTTATTCCCCAGAGCGCCTGGTCGCCGGTTGCCGTGAATACTCTGAAATACGTGCCTTCCGCCAACGGTTTTATCAATAATAGTGCTAACTACTCCACCTCCGCCTTTAACCAGACCTTGAGTGACAATAAGGGGAGCGGCCGGTTAGACATTCCTACACGATTCGGCGCTGTGTTCGGCTACTACTTCTTTGACCGATACAATCAGGTGAATCCGTACAGCCAGGTTACCGTCCCAGGCTTTGCGGCAACCAATCAGGGTCAAACCCAAATGATCAATTTAGGTTTGACGACCACGTTTAATGCGTCGACCGTCAATGATCTTCGTCTCGCCTATCTGCGCGACGTAAACCAGACAGGCCAACCGACTGCTGGCCAAGGTTTGGGCGTTACCCTTGCCTCGCAGGGTTTTGTGACTCCGTGGGGCCCGGACGGCGGTATCTCCCCCATCAACCCGTCCTATGAGGGTGTCACGAATCTGATGTTCAACAATTACTCGCTTGGCGTCCCGCCTGACGCATTGAGGCAATACAACAACACCTTTCAGATCCTCGATAACGTCACGAAGATCTTGGGAACACACACACTGCAGTTTGGCACCAACCTCCACTACAACCAGATCAACGAGCGGAACTACGACTGCTATGACGGGTGTTTTGGTTTTAACGGTTCAGAGACCGGCTTTGACTTTGCCGATTTCCTGATTGGCACACCGAACAGCTTTGTGCAGGCCAGCCAGCAGCTCCTCGACTCGCGCAGCAAATACTATGGGTTTTACGCCCAGGACAGCTGGCGTGCGACGCGCAATCTCACTCTTAATTACGGCCTGCGTTGGGAAGCGTCTACGCCCTGGTACGACACCCAGAACAAGCTCGAGACGGTGGTTCTGGGTCAGCAGTCGCAAGCTTTCCCCGGTGCTCCCCTGGGATTGGTGGTTCCAGGAGACACAGGAATTCCGCGCACGCTCGGGCCCACCAAGTACACCAACTTTGCTCCTAGAATTGGCTTTGCGTATGCGCCAGATGTGAGCGACGGATTTCTCGGCAAGATTCTGGGCGGATCTGGAAAAACCAGCATTCGTGCGGGTTACGGCATCTTCTATAGCTCTATCGAGGACGCCACTGGATTCGTCGAGGTGGGCGACGCACCTTATGGCAACTACTATTCTGTCGAAAACACTGAGCTGGCGACCCCGTTCGTCGACCGGCCGTCGGGAACTCCGGCGGGACAGAAGTTTCCCTTCGTCTTTCCTCCAACCAACGTATCTCCCAAGAATCCCGACACAACCTTCAATTGGGCGGCAGCGACACCCATCGGCGGATCCGACTATTACTATTACAAAAACAAGATGCCCTATGTTCAGGAATGGGAGCTCTCTTTCCAGCGTCAATTGGGAACCGCCACTGTGCTCAGTGTGAACTACGTCGGCACCGTCGGCCGGCAGTTGCTGACGTTTGAGGAATCAAATCCCGGCAACCAGGCCCTCTGCCTGCAATTGAGCAATCCAGCCAACGTGGCGCCCGGTACAGCGACCTGCGGCCCCCAAGGAGAGGACTCGGTTTACACCACGGCGAGCGGTCAAACAGTGAACGGAACCAGGCCCTTCGGGCTTAACTTCAACAGCAATCCCTACATGAAGACGGCCGTCAGCTCCAGCTTCAACTCGCTGCAGGTGACCCTGGAGCACACTGAAAAATACTTGAACTTTCTCATTGGCTACACCTTCGAGAAGTCGCTGGATAATGGTTCAGACTCCTTTGATGCAACCAACCCGGTAGATCCGGGCCTAACCCGCGCATTATCGAGCTTTGACGTTCCGCATAACCTGGTTGCCAGCTACACCGTGCAGTTGCCATTCGATCACTTTATCGGTGGAGGGGATATTGCGAAGCGGTTCACCGCGGGGTGGGAGCTTTCCGGCGTATCTACATTCGCCAAAGGAGAGCCGGTCCAGTTATCTGAGAATGACGATAATTCATTGCTCGGCGCCTTTAATGCAAACGTAGATGTGCCAAGCTACTCGAACAACGGCAGCACTCTATACCAAAACAAGAACCCGCGAAAAGGGCTGCCATATTTCACCCCGGGCTTCTTCCAGCCGGAACCAATCGGGCAAGTAGGAAACGCAATGCGGCGGTACTTCTCCGGTCCCGGGCTGGACAATTATGATATGGCTCTGCTCAAAAGCACCACGATTACCGAGAGCACCAAACTGCAATTCCGGGCTGAAGCCTTCAACGTCTTCAACCATACACAGTTCAAGAATCCGAATGGGACCGTCAACAACACGGGTCTGGGCGGATTTGGTTATGTGACCTCGGCGCAGGATCCCCGTATCATGCAAGTGGCATTGAAGTTTCTCTTTTAAAGAGGTCCATTGACGAAGATGAGTTGGCGGCGTGGCTTCTTCGTCCGTGTCGTCGTTCTTGGGTCGATCTCACTCGGGACGCTGCATGCACAGAAGCCAGGCGCCGCGATCTTTGCTGCCAACTGCGCCGGTTGTCACGGTGCGGATGGCCGGGGTGGGGAACACGCACCCAACATTGCTACCGCTCCTGAAGTGCAGCACCTCATGGATCGCGAATTGGCCGGCATCATCCGCAATGGAATCTCCGGTGCGGGCATGCCGGCTTTCTCGTCGCTGAAATCACAGGAAGTGTCGGACGTCGTTGCCTGGTTAAGGATCCTTCAAGGCAGGGGGGACATTGTTAAGCTCCCAGGGGATGCCACGAGCGGGGAAGCACTGTTCTTCGGCAAAGCCCAGTGTTCCGAATGCCACATGGTCAAGGGCAAAGGAGGCTTCATCGGCGGCGACCTCACCTTTTATGGGGCAGATGCCAAGCCAGATCAAATACGCGGCGTCATCCTCGATCCCGAAAAAAATCTTCCCCCGGAAAATAAAGCCACCACTGTAGTGACAAATACGGGACAGACGATCACCGGGATGCTCCGGGGAAACAATAACTTTTCGCTCTCGTTGCAAACCCCTGACGGGGCCTTTCACTTCCTGCAAAAAACAGACCTCACTCAGGTAGATCTCGGCTCCCGCTCCCTGATGCCGGCCGCCACCTTGGATAGCAAGGAAGTAGACGATCTAGTCAGCTACCTGCTCCATACCGGGACCGAAAGCGCCAACAGCTCTCCTGAACACGCATCGCAATCGGACGATCATGACGATTAAACGCATCATCGCTTCTCTCATGTTGGTAGGCGTTCTGAGCGTACATGCGGACAACCGCAAATTTTCGCTCGAGGCCGACTCGCCCGCATTTTGGAACCTGTTTGACCGCAACGCTCAATTGACGAAAGTGGCCTCAGGCTTCGGATTCACGGAAGGGCCCGTTTGGGACGAGGCAGGCTATCTCTGGGTAAGCGACGAGACCCTCAACAAAATATTCAAGGTAAACACGGTCACGGGTCAGAAGCAGGACATCATCTCGCTCGGGGATCCTGACGGCAATACCTACGATCGGCAACATCGGCTTTTGGATTGTGCCAGTGTTTTGCGCGCGATCATTCGTCTCTCGCCTGACGGCAGGAAATACGATATTGTCGTCGACCACTACCAGGGCAAACGCCTGAACAGCCCCAACGACGTTGTGCTCGGCCCCGACGGAGCCATTTACTTTACCGATCCGACCTCCGACCTGCCGAAAGATCAGAAGCAGGAAATTCCTTTTAAAGGTGTGTACAGAATTGCCTCCAACGGTGATGTTCAATTGCTCACCAAGGACCTCGATGAGCCCAACGGGCTGGCCTTCTCGCCGCAAGGGACAAAGTTCTATGTAGACGACTCGACGCAACGAAACATCCGCGTTTATGACTTTCGAGACGGGAAATTAAGCAACGGACGAGTATTTGGCGTCGAACAGGGTGGCCCCAAAGAAGGTGTGCCGGATGGCATGAAGGTTGATCGCCAGGGCAATTTGTATGTGGTGGGCCCAAAGGGAATATGGGTCTGGGATCCGGCCGGGCGTCACCTGGGAACGATCGTGGTGCCCGAACAACCGGCCAATTTGGCGTGGGGCGACCGGGACTACTCTACGCTCTACATAACCGCAACAACCTCTGTGTATAAGATCTCCACCCGTGCCCACGGCTTTATTCCATACTTGCCGGGGCAGTAAAGGTGCACTGCAAAATGAGTCATCGTTTCCAGCGCTTCTTCCTTGTGCTGTTTCTTTCCGCCGGCACAGTCACTGTTTCCGCTCAGACCACTGGCTTTAAGGCCATCCAGCCGCCGGGCTCGGACGCCGCTTACAGCACCGGCGTGCTCGCCAACGGCACGTTGTATGTATCGGGGCAGGGAAGCTCTGCTGCCGGTTTCTCCGCGCAGATGAACGATGCTATGCAGAAGTTGCGGGCGGTCTTGCAAGAGGCAGGCATGGATTATTCCAACGTCGTCTGGATGAATATCTACCTGACCGACGAGCACAATCTGCCGGCCATGGAAGATGCTTATTGGCAGACAATCGGGCCCAACCCTCCCGCGCGAACCGTTTTGACGGTCGCCGCACTCCCCGGCGGAGAGATGGTCGAAATCAATTGCATAGCTGTTGCCGGCGAAAAGAAAGCAGTCTGGCCAGACGGATGGCCGCGGGGGCCACATATCGATCCCCCCGGGGTGCAGGCGGGCGAAATTCTTTATCTCTCGGCACAAGGCGGAAAAGCCGGTTCCGATTTCTCTCAAGAGACCAAACAGGCGCTCGAAAATGTCAGCACCATCCTGAATGCAGCCCACATGAGCATGAAGAATGTTCTGTGGGTCAATCCCTACATGAGCGAGGGCGGGGTGTATGACGTGATGGGCAAGGTGTACCGCACATACTTCGAATTTGGCAACACGCCCGGTCGAGGCACCATCCAGGTTGTCGGCCTTCCTCGTGGACAGCACATCGTCTTCAGTTGCATCGCCGGAGAAGATCTCAGCAAGCGCAAGGCCGTGCGCCCGCGCAACATGCCTCCCAGCCCGACTGCGAGCCCGGGAATTCTATACGACGACACCTTGTATCTTTCCGCCAAGGACGGTTTCATCCCCGGACAAGGCCTGGTCACGCCCCTGTTCGATTTGCAACTGCGACAGTCCATGCGAAACCTTCTGGACGGTTTAGAAGAGGTCGATATGGACTTCTCCAACGTTGTATTCTCCACCGTCTACCTGCGGCAAATGAAGGACGACGGGCAGATGAACGAGCTCTACAGCAAGTTCTTCAAGCCGCCTTATCCTGCCAGATCGACGCTGCAACAAAATCTGGACGTGAACAACGAAGCTGCCGAGCAAATTTCCTTCATTGCGGTCAGGCGTCAGCCGGCAAGTACCAGCGAGGCCTCACGATGAATCGCAGGACTTTTGTGAAATGGGCTTCTGCTTTCCCGCTCCTGGCGCAGGTAGGCCTGGAGCAGGCAATGGGTACCGGCTGGGCCGAGGTCGCCCGCAACTCGACCGACAACATTTACACCCGGCTGGGAGTCAAGCCACTCATCAATGGGCGTGGAACCTGGACCTACCTCAGCGCCAGCCTGGAATTGCCTGAAGTGAGAACTGCGCAGGTAGAGGCCGCGCAGCATTTCGTAAACATTTTCGAACTGCAGAAAGCGGCGGGCAAACGTCTGGCGGAGCTAACCGGCGCGGAGTCGGGCATGATCACCTCAGGCGCGGCCGGCGCCATGGCCGTGGGAACTGCGGCCTGCATCGCTGGGACCGATCCGGACCGGGTATGGCAACTGCCCAACACCGATGGCCTCAAAAATGAAGTAGTGATGGTAGGCGGCCGAAGCGTGTTCGACAGCGCCATCCGCCTGGCCGGCGGCAAACTCGTCCTGGTGGATTCCGCAGAACAGATTCCCAACGCCGTTACGTCTAATACCGCGATGGTCTACACCACTTCGCCTCCCGAACAACTGGCAAAGGAGATCGCCGCTTCGAAGGCCCATCAGATCCCCATATTCATGGACGCAGCGGACGGCATCCCTCCGGTCAACAAGCTGCAGTTGTTTGCCAAAATGGGTTGCGACCTTTACACCTTCAGCGGAGGCAAGGGGCTTTGCGGTCCGCAATCGAGCGGCATCCTCCTCGGGCGCAAAGACCTTATAGAAGCCGGTTTGGCCAACAGCAACCCATGGGAAGGCGCCGTGTGCCGCCCCATGAAGGTGGGCAAAGAAGAAATCATGGGATGCTTGGCCGCCGTCGAGACCTGGTTGAAGATGGATGTGGGCAAGCTCAACAAGGAATGGGGATCGCGCGTGCAGCGGATTGCCACCCTGGTCGAAACTGTTCCAGGCGTCGAGGCGAAAGTCTATATGCCTGAGGAAAATCAATGCCCCACCCTCATGGTCACCTGGGACCAGAAAAGCTGGCGTTACACCACCGCCGATTGTGCCCGGGAGTTACTCGAAGGAACTCCTTCGATCGCCGTGTTGACCGAAGATAATCCGAGTGATGTGTTATCGCGTAAGCAAACGTCGCCCAGAGCTCATCGGCATGAAGATAAGCTGCAGATCGTTTCCATGACGCTGCGGCCGGGCGAAGAAATCATTATCGGTCAGCGCCTGCGGCAATTGTTGACCCAGGCCAGCCGGCGGGCGGCGTAGCCATGAAGACGTTTGCTCTTTCCTGTTGGTTGCT
>Ga0210390_10005794_pt1 | contig 10342 bp, 6 predicted proteins | sample IncBWH11OmetaG_FD_161050 | JGI IMG/M metagenome (GOLD analysis project Ga0210390, IMG submission 161050) | Forest soil microbial communities from Barre Woods Harvard Forest LTER site, Petersham, Massachusetts, United States - Inc-BW-H-11-O ... | reverse complement strand
CAGCAGATTGTTGGCAGCGTTGATCGCCGCCTGCACCTCCTGCTCGGCGATGTCGAGGCTGAGATCGAGGCTGAACTGCAAGGTGATGATCGAGGCGCCGGCGGAGCTCGCCGACGTCATCTGATTCAAGCCGGGCATCTGGCCGAGCTGGCGTTCCAGCGGCGCGGTGACCGACGACGTCATCACTTCCGGGCTGGCGCCCGGATAAAACGTCTGCACCTGGATCGTCGGATAATCGACCTGCGGCAGCGTCGACAGCGGCAGAAACGTGTAGGCGACGATGCCGGACAGCAGGATTGCCGCCATCAACAGCGTCGTTCCGACCGGCCGCAAGATAAATGGTTCGGAGAAGTTCATGGCATTGTTTCGCCGCCGCGCGCCTGCGCCGGCGCGAGACTGTTATTGCTGCATGATCGCTTTAAAAAGCCGCGGTCCGCTGCTCCTGATCATGGTTTATTGGCCGCCGCCCTTGCGCCGATTCTGGTGATCGGGATTCGGGGGTTGCGCGTTCGGCGCCGGATTTCCCGTTTCGGTCGACCCTTGTGCAGCAGAGCCTTGGCCCTTTGCGCCGGGCACGATCACGCGGGCGCCGTCGCGCAGGCGATCGGTGCCGTCGACTACAACGCGCTCACCGACCGCCAAGCCGGAATTCACCGCCGCCATCGGGCCGTCGGTTGGACCGATATTGATCGGCCGCACCGACACCGTGTTGTCGGCGTTGACGACGTAGACGTAGCTTCCCGGCGCGCCGCGCTGGATCGCCGCGGTCGGCACCGTGACGACGTTGTGCAGCGTCTTCACCAGGAGTTGGGCGTTGACGAACTGGTTGGGAAACAGCGCGTTGTCGGTATTGTCGAACTGCGCGCGCACCTTGACCGTGCCGGTGGTGGTGTCGATCTGGCTGTCGAGCGCCGCGACACGGCCGGTGGCGAGCAATTTGACATTGGCGCGGTCGTAAGCCGAAACTTCGAGCGTCGTGCCGGCATTGAGCTGCGGCAGGATGTCGGGCAGATCGTCCTCGGGAATGGGAAAGATCACGGTGATCGGCTGCATCTGGGTGACGACCGCAATCCCGGTACTGTTGCTGGTCTGGATGTAATTTCCCTGGTCGACCAGGCGCAGCCCGATACGGCCGGTGACCGGCGACACGATGTGGCAGTAGAGGACGTTGAGTTTCTGCTGATCGACCTGGGCCTGGTCGAGCTTCACCACGCCTTCGTCCTGCTGCACGATATAAATCTGATCTTCATATTGCTGGCGGGCGATCGAATTCTGCTCGGCCAGTTTCTGATAGCGGGCGAGGTCGACCTTGGCCTGCGCCAGCAAGCCCTGATCGCGGGCGAGCTGGCCTTCGAACTGCGCTTGCGCAAGCTCGTAGGGTCGCGGATCGACTTGCGCCAGGAAATCGCCGGCCTTGACCATCTGCCCTTCGGTGAAGGCGACCTGCAGAAGCTGACCGCTGATCTGGGTCTGCACCGTGACGGTGGCGATCGGCGTCACCGTACCGAGCGCATTGACGATGACGCGGATGTCGCCCTGGCCGATGGTGGCGGCGCCGATCGATTGCGGCGCGCCCTGCAGGTTGCGTTGCGCGCTGCCGGCCGGCTGCCCGGTGTAATAGGTTCGGTAAGCCCAATAGCCGCCGCCGATCACGGCGATCAGAATGATCAAGCCGACGATCAGCCCGGTCCGGCTACCGCGCTTCGTCTCAATAATCGGACCAGGCGCCGTACGGCGAAGTTCGGGCGCCGTCTCATCGTCCACTGTGCGTGTTCGCTCGTCCATGTGCCTTGGTCGTGGAAGGGCGCTTGCGCGTTCGAAGGAGTTGGCAGGTTATAGCGGCAGCGGGATGGCTGCGCCTAATGAAAATTCGCTAATGAATAAGCGGTAGGGTTGTTTTTCGCCTCCGCGTCGCCAGCGGAATATCAAGCCGAATCAGTGGTTTGCCGGGTTATCCGGCGGGGGGTCAAGGCGCAGTGCCGCCCCGTTAGGCGGCAGCTGCGGGAAAAGCGTGCTGTCCCGCTTCAGTTCTTCCTTGGTGGGCAGCAGGTTGGCATCCCAGCCGCCGCCGAGCGCTTCGATCAGGCTGACGCTGGCGAGGAACAGACTTTGGCGAGCGGTCAATAAGGCCTCCTCGTCCTGCAGCAATATTATCTCACCTTGGACCACCGTGGTGTAGGCGACCGTGCCGGCCTGGAATTGATTGATAAAGACATCGACCGCCCGGCGCTGGTCCGCCACCGCCTTCTCGTACAGCACGACCTGCTGCTTCAGGAAGCGAATGGCCACCAGCTGATCCTCGACCTGCTGAAACGCGGTGAGCACGGTTTCCCGGTAAGTGGCAACACTCTGGTAGTAGACGGCGCGAGCGACATCGACTTGCGCGCCGGTCAGTCCGCCGTTGAACAGCACTTGCGTACCGGTCGCGCCAAGCGACCACACGATGTTGGCGACATTGAACGGTGCCGGCTGGCTGCCGGTCCACTGCAGCGCACCCGACAGGCTGATATCCGGATAATAGCCGGCGATCGCGACGCCGATCAGGGCGTTTTGCTCCTGCATGGTTCGTTCCGCGGCGGCGATGTCGGGACGCCGCTCGAGCAGCGCTGAAGGAACGCTGACCGGAATTCTGGGGATGCTGCCGGCGAGCAGATGGGTCCCGATCGACAATTCGGCCGGCGGTCGGCCGATTAGGATGGCAATGGCGTGTTCGAATTGCGCGCGTTGCAGCAGCGCCTGGAGTGCCTGCGCTTCGACGCTCAAGACCTGCGCCTCCGCCGTTTTCACGTCGCCTTCGGTAACGGAGTAGCCGGCCTTGAACTGATTGGTCACGATCTGCAGGTTCTTCTTATATTCGGCGGTGTAGCGAACGAAGAGAGCGTGCAGCGAATCCGCCGCACGTAAATTGAAGTAAGCCGTGGCAAGCGCCGCCTGCGCGGCGAGCTTGGCATTGTCGAGATCGGCGGCGCTGACCTGTGCGGCTGCCGTATTGCTCTCGATCTGCCGTTTCACTTTGCCCCAGACGTCGAGATCCCAGGAGCCGTTGAAAGCGGGACTGAATGTCGACGTGTAGGAGCCCGACGCTGCGGCCGCAGCAATGCCGCCCGCCACGCCGGTCTTGGGGCCGTTATAGGAGCGTGTAGCCGGGTAGGTCGCCGATACGGTCGGCAATAGGGCCGCCTGCGCCACGCGGATCTGCGCCCGTGCCTGCAAGTAGGCCGCGGCCTGGAGCGCGACGTTCTGGTTGGAAATCTCCACCTGTTTGAGAAGAAACGCGAGCTTGGGGTCGCGGTAGAACGCCCACCAATCGCCGCGATCGAGCTGATCGCTCGGCGTTGCCACCTTCCAGCCCTTGAGCTCCTTGAAGGTGTTGGGGACCGGCGCCGCCTCGGGCACGTAATCGGGGCCGACGGCACATCCGGCCAGTGCAACCACCAGCGCCAGCGGAAATATCAGTGCGGGCGCCCACGCCGGAATGCGCCGACGCGCTCCGCGTCGGGCCCAATCGCTTCGATCGCCACCAACATGGGCCAACGCAACCACAGCCGCAAATCCGTCGCTATGCGCCCCGAATTCGAATGATGCCGCGCCAAGCTTCGCTGCCGCCCGTGGCGGCTGCCCCAGATAATCCGGACGTTTACGCAGCGAACCCCGCCCCCCGGCGATCGTTGTTAAGCATAACCATGCCCGACCCCCCGGTGAATATCAACGGAACGCGGACGGGCGCCGCGGTGTTGCATTTGTTTCATGCGACCGTGTGCTGTTCGGGCGACAGTGCCACGCTGCCGATCGCAGGCGGCCGCATTGACGGCCCAGCACGCGGCGCGGCTGTTATGTGCGCGCGATCGGGCCGGCCTATGATGCCGTCATGTCGAAAATGACGCGGTCGGCGGTGAGGCGATTTGGTCGTCCGCTCGGCGCGTGCGTTCGAAGGAGGCCACCATGCCGTACACGTTCACCCTGACCGCCACCATCCCGGCCAGCCCTGTGGAAATCTTTGAGGCCTGGCTCGACAGTATCGGCCATTCTGAGATGACGGGAGGCGAAGCGACGATGTCGGACGAGGTCGGCGCCGAGGTCACAGCGTGGGACGGCTATATCAGCGGCCGCAATCTTGAATTGGTCCCCGGCGAACGCATCGTCCAATCGTGGCGGACAAGCGAATTCGCCGACGAGGACCAGGATTCGATCATCACCGTCGTGCTGCAGGAGGTCGACGAGGGGACGCTGTTGACGCTCGAGCATCGCAATGTGCCCGACGCGCACAGGAGCTATGAAGAGGGCGGCTGGCAGTCTAACTATTTCGATCCGATGGTCGCTTATTTCAGCGAAATCAAGGGAGATATCGCCGAGCCGGCGCCACACCAGACGCCGGCAACGTCGGCGCCGAAAAAGCCGGCCAAACCGCCCGCCGGAAGCGGCGGCAAGAAGACCGCGGGCAAAAAGACCGCCGGCAAAAAAAGCGCCGGTGGAACGAGGCGAACCGCGAGCGCGAGAGCAGCAAAACGGGCAGCGCCGCCCGAGAAAGCTGCGCCGAAGAAGAAGCAAGCGAAAGGCAAGGCGAAGGCGCCCGCCGGAGCAGGGCGGACGCGCGCCAAGTCGACCGCGCGCAGAACCGCTCGCGGCAAGACGCGATAAAAGCTAGCCCACGATCCCTTTGAACGGATCGTGGGCTATTGCGCCTATACCGCCGATATTTTGTTACCGAATTTCCTGGCGACCCTGCGCGCGCCGTGAGCGCTGCCCCGGTTGCTGATCGTAACCGCCGCCGAACAGCCGCGAGAAGAAACCGCCGCCGCCACCGTCCGAATAATAGTTCCGACCGCCGAAGAAGCTTTGCTGGTCGGGGAGCGCCAGCGCCTCGCGGCGTACCGCATCGACCCGATGCTCAACCGGAATGTCAGCCACCTTGAGCTCGGGGCCCTTGAGGATCGCCAGCAGCGCCTTGTCGCGGCCGTAGACGTCCTCGCGGAATTGCAAGGAGCCATCGTCGTCGACAAAGGCGGTCTGGTAGGTCAGATGCACCGGCAGGAAATGCGGGAACTGAATGTCCTGCTCGCCAGCGCCGAACATGCGGCGGATGCGGTCCTGCGTATAGCCTTCGCCCGGGCGCACGATGTTGAGCACCACTTCGGCATATTTCACCGGGTCCTGCACCCGCATGCAGCCATGGCTCAGTGCCCGCTTGTCGAGCGCGAACAGATTCTTGTTCGGCGTGTCGTGCTGGTAGACCAAGAATTTATTGGGGAAGTTGAAGCGCACGCGGCCCAGCGCGTTGGCGTCGCCCGGCGGCTGCGAGATGTGCACGGTGCCGTCCGGGTTGGTCGAGACTTTAAGCCCCATGCGTGTCAGCACGGTCGGATCCTGCGCCAGCGCCGGCATGTATTCGCGGGCCACGATCGAGGGCGGCACGTTCCAGGTCGGATTGATGGTGATGAACTTCATTTCCGCGGTCATGATCGGCGTCGGCATGTTCGGCTTGCCGTCGACGATCCGGGTCATCCAGACCTGTTGGCCGTTCTGGAAAACGCGCAGCGTGAAATCTGGAAGATTGACGATCACATAGTTCTTGCCGAGATCGTGCGGCATCCAGCGCCAGCGCTCCATGTTGACCAGCACCGTATCGATCGGCCGATCCGGCTGGCGGCCGTTGAGCGCGTCGATGGTCTGCTGGGTCAGCAGGCCGCTGACCCTCAATTCGTGCGACTGCTGAAATTTCTTGACCGCATCGGCCAGCGCCTTGTCGTAGATGTCGTCGTCGCCGGAGAGAGCGAGCCGCTCGCGCAATTGCGGAACGCGATCGTCCTGTGCGCCGATCCGGGGCGCCGGTCCGTTGGCAATCGGGGTCTTGCCCGGTCCCGTCTTGCCGCTGCGCAGCTCCGCGAGCTTGGCCTTGAGCGCAATGTAGTTCGGCGTCTGCGGCTCGTAGCCGGCGAGCAGGACAGTGACGTCCTTGGCCTCGGCGATCGCGCCGAGCATCTCGGCCGGCGTCGGCGCCTTCAGCTCATAGAGAATGTCGCCGCTGACACGCGACCAATGCACGCGTCCGATCGAGGCGTGATGCGCGTAAGTGACGACCGAAGCGGTGAGCCGCATCTCGGCATCGGCGAGCGCCGCCGGATTGGTCGCGGCCGCGAAGTTCGGCACCGGATAGTCGGCCGGATCGAGGCCGTCGGCGTCGACCTGGCCGAGATAGGCCATGGCTTCCTTGGCGCGGGCGTTGACCTTGCCGTCGGTGATCCACAGCGGCGCGTAGTTACGCGCGGCATAGAACGCCTCGAACGCCGGGCGATCCTTCTTGCCGCCGACGAAGCGGTCGAACTTGCCGTTACTGAGTTCGCGCAATTGATCGGCGATCGGCGTGTTGGCGTCGGCGACTGCGCTCGGCGCCGCGGCCGCGGGCTCAGCCGGCGTTGTGGCGGGCGGCGCTGTCACGACAGGTACTTCGTCGCCGCCGGTCGCGGTGATCGGTTGTGTGCTCGGCGCTGGCGCCAGCGTCTCGGTCACCGCCGGTGCCGGCTGCTCGCCTGGCGCCCGCGGGGTCACCGTCGCTGTCGGCTGGTCGTCTGGCGTCGGATTTGCTGCTGGCGGCGCCGCGGCCGGTTGCTCGGCTGGCTGTTCCGGCATGGTCGCTGCCGGGGCCGGCTCGTCATTCATATCTTCGGGCCTGGCAATCGCTACGACCGACCGTTCGGTCGCTGCCTGCGGCTTTGAAGCGGCCGGCGCTGTCGGCTCGGACAGCGACTCAGGCGGCTTGGCGGCGGACGCCGGCGGGGAAGTCCCGTCAGCTATCGAGCCAAACTTCGGCTCGGCGAAGACACCACCGGCGGCGCCGGACAACAGGAGAACAACCGCAGTCGAAGCGAGAAATCGGTCAATTCGGACGCCCGGCATGGCATTTTCTCCATTAGAACCGGCGAATGGATCGCAAAGCTCTCTGTAGGTCGGGGAAAATGGCTCCCAACCTCGTCATTTTTACGAAGCAAGCCCCGAGTCTTTACGAAGCAAGTCGGAACTCTCCATACGCGAAGCTGCCCTTTTTGTCGCGCCGCAAGCCTGCCAAAACGGGCCTGTTCAGGCGATTTTCCGCGGCTGTCGCTCTGCTGCAACGCCCTCCGGCTCGCCCTCGGCGTTGCCGGTGTTAAGCCCGAGCGCTTCCAGCTTCCGATAGAGGGTCGAGCGACCGATCTGCAACCGTCGCGCGACTTCCGACATTTGCCCGCGATAGTGGCTGATGGCGTAACGGATCAGCTCGGCCTCGATTTCCTCGAGCGGCCGGACGTCGCCGTTGGCGTCGAGGAGCGCCAAGGCATCGAGCGGCGGCATAAGCGGCATCATCGGCGCAGTCGCCGACGGCGCCGAAGCGTGAGGAGTTTCGGTTTGATAATGCGCCAGCGCGTCCTCGACATCAGCCTGTAGGGGAGTTGCAATCACGGCCGACAGCTGTGCCGAAATCTGCGGGAATTCGCCGACGCCGATATTGTCGCCTTCGGCCAGCACCACGGCGCGGAACATGGCGTTTTCCAGTTGGCGGATGTTGCCGGGCCACGGAAAGGTGCTGAGTAGCCGCAACGCTTCGGGCGCCACCACGCGGATGCGCTTGCCCTCCTCGGCGGCAAAGCGCGCCAGAAAATGCCGGACGAGTGCGGGAATATCCGCCGGCCGCTCGCGCAGCGGCGGCACCGTGATCGGGAAGACATGCAGCCGGTAGAACAAATCCTCGCGGAAGCGGCCCTGCTTCACATCGGCGATCAGGTCGCGGTTGGTGGCGGAAACGATCCGCACATCGACCTTGACCGGCTTGCGCGCGCCGACCGGTTCGACTTCGCCCTCCTGGATGGCGCGCAAAAGCTTGACTTGCGCGGCCGGCGGCAATTCACCGACTTCGTCGAGCAACAGCGTGCCGCCCGAGGCTTCGACGAATTTGCCGATGTGGCGCTCGGTGGCGCCGGTGAACGATCCCTTCTCATGACCGAACAGGATCGACTCGATCAGATTCTCCGGCATGGCGCCGCAATTGACCGCCACGAACGGCTTGCTCCGCCGCTCGGACGAGCCGTGGATGGCGCGCGCGATCAATTCCTTGCCGACGCCGGATTCGCCGGCGATCAGAACCGGGATAGTCGAAGCGGCGGCCTTCTCGGCCATGCGCAGCACCGCGAGCATGCCGGCGCTTTTGGTGATGATGTCGTTAAAGCCGAGCGTGCCGGACCGGCTGTGCTTGATGCGATTGAGCTCGCCCTCGAGCGCGCTGGCATTGAGCGCATTGCGCAGGCTGACCTGCAGCCGCTCGGCGCCGACCGGCTTGACGAAGAAATCGACCGCGCCGGCGCGCATCGCGGAAACTACATTGTCGATGCCGCCATGGGCGGTCTGCACGATCACTGGCACATTGATCGATGCCTGGCGCAGTTTCGCCAGTACGCCGAGACCGTCCAGGTTCGGCATCACCAGATCGAGGATGACGCCGTCGATCCGCCCGCCATCGGCCGAAGTGAGCAGCGTCAAGGCGGCGTCGCCATTGTCGCGCGTCACCGTCTGGTAGCCGAATTTTTGCAACATGCCTTCGAGGAGCCGGCACTGCACCGGATCGTCGTCGACAATGAGGATGGCCATGATCCCTCGGCAATTCTGCACGGCAGCTGTGCCGTTTCGGGGCACTCTCGCCGAGGGGACTTAACGGACTATGAAATATAAACAGATCGCGCTGCGGCTTTCAGCATCGGTTGGTGGGACGCAAGTGATGAGCGAAATCAACACCATTCGCACGTTGTTAACCTCAAAGCCGCGGCCGGAAGGATGGACCGAGCGGCGGGCGCGCCTCGATGAGGTCGGTTCGGTCTGGCCTCCTGCTGCTGACGTCAAATTCACCGAGGTCGATATCGGCGGCGTCGACGGCGAATGGTCGATTGTTCCGGGCAGCGACGAAGCGCGCATACTCATCTACTTCCACGGCGGCGGCTATTGCTCGGGCTCGATTCGCAGCCACCGCCGCATGGTCAGCGAGGCGGGCAGGGCGGCCGGCATCCGCACCCTTGCGGTCGGCTATCGGCTGGCGCCGCAGCATCCATTTCCCGCTGCGTTTGATGACGCGCTGACCGCGTGGCGTTTCGTTCGCCGGCAAGGCATTGCGGCGGCGCACGTCGCCGTCGGCGGCGACAGCGCCGGCGGCGGGCTCACGGTGGCGTTGATCAACCGCTTGCGTGAAGCGAGCGAGGAGCAGCCGGCCTGCGCGTGGCTGGTGTCGCCCTGGACTGACTTGACGATGTCGGGCGCGACGCTTTCGAGCAAAGACGCCGTCGACCCGCTGATTCACAAGCCGTATCTCGAAGAATTGGCGGGCGCATATCTGCCGGCCGCGATCGATCGCAAGGATCCGCGGGTGTCGCCGCTCTATGCGGACTTGCGCGGATTTCCACCGACGCTCGTTCAGATCGGATCCGACGAGACGCTGCTCGACGATTCCGTGCGCTTGGCCGCCGCCGCTGGAACGGCCGACGTCGCGGTGACGCTCGAAATCTGGCCGCACATGATTCATGCTTGGCATCTGTGGAATGCGCACTTGGAAGACGCCCGCCGCGCCTTGGCCAGCGCCGGCGCCTTCATGCGGGCGCATCTGCACGGCGGCTCCGCGACAAGCCGCTAGGACGAACCGGCTGACGGAACCGGGAACCGGCCGGCGCGTTTCCTGTTGTCGGCGTCCCGGCGGTGCTCATCAATCGCAGAAAACGATGGACGTGGTCGCACCTCATCACCGAGCCCGGCTGCGCCACGCCGCCGGCCGTTACCGCGACGCGCGGCGGTCGCTGCACACGCCGGCCTCGGTGCAGAGCCGGCGCGGCCTCGACTGGATGAATTTCTTCATCGCCGACGTGCAGACCGGCTTCGGCACGTTCGTGGCATTCTATCTGGCGCAGCTGGGCTGGTCGCAGGGCAACGTCGGCGTGATATTGGCGGCCGGCACATTGGCCGGTGTGCTCAGCCAGATTCCCGGCGGCGCGCTCGCCGACGCGGTGACCTGGAAGCGCGGCTTGGCGGCGCTCGGCATCATCATGACTGGCACCGCGGCGCTCATTCTCGCTTTCGCGCCGGATTTCTTTGCGGTGTTGTTCGCGCAAATCCTGCAAGGCGCCACCGCCGGCGTGATCACGCCGGCGATCGGCGCCATCAGCCTCGGCCTGGTCGGGCGGAGCGCGATCGCGGTCCGCACCGGCCGCAATTACCGCTACGCCGCCGCCGGCCACGCCTTGACCGCGGCGCTGATGGGCGGGGTCGGCGCCTATGTGGCGAAGAGCGCGATCTTTGTTGCCGCCGCGTCGCTGTGTATTCCGGCGCTGGTTGC
>Ga0210390_10005789_pt1 | contig 10344 bp, 10 predicted proteins | sample IncBWH11OmetaG_FD_161050 | JGI IMG/M metagenome (GOLD analysis project Ga0210390, IMG submission 161050) | Forest soil microbial communities from Barre Woods Harvard Forest LTER site, Petersham, Massachusetts, United States - Inc-BW-H-11-O ... | reverse complement strand
AGATTCTCGGCCAACTATTTGACTGGGGACAAGCTTAGTTCTGTGTCAACCGGCCACAACCTCGAAGGTCGGAGAACCCTCCACGTACCGGGAGCGCTCTATGAGTGACCAGGCGATTCTTCGCTCATCGACGGCAAAATTCGGTAAAGCGATCGTTAATCGTTTGTAAGGACTCATCTCGCCTCGTTTGCGAAGAGACGGGAGCGCGCCTAATACAGTCATCGCGCTTTCACACCGTTTCATCTCTTGGGAAAAGTGAAGAGCTCGACCAGCACCCTCACACGCTCTTTCTGACTGCTGGGCGGAAATCGCCTGGTTCTTGATAGCTCGGCGATACCGTGAAGGCTCGCCCAAAACAATTCCGATAGAACCTCTGACTTCGAACGCTGCCCCGGAAACAACTCCAGGAGTTGGGAAAACGCGAATCGCATCTCCGGAGGAGTAGCCACGTCACCGAATGGTACGCTCAGGCTAAGCGAAAACATCACTTCATACAGTGCGGGTGAAGACGCGGCGAACTCCAGATATGCGGCCGCGACCGATTCTACCGTACTTCCACGCTTAATCCGTTTCCGTGCCTTCTCCAAAGCCAGGCCCAATTCCTGGAAACCCTCGATAGCAACCGCGGCGAGAATCCCTTCGCGGCTTCCAAAATGAGCGTACAAGACGGGTTGGCTGTAGGAAATTTCGTCGGATAGCCGCCGAACGGTTACGTTGGACCACCCTTTAAGCTCCGCGATTCGTCGTGCGGCACTGATGATCTGTGCCCGGCGGGCCTGCTTGTCACGCAGTTTTCGTTCCGCAATTCGGTTAGCTGCCAGCGTCGTTACCATTGATAGGAATTATAGCTCCGCTCTGGCCAATCGCTCGGCGGATGGTGAATCTTTTTACGAATGCTCCGCATCAAGTATAGCGTTGCTATATTTTCTAAAATGACAATAATTTATGCATAACGCTATTCCGCTTTCTCTCGCCGCTCTCATGGCCGTTGCGATCATTGTCATCGGTTGTTTCTACCTTTTATCTCCTGAACGAATCTCAGGAACATTTGGTCTAAAGTCGCCTGCATCCCATGCTGACACTCGTGCATGGCTACGTGCTAAAGGAATTCGGGACGTCGCAGCTGGATTGGTCGTGCTGACAATGATGCTGACCGCGGACAGCCGGTCGGTAGGCATAGCTCTACTCGTAGAAGCCATCCTCCCTCTTGGCGACATGTCAATCATTCTGGGGTCGGGCGGGTCGAAGTCGCACGCGTTCTCAATTCATGGCGTAACCTGCGCGGCGATGCTTGTCGTCAGCCTTTTGTTGATCCATTGCCATTTGAGAGAAATGCCTCTGACCGTTCTTGTCGACAGTGAGTTGGTTGAACAACCAGTAAATTGCAAACCCAAGTCAATGCAATGGAGGCGACAATGCGAACTTTTGAACTTCGCGTGTACAAACTGCGCACCAAAGAGGCGCTCGATTTCAACATGGAGCAGATTTATCCCCGTCATCTCAGCAGCTTTCCGCTGTTCGGGATTGAGGCCCAGGGCTTCTGGACCGCCAAAGGAGGATGTCGAGCCCACGGTTCTTCGTGCTGGCCTCCTATGCGGCGGGCGAAGAACCCGGCGAGGTCGTTCGGCGGTATACGCAAAGCACAGAATTCGCTGAGGACATCAGGAACTTTCATGTATCAGACCTCGTTGGCGTTGAATCGACAATCCTCATACCTTCAACAAGCTCCCCTCTTAAGTGATGGGAAGAGAAAGCAGAGAGAACTCTTAAGGGAACAGCGCTTTAAATGATGAGGCTGCCGCGTTTCTTCTTCGGAGGAAAAAACCTTAACTCACTCAAGGTGTTGTTTATGGAGGAATTCACGATGGAAGTCCTAAATGTCGTTGCAATTATCGTCGCTGGATTGATGGTTGGAAGTGAACTGGCCATCGCCGCGTTTGTTCATCCAACGCTCGATAAACTTCCGGATGATGTTCATCTGCCAGCCGCAAGCGCCCTCGCTTGTGTGCTGGGGAGCTTCATGCCGTTTTGGTACATTCTTGTATTTTTGCTTACTTTAGCTGAGGTTGTAATCCAATGGCACCAATCTGGCCGCTTACCGATCTGGATCGCTACATCGGCCGTTTTGTGGATGTTGGCGTGTTTGTATTCGGTCACCGCCCTCGTGCCGATCAACAACCGTATTAAGTCCACTCCGCCTCCCGATTGGAAGACGTACCGGCGTAGATGGGATCTGCTTCACCGCTGGCGTGTTGCACTCCTCACGATAGCTTTCGCGTTTCTAATCGTGGGATTCTTTAGCAAGTAGTCATCTTTAGCCTTTCCCCAAGGGCGGCTATCGCCGGAGATTAGGAGCCGTGGCAGTCTTCGAGACGGCGGTAGGCATAGCTCTACTCGTCTTGGCCATCATCCTTCTTGGCGATATGTCGATCATTCTGGGGTCGGCGGGTCGAAGTCGCGAGCGTTCTCAATCGCATGGCGTAGCCTGCGCGGTGATGCTTGTCGTCGGCGTCTTGTTGATCCGTGCCATTTGAGAGAAATGCCTCTGACCGTTCTTGTCGACCGTGAGGGGCGGATCGCGATCAGCCATGCTGGAGTTGTCGATCCATCGGCTACGCTCAGGACAGGCTCTGTCGCCGGGAACCCCGATTGCCCTGCGCTTTTCCCGTGCCTTGCTGCGCATGGCAGAGGTCGGGATGACAAAGCTCTTCGAGAAAACAGATCCTTCCCCTTCGAGTTGCTCAGGGTCAGAATGACCCGTTCTCAATTTGGTGAGTTGAGATGCGACCTGAATGTCGATGCGCTTTAACGCGCGCGTACCTCCAGCTGGATGGGCAGAGGTGGTTGATGTTCGGGAAGTCCTCGGTCTCTCACCCCCTCGGGTCAGAAGAGGCCGAAAGGGTGGTACGCGGTGGCGTCAAACCAGTCCGCCCTCGTTAGAAATGGCAATGTCCTGGGTCTGCAACGTCAATTCGACGTGCCTCACCCGCAGAAATGAGCTGGATGGCGGTGGTTCGCGCCACGGCGCTGCTTTCGTTCCGAATGATGTGTGCGTGATCATGATGGGGATCGGCAAACGCCATGTCTCTGGTATAGACGTGGGGGTTGCAGTCGGGATCGTGCTCCTCATACTCGGTCACCGTGCCCGCTGTGACGATAATCAGGCTATGCCCAGGGTGTGTGTGCCAGCCGGTGCTTCCTCCCGGCTGCCACACATTGCTCTGTACGTACAGGTCTGACGGTCCCTCGGTTTTCTGTTGAGACAACCAGACCTTTGCCCGGCGGTCATTCTCGATGGAGTCCGGGATAATGATCTTGTTAGCCAGATCGATTTCGTCGAACTTTCCGCTTATGAGCGTAGTGGTCGCGAACCCGACAGCCGGTGTCGCCCCGACATTTCGGGCGAAATGAAGAGCCGTAACCGCGACCGCTGTACTGAGCAACACCAAACACGTCACTCTTCTCATTGCGACTCTCCTTCCTCTGGCAAGCCAACAGGCAGGATTCGCTAGTCTTCCCATGCCCATGTTGATTCATGAGGAGGTTCAGTCTCAATAAGGCCTTTCAGCGACAATCTACGAAGTGGCGGCAATCATCTGACTGATCGTTCATCGACGGTCGTCTCGCTTCCCGATCGAGTCGGCTGACGAAATACGCACGACGCCATGGATGGCCTGCGGCCCAAAAATGTGTCGTCCCAGGCCCTCCGAACACCAGCGTAATATTCGAATCCGGTTGCGAGTACCGGACATCGTTTCCTCCGGTGACGCAGACCTGGAGCGTCGATGAAGGCGGATCCGTCTCAAAGGGGGCAATACTTCCATTCCCGGTCATCAGGCTGACCGTGCCGTTCAACTGAAATCCCGTTATAGTGGCGGGGGGTTGGTATGCGGGGCAGCCGGTCATGTCCCAGGTGACCCTGACGTTCGTCAGCCGGATGTGGTGTGTGTGAGGGTTTACAAGGGGCTGTGTTGGATCTACGGCACCCGTCGAGGTTCTCCCATAGCCGGACATCGTCATATCTGCTGAGAAGTCAGCGGTTCCCCATTCCGGGTTGACGTCCATTGACCATTGACCATGCATTTCCCATGGGCTGCCTTTGACGCTCGCACTCAGGGGCGAATAATCGTTGATCAGACCGCTGAAGTGTACTGGCCCGCGCTCCTGGGCCACTGCTCGGGTGAATGAAACCAATAAAAGTAGTGAGAGCACGGTTACCGCCGAAGTCAGGGTTTTGCTCTTCCTGAAATAGCTCCAGTTTGAGATTTACGCCTTGAGGCGTGGGAAGACGATCGGACACCCTGAGGGGGGCGACCTTCAAGCGGTAAGGCGCGCGGATTTGCAGCATTTCCTTGATTTGCCGTCGAATGCAGTGGTTTGCAGTCACCTGCTGCGGCGCTACAATTCGGCTTCCCGAGGCTCGCAAGATGGAAACCACTCCTGAGAGCGCGAAGGGCAATCCGTCCTCTGGAACGCCCGCGCCCGAGAAGCGACCGTCCGAGAAACCGACCGAAGCCCGTCTGGATTCATGGAAAGAAATCGCGGCCCACCTCAACCGCGACGTGACGACGGTCCAGCGCTGGGAGAAGCGGGAAAGGATGCCCGTTCACCGGCACCTGCACGACCGGATGGGTTCGGTCTACGCTTCCCGGGCGGAACTGAACACGTAGGTGCGCGGCCGGAATCTTCAGGCAGCGCAGGAGAACGGGAACGAGGCTGTCGCGCCCCATCTTCCTGCACCACCGCAACAGCGGGCAAAAATAGCGACTTCCCGAGCCAGGTGGAAGCTTGTCCTGCTGTTCACCGCGCTGGGAGTCGTGATCGTGATCGGCGCAATCCTCTGGTTTCAGAGGACAGAGTACTTCTGGCGAAATCCCATCGCTCACGCTCGATTTGAAACAGTCACGGACTTCGGGGGAGTGGAGCAGGCCGCTGCGAGCGGCGACTTACGAGCCTGCCCCCCGAATTCGACATTCGCGACTTCGACATCTCCCCGGACGGTCACGAGGTTGTGCTCGAACGAGTGCAGGAGCGCTCAGACGCGGTGCTGTTGGATCTGCCGCGACCATGATGCAGCTTCAAACCCGAAAGGACGGGGCACCCGGCGCACCCATCTCGCTCTTGCGCGTCACAAATGCGAGAAAAGCAGTCAATCGATGGGAGCGGATTCAGCCAATCGCCCTAACCGCAGGCCACTTGATTTCGCCCGGAGCGCTTGGCCGAGTACAGGGCCTGGTCCGCTAACCTCATCAGGTCGATCGATGCCTGGCCACTTAGAGGCACCCTAGCTGCGACGCCGAGGCTGACGGTTTGTACGCCGCATGGACTGAATGGGTGAGGCAGAGCGAGACCTGCGACTGAGAGCCGAATCTCCTCAGCGACCTCTTGAGCACGCACCTGCGCGGTATCGGGAAGGATCACAGCGAACTCCTCGCCGCCGATGCGCGCTGCGATACCATTGCCCGCCTCTACGATTCCGGCGATCACATTGGCGATCGAGCGCAGGCATGCATCTCCGCCAACGTGGCCGACAACGTCGTTGTACTGCTTGAACTGATCGGCATCGAGTATCACCAGGGCCAGCGGTTTGCCACCAGCGATCGCATCCGCCCAGACATTCTCGAACTGAAGATTAAAAGCACGCCGGTTCGGCAGGCCGGTCAACTCGTCTGCGAGGGCGAGATTGCGGAATCTTGCCTCGCTCGCGGCGAGTGAGTTCTTGAGCTTCTCCTTCTCCTCGAGGAGCGCCGCGACTGGGAACATAGTGAAAATTGCGACCGCTGCAAAAATTTGAGCAATGACGATCCGGCGCAACAGCATGTGCTCGCCGGCGATGAGCATTAGCGGGCCGTGCCCTTTCACCGTGAAACCGATAGCCATCAAAGTGACCACGAGAATGGTGGCCACAGTGCCGGGCAGCCCCAGGCGAAACGCGACCAGCAGGAACGCCGGAAACAACAAGAAGGTCAGTGGGTCCTGACTGTGGGTGAAGACCAATACAGTGACAACCATCGGAGCGGAAAGGACGAGCAGCGTATGGGGCAAGTGCGTGCGTTCGAACATCGAGAAGAACGCCGGTCGTTGCACTATGATAACCAGCGGCGCCAGCACCGCCATGCCCAGCATGTCTCCGAGGTACCAGGTGCGAAACATCTGCCACCACGGCGGCCCGGGAACCAGGAGCAGGGTCCACCAGGCCCCGAGGGCGCTCGTCAGCGCGGTCGCTCCCAGAACGGAGATAAGCAGAAAGCCGACCAATGACCTGAGCTTGGACAGATCCAGCGGCGAGTCGAACCATAAGGTGAGAAGGAGGGAAGAGGTGACTACCTCGATGGAATTCGCAAGCGAAACGCCAATTGCGAGCCGGAGGGGATCGCCATAGAGCATGTCAGCAAGCGTGTCTGCGGTCAGCCCGGCTAAAAAGTAGGCCAGCCACCGGCGCTTCGGTTGCGTAATGAGCAGACCGAAGATCATGCCATTGGAGAGCCAGATCGTGGCGACACCCTCTGACTGATGAGAAAGTACGATGCCCAGCCAGGAACAGAGGGTGGCGAGGGGAAAGACCCACAAGAGACGAAGTAGGGAAGCGCGAGTCCAGGAATCACGGCGCCCACACCGTTGCCAAATCTCCCCAAGCAGGGCAAGCGCTCCAGCCTCAGGCTCAGCGATGGAGGTGGAGGGGTGCCCAGGAGAGGGAATCTTGTCCTGAGCCGGGTTTGCCGAGGGGGCGAAGCTGGGAATCATGGGACGGGTCTTCAAGAGCGTTTGGTTTCGTGCAGGCGTTCCTGATTGTAAGGCGGCAGGGTACAGTTCAGAGTTTACAGTTGGTGCTGCCACATGCAAAGAAAATCGATGCCTTGTCGATCCTCACAAGAAAGTCGTGAAGCTACCCCAAAATCAGTGGAGAACAAGAAGATGCCTGAATTGATGAGTTACTTCCGCTTAACATGTCACTCCACTGCCACCCGAAAAGTGGTGTCTCCTCCACCACAACCCAGGCCGCTAGATGCGTGCATTGGCGCTTGGTTAACAACGCTAAAAATTCCTCGACAAACTACTCATCGCTTCCGCTTTACTCAAGCCTGAGTGCTGTCATTGGGTCAACGCGAGTCGCTCGCTTCGCAGGCAACCAGATCGCGAAGAGGGCGACAGCGCTGAGCAGCGAAGGCGTTGCGATAAAGGCGATCGGGTCCCATGCCTTCACTCCAAAAAGAAAGCTGGTCAGGAAGCGAGTAAGCCAGAAGGCTCCGCCTGTACCGATAACCACTCCAATGAGTGTGAGCGCCATTCCCTGCCTGATCACCATATTGCGAAGATTTGCAGCCTGCGCCCCAAGCGCCATGCGGATGCCGAGTTCCTGCGTGCGCTGCTGCACTGAGTAGGACATGACTCCATAGATGCCGATGGCCGCCATGAGCAAACCCGCGAAACCGAAGACGGTAAGAAGCAGCATATTGAATCGCTGACGCGCGGTGTTGCGCGCCTCGATTTCGTCCATGGTGCGGACGTGCGCAACGGGCAGGCCGCCGCTGGCGTCGCGCAAAGCGGCGGTGATGGGCTTAACCAACGTGCGCGGATCGACCTGGCTGCGGACGATCCACCAGAGCGGCGCTACCCGGGAGTTGAGCGCGGTTTCGAGGTCGGGCATCTGCGCAAGTGGAATGTACATGATGGGAAAAGGATCGCTGCCAGGACCACGATCATGCGTGTCGCCCACGATACCGACGACCTGACGGGGGCCTTCAGCAAAGGCGGGACCGGCACCCGGTCCGATCTGGATTCGATCCTTGAGAGGATCGCCTTTGGGCCAGTAATGGCGGGCCATCGCCTCATTGATCATGACCACGCCGGGCGCGGCGCCATCGTCCTGCTCTGTGAAGCTGCGGCCACGCAGCAGCGGAATTTTGAGCGCATTGAAGTAGCGCCAGGAGATGGAAGAGAAGCCTGCGCCGCCAGTGAAAGGCGAATTCCCGTTGGGACGGCCAACCACGTCAAAGATCATGCCGAAACCACCGGCCATAGGCAGACAATTGGTCACGCCAACATCGATGACTCCGGGGACTGCTAGAACACTATTCGTACCGTCGCGGATGACCTGAGAAACCGGCGCTGTCTTCTGGAAGCGGTCGCCGCTGACGGACATGGCCATGCTGATCACATTTTGCGTTGCAAACCCGGGATTGACGGCCTGCAACTTGAAGAAGGTACGGATGAGCAGGGCCGCCCCGATGACAAGCACAAGGGTGAGCGCCATTTCGCTTATGACCAGCGCAGAGCGGAGCTTGCCACTGCGGAAACCGACGCCGGAGCGACTGCCATTCTCGTTCAGCGTAGCAGCCAGATCAGGTCGTGATGCGCTGATGGCCGGCACGAGCCCGAAAAGAATTCCAGTAAGAAGAGAAATGCCGAGCGTAAAGAGGAGGATGTTGAAGTCGAGCGTGACAGCCGAACCACCTTCGCCGATGCGGGGAATGTTGCCGGGGCTGATGCTAAGCAACAAGCGGACGCCGGCAAATCCAAGAATAAGCCCGAGCAGACCACCTGAGAGGGAGAGCGTAAGACTCTCAGTAAGAAGCTGGCGGATGATCTGACCACGGCCAGCCCCTAAAGCGGCGCGCGTGGCGAGCTCACGCTTCCTGGCGGAGGCTCTTGCCAGCAGCAGGTTGGCGACATTGGCGCAGGCGATGAGAAGGACGAAGCCGACCGCTCCCAGCAGGACGAGGAGTGGAAAACGTGTGTCGCCGATGGTCGCTTCCTGAAGAGAGACGACGCTGAATCCGCCTCCGGGCGGAAGCGAGTGCTCGCCATAGATGCGCCGGAACTGGTCCGCGGCCAGCCGCAGTTGGGCATTGGCCTGTGGCAGCGTTACACCCGGCTTGAGGCGCGCGGCCACGGTGAAGTAATGGGCCATATCCTGTGAGGTCAGATCGAACTGGAAGGGCACCCAGAGGTCGGCAGGTGTGTCGGTAACGAAGCGGCGCCCAAGAACGCCAACGATGAGATACGGCTGGCCATCCAGCTGAATGGTTGATCCAACAGCATTTGGGTTCGCACCGAAGCGGCTCTTCCAGAGGCCGTAGCTCAGCACGGTAACCTGGCCGCCGTGCGGGCTGTCTTCCGCGGCGGTGAAGGTGCGTCCAGCAACAACAGGAGCACCGAACAGGGCGAAGTAATCCCCGGAAACATGCATGCCCTGCACCTGCTCAGGGTGATCTCCACCGGTGATATTCAGCCCGGCCCCGCCGAAATCATAGGCCGCGACCCGTTGAAAGATACTCGTCTGCTGGTGCCAGATGTTGAACTTGGGTATGTTCGCGCCGGGGAACGATCCCTGTGCACTGGTGTTCCTCAGCTCCACCAGCGATTGCGGATCGGGATAAGTAAGCGGCTTGAGCAGCACAGTGTTGATCACCGAAAAGACTGCTGTGTTCACACCGATGCCCACGGCAATAACGAGAATTGCAATGAGGGTGAATCCCGGCGTCTTGCCGAGTCCGCGCAGCGCAAAGCGCAGATCGCGCCATAGATCTTCCATCCAGGGAAGCGAACGATCGCGCCATACACGCTCGCGGGTTGAGCGCGGATTGCCGAAACGCACGTGGGCCTGGCGCCGTGCTTCCTCCGGGGAAAGGCCGCGCGCTGCGTTGGCATCCTGTTCATGGGCAAGGTGGGATTCGATTTCCTCGGCCAGGTCTCTATCTTTTCTGGTGCGATCTGCGAAGCGTCGGAAGCTCATCTGCGTTTACCTCCTGTTTCTTAATCGAACGATTCACCGAGAATGAGGCCGATGGCGCGAGTCATCCTCCGCCAGCGCCCGGCAGCCGCGCTGAGTTCCTTCCGGCCTCTGCTTGTTAGCCGGTAAAACTTCGCCTTGCGGTTGTTTTCGCTTACACCCCACTCAGAGGAAACCCAGCCGCGGCCTTCAAGACGATGGAGCGCTGGGTAGAGTGATCCCTGTTCGACATCGAGTGCGTTCTCCGAAGTATGCTCGATGACCTGCGCGATGGTATGTCCATGAGCCGGTCCCATCACCAGCGTGCGCAGGATGAGCATGTCCAGGGTGCCCTGAAGAATATCTCCGGCCTCAGGTGGCCTTTTCAGAACCACAGGCGTCGCCTCCACTCGAATGACTATGTAAGCATATTACTCCACTCGGATGACTATGGGAAGAAGATTTATCCCGGCATACGAATCGTCCTGGATTGATCTCTTCGCGCATTTGGCTATGCTCCAGCCTGCGGCAGCGAGGTGCGGTCCTTCGGATCGGACTTTTAGTCGCCACGGCTGAATCCCTGCGCTTCTACCCAACTTAAGCTCGATGACGGCCGGCTCCTTCACAAGTCC